>MTBK01190581.1_pt1 | contig 25867 bp, 19 predicted proteins | sample 1535981 | NCBI WGS metagenome assembly MTBK01 (sample SAMN06109225, study PRJNA356200) | anaerobic digester metagenome | isolation source: biogas reactors fed with pig manure or primary and secondary sludge | place: Spain | collected 2016-06-30
GTCTCGAACGATTATGCATGGTATTGCAAGGCAAGCAAAGCAACTATGATACCGATGTTTTTCAACCTATTATTCGAGAAATTGAAAAATTATCGGGCAAGTATTATGGTAGCGATCCCAGAATTGATGTTGCTATGCGAGTCATAGCCGATCACTTGAGGGCGGTGGCCTTTGCAATAGCCGATGGTCAGCTTCCATCCAACAACAAGGCAGGATATGTGATTAGGAGAATTTTACGACGCGCAGTTCGTTATGGCTATAATTTTTTGGGATTTCGTCAACCATTTATGGTTTCTTTGGTTCCCATTCTGAGAGATCAAATGGGATCGTTTTTCCCCGAATTAATTGCCCATGAATCACTAATTAGCAATGTGATGGCCGAAGAAGAAGCCAATTTTTTACGAACTCTCGAATCGGGAATTCAAAAATTCAATTCCTATATCTCAAATAATCAGTCGAAAGGCATCATCGATGGCAACTTTGCCTTTGAACTTTACGATACTTATGGTTTCCCGATCGATCTAACCCAATTGATGGCTGCTGAACAAGGTTGGGAAGTAGATATGCCTTCGTTTTATCAGCACCTCGAAGAGCAGAAACAACGTTCGCGTGCTGATGCTGCAATAAATACCGATGATTGGATAGAGGTAGTTTCGGGCCTTGGTGAAACTACTTTCATAGGATACGATACACTGGAGGCCGAAGCCGAAATCATCAAATATCGGTATGTGTCCACGGCCAAGAAACAATATTTCCAGATTGTTTTCAACCATACTCCTTTTTATGCAGAATCGGGCGGACAGGTTGGCGATCGTGGATGGATAATCGCTGGAGATGAAAAAATTGAAATAGAAAACACAATCAAAGAGAACAATCTTGTAATTCATATCGTTTCACGTCTTCCGTTGGATGTGAGTCAACCAGTGCTTTTAAAGGTAGATGAAGTAAAACGCCGGCTTACGGCTAATAATCACAGTGCTACTCATTTGCTTCATGCAGCCTTACGAAAGGTTTTAGGAACTCATATAGAACAAAAGGGATCATTGGTGGACGAAAATCGCTTGCGCTTCGACTTTTCTCATTTTACACGCTTAACCTCCGATGAAATTCTGAAGATTGAAGCCATGGCCAACGGAAAAATTTGGGAAAACCTGCCATTGAAGGAATGGAGAAACCTTCCAATGGAAGAAGCTCAGAAAATGGGAGCCATGGCACTTTTTGGAGAAAGATACGGCGAAATGGTTAGGGTGGTGGCTTTCGATCCAGAGTATTCGGTCGAATTGTGTGGGGGAACTCATGTGAAAGCAACAGGACAGATTGGATTGATAAAAATTATTTCTGAAACCGGTATAGCTGCTGGTATCCGCCGAATCGAAGCCGTTACGGGCACAGTAGCCGTGGCATTTTATAATCAACAGCTGCAAATTCTCGAAGAAATAAAAACCCTCGTAAAAAATCCTGTCGATGCATTAAAGGGTGTGAAGAATCTTCTGGAAGAAAAACAAAAATTAACTCTTGAAGTCGAAAACCTGCGCCTGTATAAAATAAATTCGCTTCTGCAAATTCTTTCTGAAAATATTAAAAAGGCCAATGGGATCAATTTTTTGAGCATAGAGCTCGATGTGGATGTACAAATGGCTAAAGATTTGCTTTTCGATTTAAAACGGCGTTTTTCTCCCTTTGTAGGCCTGATTGCTTATATAAATCAAAACAAACCCGGATTTAGCTTGATTGTTAGTGATGAATTAATCGAGACGGGGAAGGTGGATGCCAGGGAACTGGTCAAAGTCTTGTCTCCCTGCATCAAAGGAAGTGGAGGAGGCCAAGCTGGGTTTGTAACTGCCGGAGGTTCGTTTACAAAAGGCGTGTCAGAACTTCTTGACAAAGCCAAACAATTATTCGCTCAAATCGATTCGTAATACACCATCCAGAGGTACTGCATGATAGGATACATCGAGTTCCTTCAATGTTTTTTCCCATTCTGTACAAATCCACCGGGGTACGCTTCCGTCCATGATGATCATCTGAGGATGAATATGACTCAAAAATTCCTGAACATGAAAGGCAGGATTCCCTGAAATGATACAGTAATCTGGTTTTACCGGGCTTTGATCTGCATAAGTGGTCCCATCGGGAATATAGTAAATCAATTTACCGTTCCATCTTAGTAAATTGCTTTCTGAAAGAATCTGTATATTTTTGATTTTCAGTGATTGTTGAATCTGTTGGCTTTCACTGTATCCTTCGGAAGGAGATGTAAAAAGTAGACCATCAATACCGTTGACTAACCATGGCCCTTTGATGCGTGGCGAATTCATTACATACATACTCTGCTGCCTACTACGATAGAGTCTATCGGCAGTATCTATGAAGAAAAATAGGAAAATTCCGGCTAATGCTGCTTGGAAATAAGACTTGATGTTTTTGGAGAAGAATAGAATCAGCATGATAATAACAAAGTAGAGAACAAGATATTGAGCGGCTGTTATGTAGATACCTGATGCAACCGCTCCTGGCAAGCTTTCTACCCAACCTACGCTCTGGTTCATCAGCCAGATAGAGCCCGAAAGAACTTTGCCGGCATAAAATCCTGCATGACCAAATGGTAGAATCATAAAGAAGGCAACGCCAAGCATCATAATAACATAAGAAATTGGGATTACCAGTAGATTAGAAATGATGAAATATACAGGGAATTGATGAAAATAAAATAAAGCGAGGGGAAAAGTGGCTATTTGTGACGCAATAGATACACAAATCAGTCCCCATATTTTATCGGCAATTTTGTTTTTGAAATTTAGCATTCGATAGATTCCGGGTTGGGTAACCACAATTCCTAATACCGCCAAATAAGAAAGTTGAAATCCGATTTCCTGAATAAGAAATGGATTGAAAATAAGAATAAAGCAGGCCGAGGCAGCAAGAGTATTGAAGATGGGCGTTCTCCGTTTGAAGATTTCTCCCATCGAAACAAACGAAAACATCGTAGCTGCTCTTGTAACCGAAGGACTTAAACCAGTAATAAGGGCGTAAATCCAAATGGCAAAAACCACTATAATTGACCTAATAAGCCTCCCATGCGGAATTTTGGATAAAAAACCCAGCAAGTAAAACAGAATCAGGTAGATAATCCCAACATGTAAACCTGAAACGGCTAAAATATGCATGGTTCCCGAGCCAGAATATTTTTGCCTTAGTTCCTGGTCTAGATAATCACTATTGCCCAATAAAATGGCTGCTGCTACGCTATATTCATCTCCGCTCACACCGCTATTTTTCATCATCTTGAGCAATTGCATTCTGGCCTTTGCAGATAGGGTTTTTATGCTGAAAGCATGAGCATCACCAATGACTTTCCAATCGTTTTGACTTAGATACAATTGATGATAAATTCCTCTGCGAGCCAGATAACTCTTATAATCAAAAGCTCCTGGATTACCAGAATTAGCGATTTCGAAATAATTGCCTTTGAATAATATGCGTGTACCCGGCTTCAATTCACCAGCTTCGGGAGTTTTTTCGAGATAAGTCATGATCTTCCCCGAAACTGGCTTCCATCGAGCAGAGTCGTATAAACCATAAATTTTTACAATTACTTTATACGATTTTGCCTTGGCTTGAGGATAATCTTCAATTATAGCCTGAAAATATTCCGATGTTTTGTCCGATGAAAAATGTTCATGTTTGAATGATAATTCCCTAAGGCTAACTACGGATACTCCAGATAGAAACATCAAAATATGAATCATAAGTCCATAGATCCACTGATTCTTGTAAGAAAGCCGGATGTAGAAGAAAAGCAGATATATAGCTGCAATTAAGAATATTATTCCACATAAAATGGGAGAGAATCTTATTCTCGAGAAATAAATACTTAAAAGAATTCCTGTTATCAGAGGGATAAAAAGCTTTAATATAGGATTCTCTCTTAGCATGGTTTCAGGTTAATACATCAACGAAAGTATGAATTTTTTGTTTAAATATTCAGAGGGCGTAAAATTTTGTTTTTAAGAGAGATATTTTTTAATAAATGAAAAGGTTAAATTTGAAGGAACCTGAAATTAAGGTATTGTTAATCATTTATTTATGAAAGAGAGGCAAAATCACATGAACGATAGAAATGAAGTTGTTATCTTTGCAGCGAAAAAATTAAAATCATATAAAAATGGCTAAAGCAAGAATTGCAATTAATGGATTTGGCCGTATCGGAAGGCTCACTTTCAGAGCTTTGCTCGAAAAAGAAGAAGTAGAAGTTGTAGCTATAAACGACCTGACTGATTCAAAAACACTTGCCCACTTGTTGAAATACGATTCAGTTCATCGCAGGTTTCCTGGTACAATCGAAGTGGATGGTGATTATCTTGTAGTTAATGGAAACAAGATACGCATATATGCTGAAAAAGACCCCTTGAATTTGCCATGGAAAGATTTGAGCATCGATGTAGTTGTTGAATCGACAGGTGTATTTCGTACACGTGAAAAGATGTCGAAACATCTCACTGCGGGCGCTAAGAAAGTGGCTTTATCGGTACCAGCCGACAATGCGGAAGATGTCGATATTACCGTGGTAATAGGAGTGAATGATCATCAAATCAGGCCTGAGCATAAACTCATTTCGAATGCTTCGTGCACGACGAACTGCCTTGCCCCCGTGGCTAAGATTCTGCATGAAAAATTCGGTATCGTAAGAGGATTGATGAATACAGTTCATTCTTACACGAATGATCAGGTTATTCTGGATGCGCCACATAAAGATTTACGAAGGGCACGTTCGGCTGCCATGAGTATTATTCCTACAAAAACAGGTGCTGCAAAAGCTGTTGCACTGGTTATTCCTGAATTAAAAGGAAAATTAGATGGATTTGCTATGCGAGTTCCCACACCGGATGCTTCTATTGTTGATTTAACGGCTGAACTGGCGGTTAAAACCACGAAAGAAGAAATCAATACTGCCATGAAGGACGCTGCAGAAGGAAAGTTGAAGGGAATATTGGAATATTGTATTGATCCGGTGGTAAGCAGTGATATTATCGGGAACAAGCATTCCTCTGTTTTCGATAGCTTGCTCACTCAAGTCATCGAAGGCAATTTTGTAAAGATAGTTGCCTGGTATGATAATGAAATGGGCTATTCGCAGCGTTTGGCCGACCTTGTCATTAAGATGCTCTGAGTCGGAACTCGAATTTGGTGAATAAAAATGGCCGTTACTTGATCAAGTAACGGCCATTTTCGGTTTTTACCATCCCGATGGAAGGACTTATTGTCCTAAATAGGCTTTTAACAAACGGCTTCTCGAGGTATGCTTCAACTGCCTGATAGCTCTTTCCCTAATCTGGCGAACCCTTTCGCGGGTCAGATTGAATTTAGCTCCTATTTCATCCAAAGTAAGTGCGTAATTTTGCCCAATGCCGTAGTAGAGACATATAATCTCACGCTCTTTGGGTGACAAAGTCGAGAGCGAACGATCTATTTCGGCTTTCAGCGATTCATTGATCAAGTTTTCGTCGGTAGCAGGAGTATCTTCTGCGACGAATACATCAATAAACTTGGTGTCTTCATCGTCTTGCAGAGGTGCATCCATTGATACATAACGTGTGTTTACTTTCAGCACGGCATCTACTTTGCTTTCCGATAAATCCATGGCTTCGGCAAGCTCTTCCGCTGAAGGTGGCCTTTCGAGTTTTTGCTCTAATCTTGATGCTTCCTTTTTGATCTTATTGAGCGAACCTACCTGGTTCAAAGGTAACCTTACTATGCGCGATTGCTCGGCTAAAGCCTGAAGAATGCTCTGTCGAATCCACCAAACAGCATACGAAATAAACTTGAACCCCCTGGTGGGATCGAATTTTTGCGCTGCCTTGATTAATCCGGCGTTACCTTCACTAATCAGATCCGGCAAGCTTAAACCTTGATTCTGGTACTGCTTGGCTACCGAAACTACAAATCTTAAATTGGCTTTGCATAGCTTCTCCATCGCCTTCTGATCGCCTTCCTGGATCATTTGGGCTAATTTCACTTCTTCTTCCACCGTAATCATCTCTTCCTTGCCAATATCCTGAAGATATTTGTCAAGTGATGCATTCTCGCGGTTTGTAATCGATTTTGCAATTTTAAGTTGCCTCATTGTATATATTTACGAATTACGAATCCTAACGTAACAATTGACAGTTTTATTGGTTCAATGGTTACATCTATCCTTGAAATTTGTTAAAATTTATTGAAACCTCTACATGCGCCGTTTCTTAGCAAATATTATGCCTGAATTCGTTTTCCTCACCTTTGAATTAAATTTTTAACCTCTTGAAATTCATTTCTGTATAAAAATTCGATGAAAATTGTATTGATTTATGATTCATATTTCGAGTAAGAAACTATAGCTAATCCCTCAAAGAAAGGAAAAATGAAATTTGACTTATATTTAGTGAATAGATGTGTTTCGAGTTCCCCTTTTTGAAAAAATTAGATTTCAAATGGAATACTTGATATAAATCAAATGTTTTACAGTTTGAACTGAAAGAGATTTACGATGTAAAATACAATGGCAAAGGGTTTCTCTGTATAAGTCAAGAAACCCTTGTTATTTGATTGCAAGGTGAATCTATTTATTTATAATCCGAGTCCATAGTATGCTCTTACGCCATTTGGATAAATACCTTCGATGAGTATGCCTCCGCGTTTGTCTTTCAAGGCATCCTCTATATCTTTTACTGAGTTCACTCTTACCCTATCGATTCGGGTAATAATGAATCCTTTCTTGATTCCAATGGCAGACAGAGCTCCGGGACGTAATTCAGTTACTTCGAGTCCCGATTGTATGCCCAATTGTTTCTTTATTTCATCGGGAACAGGTCGAAAGGAAGCACCAAGATTTTCAATGAATGAAGCTTCTTCATGTTTTATTCTTTCGGTAGTTCCTTTTTCATTAGTCAAGGTAATGTCGTAAGTTTTAGGTTCACCATTTCTTTCGATGGTCAGTTTGATTTTATCGCCGGGACTATATTGACCAATAATTTCCAACAGTTCCGAATTGCTATTGACCTCTCTGTTGTTAATAGCCACGATAACATCGCCGGGTTTGATACCTGCCTTTTCGGCCGAGCTATTTTCGGTTACACCAGAAACATAGACTCCCTTGATCTTGTCGAGTTTTTTCTTCTTAGCCAATTCTGCATTCACTTCCTGAAATTGAACACCAATATAACCTCTCTGGACTTCGCCATATTGCAGAAGGTCTTTCACAACCTTGCGAACAAGATTGATAGGAATAGCAAAGGAGTAACCCGTATAAAACCCGTTGCCGGATGCAATAGCAGCATTGATACCAACCAATTCACCTCGTGTATTGACGAGTGCTCCACCACTGTTGCCACGATTGACTGCGGCATCGGTTTGTATGAAAGATTCGATGGTTTGACCCGTTCGATCGCCTAAAATATTGATGTTTCTTGCTTTGGCACTAACGATCCCAGCCGTAACTGTACTGGTCAGATTAAATGGATTTCCAACTGCCAAAACCCATTCCCCCACCCTTAAATCATCACTATTGCCATAAACCAGATAAGGAAGGTTGTTTTCGTCAATTTTTATTAAGGCTAAATCAGTCGAGGGATCCGTACCCACGATTTTAGCCTTGTAAACTCTTTTATCGTTGAGGGTAATTTCTAAATTGATGGCATCCTGTACAACGTGGTTATTGGTAACAATATAGCCTTCAGGTGAAATGATTACGCCTGAACCTGTCCCAATAATAGGTTGCGAAGGTTGAGGTCGGCTGAAAGGAGTGAAAAAGTTTTCGAAAAAATCTTCATAAAGAGAGTTTTTCCTCGCAAATTCTGCTTTAATATGGACTACGGCATGAACCGACATGTTGGCTGCTTCGACAAAATCGGGCAGAGGCATGGCATGCGCATCCGTAAGGCTAACTTGCTGCACCGGAATTATTTCTCTATTTTGGAGATCCGATTGCTTGGGTTCAACAGCTTTATAAATACCTACCGCCATCATCCCACCTATAATAGCTACAAGCAACAAGGAAAGATATTTTTTCATGTCATTGATTTTTAAATTTTTAAATATAACTTTCATACTTTTAACTATTTTTTTATTCTACAAATTTCATTCAATTTTTATACCTTGATTCATTTTCATACTAATTTCGCTTCGGTAATTTTGACAATATTTTCATTTCTGTTTAAATTCGAGGCTTTTTAATATAAGTTTAATGTGGTTTAATTGATGTGAACAAATGACTGTAAATTTTGCCAAATATCATGGAACTGGGAATGATTTCATATTGATAGATAACCGAACTGACTTTTTTTCAGTGAATAAAGAATTCATTTCTAACTTATGCCATCGCCGTTTTGGGATTGGAGCCGACGGCCTGATTTTACTCAACAAGGCTAATGGATTTGATTTCGAAATGCTTTATTTCAATTCTGATGGCAACCAAGCTACCATGTGCGGCAATGGAGGGCGATGTATCGTGGCTTTTGCTCAAAAGCTGGGGATTATTCAACAAAATGCAATTTTTAAAGCAGTCGATGGACTTCATACTGCGAGGATATTAGAAGTAGATAAGCATGATACCCTAATAGAGTTATCGTTGAATGATGTGGAATTATATCATTTCGTTGGGGCTGATTGTTTACTCGATACAGGTTCGCCACATTTGGTACGTTTTATGGAATATTCTGATCTTCGAAAATTCAATGTGAAAAAAGAGGGCAGGAAAATCCGTTATCGATCTCCCTATACGAACGAAGGAATCAATGTAAATTTTGTATGTGAAACTTCGGAAGGTATTTTCGTTAGAACTTACGAAAGAGGCGTAGAAGCAGAAACTTTAAGTTGTGGAACTGGTGTTACGGCCTCGGCTTTAGCCTGGAGTCTTAATAAGAATTTGCTCAGAGGTCCGGTAGAGGTTTTTACGAGAGGAGGTAATTTGACAGTGGATTTTGAAAAGGCAGATGAAAAATTTATTCACATTAATCTTACAGGGCTTGCCACTTTTGTATTTACTGGAAAATATTCGATATAATCATGATACAGGGAGATAATATTCGTCTTAGGGCTTTGGAAATGGAAGATGCTGACTGGATTTTTCATTTCGAAAATGATCCTTCCTTATGGAGGGTTACGCAAACGGTTACACCTTATTCACGCTATGCTATCGAACAATATGTTTTGAATGCAAGCATACAGGATATTTATGGTAGTCGTGAACTCCGCTTGGTGATAGAAACTCTTCGCGATAAGCGCCCCGTAGGTTTGATAGACCTTTTCGAGTTCGATCCCTTGAACCGGAGAGCTGGTGTGGGTGTTGCCATCGAACAGAAAGAACGAAGACAGGGCTTCGCTAGCGAAGCACTTCAGCTATTGATCCAGCATTGCTTTCGGGTTTTAGCGCTTCATCAGCTATACTGCAATATCCTCGTCTCGAATGAAGCCAGCATCCAACTTTTCGAAAAATTTGGATTCGAAGTCACCGGCCGGAAAAAAGAATGGATCATCAAACACAACCAATGGGAAGATGAGCTTTTCTTGCAATTATTCAATCCTCAAACCATTTAAGATATGGCATATTATGTAAAAAATAAGTATTCTTCGAGGCGGAGGCGAACTTCAGGGCAAAAGATCATTTTTGGAGTATTGATTGTTTGCATTGTTTTAGCACTCATCATAGCTTATGGTCTTTATTCTGCCCTGTTTAAGCCGAATGTATGGACAAAGGGCGAAAACATAGTTTATATAAATATTCCTACGGGCTCTAATTTTGAAGATTTGAAGAATATGATGTATGAGAGAGGCCTGATTGTCAACAGGAAAACTTTCGAATGGTTAGCGCGCCAGCGCAAGCTCGATAAGCATGTTATTCCCGGGCGCTACCCTTTGACCAACCAAATGAGCAATCTCGAACTTATACGCATGCTCTCGGGAGGACATCAGGTGCCTGTACAACTTGTATTTAACAATATGCGCTCGAAAGAACAATTGGCTTCACGAATTTCGCAGCAAATCGAAGCCGACTCGGCAACTCTCATACGTTTAATGAATGACAATGAGTTTTTGAGAAAATATAATTTAAACAGCGATAATGTGTTTGTCTTGTTTATCCCCAACACTTATGAGTTTTGGTGGAATACTTCGGCTGAATCGTTTATGGATAGGATGTATCGGGAACATAAGATATTCTGGGACAGTACACGGTTCGAAAAAGCCCGCAACCTTGGATTAAGCATCACCGAAGTGGTTACTCTTGCCTCAATTATCGAACAAGAAACTAATAAAAACGATGAAAAATCTCGTATGGCCGGAGTATATCTCAACCGTTTGAAACTAGGTTGGCCCCTCCAAGCAGATCCTACTCTCAAATATGTCATTGGCGATTGGTCCATCAAAAGAGTGATGGGAATTCACAAAGAAATCGATTCGCCTTACAATACCTATAAATATAAAGGTTTACCTCCAGGACCTATCTGTATTCCTTCTATTGCCTCAATTGATGCTGTGTTGAATGCCGAAAAGAACAATTACCTTTTTTTCTGCGCACGAGAGGATATGTCGGGATACCACTATTTTACTGCTTCGCACGAACAACACCGAAAAAATGCGGAGAAATATCGCCAGGCCTTGAATAAATTGGGTGTTTACTGATTTCTTGTTATTGCAGCAAGCGTTTTTGGATTTCGAGTATTTTCTTCGAGAGGAAACCACGACCTGAGTTTAAAACTTGAAGTATGGAGAAGGAGAATAGCTATCATCTGCCTGGAAATATAACTTGGTTTATCAAGAGGTTGGATATAACCTGATAGCTGAACCTGCTCAAATCCTCCTTATTTTTTATGAGGAAATTACATTATTATTTCTATTATAATATAAATTTGGAGATGAATCGTTATTTATTAATTATCGGCTTTTTAGAGATAATGGGCACCAGCATTTCCTCGCGCTGATTTTCAATGCCAATGATTTAATTCGCTGATTAAAGCTGATTTTCTGTGAATATCTGCGATTATCTGAGTGAATTTTTCTCTCGCATCCCCCATGACTAGCTCAAAAAATGGTCGACATCATTTAGGTATTGACACAATAATATCGAAGGCTTTTTCTTTATCTCGGGGTGGAAAATCATAATTGATGTGGAGTCCTTCGGAGGTGTTCGTATCTTTGTAGAATATTTTTATGATTGAAATTTTTTCGACGTTCGAACTAAGAAGTCTCGTACTGGTTGATAAGATGATTGAGTTTGCAGATTGAATCTTGGGTAGAACAATGAATAGGGAAACTCGATAGACTAATGAAAGTGAACATTGATCCCAACAGTGGATTTTGTTTTGGAGTAATTAAAGCGGTTGAGACGGCGGAGGAACACTTGCAAAGGGGTCATGAATTATTAGGCCTGGGTGAAATGGTGCATAATGAGGCCGAATTAGAGCGATTAGAGAATTTGGGTTTAAAGACGGTTTCTATTGAACAGTTTCCTGATTTAAAAGGGAAGGCAGTGCTTTTGCGTGCTCATGGCGAGCCTCCTTCGACCTATCGAATTGCGGCCGAAAATAGTGTTCAGCTCATAGATGCTACTTGTCCAATCGTTAAGCGACTTCAGGAAGAAATGAAGAAAGCATGGCAAAGTGGGAAAGATCAAGGAGTACAAATGATCATCTTTGGCAAGCCTTTACATGCGGAAGCCATAGGATTGAATGGTCAAGTCGATAATAATGGGATTATTGTGGAAAATCTCGACGATTTGCAAACTATTGATGCACGACGTCCGGCACATTTATTTAGCCAAACTACCATGGATGCAGGAAAATTCGAAAAAATCGCCGAGAAATTGAGGGAAATGTATACCGAAACGGGTCAAAATCTTATTATCCATAAAAGTTTTTGCCGTCAGGTAAGTAACAGAATGAAGAGTATTAAGGAGTTTGCAGCTTCTGTGGATGTTTTGTTTTTCGTTGCCAGTAAAAATAGTTCAAATGGCAAGGTGCTCTATCAAACTGCCCAAAGTATCAACGAACGAACTTTTTTTATTTCTGGAATTCAAGACATTGATTTTCAGAAAATAGGAATTGATTGGGGAAAGGTAGAGACCATAGGCATTAGTGGAGCTACAAGTACACCCCCATGGCTTATGCACGAAATTGCAAGGTTAATCGAGAATGCCTTCGACCTAACTTAAAGTATCGTATTTTTGCAGCATGTGGCTGAGGCACTTAAATCTGATTCAATTTAAGAATTTTGGTGAGCTGGAAGTTGATTTTTCTCCAAAGATCAATTGTTTTATAGGAGAAAATGGAGCCGGAAAGACCAATATCCTCGATGCTATTTATTATCTTTCGTTTACTCGTTCATGTTTCAATTCGATGGATGTTCAAAATATCCTCCATGGTGAAGAATTTTTTGCAATACATGGAGATTACGTGATGGATAGTAGCCTTGAAAATAAAGTACATTGTATTCAGAAAAAAGGGCATGCCAAGGAGTTCTCGCTCGATGAAAAACGTTACGAACGGATGGCCGATCACATAGGATTGATTCCTCTGGTGATGCTTTCTCCTTATGATAATGATTTGATTTACGATGGAAGTGAGGCTCGTCGTAAATACATCGATGGAGTGATCTCCCAATTCGACCATCCTTATCTCGATGATCTGCTCATTTACAACAAAGCGCTCGCCAATCGTAACTTATTGCTTCGTCAGTTTGCCGATTCTGGCCGTTTCGATCCCGAAATGCTCGAAATATACAATCCTCAATTGATTGGCCCGGGAAATCGTATTTTCGAAAAACGCCAGAAATTCATCGATCAATTTGTCCCGATTTTCGAAAAGTATTACAACCTTATATCAGCCGAAAAGGAAAAAATAAGCCTTCACTATGTGAGTCAACTTGCAGAAAAGCCTATGCAAACACTGCTTTGCGAAAATTTCGATCGCGACCGCCTGACTCGTTATACCAATGGAGGTATTCATAAAGATGATCTGGAGTTCATTATCGAAAATTATCCTATCAAGAGATTTGGTTCACAGGGTCAACAAAAATCTTTCATTGTAGCCATAAAGCTAGCACAGTTCGAATTTACCAGAGAATTGACCGGCATCAAGCCAATTCTTTTGTTTGATGACATCTTCGATAAGCTCGATGAATGCAGGGTTGAAACAATAGTTCGCCTTGTAGGAAGTGAAAACTTTGGCCAGGTTTTCATTACCGATACACAGGCAAATCGAGTTTATAATATTTTCATCGAGAATCCCATCCACCATAAGATATTTATGGTTAGAAACGGAGAGCTGGAAGAAGTTGACCTGATTTGAACTTTTAGAGTGTATTTCCCTTTTTGTGGTTTTTCTATATTCAATACTTCAGGATTTTTCCTGTAAATTGTTGGTCATCACATTGAATATTTAAGATGTAGAAACCATTTTGAAGGTTTTTGACAGAAATTTCTATAGGTTGCTCGTTATTAGTAAGTATGACTTCCGAAACGATTTGTCCTATAGCGTTCAATATGGTTAAGCGGGTAGGATGCAATTCGGCCAGGAGTTCGATCCAGATTATATTTTGAGCAGGATTAGGGAAAATTCTCACATGATGTTCCAATTCATCTTTTTGCCCTACAAAATAGCTTTCATAATAGCCCTCCCAACCATCATCACGTATGGTGTTATTGCTATTGAAGGTGATATACATTTTTCCGCTGGGTGAGAGAACGGGTGGGGGAGGGGAGTTGGGATCGTAATGTCCGGAATATTCTGCCAGTAATTGGCCAGAGGAATAATCGAAGATTTTTACCTTGTCATGATCGGCTTCCGTGAGGAATTTCGTAAAATAAATAGCGACCTGTTGAGCATTAGGCGGGATAATTTTATAAAGGCAGATGCTTCGGTTTCGGTACCAGAATTTTCCCGAACCATCGCTGATGGTTCCGTAAGGTTCGGTATATGTGGTAGTTCCACTACACCAAATAGGCTGAGTACTCGAGTAAGTTGCAAAGAAACCATCATGAGAAGATTGAGGTGGGCTCAAAAATTCAATATAAACCTGATTGGACGAAGAAGTGAGGGAAGGTGGAAGTACATTTCCACTGAACGAACCTAAAAGAGAATCATTAGAAGTGGGACCATCATAAATATATAGAAAGGCCTGTCCAGGGTCAAGGTCGAAACGATGAAAATTGATGGTGATGCTCGAAATAGAATCTATCTGATTTTGCGGAGAAATGAGCCATTGCTTCGACATCACTGCATGTGGATAGCGTGGCCCACTCCCATCGTCGATGCTTCCCATCTTGAAGGTAAGATTTTCGGGCTCGTTCGAAGGATTGGGATAGATATAATCGACTGTATCAGGATGGCAATTGATGATGATTTCCTGAGCTAAATTGAAGTTGCTGCCTCCGGGTGTAAGGTTATTGGTATAATAGTAGCCATTGAATGAGCCTCCCCAACCAAAATTAAAATGGTAATATCCAGTTCCCTGATAACCATCACACACAAAAGCATGACCATTGATATCGGGCACCGACCAGCCTGCATAATATAAGGGCATCTTTCGGTCGAGATGCGTGGTTAACAAACTGTCCCAATCCATAGTGGTGCTGTCTCTATAAACGTATTGTGTTTCAGGAGAATATTTAAAATGTGTTCGAAAGGCGTTAGCTGCCTTGTGATTATACATTCCCGAGCCATAAGGTCCATAAACCAGATCACACGAAACACCGATATGATAGAGCAATTGTGCAATGGCCGAATCGGATTCATTTATACTATTGGTCATCTTTTCCCATGCGTAATGGGTATTACCAAAATCGGCTTCCAGGAGACCATAAGGTGATTGAGTGTAAGAATAATAACCTACGCCAGTATCAGGCCAGCGATAGTAATACATAATTAAACCTATGGCTGTTGATACACATCCTGCATAACAATGTCCGCCGGGTCCGGCGGGATCGACCGGGCACATCTCGTTGTAAGGCCAATCTTGGTTCCAATCAGCACAAGTAAGAGGCTCGACCGATTTTCCACTGAACTTGATTTTCGATCCTTGCTCTAAATCTAAGAGCCTTTCCCATTGCCGAGCAGCTTCCTGATTAGGAATGGAGCTCGTCCGATGGGCATACACTGCCTGATGAATATATTGTTCGATCCAGGCTTTTGCATTCTCAGGTTGGTTTTCTGACGTGTACCATGAGTCGAAACTATAGGCAGGTATGGGATGCAGTTTTTTAGAAGCACTTATCATGACAAATCCCTTTGGATAGAAATTAACGGCATAAAATAAGGTATCGCCTTCATTAATGACGGGAAGTGTTTCTTTGATCGAAAATTCTGGAAAATCACTGGGCAGTCTTTGTTGAAACCATGTTTGAGCAACCTTTTGCACTTGTTTTAGAGAAAGAATTTGGGCAAATCCATAAAGTGAGCAGATAAGCACGGTAAAAAGTAAAGACAAACGTTTCATGAGTTAGAAATTAGGATTTTCGAGTAACAAAAATACAAAAAATGAGAGACAGGTGCAGTGGAAGGAAATAATATCTGGACATACGTGCCTATAGACAGACTCTATATAAACATCTTACCAAAATATTCATATAAATATTTTATTGATTCAAAATATATAATATTCTTCTTAAATTATTAAAAATTATTGAAAAAACAAAAATCATCATCCAGCATAGTTTGTAAATTAATCCCAATATTAATTCTATCCTTTTCAACAACAAATTTATGACTTTTTCGCGCATGACCAATTTTAACCAACGAAGGACACCTTCGGATAATGACCTTTAACTACAATTATTTTAACAAAAAGGGGCAAAAAAACAATGGAACTCTTCAATAGTTTGTAAAGTATTGCTCAAAACAAAGAAGATTTACCCAACTTCGAAGAATATCTCCATGCTTACATTATTGCAGCCCCTCTCCAACGTGAGGGGAAACCGAGCAATATAAACTTTGAATTTATGACCGACTGTCTGGCTTTACAAGCAATTTTTCGAAAATCCACTGTTTAAAAATGGCTTGCAGACACTATTTTTGGAATGACTTATTATTCATAGATTTTGGCTTTTTTCGCTTTTACCATACGAGCCTGAAACTGTTAGATTTTTATTATTAACTGTAAATTTTGCGATAAGGAATAAGAACATACCCACAAGCATAACTTATATTAAACCGAATATAAAATATTACAATATTTTATATATTTGCATAAAAATTAAGTTATGCGAAAAATTCAATTTCCAGAAAATGCCTCAAAAGAAATCGAGGCACTATTAAAATCAAAAGAAGACTATAAAATAGCCTTACGTTTAGTAAGTATTCTTCCATTAGCCAAAGGGGAAAGCAGTAGAAAAGCACAAGAATTACTATTGTTAAGTCATAATCAAATTCTAATATGGGCAAAACGGTATTTAACAAAAGGTATAAAGGGGTTAGAAGATAAGCCCAAAACAGGACGAAAGTCTAAAATATCGGAAGAGCAGCTCCAATGGTTAAAGGGTCTTGTATTAAATGAAAGTCCAACGCAATATGGGTTTAACACAGAGACGTGGACTGCGCCCATGCTAGTTCAGATGATTGAAAAGGAATGTAAGATAAAATATTCTGATGATATGGTTTATATTATACTGAAGAAAAAGCTTGGGTTAACCTATAAGAAAGGGAGAGGTTTTTATCCAGAGGCAAACAAAGAAAAACGAAAAGAATTTGTTGAATCTTTAAAGAAAACTTCAGGAAACAAGCAATGATGATATCTTTTTATTTGAAGATGAATGTAGTATGAGCAATACAGCAACCGTATCCTATAAATGGAGCGAAAAAGGTAAGCAGCCAATTATTATTCAGAAACAAAGTCAGAAAGAACGACTTACTTTGTTCGGTTCAGTTAATCCAATTACAGGTGAAGTTATTATTCAAAAAGCAGACAAGGGAAATGCAAAAACATTCAGGAAATATTTAAAAAAGATACTTGCACACTATCAAAGATCCAAGGGGAAAATCTATTTAATTTTAGATAATGTTCGTTATCATCATGCCAAAGCATTGAAAATATTTTTGGAAAAGAACAAAGAAAAAATTGAGTTAATTTTTCTACCTCCTTATAGTCCTGATCTTAATCCAGTTGAAAGACTTTGGTAGTTTGTAAGAAAAAGAATTTCTAACAATAGATATGTTCAAACGCTCAATGAACGAATGATTCATTTCTGGAAATTAGTTTCTCAGTTTAAAAGACCAAATGAATTTATTCCTACATTATGTAATCTTAATTATTCGGTTTAATATAATTTCAAAACATTTAAATCAAGGCAATTATTTTTAATAATTTTGCATAAATTTTTCAAAGAATCTGATTATGAATGAAAGTTTTGGTTCACAGCGATATACGAAGATCACCACTCACGTACTTCAGGAGATGAAACTAAAGGGCGAGAAGATAGCCATGCTTACGGCCTATGATTATTCGATGGCTGGAATTCTCGATGCTGCCGGGATAGATGTGATTCTGGTTGGCGATAGTGCTTCCAATGTAATGGCAGGTTATACAACTACTCTTCCTATTACGCTTGACGAAATGATTTATCATGCCAGCTCGGTAGTGCGTGCCGTACAAAGAGCATTAGTCGTTGTAGATTTGCCTTTTGGTACTTATCAGGGAAATTCTAAGATGGCTTTGGCTTCGGCCATTCGCATCATGAAGGAAAGTGGTGCCAATGCCATTAAGATTGAGGGAGGCAAAGAAATCATAGAAAGTGTGGAAAGAATACTTTCGGCTGGCATTCCCGTGATGGGCCATTTAGGATTGACGCCTCAATCTATTCATAAGTTTGGTACTTATGTAGTTAGGGCTAAAGAAGAAACCGAAGCCAACAAACTGAAAGAAGATGCCCAATTGCTCGAAAAAGCGGGTTGCTTTGCTATCGTGCTCGAAAAAATTCCTGCTGCTTTGGGTGCCGAAGTTACTCAATTGGTAAAATGCCCGATTATTGGCATTGGTGCTGGTTCTGGCGTGGATGGACAGGTATTGGTTTTGCATGATATGTTGGGTATTACTATCAAATTTTCTCCTCGTTTTCTGCGTCGCTACCACAACTTGTATGAAGAAATAAAAGGAGCCATTCAAACCTATATAGAAGACGTGAAAAACCTCGACTTTCCCAATGCCCGTGAACAATACTGAGTTTGCAAGGATTTTCATCTATGGCGAAATTTATCGATCTTTCGCAACGTATCTTATATGAAGATAACCACCTGCTTGTTATCAACAAACTTCCTGGCGAAATCGTACAGGGAGATAAAACAGGAGATAAACCCCTCGTTGAAATTGCCAAAGATTATATAGCCCAGAAATACGATAAGCCAGGAAATGTATTTCTTGGGGTTGTTCATAGACTCGACCGTCCCGTAAGTGGAGCTATCATTTTGGCCCGCACAAGCAAAGCCCTCGAACGGCTCAATGCTATGCTTCAGGAAAGGAAAATTATGAAAACGTATTGGGCTATTGTTAAAAATAAACCTCCAAAAGAAAATGATACACTCGTCAACTATGTTTGGAGAAATAAACAGAAAAACAAAACCATCGTATTCGATCATCCTATTAAAAAAAGTTCTGAAGCATCTCTAACTTATCGTATTGTGGCACAAAGTGTCAATTATTATCTTCTCGAAATAGGGCTCCATACTGGCCGCCATCATCAAATCAGAGCCCAATTAGCTCATATAGGTTGCCCCATCAAAGGCGACCTCAAATATGGTTTCCCAAGAAGCAATGACAGTGCTTTTATCCATTTGCATAGTCTCAAACTCATTTTGATTCATCCGGTAAAAAACATACCCCTTGAGCTGATCGCACCTCCGCCTCATGATGCTCTTTGGAATTATTTTTTTGAATTGTTCTATCCTGACTTATCCCATAAAAACCTGTAATTTTTTTATATCTCTTTTATAAACCTTTTCCATCCAACACTCATTATCGAAAAAGCAAATTCATGAACCAACTCATCTTGATTAATTTATAAAATCATAAAAACGATATCCGTATAAATAAAAAGTACCCAATATTAGAAATATTACATAATTCACTCGGAACCAAATACCACCATGCAAACTTTTTTAAATACAACCATGAGGCATTCTCGAATGAGGAAGGAATCTTTCAGCAGGATTTGCGACATTCCCATTTTTCAGGGGAAGAAGAAATAATCTGGGATTATAGAATATTAGGTAGTTTCGCTGTTAATTTCTTGCCTATGCATTCAAATCATTGCATTCCTGCCTGTTTTTTCATGATATTTTCGTTTTTTCTTCATGAAAATTCTGAAGCTCAGTTTTTTTATAGTGGAGAAGACCCATCATATATCCAATGGCAGCAAATCGAATCACCTCAGAATCGGGTAGTATTTCCCAAAGGTGAAGAAGAATTAGGAAGAAAATGCAGCCAGGCATTGAAAGAAGTGCTGAGCAACAAATATTATACTCGAAATTTGAAGTTATCCCGGCTCGATGTTTTATTACATACTCGAACACTCACTTCGAATGCGTGGGTTTCATGGGCTCCTGCCCGTATGGAGATATTTACCACACCTCCTCAGGATTTGTCCACTATTTCATGGCATAATTATTTAGCTTTACACGAATCCAGACATTTTGTTCAGATTAACAGTTTGAATACAGGTTTCACCAGAGTCTTATCGTATTTATTTGGGCAACAAGCTCATGGCCTTGTACTCGGCTTGCATTTGCCATTATGGTTTATAGAAGGTGATGCTGTTTGGGCCGAAAGTGTATTTTCTCATTCCGGCCGATTGAGAGATCCTTTTTTCTTTCTTCAGCAAAATGCTCAATGGAGCGCAGGAATCCATTATTCCTATGATAAATCTTATTTTGGCTCATATCGCGACTTTGTTCCCGATCGTTATGTTTTGGGTGCTCGCCTCATTTCGAACGCAAATTTAAAATACGGTGACGATATCTTTTACAAAGGCCTTGACAAAGCCGCCCATCAACCATGGCGACCACGGGCTTTTACACATGGATTCAAAAAAGAGACTGGAATAACCCCTTCACAACTTCTAAGAAATTCCCAAATGAAAGAATACGCTCATTATAGCAACGAATATATAAAATCATCCATCTTTAAAATCTCTGAATATACCAACTACATTCCTACCGGTTTCATAGGAAACAGTATAATTTGTATCCAGCAAAAGTTGGGTGAAATCGATCGATTGATCGAGATAAATTCCGAGGGTGAGCAAAAGGTTATATTTATTCCGGGTTATTACCTGCCTGAATTAGTAAGTACCTGCGATTCAATTACAATAATGATAGTGAAGCAACCCGATGGGCGGTGGCAGCATAAGAGTTCCTCAAATATTGGAATTTACAAGCACGACAAGGAAAAATATTCCGAAATAAAAACCCATAACCTTCTTTTTTCGCCTGATGTGTCGCTCGACAAAACCAAAATGGCATTAGTAGAAATTAAAGAGAATGGAATTTCTGTTTTAAATGTCATTGATTTGGGCACAAATCAGATAATGAGTACTATTGATGCTCCAATAGACGAAACAATAGAATGCCCACGTTGGCAAGTGAATAACCAGCAGATAGTTTTCTGGTTGGCTGGAGATCAAGGTAAGGCTCTTGCAATGGGAGATATCCAACTTAAATCAATCCAACAACTCACGAACTATACCTTTAACCCTGTTTACAGGCTTTTTGGAAAGGGAGATACTATCTTTTTTTCGGGGGCTTACCAGCAAAAACCACAAATTATGGCCTATTCAATTAGTTTCCAAAAAACTTTCTGTCTTACACAAGCCCAATATGGCGCTGATTACGCTGTATGGGATTCTCATAGAAAACGTTTAGTCTATGCCGATTACACCCTCGATGGCTATAAACTCACAATTGTTCCTTCCGATTCTTTACTATGGGAAGAAGTTAGAGGATACTGGATGAGTGATAATCAGCACAGCCTTCCATGCATGGACTACACCTACACTTTTTCTAATAATGAAGATACAAACTCAACTCGGGATCAGATTACACCATATAAAAAATCTTCGCATCTATTTAATTTTCATAGTTATGGTCCAGTCTCCATTTCACCTGATGATGCCACCATAAATCCAGGTTTTACCCTTATGTCGCAAAACCTCCTAAATACTTCTATACTACGAGGTGGCTATGAATATCTCATCCAAGAAGAAACCAATCAATGGTTCTTGAATTATCAATACAGAGGTTTTTATCCGATTTTTGGACTCGATGCATTTTATAAGACAAATAATCATAGTATCAACCACAATGAGCTACCTCAGGATCATAATGAAATTTATCCGGCTCAGGTGTTAGAAATGAAGGCTAATCTTACTTTCCCGTGGCATTGGTTGAAAAGACTTTGGCAACAAAACATTTCATTTCGCATGGGTCTCTCTTCCATTTGGGTAGATGAATATAAAGATGGCCCTTCACTGAGGCTCGATGATTCTTTCTTCACTATGAATTTTGAATTTTTCTGGTCAAGGATTTTCAAATCAACCTCACAACATATTTATCCACAATGGGGACAGACTTTTTACGGTCTACTGCGTCTGGCTCCGATGGAAAATATTGACAGACTGCAAGGCTTAGCCGCCGAAGCCTCATTTTATACCCCTGCATGTGGAAAGCACGACGGATTTAAATTTTATGTCGGATTCGAAAACCAGAATTTAAAACATTATGTTTTTTCGCATTCTATTTCAATGCCAAGAGGATACACTAATTTGGGTTATGGATCTATATTTTCATCACAGTTTTCTTGGCGAACTCCATTGATGTATCCCGATTTGAATTTTAGTTCATTATTTTATTGTAAAAGAATATATGGTGGCCTTAATGGCGACCTTGCTTATTGGAATGAAAAATGGTATAGAAGCATAGGTATAGAATTGACAGGAGAATTTTATATTTTGAGGTTGCCCATGCCTGTATCTTTTACTATTCGATCGAGCTATTTACCTCAACAAAAATCTTGGCGGGTGGATGTCATTCTAAGGGCCGATTTCAGCTTTTGAAATTTCAGGAAACAAAAAAACCTCCTTATAACATATTCTAAAAAATTAATTATTCATACAACCTTCTTTTTAATTTTTATGTCTCAATTAAACAGGAAACTTTCATGAAAGATGAAACTCTTCTGATTAAAGGATGTTTGGAAGGCAATGCAAAGATGCAGAAGTGCCTTTATGATACTTATGCATCGAAGATGTTTGGGATATGTTTAAGATATGCAAACAGCCACGCAGAGGCCTCCGATATTCTACAAGAAGGTTTTATCAAGGTTTTTACTAAACTACAGGATTTTCGTAATGAAGGTTCCTTAGAAGGATGGATTAAAAGAATTATGATCAATACAGCTATCAATTTTTGTATAAAAGAAAAAAAACACTTTACGACCGATTTGGACAATACCGGTGAAATTATCGAGCAGGCTGCGATGAATTATGATAGCCTGCATTTGAAAGACCTTATGAGACTTGTTCAGAAATTACCCTCAGGATACCGTACCGTTTTTAACCTTTACGAAATCGAAGGCTATACACATAAAGAAATATCAGAATTGATGGGTATTTCTATCAATACTTCGAAGACTCAGCTAATGCATGCCCGCCGCTTCCTTCAGAAACAACTTTTAAGTATCGAAAAACAAACCAATTCGATTAAACGATGAGACAAGAAGAAGAAATAGGAAAGTTTTTCAAGGGAAAATTTGAAAATTATGCCGAAACTCCTCCTAAAAGGGTTTGGGAGAATATCGCTTCGTATCTTGGTCATCCTAAGCCAGTGAAGAATATTTTCCATCAACGTTTCTTTATTATAACCATTACATTAGTTGGCATTGCTACATTGCTCTCCATTGTGTTTCTGACTCGAAAATCGAACCAAACATTACAAAATGATTTCGTACAGAATACAACAACGATTAGTACTTCAACTGAAAATAAAATTACGCAGCAAGCCCAAACATTTGCCTTTGATTCCTCGAATAATAAACCTGATCGAAAAAACGAAATTCCAGCATCTATACATTCAAGCGCATTACTGACAAGCAAACCTTTTCCCTCTCAAGAATCTTCGATTGTAATAAATGAAAACCGTAATCTCCCAGTGAAGGCTATCTCCGAGGCTATAGAAGCACAACCCGAACTTCCTATACAGCCTGAAATCACAGAACCTTTAGAAATCGAACCCGCTATGGATTTTGCTGAAAGCCTTCAGATACAATCTATCGAAACCGAAATCCTTAATTACCAAGTGATTTCCGTATGCAAAGGAGAGGAAGTATTTCTGAATGCCGGGGACGGTCAGAATTATAAATGGAACAATGGAGCACAAACTCAAGCTATTACTTTTCAGGCACTCGAAAATAGTCTCTTCGACGTAAATTTCGTCAATCCCGACGGGAAAAAGGTAAAACAAACTTTCGACATTCGCTTACTTAATTGTTCTATATACATTCCTAAGGCTTTTTCTCCTAATAACGATGGTTTTAATGACATTTACAAGGTAGAAGCCGAAGGTTTAGCAGAATTTGAAATGAAGATATTCTCGCAATGGGGTGAATTGGTCTTCCAGTCTAAGGACATTCATTCTGGGTGGGACGGCCGGATTCATGGCAGTCGTGCCCCTTCGGGTATATACATTTACCAAATACGATATACTGATCCCATTTCACATAAAAGGGCGTTCTTCGGTACACTGACATTACTTCCTTAAAGCCCAAAAATACCTATTTACTGAGATCAGAGAAAGGTTGCCAGCAGTGATGCTCGCAGCCTTTCAATCTATTCTGCACATAGGAAGTATTTTGAGAATTTTATCGATGACCATTTTTAATGATATATTAATTTTTAGGTATTATTTTTTTGTTTTTAGTATATCGCGGATTTCGGTTAGTAGTTTTTCTTCATTAGAAGGAGCAAGAACGGAGGCAGGTTTTTCTTTCTTTTTATGAAATTGGTTCATCGCCTTGATCATCATAAAAATGGCAAAAGCAATAATAATGAAATCAACCAGCGTTTGAATGAAGCTGCCGATATTCAATGTTACGGCAGGAATTAATTGATTGCTTCCATTGTAAGCGGCTGACTTAAGGGTGATTTTGATATCGGTAAAATTTATCCCTCCGATTAGAAGACCAATAGGTGGCATAATTACGTCATTTACAAGTGAAGAAACAATTTTCCCGAAAGCTGCACCGAGGATAATTCCAACGGCCATGTCTATTACATTGCCACGCATGGCAAAGGTTTTGAATTCTTGTAACAGGCTCATAATCGATAAGTTATTATTAGAAATTTATTCGACAAACCTATTCAATTTTTTGGTTACCTGCAATAAAAATTCACCAGTTTGTGGATGGTTCTCTGCAGGAGCCCAGGGAGCAAATACCTTGTCGGTAGTTGGATCGTAAGGACCGTGTTTTACTTCATAGATTACCGTCCCAGACTCGAGGGCGATAATGGAATGCCATGTGCGAGGAGGAACTTCGGCTCCAAAGTGTCCTTCCTCCCGGTCAAGAATGATAAAATCATCGATTTCACCCGTATCATCATAGATAATTACAGCTATCCTCCCTTTTAAAATAATGAAAACTTCCGGCTTATCTGGGTTTTCGTGTTTATGAGGTTGTACATACGAACCTGGTTCTATGGCATTCAACATCCGTTGCACAGGATCTGCAGCATAAGTGTGATAATTGAATATTATACGTCCACGTTTGCTTTTTTGTGCTGCTCTTATAAGCTCTTCGATATGTGGGTTGGTAATTGCTATTAAACTCATAATGGAATGAATTTTCAAAATTAAAGGAAGTAGATGGAATATGCGATAAAACAATTTAAAGTAAGGTATTGCGAAATAATTTTCTTATCGAATTTTTAGGATAGTCTCATTGCAGTTGCCATTACGCTCAGTTTATCGAAAAGCCATTAACAAGAAAATCGTTCAAAGTGCTTGAAAAATTTATCATATATTCAATTTTCTTGTTCATTTCGTTGGTAGGGTGTCTTTTTTGAAATTCATTAAAAAAACCCTGTCAAAGAATCCCAAAATTGGTGAATTTTGATAACCTTTGCTCTGACAGGGTTTTGTTAAAAGCTGAATTCGGTCAGAGTATTCTATGATGAAAGAATTTCATCGAGAATAACCGCCTCTTGATATGGTTTACTGAATAAGAACAGGATAAGTAACCGTTTGAGTACCCGAATAAACTGTCAATAAATAATACCCTGATTTTAAAGAAGATGTATTAATGGAGAGCAAATGAGTTCCGGCAGTTTTATTTCCGTAATCACAACGTTTTACGATTTGACCGGCAAGGTTGGTAAGTTCTACTGAAACATTAGCTGCAGCCTTTTGGTCGACAGATACGAAGACTTTATCGGAAGCAGGATTGGGGTAAGGTTTCGAAATGTTAGTCAGTTCTATATCATGGATGCCCACACCGAGCTGATTTTTAGGAATAGATACAAACAATTGGTGATTATCAACCGGATCGTGATCTCCATCAAGAGCAAGACCTGGATGCGGGTCAACATTGTAAACCAAATACACATTATCGTCGGAGAGTTGCCCTAACTGAGGCCAGATTCCTTCGTCGAAGATATGCGAAATGTCGCTCATAATATCGATAAATTTGCCTGACCATAATTCACCTTTATTAGATGCTACCCTCATCCAGATATGTTTGAAATTATTGGTTCCATTATCATAACCTTCGGTAGTAGAGGCATAAGCCACATAAACATTATCCTGATCATCCACGTAAATGCTTGGCATAGTAGAAAGTCCAATAGACCTATAATATAATAGAT
>MTBK01128390.1_pt1 | contig 25717 bp, 22 predicted proteins | sample 1535981 | NCBI WGS metagenome assembly MTBK01 (sample SAMN06109225, study PRJNA356200) | anaerobic digester metagenome | isolation source: biogas reactors fed with pig manure or primary and secondary sludge | place: Spain | collected 2016-06-30
TGAGCGATTTTGCGGAAGCAAGTTCCTAAACATATTGCGGGAGGTGAGTTGAATTTGCAGAAAAAATTTCTCAGTTTAATCGTGGTCAGCATTGCTCTTTTGCTATTTCTGGGGGCAGGGTTGCAAGATCCGGGTCTCGTTGGGGCCGCCGGGGGTGATGGGGCTGGCGAAGAGTACGGCAATATCGAATGGGACAACCCCGGCTCCCTGAAGTTGACCAAAGATGCCGAAGCGGAAACTCATAACCGATGGAAGATAAGCCTTGGAATCGAAGGTATCGACGAGCAGAAGGAATCGGACGTCGTTTTGGTTATCGACACCTCCGGCAGCATGAAGGGCTCCCAGATGACAAGTGCGAAAGCGGCAGCCAAGAATTTTGTTAACACCCTGCTCGATGAGGGCGATACCCATACCCGGATAGCGCTGGTCTCTTTTGCGAATTATGCTGATGTGCACGGTGATGGTGAAGGTGGCCCCTTTAAGGGTGTTGCTGGCAAGGATGCTCTGCTCACCGCCATTGACGGTCTTAATGCCACGGGCGGCACCTTCACCCAGGATGGGCTGAAGAAGGCGCGGGATATTATTGCCCAGCACGGCCGTGATGAAGTCGCCAAGTATGTCGTTTTGCTCAGCGATGGCGAGCCGACGTACAGCTATGAAATTAAAACGGTAAAAGATAAACTTAACGAAACCTATTTTTATCAGGATGGCAAAGGTTCACATCTTGTTTTCTTTACCGATTGGTATTGGTATTCAAGGGATGACCTGACTGAAGACGTGTTTGATTACGGCAGCAGGTCTGATGGCGGTTCGGCGATGACCACTTTTATCCATAGGGTTGAAGTTGGGCCGTGGTATAATCCGTCGTACAATAGTTACTACTACCACCACGGCAACAGTGCCGTTGCCGAATCCAGGTTTATCAAGGAGTTGTCCGACACCACGATCTATTCCATCGGTTTCGAGTTGGGTGCAACCGGTCAGGATATTATGGACCGTGTCGCCACTGAAGGTAAATCCTTCAGTGCCACTGAGGCAAACCTGCAAACCGTTTTCCATGAGATCGCCGGCAGTATTTCCCATGCCGCCACCGGGGCGGTAGTGACCGATCCGCTGGGTGATATGTTCTCTCTCGTTGTTGGTTCAATTGAAGTTTCTGAGGGCACTTCGTTTACTTACAACCAGGATACTAAGACGATAACATGGACGATCGGTGAGATCCAGCAGGGTTCTCCGCCGGAGATGAGCTACATTGTCGAGATAGATCCGAGTGCGCTAAGCGGTGTTCTCTACCCGACCAATAAAGAAACCTATGTGGATTACACCAATATTGATGGCGATGATGCCAAAAAGCAATTTCCCATCCCTAAGGTAGGTATTGATGCCATCGGGGTGATTGAAATTACCAAGGAGTTTACCGGAACAGGCGGCGACGCCAACAAGCAGTTCGCCATTTACGTGGAAGATGGAAATGGCGGCCGCTGGAGCATGCTGCTGGCAGCCGGTCAATCCGATCGCATCGCCGGGCTGAGCCCGGGAACCTACACCATCCGTGAAGTGGTTCCCATGGGTTACAAGTTAGTTGGCATTAGCCCGCTTGAAGTGACTTTTACCGCTGCAGACCTGAATGAAGTCAAAAAAGTGACGGTGACCAACAAGAAGACAGGCGAACCCTGGTTCCGCGACGACGACGATAAAGTCAACGAATTCAAGTTGGGAACCTGGTAACTGGTAATGTGGTTAATGGAGAGTACCTCTCCCGCGGTCATCCTGAGCGCAGCGAAGGATCTCGGGCAGCCGGCAGGGGTTGCAGAAAGAAACTGAAGCCGGTATCGGCGATTGATTGCGGTAAGAAAGGCGGATTTATGAAATGCAGAAAAACCGGTGGAAAAAAGCAGGCTCCATAATTGGCAGCGCCGTAGCGGTTCTGTTCGTCGCGGCGGCCCTGTTCCTGGGGTATGCCTTTATCCAGAGCAAGCTTACCGGCAGCGAGCCTGCCGTCGCCGGCTACCGCATCTGTTATGTCATGAGCGGCAGCATGGAGCCGGCGCTTAAGGTTGGCAGCGCGGTGGTGGTACAACCCCTGGCGGCGAAAGAGGTCCGTACGGGAGATATTATTACCTACCGCGGCGAAAGCAGTGTCGGCTTGATCACCCACCGGGTAGAACGTCTTGCAACGGAAAACGGTCAACTGCTCTTCCATACCAGGGGAGATGCCAACAATGTCCCGGACCCGCAGCCTGTAACAGAGTGGCAGCTGGTGGGCAAAGTGTCTTTTACGGTGCCCTACTTAGGGTACCTGCTGGCCTATACCCGAACCCGGGAGGGGCTGACCGTCCTGATCGGCCTGGCGATGTTGATGATCATCGGGGGGCTGATCCATACCTGTAGGGCTGAAAAGAAGCACATTCCGAACGCTGGTGAGGAGGTGGCGGCTGAATAAAAGTTTGACGGCTCCGAAGCGTTCATAAAAAATAGTGGTTTCTTAGGTTATCTGTGAAAATAAAACATTAAATCATTTAGGAGGAAGAGCAATGAAAAAGAAAGTACTTATCGGCCTGTCGGTACTGGCTCTCGTGGCGCTAATGGCAGTGGGAACATGGGCTTGGTTTACGGATGAATCGGGACCGGTGGGTAACACCTTTAAAGCTGGGACTGTGACAATTAGTTTAACAAATGGCATTAGTAGTGTTACAAACTGGAACCCGGGCGACACCGAGACGGGCGATATTAAAGTAACAAACACTGGCAGCAAGGCAGCCTATGTGCGGGTGGAGCTGGATGCAAGTTGGAATGACGATGAACTCCTTGATAGCAACGTGGAACTTGCTTTAAACACTACAGATTGGGTTGAATCAGACGGTTATTACTACTACAAAGGTGCGACTGATGGTGCGCTTGCTTCGGAGGCAACGGCGGTCCTGCTCAGCGGAGTGACCCTGAATGGCGCTGCGACAGACAATGCCTACCAGGGCAAGACATTCACGATTAATGCTACAGCCGAAGCGGTGCAGGCTTCAAACGACGCTTATCAGGACGTCTGGGGCCTAACTGCGCTGCCTTGGTAGTAATCGGTAAATAGTTGATATTGGGTCTTTAAATTCGACAGCGGGAGGCAGGGTGTTCGTTCTCCTGCCCCCGGTTAAGGATAGTTGGTACGACAGAGGTGGGCCGGGCCTCCGGGCCCGGCCAGGGGATAGACCCGATCCATCCCCTGGAGGAGGTGAAGGGTTAGTTGAAAAGAAGAAACGTCATGCTTGGTCTAATCGTGGTTGCTCTCATCGCGGCGCTGGCGACAGGTACCTGGGCCTGGCTGACTGATAGGAAAGAGAGCACCAATACGTTTACCGCCGGGACAGTGGAGATCGAAATTAACGAACCCGGATTTACCGATGTGACCGGTTGGAAACCGGGTGTGCCCGAAGATAAGGTGGTCAGCATCATCAGCAAAGGCACCAAGAAAACCTATGTGCGCGTGTCGCTGACCCCGGTCTGGGGGCATTATGAAGGAGACAACTTCATCGCCGAGCCCAGCCTGCCGGTGGACAATGTGCTCCTAACCTGCAACACCGGTGCAGACGACGATTGGCTCTATGTCAATCCGCCGGCGTTGGGTGAAGGATGGTACTATTACAAGGAAATCCTTGAAGCAGGGGCCACAACCACGCCGTTGCTTGAGTCGGTCACCCTGGATGCTGCAAAAACAGGAGACGACTACAAGAACAAGGTCCTGCGGATTGTGGTCAACGCCGAGGCGGTGCAGGCATCGCATGAAGCATATCAGGATGCCTGGGGGCTCCCCTCACTTCCATGGGAAGCCCCGTAGCGTTAGAGTTCAATAGAGCTTTGTAGCGGTAGAATATTTGCCTTCAATGAGTGGATGCTTCCGGGACAGCCCGGCGGCTGCCGGGATGAACCGGAGGGAAAATATCTACCCCCTACAAGAAGGGAGGGTGGACGTTTGAAAAACATAGCCAAGTTTGTCGCAGTTCTGGCCGGAGCATTGCTGCTTGCACTGACGGCCTTGCCGACGGCAGCCCTGGCGGCCGGTATCGAGATCATCGGTGAAGAGGCCGGACTGGTGCTGGTCCCGTCGGGAGGCAGCCTGTTTGCCCTGGACAACATGAACCCGGGGGACACCCAGGAGACTGCGATTACGTTAAGGAATAACTATTCGACGTGGTACCACCTGTGGATTCAAACCGAGGAGATCACGGCCGATGATCCCAGCCTCTTTGAGGTGATGGAGCTGACGGTCAATTACCGCGGTGAAGTGCTTTACCAGGGACCGGTGGACGGTTTTGCCGGTGAATTGCTCTACCTGGGCCGCCTGCAGCCTGGCGACAGCGAAGAGATGCTGGTGGCTGTTCATCTGCCCGGGCCGGAGACGGGAAACGAGTACCAGGGGAAAAGCGCTTCGGCGAAGTGGGTTTTTACAGCCCAGGCCAGCGAAGAAGTTGTGGTGGAGCCCGAAGATCCGGAGTTGGAGCCCGATGATACCGGGGTGGATCCTGAAAAACCGGGGCTGTTGCCCCAGACTTTCGGGGAAGGGGTTCTTTATCTCCTCTTCCTGGCGGGGCTTCTGCTGTTGCTTCTCGGGGTGCCGCTTTATCGCCGGCACAGACAGCGCAGTTAACAGTATGAGCTTGGTCCGCCGTGAAGGAGGCGGTGCGAGCTGAAGAGCGCTGCGGCAGCCGGAGGGAGTAGGTTTGTGACTGTGACAGCTTACAAAATTGGCAGATTGCCTGTCTCCGGCTGTGATTGAATAAAGGAATTTAACATTTGAGCTCGAATGGTTAATAGAGGGATGTCTGCGGCATCCCTCTATTGAATAATTTAGAGACAGCAGAAGATTAGTACAGGCAAGGTGAACCTCTTTTGGCGATATCCGTTGGTATACCACAGGCGTTATCATTTTACTCCTATTACCCCTTATGGAAAACTTGTTTAGAGAGTATGGGCATTAAAGTAGTGCTGTCCAGGCCGACCAACCGGGATATCCTGGAATGGGGGATCAGGGAAACGGTCACCGATGCCTGTATCCCCATCAAGATCTTCCACGGGCATGTTATCGATCTGAAAGACCGGGCCGACTATTTATTTGTCCCCCGCATGGTTACGGTAGACGGCCAGGCTACGTTTTGCCCCAAGTTTTTGGGATTGCCGGATATGGTCCGTTTTTCCGGGGAACAGCTGCCGCCGGTGATCGATTCATCGGTGCAGGCAAACAGGGCCGGCCGGGGTGTTTTCTCATTTTTCAGGGATGTGGCCCGGCAGCTGCAGATCAAGATGGGATTCAAAGGGACGGCGGCGGTGGTGCGGGCCTGCCGGAAGCAGGAAGCATACGAACAGCTCCTGTTGCAAGGGCTGCCTCCGCAGCAGGCGATGCGGTTTTTGGAGAAAAAGGCGGCGGGGCCTGCTGTTGAGCAGGCCGCTGCGGCGGAAAACCGGTCCGCCGATAACTTGAGGGTGGCCTTGCTGGGTTATCCCTATGTGCTCTACGATCCCTTCATCAGCGCGAATCTTTATCAGAGGCTCAAGAAAATGGATGTGGAGCCCCTTACACCGGAGCAGGTCCCTCCCCGGGAGATGCTCCGCCAGTCGAAAGTGCTGCCGCAAAACTTTTTCTGGCACTACAGCAACCGGGCGAGTTGGAGCAGTCTTTACTATCTGGAGCAGAGCGGCAGGGTCGACGGAGTCATCCATGTGACCGCTTTTGGTTGCGGACCCGATGCCATGGTCGACAAATTTGTGGAGCTGGAGTCGAAAAAAAGGGAGGTTCCTTTTTTGACTTTAACGATCGACGAGCATACCGGCGAGGGGGGTATCCAGACCCGCCTGGAGGCGTTTGTCGATATGCTCCGGGCCAAAAAGGAGCACGAAGGGAAGGGGCGGGGTTAAGCTATGGACGTTTGTCTGGGGATTGACGTGGGCTCGGTCAGCACGAACCTGGTGCTGCTCAACGAAGAGAACGAGATCGTAGTCTCCCTGTACCTGCGGACGCGCGGCGAACCGATCAAGGTGGTTCAGGAAGGGCTCAAGGAGATCGGGCGGAAGCTGGGTGATTCTGAGGTACGGGTAGAGGGGGTGGGCACGACGGGCAGCGCCCGCTACCTGGCCGGAGTGGTGGTGGGGGCGGATGTGGTCAAAAACGAGATCACCGCCCATGCCGTGGCGGCCAACCTGATCGCGCCGGGGGTTCAGACTGTGCTGGAGGTGGGAGGGCAGGACTCGAAGATCATTATTTTGCGCCACGGTGTTGTGGCCGATTTTGCGATGAACACGGTCTGCGCTGCCGGAACCGGTTCGTTTCTGGATCATCAGGCGGCCAGGTTGAACATACCCATTGAAAAATTTGGCGAGCTGGCCCTGCAGAGCAAGAATCCGGTCCATATTGCCGGCCGCTGCTCCGTCTTTGCGGAGTCGGATATGGTGCACAAGCAGCAGGTGGGCCATTCCACTGAAGATATTATCGCCGGGCTTTGCGATGCTTTGGTTCGCAACTACCTGAACAATGTGGGCAAGGGCAAGGACATCCAGGAGCCGGTCGTTTTTCAGGGAGGTGTGGCTGCCAATGTGGGGATCAAGGCTGCTTTTGAAAAGGCGCTGCAGCAAGAGGTGATCGTCCCTTCACATTTTGCGGTGATGGGAGCGCTGGGGGCGGCCCTCATCGCCAAGCAGGCTGTCAAGAAAAAGCCGGGGACAAAATTCCGTGGCTTCGAACTGAGCGAGTTCAACTATGAAACCAGCAGCTTTGAATGCCAGGGCTGTCCCAATATCTGCGAGATTGTTAATATCACCATGGATGGGAAGCTGCTGGCGCGCTGGGGCAGCCGCTGTGGGAAGTGGGACAGCCTGGTGGAGGCCGCTCTTTAGCGGTTGTCTGTGGCGACAGTACGGTGAAAAAGAAATAACCGGCGGACAAAAATACTAAAATAGTGTACAATATACTTCTGAAGACAAGGTTTGCCATATAATATAGATAGAGATTTAATAGATATAGTTAAAAGAGAGAGATAGAAAAAGAGGGGGCAGATGAAGTGCATGCCAAAAAGCACTTCCCGGTGTACTGCTATGTGCTGACGGTACTGTTGGTGCTGATCATTGCGCTAGCTTCGTCACATCCAGTTGTCCGGGGAATGGTATTACCGGTATCGCTGCGCACGCTTTTCTTTTTGCTCATTGCCTGCAGTCTGAGTATTCTTGTTCCCTGCAACTTTGAGACGCTGATGCGGGTATTCCTTTGCCTCGGTCTGGCGGGTACTCTGATCGGTGTTCAGACCTTGACCGGTGTAGCCTGCTCGAAGCTGGGGCTGGAGCTGTTCGGCTTTGCCATTAAACGAACCAACTATATGTATGGCTTGCCCCAGGTGGTTTCTGTTTTTAAGAATCCAAATGGTTTGGGCTTCTTTTTGGTCTTTAGCCTCGCCAGCGTTATCATCCTGTTCTCTCTTCTAAAGAAGGAGAGGGAGAAAAACAAGCTGCTTGCAGCGGTATTTTATGCAGCCCTGGCGGTTCAGCTCTTGACTTTGGTTCTTACTTTTTCGCGGGCGGCTTTTATGGCACTTTCGCTGTTTGTGCTATGCTTTATCTGGTTTAACCGGCGGCGCTGCTGCTACACCCCGCCGCTGGCCCTGCTGAGCGCCGCTGTTCTTATGAGCAAGCAGGCTCTTGGCAAGAGCGGGCCGGCCGAAATAGTGAGCGCCCTGTTTTCCGGGCGGATTCAGCTGTGGGGTGAGGGGATTAAACTGTTTGCCCAGTCCCCCTTGTTTGGGACCGGTCTGGGCGGATGGTTTGCCCTCACCGGCAACAGCATGTCTCTGCACAATACATACCTTCATGTAGCGGTGGAGCTCGGTCTGGCAGGCCTGGTCGTGTATATTGCTTATATCGTTTTGTTCATGCAGGGTTTACATAAAGCGATGAGCAGGGCGACGAATCCGCAGCGGTATGCTCTGTTGAGCGGTTTATATTCACTGAGCGCGGGTCTGCTGGTGCACCAATTTTTTGAATCATACCTTTACCAGGGGCTGCCGCTCTTCCTGCTGGCACTGATCCCGCTTCATTCGCTGCTGCGGGAGCCGGGGATGCTCTATCGTTTCCGCGAACCTGCCTGGAAAGAGCAGGGGGGGAGCTGGTTTTATCGCCGGGCCAGTTAAGCTGCTTTTGTTTATGAGGAGAGGGTGCTTGGAATGAAGATTATCTATCCCCATATGGGGACGCTGACGATGGTGGCGGAGCAGCTGATCGAGGAGATGGGACAGGAACCGGTGACCCCCGATCGCCCGACCAGGCAGACGCTGGCACTGGGGGCGAGGTATTCTCCCGAATTTGCCTGCATCCCTTTCAAACTCTGCCTGGGCACCTATCTGGAGGGTCTGGAAAAGGGCGCCGATACAATTGTCAGCGGCGGCGGTTACGGCCCCTGCCGGGCCGGCCTCTATGGAGAGATTCATCGACGTATCCTCAATGATATGGGTTATGATCCCGAGTTCATCTTCTTCTGGCCGCCTTTAAAAAAGCCCTTCGATTTTGTCAAGAAATTAGGCCGGGTCAAGGGGTCCTCTTCCTGGTTTGATCTGGTTAAAATTATCAGGAGGGCCTGGGCCAAGCTTGCGGCACTGGATGAACTGGAGCTGCTGGCTCAGGATATCCGGCCCTGCGAGCTACAGAAAGGTGACACCTCCCGGGCTTTTAACCGGGGGGCCGCTTACCTGGCGAGCGCCAGGGGTCTCTCTGAGATTGCCGAAGCGCGCGAGGCGGCGCTACAGGAGCTCAACGGGGTGTCCTGGGATCGGGAAGCCGATCCTCTCCGGGTGGGCATTATCGGCGAGATCTACGTCCAGCTGGAGCCCTTCGCCAACCTTTACGTCGAAGAAACCCTGGGGGAGATGGGGGTCAGGGTGCGCCGCAGTATTTACCTGACCAGCTACACGAAACATGATGTCATCTCCACCAAAGGCGATCTGCGCAGCAAAAAGCTGGCCCGGCCGTATTTGCCTCAGCTCATCGGGGGACACGGCCAGAACAGCGTCGGCGATGTGATCCGCTATTCCCGGACAGGCTACGACGGGGTGGTTCAGCTGGCTCCGTTTACCTGTATTCCGGAGATAGTGGCCAAGAGCCTGATGCCCCATCTGAGCAGGGAGTACAATATTCCGGTGTTGACGCTCTTCATCGATGAACAGACCGGCAGCACCGGTACCGAGACGAGGCTGGAGGCGTTTGTCGATCTGATGCTGCAGCGTCGTGAGAGAGAGCGGGAGCTCGCCGATCAGTCCGGGAAACCTGAACTGCCCTGCTCGCTGACGGGTTGAACGATCCCAACCTTTGCCAGCGGGTGCTATTATTGGGCTTGTATTCGGTTCAGGGCGCGCCCCGGTGTCAGAACGGTTTCATCGAGATGACTTCACTTTGATAAATTTCTTCCCAAGGCTCAGCTTTATAGATTATGAACCGCATGGATATTTTTTCTATCGCCGATATGGCGACATCTTCTGGAATGATCTGTCTGTGGCCGTCGGGCTTTTTCTCTCCGGGGTCTAAATTTAAATAACTGGGAAATCCCTCAATTGAATCGTTCACCAAAACATCACTTGTCTGAATGTTAACCCGGTGGGTTCCGTTGTTTACCACCTCAAATAACAGCCCGGGGTACAGGTCTTCTTCAATCATGCCCAGGTAGACGATGCGCACTCCGGCAGCGTTAAGGACCTCCTCTCCCGAAACAACATATTTTTCCCCGCCGGGGGGGTCCTTCTCTTCACCGTTTTCTTTCTCGTAAGAGTTGTTCTTCGCAGCGCCTTCGTCTGCTGTCGGGGAGCTGCAAGCTCCCAGGAATATCATCAGCACCAGCACCACAAGCAACGACAGGATCTTTCTCATACAGATTTCCCTCCCATGGTTTATTCCAGTTGAAATTAGCCGTAGGGTCTGGGGCGAGATCAGGTGGTAGGCCCTGTCGGCTCAACTGGCGTTTGCTCTTCTCCGTCCGTTCTAAACCGGGGGTTGCCGGAGATTAAAATATTTAATAACCAGTTCGATCTTGCTTTTGACCTGCAGTTTTCGGTAGATTCTTTTTACAAAATAATTAACGCCCGATAGGCTGATAGAGAGCTCGCGGGCAATCTCTTTCGCTTTCATCCCCTGGAGGAGAAAGTTGAAGACTTCCTTCTCCCGAGGAGTCAGGGCGGCAGAGGGATCATTTGCTTCTCCGTGTTTCATGGCCATTCCCCCGTTTCACAAGGGAAAACCCTCATTTAGAATAATAATGCTGTCAATTAAGGTTGCCTGGGCGGGAAACAGGTTCAAGCGATTGCTTCCCGCCCGGGCTTCTTGGGCAAAGGAACTTTTTAGTGGTACTCTACATACAAGGAAATATCGGCGAACTCGTACTGTACGCCGTCGGGCTTGTTGTCATTGTTGGACTCATCTTTGGAAAACTGGAACCGGTATTGGAAACGGTTCAAGCCTTCCTTGATGCATTTCTGCAACTCATTGGCCAGGGTTTCGCTTGCACCCTCGGGACTGCTGGTGATTGTAATCTCGTAAGAGGAAAAGGCGCCCAAACTACGACCAGATAGATTATAGTCCTCAAGTTTCAGGGGCCGGGGTCCCCAGCGGGCCGTGCCTAACCGCATTTCGCCCATTGCCGCCGCGGGGTTCCCATATTCTTCAGGGTTTTTCATGTGCAGCACAACCTTCGTCACTGTTTTGCCGGCCAGTTTGCTGATATCAAAGCTGATCAGTCCCCGCACCATCTGGTTGTATTTGTTATCACCGGCATATGTCGCCGTGGGGATTATGGATTTATTTTTGATGATCCACCCGCTTTCTCCTCCCGTAACCGGACTCAAGGTTGTTGTTTTCTTTAGTGTGGGTACGTTTAGAGGCTTGTTGACGGTGATCGTTTTGCTCAGGGTAGCCGCGCCGCCGCGCCCGTCCTTGACGGTGACCTTTATGGTATAGTCGCCTGTTTTTTCGGGGGCGGTCCAGGTCATGGGGTTGGCCTTGGTGCCGGCGATGGATCCGTCACCGGACCACTCGTAGGTCAGGGGATCCCCGTCGGGGTCACTGGCAACAGCAGTAATCTGATATTTGACTCCGACAAAAACCACATCTTTATCGATGGTGATCTCTTTGATTACCGGAGAGCTATTTTTCTTTGCGGGGTCAGCTTTTTCTGCGGGATCTGTTTTTTCTGCGGAGTCAGTTTTTTCTGCAGTGCCTGCTTTTTGGGAGGTGTCGGTTTCCTGGGATTCTGCCGATTCGTCTGGGGCTTCCAGCTCAAGGGAAGCAGAGTCCTGGCCTGCAGAGTTTTTGGCGGTGGCGGTGAGGGTATATTGTTCCCCCGGTGCCAACAAGATCCAGGCCCGGTTCTCGCCTGCCTCGCCGGCACTGTCATCGCGGCTAAAACTTACCTCCGGCAACGGGCTACCCGTAACGAGGGCCTCAACCTCAAAGCGATGATGCCCTTCCTCAGCCGGCTGCTCTCCGATCAATTCCAGCGAAATTTCAGGAGCATTCTTTTTTTTGAAAACATCTTTCAGCGGTGTAGCAAAAACAACCGCGGCCAGGACCAGCAGAATAGCCAGACCGATGAGAATACCGATTAACAGGCCTCGTTTAGCCTTGGGGGGTGCCCCCCCGGTTCTGTTTTCATTATTCACAGATTCCACTCTCCCCTGTAATAAAGTTGTACCGGGCAAATTATTGCGCCTCGGCCGGGCTTGCCGGGGGCCTGAAAGCGATTGTCATCCGCAGCAGGGTTACATTTCCCTTAAAATGGCTCCCCTTAAACTTCATTTTAAAGGATGAATAATCTGTTTTAAAGCTACTAAATGTAGTAGGTTGGTTAATTTTATTCTCAGCGAGCGCAAGCGGAACCCTGTTTTGCCGGCGAATCAGCAGCATCACTATTGTGACAGGGCCGCGCGTCATTTAACTTACTGGAGCGGGGGCATATTATTCTTGCTGTATCCATCGTTAAAGGCGCTCTCGTTATGTCTCTTGGTCGGAGCGGCGAGACCGGCGATCTTGTGATCCCGAACCGGACCTGTGGTTGCAGAAAAACAACCATTTGAAATGTCCTTTTATACTGCTCGTAAAGCTTGCATGTAAGGATCCCCAATGATAGAATGTTAAGTGCGCGGCGGGGCGTAGCGCAGCTTGGTAGCGCGCCTGCTTCGGGAGCAGGAGGTCGCTGGTTCGAATCCAGTCGCTCCGACCACTGTTAAGTTTATAAATGACTGCTTGGATAGAAGCCGGCAAGCAGCTTTCAAATGGCTAACAAGGTGTTGTTTAAGTTGAACCAACCGCTCTTAGCCGGAGAAAGACTGCCAACCCGGGTCGGTTTGGCCCGGCGAATATTGTCGGCTGGGCATAAAATAACTCTTTGGAATTGGCTTCAGGATTGATCATCAAATTTTTAAATAGCTCCGTAACCAAGTTCCCTAACCCCCTTATTCTTGAACAGATTGTATTTTCACAGCGCCAATGGTTTCAGTGAAATAGGGTTGTGCATTATGTATTTAAATGTTAAGATAAATTAAGCGTATGAACCCGCTGGGAGAGGGCCCTTAACAGGGGACACCGAAGGAGCAACCCGCCGTCCTTGGCAGCCGGGGGGGAAACTCTCAGGTAAGAGAACTGGCGGAGGACGTGCCTCTGGAGAGATCCCGCTTGTGCGGGACACCGACGGGGAAATTCTCCTGGATGCAAGGAGCTAAATCTCTCAGGTGAAAAGGACAGAGGATAGAGGTATGCCGGTTCGGTATCCTCTGTCCTCTGTTTTTGTTGTGGCGCTTTTCTCTTTCAGATGAGTATTGGGTGGGGGTGATCTCCGGGAATGGAAAAAGCTTCTTGTTTTGCTGCCGGCCTCTGGGTAGCGGCTGGGAGACTACAATCAAGGTGGTGGAACAGATGGCTGAATTACAAAAAACCCCTCTTTATGAGAAACACCTGGCTTTGAAAGGTGCCCCTGTTGAGTACGGGGGTTGGCTCATGCCTGTTCAGTATGAGGGGATTGTTAGCGAAGTGTGCGCGACACGGCATAGCGCTGCTCTCTTTGATACTTCACACATGGGTGAATTTCTGGTCGAGGGTCCCGGGGCGGCTGATTATTTACAAAAAGTCCTGACCAACGATATCTTTTCCCTTACCGACGGTCGGATCATCTACAGCCCTGTCTGTTACCCGCATGGTGGGACAGTGGATGATATTCTCATATACCGTTACGGACAGGAAAAATATCTTCTCGTGGTGAACGCGGCAAATGCAGCGAAAGACTTGGCCTGGTTGAGCGAAAAAACGAAACCGGGTGTTAGAGTGAGTGACCTCTCCCCGGAAACGGCTCTCATTGCGATCCAGGGGCCTAACAGTTTGGAAGCACTGCAGGCTCTGACGCAGGTTCCCCTGGAGAAACTGCGTTACTATCATTTTATACCCCGCGTCGACCTGGCGGGGAGCAACTGCCTGGTGTCGCGCACCGGTTATACCGGGGAGGACGGTTTTGAGATCTTCTGTGAACCCGGGGCGGCGAGGAAACTTTGGGACGCCCTGGAGGAGGTCAGCCGTTCGCGCGATCTGGGGCTAGTGCCGGCGGGACTGGGGGCGCGTGATGTGCTTCGACTTGAGGCATCGCTTCCTCTTTACGGCCATGAACTGAGCGAATCGATCTCTCCCCTGGAGGCGGGGTTGGCTCGCTTTGTCTCTTTCGATAAAGGCGACTTTATCGGGCGTGAAGCGTTGTTGCGCCAGAAAGAAGAAGGGCCGGCCAAAGAGCTGTGCGGTTTGATCCTGTTGGATCGGGGGGTGATCCGGGAGGGCTACAGGATGTTTAACGATGGCCGTGAAATCGGCATTGTCAGCAGTGGAACATATTCACCTACACTGAAAAAGTCCATAGGGATGGCTTTTGTTACCCCCGGGGCAGTGGCGCCGGGAAGTACGATTGAGGTTATGATCCGTGAGAGAGCGCATCGCGCAGAGATCGTGAAGACACCATTTTACAGGAGGGATACAAAATGAGCTGGGAGATCCGGGATGGATTGAAGTACAGCCGGACCCACGAGTGGGTCAGCATAGAAGACGGTGTGGTCACCTGTGGGATTACCGACTATGCTCAGGATATGCTTAAAGATGTAGTCTATGTGGAGCTGCCGGAAATTGGGCAGGAGGCGAAAGCGGGGGAGAGTTTGGTGGTCCTCGAATCAGTCAAGGCTGTTTCCGACCTCTATGCACCGGTGAACGGCGAAGTGATGGCGGTAAACGAGGCGCTTCTTGACGAGCCTGAGCTGCTGAATTCAGATCCTTACGGCAATGGATGGGTGGTTAAGCTAAAACTGGCCACCGGTTACGAGAACCCTGCGCTGATGGATCATGACTCCTATGCGGCTTTTGTAGAGGAGGAGGCTGAAAAATGAGCGGTGGCCGCCATTATCTGCCGCTTACCGATGCAGAGCGGCAGGAGATGCTAGCTGCTGTCGGCGCTTCATCGGCGGAAGAGCTTTACGATAATCTTCCCCCGGCGGTTCGCTTGCGGGGGGATCTGCACCTGCCGCCGCCTTTATCCGAGATGGAAGCGCTGGTTCACCTGGGCGAACTTGCCGCAAAAAATAATCATTTGCGGGAGTACTCTTCTTTTCTGGGGGCCGGGGTCTACGATCATTTTATTCCCAGTGTGGTGCAACATATCACGGGGCGGAGCGAGTTTTATACCGCCTATACCCCCTATCAGGCGGAGATGAGCCAGGGAGTGCTGCAGTCAATATTCGAATACCAATCCCTGATCTGCCGCCTTACGGGGATGGAGGCGGCCAATGCCTCTCTTTATGATGGGGCGACGGCCCTGGCCGAGGCGGCGGTGGCGGCCTGTGCGGCGACACGCCGCCGCCGGGTGCTGGTTTCCCGTTCGGTAAATCCTCATTATCGCCGTGTCCTGCAGAGCTACCTTGAAGTACGCGATCTGCAGCTGGTGGAACTGCCCCTGCTTAAAGGAGCGACGGATTACTCGCAGCTTGGGAGCATGTTGAACGATGATACTGCTGCCCTTTTGCTCCAGCAACCCAACTTCTTCGGGATACTCGAAGAGATGGACGATGCTGCTGCGCTCGCTCATAATCATGGTGCTTTACTGGTGCTCTCGGCTGATCCGATCTCATTGGCCTTATGTCGCACCCCGGCGGAGTATGATGCCGATATCGTCACCGGCGAGGGGCAGGGTTTGGGCAACAGCCCTTCGTTTGGCGGTCCCCTGCTCGGTTTTTTTGCCGCCCGCAAAAAATTCATTCGGCGAATTCCCGGACGGATTGTCGGTAAAACAGTAGATGTCGACGGCCGCCGCGGCTTTGTGCTCACTCTGCAGACTCGCGAGCAGCATATCCGCCGCGAAAGAGCCATCTCGAACATCTGCTCCAACCAAGCGCTCAACGCCCTTGCCGCAGCGGTCTATCTGGCAGCCATGGGTCCCGAGGGCTTGCGCGAAGTGGCCGGGCTTTGTCTGCAGAAAGCGGCCTACGCCAGGGAAAAGATCACTGCTCTTCAGGGGTTTGCACCGGCCTTTGACGGGGTTCACTTCAAGGAATTTGCCGTGAAGCTTCCGGGAAACGGGGAATCCTTGAACCGCTATCTTTTGGCACATCAAATCATCGGCGGGCTTAACCTTGAGCCCTTTTACCCGGAGCTGGGGCCGGCGATGCTCTTCTGCGTCACCGAGACGAAGACCCGGGAACAGATTGACGCCCTTGTCGGGGCACTGGAGGGGTGGTCATGAGAAAAGAACAGCCTTTGCTTTTCGAAAGGGGTGCTCGGGGACGCCGCGGCTTCTCTTTGCCCCAGTCTGATGTCCCGGCAAAGAGCGAGCTGCTGCCGGCGCGGATGCAGCGTAAAATCCCCCTGAGACTTCCTGAAATATCGGAAGGGGAGCTGGTGCGTCACTACACCGCGCTCTCCAAGCGCAACCATGGGGTTGATTCCGGTTTCTACCCCCTCGGTTCCTGTACCATGAAATACAATCCCAAAGTCAATGAAGAGGTGGCCCGCTTGTCCGGCTTTGCCCTGCTGCATCCCGGCCAACCGTCTGAAAGTGTTCAGGGGGCGCTGGAGCTCCTTTACCGCACCGAGACCTATCTGGCAGAGATTACGGGGATGGATCGGATCACTTTCCAGCCTGCGGCGGGTGCTCATGGAGAGCTCACCGGGATGATGCTGATCCATGCTTATCATGCGTCAAGAAACGATCAGCGCAAAACCGTGCTCATTCCCGATTCCGCTCATGGGACCAACCCGGCCTCAGCAGTCATGGCCGGCTACGAGATCAGAGAGGTTCCTTCAGACGAACGGGGCCTCGTCGATCTGAAAGCGCTCCGGGGGGTTCTCGATCACAGTGTCGCCGCGCTGATGTTGACGAACCCGAATACTTTGGGCCTCTTTGAGGAGGATATCCTGGAGATTGCCGCTGCCGTTCACGATGTTGGAGGCCTGCTCTACTATGACGGGGCCAACCTGAATGCGATCATGGGACATGCCCGGCCCGGTGATATGGGCTTCGATGTGGTCCACCTGAACCTGCATAAGACTTTTGCCACGCCCCACGGCGGAGGCGGTCCCGGCAGCGGGCCCGTGGGCGTAAAGGAGTGTCTGGTACCTTTCCTGCCCGTGCCGCTGGTGGAGCGTGAGGCGAGCGGTTCGTACTACTGGAAAGATGATCTCCCCGAGAGTATCGGCAAAGTGCACGGTTTTCACGGCAACTTCGGTGTTATCGTGAAGGCCTACACCTACATGGTGATGATGGGAGCGCCAGGGCTCCGGCAGGCTTCCTCCGATGCTGTGCTCAACGCAAATTACCTGATGGAGAGATTGAAGAAGAGGTACGCCCTGCCTTACGATCGGCGCTGCATGCACGAGTTCGTCATCTCAGCGGTGCAGCAGAAGAAGAAAGGTGTATCAGCGGGTGATGTCGCCAAAGCGCTTTTGGATTACGGGTTTCACCCGCCCACGGTCTACTTCCCTCTCATTGTGGAGGAGGCGCTGATGGTGGAACCTACGGAAACGGAGAGCAAAAAGACCTTGGATCGCTTTGCCGAGGCGATGGAGGAGATCGCCCGGCTGGCTGAAACGGAGCCGGAACGTGTTACGGCGGCACCTCATGCCACTCCGGTGGGGCGTCTTGATGAGGTCAGAGCAGCCCGCAATCCTGTGGTTTGCTGGGATGGTAATGAAAAAAACAGTTGAAGTGGCCGAGGGAGGGGGCGGGGGAAACCGGTGCGGTGACTTTGCGCCGCGCCGGGTGGAATTCATTACCCCCCGCCTGACCTTGCCCGTTAGCGTTACCGGAAGAGAATGCGCCTTGAATTGCGCCCACTGCGGGGGGTATTACCTGAGGGGAATGGCCGGGCTGGAAGAGGCCCTGGGCAGGCGGGGCCGGGGGAGCAGGAGTTTTCTTGTCAGCGGCGGATGCAACCTTCAGGGGCGGGTGCCTCACAGAGAAAGGTGGGCCGAACTGAAGGCTCTCGCTCTTCGGGGATCGCTTAACTTTCATCCCGGGCTTGTCGAGGCGGAGGATGCCGCCGCCATTGGGGAGATCGCCCAAGCGGTATCGTTTGACTTTATGGCCGACGAGAACGTGATCAAAAAGGTTTACGGCTTGCGGGCTATACCTGACGATTATATTCGTTCCTATCGTTACTTGCGCCGTCATTGCCGCGTGGTCCCCCATATCTGTGTCGGTATTATGAGGGGGCAAATCGAGAGCGAGTACAGGGCTTTAAAAATGCTGCACCATGAAGGGGCGGCGGCGATCAGCTTTATCGTCTTTCGGCCAACTGCGGGGACGGCTTTTGCCGACTTTGCGCCGCCGCCTCCGGAAGAGGTGGCGGAGTTACTGGCTTCTGCCCGGGCGCTCTTTCCGGAGACCCCCCTTTATCTGGGCTGCATGCGCCCCGGCGGAAAGCACCGCGAGAAACTCGATTGCCTGGCTTTGCAGATCGGCATTGACAAAATTGTGCTCCCCTCCGCTCCGGCAAAAAGGCTTGCTGCACAGATCGGTCTGGAGGTAACTTATGGAGAGGAGTGCTGTGCACTGTGATGCGCTTATCTCTGGGAACGGCGGCTCTTCTGGGACTGGTGAGGTTGCGGGTGGATAGTGTCCCCACTACAGCGTACCTGCTGCACGGTGAGGGCTGCATCAGGAACTGTACCTTCTGCCCGCAGGCGCGGGAGGCCGGCGGGCAAAAAGGAAGACTGGGCCGGGTGAGCTGGCCCTCTTTTCCCCGGGATCGGGTTTTCGCCGGGCTCCAGCGGGCGGCGCAGCTAGGGCTGCAGCGGATCTGTTTGCAGGCGGTATGCGAGGCGGGCGGCAGCGCCGCTCTGGCCGGGCTCATCGGGCGATTGAGCGAGGCGGTAAACCTGCCGCTTTCATTATCCGCTCCTGTTCGCTCCACCGATGAGGCGGCGCTGTTTTTCAAAGAGGGAGCGGACCGTATTTCCATCGCCCTAGATGGTGCTTCAGAGGAGATCTATGCCCGGCACAAGGGGGGCTGCTTTCAAAAGGTGCTCGGCTTGTTGCGGGAGTGTGCCCGGCTGTGGCCGGGCCGGATGAGCACACATCTAATCTGCGGCCTGGGCGAAAGTGAAGAAGAGGCGGCCGCTCTTCTTGATCTGCTGATCAGGGAGAAGATCACGGTGGCTCTTTTTGCTTTTACCCCGCTCAAAGGAACCCCTTTGGAAGGTTATCCCCCTCCCGAACCGGCGTCATACCGCCGCCTGCAGGCGCTTCATTACCTGCTGAGATACGGTCATGTTTCATGGGAGGATCTTTGTTTTAAAAATGGGCGGCTCATCTCTTTCGGGATCAACGAAGCCAGGATGCAGCGCCTGCTGGATCAGGGGGGGGCTTTCCAAACCGCCGGTTGCCCCGGCTGTAATCGACCTTACTTTAACGAAAGGCCCGGCGGCTTTATCTACAACTATCCGCGTCCTTTGAGCGATTCTGAATGCGCTGCTGCTCTTGCCCTGCTTTCTGCTGCAGAAGGTCGGTAAAGCCCTTTACCGACAGAGATCGGGTCAGCAGAGCAGTGTGCCGATGTCCGCATGTCCCGTCCAGCGGTGGCGGCGGGGTTATTTAAGGGAGGAAGGGGTATCGTCTTGGCAGAAAAGTGGTGTTTGATTTATGATCCCCCTGCGCCGGGAGCGGCAAATATGCGGCGGGATCTGGAGATTCTTGAGAAGGTCCGCGGCGGCGGCTCGCCGCCGGTTTTGCGCCTTTACAGCTGGTCACCGCCGGCCTTGTCGTTGGGCCGTTTCCAGAAGACAGCTGCAGTGGCGGACCGGGAAGAATGCCGCCGTCTGGGGATAGATATTGTCCGCCGCCCCACAGGTGGGCGGGCGGTGCTCCATGACCGGGAATTGACCTACAGTTTCGCAGTCCCCGACGTGCGCAGCCTGATCCCGGCGGGAGTGGTCCCTTCGTACCGTTTTATCAGCCGGGCGCTGCTCGATGCTTTTACCCTGCTGGGAATTGAGGCGGAGCTCAGTCCGGACAAAAAGCGGGACACCGGGCTGGCCCCCGGCTCTTGTTTTGATGCTCCTTCGGCATATGAACTGCGTGTCCAGGGGAAAAAAGTGGTGGGAAGCGCGCAGATGCGGCGGGACGGTATGCTTTTACAGCACGGTTCAATTTTGCTGAAGCTGTCTCTTGAGACTTACCGGCGCGTCTTACGCTTCAATCCGTCTGTTTCCCCTTTGGGAGGGGATGAGGAGCCGCTTTCTGTACAAAAAGAGAGCTATCTTAAAGCTCTGGGAAGCGAGGCTGCGGGGCTGCTCGACTTGGGTTATGAGATCGAGAAGGACGATCTGGCTGCGGCTGTGGCTGAAGGTTTTGCCCGTCTTTTCAAGATCGGGTGGATTGGACAACAGAGCGGGAGGTAACAAATCATGGAACAATTTCAGCTTACCGTTATCGGTGGAGGGCCGGGTGGCTACAGCGCGGCGCTGCGGGGAGCTGCCTTGGGTTTAAAAACCCTTCTGGTGGAAAGGGAAAACCTGGGCGGTACCTGTTTGAATCACGGCTGTATTCCGACAAAGAGCCTGCTCCACTCTGCTTCGCTGTACCGCAAATTTAGGGAGGCCTCTATTTTTGGTATATCTGCCGGAGAAATCAGTTTCGACTATGGCAAAATTCATCAGCGAAAATGTGCCGTGGTGGGAAATCTTGCTGAAGGCTTGGAAAGATTGCTGAAAAGTTCAGGGGTGACCGTGTGGCGGGGACAGGCGGAGCTCCTTTCGGCAAAGCGGGGCCGGGTGCATCTGCCCGGTGCCGAGCAGGGCAATTTCGGGACGGAAAAATTGATCATTGCCACGGGAAGCAGTGAGGTGGTGCCTTCTGTTCCGGGGGTGAATCTGCCCGGAGTGCTCTATTCCCGGGAAGCTCTCGCTTTGAGCGAGCTTCCCGCCAGTATCGCCGTCATCGGCGGCGGTGTTATTGCTCTGGAGATGGCTTCAATCTTCGCTTCCTTCGGGGTTTCTGTGACCATTGTCCAGCGGAGCATTTTATTGCGCCGCGAAGATCGGGAGATGGTTCGCCGGCTCACTCCGTATTTGCGCAGACAAGGAATCAAAATCATGACCGGAACAGCGTTGCGTGAAATCAGCGCTTGCCGGGAAGGCGGACTTGCTCTGACAGTGGCGGGAGCCCGGGGGGAGGAGAGGCTGGTCGCAGAGAAAGTGCTTGTGGCAGTAGGCCGCCGCCCTGCTTTCGGAGGGCTCGATTTGGCCGCAATGGGGATTAATCACAGCGAGCGGGGGATCGAGACAGATGCGCAAATGGCAACAAGTGTTGCCGGAGTTTACGCCGTGGGCGATGTGACCTCTCCGGGCTATTTTCTGGCTCACACGGCCATGCATCAGGGGATCGCCGCTGCAGAAAATAGCGCCGGTGGCAGCGTTTCCTTTAGCGGGAGGGCGATTCCGGGATGTATCTTTACCAGTCCCGAGTTGGCTCGTGTTGGTCTCACGGAAGAGGAGGCCACGGAGAGAGGTATTGCCGTCAAGGTGGGCAAATTCCCCTTTGGCGCCAACGGGAAAGCTTTTCTCCAGGGTGAGGGGGACGGGGTGGTCAAGATTATTGCCGACTCGGAGAACGGAACTGTGCTGGGAATGCATATCCTCGGTCCTCATGCTTCCGCGCTCATACAAGAGGGCACCTTGGCTGTTGCATCCAAAACGAAAGTGTCCGATCTGGTTGGGTTGATTCACCCTCATCCGACTCTCAGCGAAACCATCTGGGAGGCTTCGCTGGCTGTTTTCGGCATGCCGTTACACCTGCAACTTTAATACAATGGAGGGCCTTTTGAAACCGGGTTGCCTGAACAAGGTGCCTAAAAAGAGCAGGATAAGGCTCGCCCGGCCACGCCCGGATTACAAATTAATCCCTGACCCGGGGAGCGGGCCCGGGAGATGTGCCCAAACGGCGCCGCACCAGCATTTTTTGGTCAAATAAGATTTAGTTGGCTGTCAAATAAGCGGCAAGGTTTGCGCTATTTCTTCAAATATCGTTTGCGGAATTTCTGGAAACAGAACAACGGAAACGTATGATTGACAAACAGATATCGTTGATTTATAATCTGTTTTAGAGTTAAGCAGCAGTAACTGTTCATGTTGCATTTGTCAAAATAATATGCTTAAAAAGCAGATGAATCTGCTGGGAGAGGACCTTCTGAAGAAGGACACCGAAGGAGCAACCGATCGTTTGGCAGCGATGAGGGAAACTCTCAGGTAAAAGTACCAGCAGAGGATGCAACTCTGGAGAGCGCCTGCCATATGCGGGACACCGACGGGGAAGTGCCCCGGTAGTTCTAGGGTTAATCTCTCAGGTGAAAGGACAGAGGGCAAGGAAAGCCGAAAGGTTTTCACTTGCCCTTTTTGCGTACACCCAATATGGGAACAGTCCAACGGCTGGTCCCGCGGGCATCTTGATTATGGCAAGCATAGCTAGAAGTTAGGCTGTTCTGTAAACTTTGCAGCCACAATATGGTGGACGGGACCTGCGGTGGTCTGGGAGGTAGGCGAGCCGACCAATGACATTCTCACCGGGCAATGACATTTTTTTAGGAGAAATATTATCAGTTGGATATTTTTTATACACCGATGAGGAGATTAATTCCAGACAGAGTTTGATTGAATTGAGTTGACTATGCTTATGGGGAGAGTGGTTTGAATATGCAGGTGAAGTATTATCCCGATTTGTTTAATGATGTTTACGGACCTGTGATGCAGGCAGGTTCAAGTTCACATACAGCGGCACCCTGTCGTATTGGCTATATGGCGAGATCGATGCTGGGAGAAGATGTTGCCCGCATCGATATATTTATGGATAAAGAGGGTTCATTTGCCGGTACATTTGGGATGATGCGAGAGGATTTAGGGATGCTTAGCGGCGCCTATGGATTGTTGCCAGATGATGTTCGTATCTTTTCAATCAAAGAGTTATTAGCCCAAGAAGGGATTACATACCAGTTTCATTTTATTGATTTGCGGGAGAGCGATCATATCAACGCCATCAAGTTTGTGCTAACTGGTGTTAGCGGCAAAACAAGATCACTTGTCGGGAATTCGACGGGTGGGGGCAGGGTTGAAATCGTCCGGGTCAGCGATTATACCTGCTCGATCCATGGCGATGCCTATGTCTATCTTTTTGAGTATGATTGCAAAGATACCCTGAATAGTGAGGCTGTGTTTTGTTCGAAATTAAAAGGGTTCTTGAAAGCGGAGACGGCACCATCGCATTTGGGGAAATGGCTTCTTTTTGTACATACCTCTGTTGAACATGATCTCGCCGAACTCCAAGAAAAACTAAAAGCAATTGACTCATCTGTGATTCGGCCGGTTTTACCGGTTGTCACGACGGGTGATCGCAAGAGACAGCTCTTCAAAACATTTTCGGAATGGATCGAGGTTTGCGAGAACCAAAACAAGAGCTTGTCCGAAGTGGCCATACAGTATGAAATGGATGCCTCCGGGTGGAGCGAAGCCGAAGTAATAGCTTATATGCAATACATTAAAGAGAAAATGCACGGGCAGACGCGAAAAGCTTTTGGCGAAAATGCGATTATCCTGGAAGATCCTTTTAGTGGGTTTCACTATGACAAATGGGAGCGGTACGCTCGCAACAGGGATACACTCCTCGGTCCTGTTCTGGAAAGTGCCATCGGATACTCTTACGCCGCGATTACTGCGGTGCATGGAGTTCAGATTGTTCCCGGACCGATGGGGACGGGCGGCGGAATTGTTTATGCAGTCCTGTCTGCAGTGAAAGAAGAATCTGGCTACAGTGATGAGGATTTGCTCAAGGCATTGTTTGTGGCTGCAGGTGTTGGGGCGATTGCATACACCTGGACAAATCCTACAGGGGAGATTATCGGCTGTGCCGGTGAATGCGGGGTATGTTCGGCCATGGCAGCGGCAGGTGTAACTTATATGAGGGGCGGCTCTCCGCATGAAGTGGAAACGGCTTCTTCGATGGCTCTGCAATCTGCATTGGGTTGGCCTTGCGATCCTATTCCCGGTGGTTTTAATCAGCCTTGTGCCAGCCGCGTTGTAACGGCTGTTATTATGGCGATCACGTTTTCCGATGTTGCTTTGTCCGGCAAGAATGCGGTGTTGCCGTTACATGAGGTATTGTGTGTCGCCGATCGGATTGGCCGCGAAATGCCCAGGGATCTGCGATGCACTTCGAAAGGGGGGTGTTGCGAAACAGACACAGGTCGCAGATGTGCGGAAATGTTTCGAGCATGGCGTTTGAAAAGTAATTGATGTTGTCCTTCCGTTTGTTCAATGGGCGCTACCATGTTAATACATCAAAAGAGAAGGGGAAAAAAATGAACGGAAAAATGATTGTTAGAATTGCAGTTGTGCTATTGCTCTCTTTGGTTCTTGTTGGGTGTGGTGATACAGATTCAGAGGTCAAGGATAGTGTAACAATAGGCGTGAGCTACCTGGCAACTTCAATGGACCCGCAGGGATACGACACACAGATCACTGAAAGTATCCTCTCAAACGCTTACGAGCCTCTGGTAAGAGTGGATGCGGATGGCGGCATCATCCCCGGTGCGGCCAAGGAATGGGATATTTCGCCGGATGGTATGGTGTACACATTTACTTTGTACGAAGATATGTTCTTCCATGATGGAACTCCGGTTACAGCAGAAGATGCGGGGTTCTCACTCCAAAGATGTATCGATTCATCCTACGTGGGAACATATTTTAGCTATATCGATAAAATTGAAGCTCCCGATGACCTTACTCTCGTTGTCACCTTGGATTATGCGTACGCACCATTTCTGTCATTGGCTGGAGCGTACAGTGGTATTACCAGCAAGTCCTACGTTGAGGAGAACGAGGATCCCTTCCTGAGGCAGACAATGGGCAGCGGTCCGTATGAATTTGTGAGTTATACACAGGGTGACAGCATGGTGTTCAAGGCGTTTGACAAATATCATCTAGACAAGGCGCCTATCGCTAACTTGGTCTACAAGATGACCCCCAATGCTGCCTCAGCGGCATTGGCGCTTAAAAATGGTGAACTTGACGTTTTGGTCGGTGTCGATTCAACAAATAGAGCGCAAATTGAATCTGATGATAATTTGGTATTAAGCAGCACCCAGTCACTGATGAGCTCACTGCTTGCGTTTAATTGTGATAAGGAACCGTTTAATGATCCGAAGGTTAGAATGGCCATGGTTCTTGCGATAGACAAAAACCAGATTAATGAAGCCGCTACCGATGGTTATGCCACGATCGCCGATTCCCATATTCCCAAGGGTGTTGTTGGTTATTCAGCTGATGACAAAACACCGGCGAAAGATATTGAAAAAGCCAAAGAGCTGTTGGCGGAGGCAGGTTATGCAGACGGGTTCGACTTTCAACTGGTTACCACGACAGCCCGTTCGGCACATGCGGAGGTTGCGCTGGCAAACTTGTATGAATTAGGCGTAACCGTGAAAACGGATGTGGTGGAGACCGCTGCGTTTTATGAGCTTCTTGAAAAAGGACAGTTTGACGCTTATATGGGCGGTTGGGGTTATATCTGTCCCGATCCGGATGTGTATGTCTATGACATGTTCCATTCTGAGAAAACGTCAACTGGAAATTACGTGAGATTCAACAGTTCCGCGGTTGACCAGTATTTAGAAGAAGCGCGCTATGCAACCAGTGAAGAGGACCGGCAGAAGGCCTACGAAAATGCCATGACCATCATCCGCGATGAGGTGCCGAATATTCCGATCATCTGGAATGATGCGAACATTGCGTTTAACAAAGACCTCAAAGGGGCCAAAGCAATTAACACGGAACAGTATTTTATTTACAATTACAGCTGGTAGTAAAGGCCAGGGCGATTTCCACTGGAAATATGCCTCGGTGCAGCTGTGCATGGGGTTCCGTTTAAAACCGAGGATTGTGTTTCAGGCAGGGCAAAGTTATTGCGGGTCTGGATAGCAGAACAATGACGATTGCTCTCGGGGTGCCTTCGGGCAAGTCAAGGTGTGCTTTGCCAGGCGTGGGCTGTGTGGCACTGTAAGTAGAGCCTGCGCCTGGGGCACCCTGTAGCGAGGTGGCTTTACCCTGGTCTGTATTGCCGCCAATCAGCAATTTTGGGGGCTCCCGGTTAACGATCCCCTGAGCTGTACTTTGCTTTCTGGTTGAGTTTATTATGTTGCCATTG
>MTBK01075457.1_pt1 | contig 25660 bp, 25 predicted proteins | sample 1535981 | NCBI WGS metagenome assembly MTBK01 (sample SAMN06109225, study PRJNA356200) | anaerobic digester metagenome | isolation source: biogas reactors fed with pig manure or primary and secondary sludge | place: Spain | collected 2016-06-30
GCACATGCCCTCGACGTGGTCCGGCTCAGCCGGGCCATCGGGGTGATCTACCTGCCCCAGACGGAGCGGCAGAGCCACTACTTCCACGTGCGACCCTCGGATCAGTTCGACGCGATGATTCACGTCGACGACACCCGCGCACTGGAACCGCTGGAGCCCACCAGCGTCTGGGTCGCCGGCCAGAACCCGGAGACCTACCCGAGCGGTCTCTAGGAAGTCTGTAGGAATGTAGAGATGACCCCGCCGAACCGGATCGTCACGTTATGCATGAACCCGGCCCTCGACATCGCGACGAGCATCCCGCTGATCGGCCCGACCCACAAGATGCGCTGCGCCGCGCCGAGGTACCACCCCGGCGGCGGCGGGATCAACGTCGCTCGCGTCGCTCATGTGCTGGGGGTGCCGGCCACCACGGTGTTCCCGGCCGGGGGCCATTCCGGTGAAGCGGTTCACGACCTCCTGATGTCCGAGGGCCTGACGATGCGCCGGGTACGCGTCGGCGGCCCCACCCGAGAGAATTTCAACGTCAACGAGGAGACCACCGACCAGCAGTACCGGTTCGTGCTACCCGGTCCGCACCTCACCGCGGCCGAGCAGACCGAGTGCCTGGCATACCTGCGCCGGGAGGTGTCATCGGCATCGCAGAATCCGGGGCAGAATCCGGGGCAGGATCTGGGGCAGGCGGTCGTGGTGGCCAGCGGAAGCCTGCCGCCCGGCGTGCCACTGGACTTCTATCAGCGGGTGGCGGACCTCTGCGAGGAACTGAACGCGACGCTGCTGCTGGACACCTCCGGCGGCGGTCTGCGGAACGTCGATTCCGGGGTGTTCCTGCTCAAGCCCAGCGCCCGGGAGCTTCGGGAGTACGCGGACCGGCCGCTGAACACCGAGGCCGAGCAGGTCGCCGTCGCCTTGGAGATCGTGGCCCGCGGTATCGCCCGGCACGTCCTGGTGTCGATGGGGGCCGATGGCGCGGTGCTGGTGTCCGAAGGCCGGGCGCAGCGATTCGCCGCGGTCCCGATACCCCCGGGCGGCAGCGGTGTCGGTGCGGGCGACGCCATGGTCGCCGGCGTGGCGGTGGGAATGATCCGGGGCTGGCCGGTGGAACAGGCGGTCCGACTGGGCATCGCCGCCGGGTCGGCCACCCTGCTGACCCCGGGCAACGCGACCTGTACTCGCCCGGACACCGAGCGGCTGTTCGGGCAGACTGAGGAGCCGGTAGACGTCGAACTGGCACCCGGGAGGCCGTGATGCCCGAACAGCCCGGACCGTTCATCCCGCCGACCGTGGTGGTGGGCGTCGACGGATCACGCGCCGGCGTCCGGGCCGCGGTGTGGGCCATCGACGAAGCGACCAGCCGAGACATCCCTCTGCACCTGCTGGCGGTCACCGACGACACCGCGGGCACGCCCCCGGACAGCGCCACCTCCGAAGCCCACACCGCCCTGCACGCGGCCGCCGCCGCCGTGCAGGCGGCCGGGAAGCCGGTACGGGTGGTCCGCGAGGTGCTGACCGGCTCGCCCACCCTGTGCCTCCTGAAGGCCTCCCGCACCGCAGCAATGGTGTGCGTCGGCGCCCTTGGGCTGCGGCACTTCGGCAGCCACCGGATCGGTTCGACCGCCGCCGCCCTGGTGGCCTCGGCGCAGTGCCCGGTCGCGGTGGTACGCGGTGGCGAACCGACCGATCCGGGCTGGGTGGTGGTCGAGGTCGACGACACCCCGCAGAGCGCGGCGGTGCTGCAGTTCGCCGTGACCGAGGCGCGGTTGCGGGGCGCCCCCCTGCGCGCACTGGGCGGCTGGCAGTCGCGCTACACCGACGTCCACGACACCCACGCGGTGTCGGAGGGAAACCGGTTGGTGCGTGCCCAGCTCGACCGGCGGCTCTCGGAGTGGCGGCGGCGCTACCCCGACCTCGATGTGAAACCGGTGGCCGTGCACGGGAGCATGCTGCACTACCTGTCCCGCAACGCCGAGTCGATCCAGCTGGTGGTGGTCGGCGCCCGCAGCGCCGAGGCGGTCGGTGAGCTACTCGGTCCGGCCGGCCAGGCCGCCCTGCAGGACACCGACTGTTCGGTGCTTGTCGTCGACCGGCAACGGTTGCTGTGAGACCGCGTTATCGTGACTGGCCATGGGCTCGTCCAGCGTCACCGTCTTTCTCGTCGATGACCATGAGGTCGTTCGGCGGGGCCTGATCGACCTGTTGGGCACCGACCCCGATCTGGAGGTGATCGGTGAAGCCGGGTCCGTCGTCCAGGCGATGGCACAGATTCCGGTGCTGAAGCCTGACGTCGCGGTTCTCGATGTTCGCCTGCCCGACGGCAACGGCATCGAACTGTGCCGCGACCTGCTGTCGAAGATGCCCGAGTTGCGCTGCCTGATGCTGACGTCGTTCACCTCGGACGAGGCGATGCTCGATGCCATCCTGGCCGGGGCCAGCGGGTACGTCGTCAAGGACATCAAGGGCATGGAGCTGGCCCAGGCCATCAAGGATGTCGGCGCCGGACGGTCGCTGCTGGACAACCGCGCCGCCGCCGCGCTGATGGCCAAACTGCGCGGCGCCGCCGAGCGCACCGATCCGCTCTCCGGTCTGACCGAGCAGGAAAGGGTCCTGCTCAGCCTGCTCGGGGAGGGTTTGACCAATAAACAGATCGCCGCCCGGATGTTCCTCGCGGAGAAGACCGTCAAGAACTACGTGTCCCGGCTACTGGCCAAACTCGGCATGGAGCGGCGCACCCAGGCTGCGGTGTTCGTCTCCAAACTCGACCAGCAGCGCCGCCGCGACGGCTGAACATGCCTGACAACGCCAAGCGAAAGCGGCAACGGGCTGACCTGCGCGACCCCTCCTATCCGCAACTTCGGCTCGACGGCCTGGTCGACGCGATGCTGGCGGTCACTGCCGGCCTCGACCTCGAGGCCACCCTGCACACCATCGTCCGGACGGCAACCGAACTGGTCCACGCCCGCTACGGCGCGCTCGGCATCCGCGACTCCCACGACTCCCACAACTCCCACAACATCGTCGACTTCATCGCCGTGGGAATGGACGAGACGCAGCGCACCGCAATCGGCCGCCCCCCGCAGGGACGCGGGGTGTTGGGCGTACTGCTCGACGACCCGACCCCGATCCGACTGGCCGATATCCGCACGCACCCGGCCTCCGTGGGCTTTCCATCCGGGCATCCTCCGATGCGGACGTTCCTGGGTGTCCCGGTACGGATCCGGGACGAGATTTACGGCAACCTCTACCTGGCGGAGAAGGCCGGCGGTGCGCCGTTCACCGAGGACGACGAAATCCTGGTCGAGGCCCTGGCGGCGGCCGCCGGAATAGCGGTCGACAACGCGCGACTCTACGAACAGTCCCGAACCCGGCAATCCTGGATCGAGGCGACCCGCGATATCGCCACCGAAATGCTCGCGGGCGATGAACCGGCCCGGGTGTTCCGGCTGATCGCCGATCGTGCGCTTGGCCTCACCGCCGCCGACGCGGTGGTGGTCGCGGTCCCCGCCGACACCGCGGCACCGGACCCCGGCAGCGACGAACTCGTCGTCGCGGCGACCGCCGGCGACCCTGTCGGCGTTTCCCCGTCCCTACCGATCCCGTTGTGCGACAACCTGATCGGGGCCATCTTCACCGACCGGAACCCACGCCGCCTGGATGACTCCGCGAGCCTGGCGGTGACGGTCGACCCATCCGGTCCCGCCATGCTCCTGCCACTGCGGACGACCGGAAATGTCGCCGGAGCCGCTGGCGACACCGTCGCCGGTGTGGTCGTGGTGCTCCGCCACCGCGGCCGCCGACGCTTCACCGAGGATCAACTGACCATGGCGGCCGCCTTCGCCGATCAGGCGACGCTGGCCTGGCAGCTGGCCAACACTCAGCGCCAGATGCGCGAACTTGATGTGCTGGCCGAACGCGACCGGATCGCCCGGGATCTGCACGACCATGTGATCCAACGACTGTTCGCGGTGGGCCTGTCGTTACAGGGGGCGACCGCACGGGCGGTGATACCCGAGGTCCAGCAGCGCCTGGCCGACACCGTCGACGAACTGCAGAACGTCATCGGCGACATCCGCACCACGATCTTCGATCTGCACGGCGGCGCCGCCGGGGCCACCCGACTGCGGCAGCGCATCACCGAAGCCGTCAACAGTTTCGGCCGGTCGGGGGTGCGCACCGCCGTCACCTTCATCGGACCGCTCTCGGTGGTGGAGCCCGTGGTGGCCGATCACGCCGAGGCGGTGGTACGCGAGGCCGTCAGCAATGCCGTCCGGCATGCCGGAGCGGGCACTGTGACGGTGACCGTGCGCGTCGAGGACGATTTCAGTATCGAGGTGGCCGACGACGGCTGCGGCGTACCGGCCGTCGTGACCCCCAGCGGACTGGCCAACCTACGGACCCGCGCCACTGAAGTCGGCGGTGAACTGCGGCTCAGCGACGCGGCCACCGGGGGAACGGTACTGCGCTGGACCGCGCCCCTGCACCTGCCGCCCGACGTCCCTAATCCGGACGCGCCTGATCTGACGTCGGACGGCGGCGGGCGACGATAACCGGCACCTTCGCGGCCTGCGCGACGGCAGTGCTCACCGAGCCCAGCAGCATCCCGGCGAAGCCGCCGCGGCCGTGGCTGCCGACCACCACAAGTTGCGCCGCCTCGGACTGCTCGATCAGCTGATGAGCGGGACGGTCGGTCACGACCAACCGGCGCACCAGCACGTCGGGATAGCGCTCCTGCCAGCCCGACAACCGCTCGCTGAGGGTCTCCTCCCCCATCGCCTGCAGCGTCGACCAGTCGGTCCCGGGGAACTCGAACACGGCGTCATCGCTCCAGGCATGTATGGCAAGCAGGTCCACACCGCGCATCGAGGCCTCCTCGAAGGCGATCTCCAAGGCGTCCACCGAGGCCGGTGAACCGTCGACGCCGACCACCACCGGAGCCTTGGCGGGATGCGGAATCATCGGGTCCTCGTCATGGATGACGGCGACCGGGCAGGCTGCGTGATGAACGAGGCCCTCGCTCACCGAGCCCAGCAGGCGGCGGGCCAACCTGCCCCGACCGCGGCAGCCGACAACCAGCAACTCGGCGTTGTGCGACTCCTCAACCAGGGTGGGAATCGCTGGGCCACTGACCATCTCGATGCTCACCTCGAGGTCGGGGGCGGCCTCCCGTGCGGTCGCAGCGGCGGCGTCGAGCACTGCCTGGCCCTCGCTCTGCTGCCACTCCAGATAGCCGGACGGCATCGGGACCTCGGGGAAAACCATCACCACCGGCGGGTTGAGGACCTGGATCAACTTCAGCGGAATTCCGCGCAACGCCGCGTCACGGGCCGCCCAATCGACGGCGACTCTCGACTCGGGTGACCCGTCGACGCCGACGATGATCGGGCGACTGGCTGGCGCAGTTGACATTTCGCTCCCCTTCTCCGGGCACCGACTGCCCCCTGTCCTGACCCTAACGGGATCGCCTGCCGTTGTCAGCCGACCCCGGTCACCTTGGGCCGGTCACCTAGGGTCGAGGCATGGGCAGCGATCGGAACGACGTCCGAGTCACCGTCGACCCCCGGCACCACGACGCCGTTCTCTTCGACCTGGACGGGGTGATCACCGACACCGCCGCCCTGCACGAGGCTGCGTGGAAGGAACTTTTCGACAGCTACCTGGCGAGCCGGGAACCGTCGGAAGCCGAGAATCATGACCCGTTCACGGCAGCCGACTACCGTCGCCACATCGACGGCAAGCCCCGCTACGACGGGGTGCGGGACTTCCTGGCCGCCCGGGGCGTCGCCCTGCCGTGGGGTAACCCCGCCGACACCGGGCGCGACGGCGACGCCGCCACGGTGTGCGGGCTGGGCAACCGCAAACAGGAACTGTTCGCCGCCCGCATCGCCGCCGGGGTGCCGGTGTTCGCCTCGACCGTCGCCCTGGTCAAACGCCTGATCGAGACCGGGGTCCGGGTTGGGGTGTTCTCCGCCAGTCGCAACTGCGCAGCCGTCCTGCGCTCGGCGGGGATCGAAGGGCTCTTCGCTACCCGGGTGGACGGGGTGGTGGCCGGCGAACTCAGGCTGCCCGGCAAGCCTGATCCGGCGGTGCTGGTGGAGACCGCCCGACGGCTCGGCGTGCGGCCGGGACGCGCAGTTGTCGTCGAGGATTCCGAAGCCGGGACGCGGGCCGGCCGCGACGGCGGCTTTGCGCTGGTGATCGGCGTGGACCGGTCCGGTGACCGGGCCGAGCGGCTGCTCGACTGCGGAGCGGACAGGATCGTGGGCGATCTTGCCGAGGTCGGTGTTCGGGTGATCGACCGCCGCATGTCCACGCTGCCCGACGCGCTGCGGACCTTCAACCAGATCGCCGGGGTGGTCGGCGCGCGACGTCCTGCGTTCTTCTTCGACTTCGACGGCACGCTGTCGGAGATCGTGGACGACCCGGACGCCGCGACCCTGGTGCCGGGGGCGGCGAAGGCGCTGACCTCGCTGGCGGCGTTGTACCCGGTCGCGGTGCTCTCCGGCCGGGGCTTGTCCGACATTCGGGAGCGGATCGGTATTCCGGGGCTGTGGTACGCAGGCAGCCACGGCTTCGAGATGGTGAGCCCGGACGGCTCCGCGTACAGCAACGAGACGGCCGCTGCGGCGGTACCGGCTCTGGAGACTGCCGCCGCCGATCTCGCCGGGCGGTTCGCGGCCATCGAGGGTGTCGCCGTAGAGCACAAGCGCTACGCGGTCGCCGTGCACTACCGCAATGCCGCAGCGCACGCCGCGCCGTCGATCTCCGCGGCCGTGCACGATATCGGCCGCCAGTTGGGACTGAAGGTGACGACCGGTCGAAAGGTCATCGAACTGCGTCCCGACATCGACTGGGACAAGGGCCGCACGCTGCGCTGGATCGTCGACCGGATCACCGGGCAGGAACCACTGCTGCCGATCTTCATCGGTGATGACCTGACCGACGAGGACGCCTTCGACGCCGTGCTGCATGACGGAATCGGCATCGTGGCGCGCCATACCGAGGACGGCGACCGGGCGACCGGCGCCCGGTACAGCCTCGACGATCCCAACCGGGTCCGCGAGTTCATCGAGCGGCTGGTCCGGCAGTGCGATATCGACCGGCAAACTCTTTCCAGCCCTTGGTCATTCACCTACGGCGGCTACATCCCGGAGCAGGAGCGGCTGCGCGAGGCGCTGTGCACCGTCGGCAACGGCTACCGGGCAACCCGCGGCTCCGCACCGGAGGCCGACGCGAGCCCGCACCACTACCCCGGCACCTATGCCGCCGGTCTGTACAACCGGCTCTCCGACGAGATCGCCGGTCAGACGGTGGAGAACGAGAGCCTGGTCAACCTGCCGAACTGGTTATCGCTGAAGTTCCGGATCGACGGCGCCGAATGGTTCGACATCGACACCGCCGACCTGCTGTCCTACCGCCAAAGCATGGACCTGCGGCAGGCCGAACTGACCCGCGAGTTCCGCTTCCGCGACCCGTCCGGCCGAACCAGCCGGGTCGTTCAGCGCCGGATCGCCGCCATGCACAAGCCGCACGCCTGCGCACTGGAGACCACCGTCTGGGCGGAGGACTGGTCGGGCACCATCGAGTTCCTGTCGGTGGTGGACGGCGACGTCCGCAACAGCGGGGTGCAACGGTACAGCGCGTTCTCCGACGACCACCTGGTGGTGACGACAACTCGCGAATTGTCGCCCAACTCAAGCGTTCTGGTGTGTCAGACGGTGCAGTCCAGGGTCCCGGTCGCGGTGGCCTCGCGTACCACGCTGTGGCGGGGCGAGGCCGCTTTGCCGGCCGAGGGCCGGTCCGTCTCCGAGGATCGCCGGGTCGGCCACGCCTACGTGGTGACCCTGAGCCCCGGCGAGTCGGTAACGGTGGAGAAGATGGCCGCGATCTTCACCGGACGCGATCACGCCATCTCCGAACCGGGCGACGCCGCCGCCCGGCTGTTGAGCCATCTGGGCCGCTACTCCGAACTACGCAGCGGCCACATTCGCGAATGGTCACACCTGTGGGAGCGGTTCGACATCGCCTTCGATGAGAACCCGGACGCGATGCGGGTGGTTCGACTGCACCTGCTGCATCTGCTGCAGACCGTGCCCAATGGTGCGGTGGACCTCGACGCCGGGGTGCCGGCCCGCGGTCTGCACGGCGAGGCCTACCGCGGGCACATCTTCTGGGATGAGCTGTTCGTGTTCCCAGTGCTCAATCTGCGTTCGCCGGCCACCACCCGTTCGCTGCTGCGCTATCGCTACCGGCGACTGCCGGAGGCCCGGCGGGCGGCCCGCGAGGCCGGTTGGGCCGGTGCGATGTTCCCCTGGCAGTCCGGCAGCGACGGCCGGGAAGAGAGCCAGACCCTGCACCTCAACCCCAACTCCGGCCGGTGGAACCCGGACGCCAGCGCCCGCGCGCACCACATCGGCGTCGCCGTGGCCTACAACGTCTGGCAGTACTACCAGGTGACCGGAGACCTGGAATACCTCGTCGAGAACGGCGCGGAGATGCTCGCCGAGATCGCCCGGTTCTGGGTCAGCCGGGCCGAGTTCGACGAAGGTAAGGGCCGCTACGTCATCCGCGGCGTCATCGGTCCCGACGAGTTCCACTCCGGCTACCCCGACCGCCCCTATGACGGGGTCGACAACAACGCCTATACCAACGTGATGGCGGTGTGGTCGATCGTGCGGGCCCTCGACGCCCTGGACGCGATGCCGCTCCGGGATCGACTGGATCTGCTCGAACGCCTGGGTATCCATGGCCGCGAACTGGATCAGTGGGACGATGTCAGCCGCCGGATGTTCGTGCCTTTCCACGCCGCACCCGGACCCGGCCCAGCGTCCGGTCGCGGTGTGATCAGTCAGTTCGAGGGTTACGGCGACCTGGCCGAGTTGGACTGGGCCGGATTGCGCGAGCGGCACGGCAACATCCAACGCCTGGACCGCATCCTGGAGGCGGACAACGACAACGTCAACCGCTACCAGGCCTCCAAACAGGCCGACGTGCTGATGCTGTTCTACCTGCTCTCCGCCGACGAACTGCGGGAGTTGTTCGCCCGGCTGGGCTATCGGTTCACCCCGGAACAGATTCCCCGAACCGTGGACTACTACCTGCACCGGACCTCGCACGGTTCGACACTGTCCGGGGTGGTGCACGCCTGGGTGCTCGCCCGCGGCGACCGCAAGCGAGCCATGCGTTACTTCCAGCAGGTCCTGATGTCCGATGTCGCCGACATCCAGGGCGGGACCACGGCAGAGGGGATTCACGTCGCCGCCATGGCCGGAAGCATCGACTTGCTGCAACGCTGTTTCACCGGGTTGGAGATCCGCTCGGACCGGCTGATCCTCAACCCGATGTGGCCGGAAAGTCTTGGCGCGCTGCGGATGCCGATCTTCTTCCGCGGCTATCGGCTGCACCTGACGATCACCGGACGCACGGCCGAGGTGAGTGTGGATCCGGCCGACCATCCGGCGATTCAGATCGAGTGTCGGGGACGGGTCGAAACCCTCGACCCGGGGACCACCCTGCGGTTCGGCTAGGAGCGTGGGTCGGTAACGATCTGGTGGGGTGCCCGCTCATCGAGTCTGCGTAGAGATCGCGTTTCTGGTGGTTGTGACGATCTGGGCGCAGACTCGGCGCGGGTGAGCGGGTGTTGCACTGGCTGGCGGCAGTAGTGCGGTTGTGCCGGTATCCAGCCGGCGGGTAGGGCTGCCAGTCCGGTCATTCCGATGTGGCCGCGCAGTTTTCCGAAATTGTGGCAGGCGGCGAGCAATGCCCATTCGCCGCGACCTCTGCACCCACCGCCACCGAGGCGGCCCGGCACGAGCAGCTACAACGCGGACGCGCCGGCCAACCGCCACTCGGCGACGTCCAGCAGGGGACGTCGCGGCGTTGGGGGCAATGGGTCGGCACCCGCCGGCGGCCAGCCCACCCGGACCATCATCTGCGGATGACCGCTGTCCCCGAATACGTCGGCGCGCACGGCCTGCCGGGTCTCGGGAATCTCCAGCGGTTCGGTCACCGGGCAACTCGCCAGGCCCATCGCGGTGGCCGAGAGCAGCACCAGGCTGGTCGCCTCGCCCGCGCGCAACCGTGCCAGGTCGTCGTCGTTCTCGGTGCCCAGGGCCACCACCACGGATCCCTCGGACTCCACATCGTCCCGGGTCCCGGTCTCCATGGCCGGGCCGGCAAAGGCCCGGGGCGGGATGGGCGCGGAGGAATTCGGTGCGGGGGTGTTACGCGCCGGGACACCGGCCACCGAACCGTACCGACCGCTCCAGGCACTGAGTTCGGCCAGATAGTCGGCGTCGGACACGTGGCGGGCCACCGAGTCCAGCACGATGTCGTGCAATCGCGGGATCTCGTCGACCTGACGCAGCATCACCCCGGCTCGGGCCGCGCGCGCCCCCATCAGCGCGATGTCACCCCAGGGCACCGGCCACGACCGGTAACTGCGACGGTCGGTTCGGCGCCGGCCGATGGCCAGGCACAGCACGATGTCGAGTTCATCAGCAGGCTTGGGCGTCACCTCGATGGTGGCGAGGTGCTCGGGCGACCGCGGGTCGGGTAACCGCTGAACCTTTGCGTGCCAGCCCGCCGCAGCCAGTGCCACGGTGCAGTGGTGGAGGGCGGCGCCGCAACTGAGCATCAGATTCCGGCGGTCAGGATCGGTGTGCGGTAGATGCCGGCTGGGGTCGGCCAGCAGGTAGAGGCTGTCCGGGCCGACCAGCCACCGCCACGGCTGGGAGTTGTGCACCGACGGCGCTCGGGTCGCCGATTCCAGCACCGCGCGCAGCGTCGGCGGGTCGGGAAAGCCGGCCCCCGCGAGTCTGCCCATGTGCCCCCGCTTTCGATCCGTGCGGCCACTCAGACTTGCCTGGCCGACGCTCGCAGGCGCCGGTGTACCTGCAAATGTCGCGTCCGACCGGCGGCGCGGTACAGGGCCGGAAGTCCTCAGCTCAGGGGGCGCAAGTATTCAGGGGGCGGAGAAGTATCAAGGGCGGCGGTACCGAACGCCCGGATCTCCCCAGATCGGATGGACTGCTAGATCGGATTGACTGCTAGATCGGATTGAATTCGGCGATCAGCCAGCGCCCGTCCTCGCGCACCAGCGTCATCATGACGCTGCTGGTGGCCAGGGCCGGGGTGGGCCGTTCCTTACTGGTCGTCACCTGGTTGACGAATGCCAGCACCTGAGCCGAGTCGGTGTGCATCCGAGACACCGCCGCCCGCGCGACATTGGCCTCGGTCTTCACCCCCCGCTCCCTGGCAGCGGGCACCACCACCGTGTCGGCGAACTCGCTGTAGCGCTGCAGGAAATCGCCGGTGAGCCGTGACTTCGCGTCGGCGACGTTGGTGTCGACAGTCTCCGGGGAGTAGGACAGCAGGGCTTCGGTGCCCGCTCTGGCGACGTCGAGCACCTGTTCCTGGGCGGTGGTGTCGGTCAACCGGTCGGGCCGGTAGATCGTCCAGTACACCGATCCGGCGGCCGCCACCGAGACCAGCACCGCCGCGGCCATCACCGCGACCCAATGTCGCCGCAGCCAGCCTCCGACGCGCCGTCGGGCGCCCGGTTCCGGACCTGTGGTGCCGACGTCGGACGCCTCCGCAGACGTCTCGATGGCTTCCTCGCCGGTAGCGGGGGGTTCCTCGCCGGCGGCGGACTGGGGCTGATCGTCAGCGGTCACGGCACAAACTCCAGACTCGACATCTTGAACTGAGCGCCGTCGCGGGCAACCGTCACGCTCATCCGGAAGGGCCGGGAATCCTGTTCGGCGCCAGCGGCATTGGTGACCTCACTGTTCACCGCCACCAGCACCACCCCGCCGTCGCGGTCGGCGGACTCCAGCGCAACGGCCTTGACCTTCGCGACGGTGACGACCTTCTGCGCTTCGGCGGTCGCGACGAAGTCGTCGGCCGTCTTGGCGAAGTCGTCCCGGAATGTACCGGTGCTGCGGTCCAGCACCCGTTGCACATCGGCCCGGGCCTGACTGTGATCGATGGACAGCAGCGCGACCACCCCGGCGCGCGCTCCTTCGACGATCTGGTCATCGTGTGCCCGATGCGCATCGGCCGAGGCGTGCTGCCGGAGCATGAGGACGCTGAGCACCAGAGCGGCGCCGACCGTCAGTCCCGCCAGTGCCGCACCGAGTTTCGGTGCGATCCGGCGCACAACACTCGCGGGCGCGATGGAAGTCAAGGGAGCCCCGGCATCGCTACGCAGTTGCTCCGCTCGGGCGGCGGCCCGCTCGGCCTCGGCGCGGGCCTGCGCCTCAGCAGCCTCAGCCTCGGCCAGTTGGCTCAGCACATCGACACCGGATTCCGGGCCGGCGCCCGCCTCACCGGCGGCGCCCGGAAACTCGGACGGCATGCAGTCCCTTCCCGGCCACCCGGCCTACGCTCGCGGTCCACCGATCGTAGACGGCGCAAACCGGCTTTCCACCAGCAGGTGTCGTGCCAGACTGCGGTTATGCGGTCGGGCCGGATGTGCGCAGCGATCGGCATCGTGGCGACCATCCTGCCGATTCTGACGCTGGCGGCCCCGGCGCCGGCGGGCGCCCAGGAACCGGTTCTTCATGACGTGACCTACACCGTCTACACCGACACCCCGTTCCGCGCGGAGATCTACTACCGCGACGTCGACCCACCGAACTTCGCCGACTACAGCCACGACCCGTACGTGTTCAGTCCCAACGTCGAGGCCGAGGTCGGGCCGGGAAATCCGTGGGTGCTGAACGTCAGGCTGGCCGACCCGCAGAACTGGGCCATGGTGCTGGGTACCAGCGGCCTGTCACCGAATCCGCCGGGCTTCCGCTGCACCCTGGCGGTGGACGGTGAGGTGGTGGTCACCAACGCAGGACCCAAAGGCGCGCTGTGTTCTATGCGCCTCTGGTGAGGCTGGACGTTCTATGCGCCTCTGGTGAGGCTGGACGTTCTATGCGCCTCTGGTGAGGCTGGGCGTTCGATGCGCCTCTGGTGAGGCTGTGCGTTCGTTTTACTCGTCGCCGCGCACCCAGACGGGCTGCTGGTTCACGAACCCACAGGTGAGGAAGAGCCCATCCGGGGCCTGAGCGACGTAGTTCTCGTAACCGCTGCAGTTGCCGCCGAGATCCTTAACCCCCACCATCGGCGGCGAGCGGAAATAACGGGGTTCGTAGCGGCGTGGCGAACCGCAGAACACCAACCGGCCCCACGACGTCGTGCCGAATACGTAGGTGGCGGTGTTCACGCACGGCGCGCCGAGCACCACGCCGGGGGTGATTCCGGGTGTGCAGAAGGAGTCATTGCATTCGTCGGCTCGCGCGGGCGCGACCGGGCCGGTGGTCGGCCCGGCGAGGAGGCCGACAGTCGCCACCGCAACAAGGGTGGCTACGGTCAGACGCTGGGCCGGACGCACGGATTCACTGTTGCACATAGGGGCGGTGCGGGTCCGCCGGTCAGGCAAGATGCTCCGCTATGAGGAGGACCGATGACGTCCGGTGAACCGGCCCGCGAGGCGGACCCCGAGCGCCTCGCCCGCGAGGCGGACCCCGAGCGCCTCGCCCGCGAGGCGGACCCCGAGCGCCTCGCCCGCGAGGCGGAAGCCGAAGCCGAAGCGGCCCGGGCCCGGGCGGAGGCCGCCGCTGCCAGGGCGGCCGAGTTGCGCCGCCAGGTCGAGGCTGTCGCCGAGGTGAACTCCCAACCGGAACCCGAAGCAGACCCGGCACCGCGGCCCGTCGTCGAGAACACTGCGCGACCGGAGTCCGCATCCGTCCGGCGCGGCCTGGCCGCGGCGGTGACGGCCGTCGTGGTCACCGCCCTGGTGTCAGCCACCGCGTTGATGCTCTGGGCACACCGCGACGCCGCCGCGCAAAGCCGGCAAGTCGCGGAGTTCGCCGCCGCCGCACGGCAGAGCGTGGTGAACCTGATGGCGATCGACTACACCACCGCCGACGACAGCGTTGCGCGGGTGCTCGACGGTTCGACCGGCAAGTTCCGGGACAACTTCGCCGAGACCTCCGACGATTTCGTCAAGGCCCTGCAGGAGGAGAGGATCATCACCACCGCCACCGTCAACGATGCCGCCGTCGAATCCATCAGCGGCGATTCAGCGGTCGTCCTGGTGTCCGCGACATCCCGCCGGGAGGGACCGAAGGCGCCCAAGGATCAGCAGCAGCCGAGGGTCTGGCGGGTGGTGCTCAACCTGCAGCGCGACGGCGGGCAGATCAAGATGTCCGGCGTCGAGTTCGTCTGACCGTGCGACAGCCCGCCACAGAGCAGCCGCGCTGGCTGCACTTCGCTGACACCATTGCGGCCCGGCACGGCGCCGACGCGGGATCGGGTAGCCCGCAGGATCGTTACGACCGGCTCTGGCAGTGGTCGGTCGACCGCCCGGCCCGGTTTTGGCGGGCGGTGTGGGAGTACTTCGATATCTCCGGGGACATCTCAGGGTCCAGCGGCCCGCTGGGCGGTGATGACGCGGCGGTACTGGCCAATCCGGTGATGCCCGGTGCCCAGTGGTTTCCCGGCGTCCGGCTGAACTACGTCGATCAGGTGCTGCGGCACCGCGACCGCTCCGGCGCGGCCATCGTCGGCATCGACGAGGACGGCACCCGCACTCAGATCGACTGGGCACAGCTGCCCGGCCGGGTCGGCGCGGTCGCCGCCGAACTTCGGCGGCTGGGGGTGCGCCCCGGCGACCGGGTCGCTGGCTACCTGCCCGACGTCCCCGATGCGGTCGTGGCCTTCCTCGCGACCGCGTCCCTGGGCGCGGTGTGGTCGGCGTGCGGGCAGGACTACGCTCCTGCCGGAGCGGCGGCCCGGCTCGGCCAACTGCAGCCACAGGTGCTGTTCAGTTGCGAGGGCTACCGGCTCAACGGCCGATGGCTGGACAAACGCACTGACACCGAGGCACTGCTCGACGCGCTGCCCGGCGAGCCGGCCCTGATCCTGCTCGACGGCGAGCGCTACCGCGATCTCGTGTCCGATCCGGTCGAACCGGAGGTTGCGGCGGTCGGATTCGACCACCCGCTGTGGGTGCTGTTCACCTCCGGCACCACGGGCCGGCCCAAGGGGATCATGCACGGCCACGGTGGCGTGCTGATCGAACACCTCAAAGCCGCAGCCCTGCATGCCGACCTCGGCCCCGGCGACGTGTTCTTCTGGCAGACGGCCCTGAGCTGGATGATGTGGAACTTCCGCACGTCCGGACTGCTGTGCGGCAGCACGGTCGTCGGCTACAGCGGGCACCCGATGCACCCCGGCGCCGAACGATTGTGGCGCCTACTCGATGAGGAGCGGGTCACCTACTTCGGCACCAGTCCCGGCCATCTGCTGGCCTCCCGCAAGGCGGGCCTCAACCCGGGCGACGAACACGATCTGCGTCGACTGCGCACCCTCGGCAGCACCGGCTCCCCGTTGCCCGCCGACCTCTTCGAATGGGCGAAAAGCCATGCCGGGCAACATATCGAGATCTCCTCGATCAGCGGCGGGACGGACGTGGTGACGGCGTTCGCCGGCGGCACGGCCGGAGTCCCGGCCCTGCCCGGGGAGCTCAGCACCCGATACCTCGGTGTCGCACTGCAGGCCTGGTCACCCCAGCGCCAGCACCTGGTCGGACAGGTCGGCGAGTTGGTGATCACCGCGCCGATGCCGTCGATGCCGATCGGTTTCTGGGACGATCCGGGCGGATCCCGTTACCGTGCAGCCTATTTCGATCACCATTGGGCTGATGGGCCCGATCCCGGGGTGTGGCGGCACGGCGACTGGGTGACGCTCACCGAGCGCGGGTCACTGATCATCCACGGCCGCAGCGACGCGACCCTCAACCGGCACGGAATACGGATGGGCTCGGCGGACATCTACGAGGCGGTCGAGGCGATCGAGTCCGTCACCGAGGCATTCGTGGTCGGCGTCGACGGACCCGACGGGTCCTACTGGATGCCGCTGTTCGTCACCCTCGCCGACGGGGCCGCCCTCGACGACGGACTGGTCGACACCATCCGCACCCGCATCCGCACGGTGCTGTCCCCCCGGCACGTGCCCGATGAGGTCATCGCCGCACCCGGAATCCCGCACACCCGGACCGGCAAGAAACTCGAGGTGCCGATCACCGCGATCATGGCCGGCCACGATGACGTGTCGCTGGACCCGCGGTCGGTGGACCGCCCCGAACTCATCGACTGGTATCGCGAGCGGGGCCGGTTGTACCGAAGCAACCGGGGTTGGATTCGGGACTAGATTCATCAGGCATGACCTCCCCGACCGTCTTCATCACCGGCGCTTCCGCCGGTATCGGCCGCGCCACCGCGCGTCTGTTCGCCGCCCGCGGCTACCGGGTGGGCGCCTACGACATCGACTCCGCCGGACTTGCCACCCTGGCTGCGGAAGTCACCGGCAGCGGCGGCGATATCGCAACCGGTGACCTCGACGTCACCGACGCCGAGGCCTGGGCCGCCCGGCTGGCCGAGTTCGCCGGCCCGTCGCGCCGTCTGGACATCCTGATCAACAACGCCGGCATTCTCAGTGCCGGCCGGTTCGAGGACATCCCGCTGGCAACCCAGCGGCGCATCGTGGAGGTCAACGTGAACGGTGTGCTGACCGGAATGCACACCGCCTTCCCCTATCTGCGCGACACCGCCGGCGCCCAGGTGGTCAACCTGTGCTCGGCTTCGGCGATGTACGGCCAGCCCGAACTGGCCACCTACTCAGCGACCAAGTTCGCGGTGCGCGGCCTGACCGAAGCCCTCGAGTTGGAGTGGCGGCGCCACGGTATCCGGGTCATCGACATGTGGCCGTTGTTCGTGGCGACCGGCATGGTCGACGGCGTCGAGACAGCCAGCACCGCATCGCTGGGTGTGCACCTCGGGGCCGACGAGGTCGCTGCGGAGATTTACGCGGCCACCCGGCCGGGCCGGCACCTGCTGCCCCGCGTGCACCACCCGGTCGGCCGGCAGGCCACAGTGCTGGCCGCGATGGTGCAGGTGACACCGAACTGGGTGCAGCGGCTGATGAACAAGACGGTGACCCACACCTGACCTGGACGGCTCAGCCGGCGAAGCTCCCGGGCTTCCGGGGCGGCTGCTGGTTCTGCACGAACGACTGGCACAGGCCGAGATTGCTGGGGACACAGGGAACACCGTTGATGGTCGGGGTGATCACCGGCGACAGGCACTGGGAGTTGTAGGGGTTGGGCACGAATCCGGGCGCGCAATTCTGGGCGTCCGCGACCGGCGCGAGGCCGAACAGAACCCCCGCCACCGCTGCCAGGCAGGTGGCGTACACCAGAACGCGATGAACCGGAATGGCCGTGACCTCTTGTTTGTCTCTTTGCTGTCACCCACCAGCCTACTTGTAGGATCGGCCCATGACTGAGCCCGCGCCGTCCCCGACCGACCCCAGCCTCCCGGGGACCCCCCTCGCGGAGGTGTCCAGGGTGCCCTTCCACGTCGAGCCGAAGAGCCCGCGCTGGATCGCCCCGACGGCCCTGGTGATTTCGCTGCTGGCCGCGGCCGGCGCCGGGTGGGCGTTGTTCAAACCCGCTCCGACGCCCGCCGGCACGATATCCGACCCGAAAGCCCACGTGTGCAGCGTTTTCGAGACCGTCAGCACGGCCGTCTCGATCCAGACCAAGCGCGCTCCCGGGCCCGACCTCGGTCCGGTCGCCCCGGTCGCAGCCGAGGCCATTGCCGCCAACGCCCGGCTGGCGATGTCGGCCGGCGCGAACTACCTGCTCGACGAGTTGCCCCCGAACGCGCCGAAGGAACTCGCCGACCAGGTGCGCTCCTTCGCCGGTGACCTCAACGGTCTCGCGGTCAACGCCCTGGCCGGTATCCCCAACGACAAGGAACCCCAGGCAGGGTTGCTGCGATCGGCCGAGGAGACCAACAAGAAGATCGTCGAACTCTGCAAGCAATGACGGCGCGGCGGTCGTGGGCCGCGGCAGTGCTGCTCGGGCTCATCGCGATCGGGGCGGCACCGGCGGGCGCGACCCCGCCCGAGGAACCATCGCCGGTGCCGGCACCGATCACGCCGTCGCCGGTCCCGCCGCCCCCGCGCGAAGGTCTGTTGGCAGGAATCGGCACCGTCCTGGGTCAGACCGGCAGCGCACCCTCCGGACCGCTGGGCCTGCCTGATCTTTCGGCGCTCGGCCCGGCGTTACTGCTGGCCCAGAACCCGATGCCCGCCGAACCGGGGGTTCCCGCCCCTGCCGCCGTACCCAACCTCAGTGCGTTCGACCCCGGCTACCTGGTGCCGCTCAACACCGATCCGGCCGCACCCGGCGAGGGCGTACCGGCCCCGGGCCTGGGTCCGGACGCCGACAGTCCCGGCACCGGAAGGCTGGCTTTCCTGCAGCGGTTGCACGAGATGTATACGGCCGGGCAACTGCGGGGAGCGCTGCTGGGCCAGCGTCCACCCGAGGAGGCTCCGGACGCCGGGGGCGCGGCCACCCCGCCGACAACGCCCCTGCCAACACCGCCGCCCGCGCCCTGATGTCCAAGAAGTCCGTTCGCCTGATAGTCGAGCCCGATGACGGTCTGGAACCGGTCCGGGATTTCATCGACTCCGCGCGGCACAGCCTGCTGATCAAGCAGTTCACCTTCACCGAGCCGAGCCTGGTGGAGGCCACTCTCCGGCGGGCCCGGGCCGGGGTCGCGGTACGGGTGATGCTCAACGCCGCCCGGTCCGGCGGCGACCGGGCCAACGACGACACCTATGCGACATTCCGGGCGGCCGGCATCGACGTTCAATGGGCGAGTCCGAAGTTCTATGTGACACATGAGAAGTCGATCGTCGTCGACAACCGGGCCGCCATGATCGCCACCTACAACCTGATGCCGAAGTACTTCGCCCTCACCCGCGACTACGGAGTGATCACCCGGGACCCGGCCCAGGTCGCCCAGATCGTCGCGGTGTTCGACGCCGACTGGGAACACCTCGACATCGACCCGCCGGACACCGCCGGCCTGCTGTGGAGCAATTCCAACTCGCGTTACCAGATGGCCCGCTTCATCGACCGGGCCAAGAAGACACTGCGCGTGCAGCACCCGAAGTTCGTCGACGCGGTCATCCTCGACCACATCGCCGCCGCTGTGCACCGCGGTGTGGACGTCCGGGTGCTGTGCGGCGGCAAGCACGGCATCAGCGACTGGGACATCCTCGACACGTTCGCCTCGCTACGCACCCTGTGCCGGTTCGGCGTGAAGGTGCGCAAGCAGCGGAACCTGCGGGTGCACGCCAAGCTGATCATCGTCGATGACGGCGAGGCCCTGGTCGGGTCGATGAACATCGACCGCAGCGCTTTCGACCTGCGCCGAGAACTGGGCCTGACGATCGCTGACCCCGATGTGGTGGGGCGGCTGGCGTCGGTGTTCGAGAAGGACTGGGGCGACGCGCGCCGCTACGCGCCGCCGGACCCATTGGAGCGGATGCCGGCGCACGAAGACGACTTCCCGCACGACGACGACCTGACCCATGAGTGAGCGGCGGTGAGCGAACCGGGTGCTCGGGTATCGCTGCCCGACATCGCCTGGACGTTCAACCAGATCGCGCTGGCCTCGTTCGGCGGCGGGCTGTCGGCATGGTCGCGGAAGATCGTCGTGGAACGCAAGCAGTGGATGGGCGAGGAGGCGTTCCTCTCGGCGATGACCATGTGCCGGATCATGCCCGGCGCGAACCAGATCAATCTGGCCGTGTTCGTCGGCGCCGGCCTGCGCGGCGCCGCCGGTGGAGTGGCTGCGGTACTCGGCCTGTGTCTGGTCCCGGTGGCGCTGATGCTAACGCTGGGGTTCGTCTACTTCACCTTCAAAGAAGTGCCCGCGGTTTCCGGTGCGCTGCACGGGGCCTCCGCGGCCGCCGTCGCCATGACCGTGGCCATGGTGGTCAAGTCCGGTAAGAAGTGCCTTACCGGCGTCATCCCGGTGGCGTTGTTCGGCGCGGCGTTCGTGCTCAACGGGGTGCTGCGCTGGCCGCTGCTGCTGACCCTGGCCATCCTGGCACCGCTCGCCCTGCTTTGGGCCTGGCCGCGGGAAGACACCAAACCGTCGTGAACACCTACCTGGCGCTGGTCGGGCTGTTCGGCACCCTGTCGCTGCTGTCCATCGGCGGCGGGAACACCGTTCTGCCAGAGATGCATCTGCGCGCCGTCGCCGACCACCACTGGCTGACCGACGGCCAGTTCGCCGACATCTTCTCGATCTCCCAGGCCGCACCCGGCCCGAGCATCCTGATCGTCTCGCTGGTCGGCTACGCCGCCGGACTGCAGGCGGCGGGCGTGGCCGGCGGGCTACTGGGCGGCCTGATCGCGACGGCCGCCATGGTGCTGCCCGCCGCATTGCTGATGTACCTGGTGACATTGACCTGGCAGCGCGCCCAGCGCTCCAAGCTCCGCCGTGCGGTGGAAAAGGGATTCGCCCCACTGACCGTCGGCCTCATTCTGGCCACCTCGCTGGTCATGAGCCGGGCTGCCGACCACGACTGGCGGGCCTACCTGCTGACCGCTGCGGCGACCGTGATTTTCGTGCGAACCGACACCAACCCACTGCTCATCGTGGCTGCCGCGGCGGTGTTGGGCTACCTGGGATTCGTCTAACGATAAGTTCTGGGGATGCGGGTCGACGGTCGGGAGATTGCGGTAGCGGGCAACCTGCTGCAGCCGTTGACCCGGCGCACCAACGACATCGTCCGGGTGGGCCTGTCCGGAGTCTTTCTCGCCCTGGTGGTGACGAGCTCGCTGATCACCCGCAGCGACTGGGTGGGCCTGGAGAAGTCCATCTCCCGGATCGTCGGCGTGCTCTCGCCCACCCAGTCCAATCTGGTGTACCTGGCCTACGGCATCGCGATCGTCGCGCTGCCCTTCGTCATCTTCATCGGTCTGATCGCCGGCCGGCAGTGGAAACTGCTCGGCGCGTACGCGGCCGCCGGGTTCATCGCCGTCCTCTCGCTGTCGATCACCGGTCAGGGCATCACCGCCCCGGACTGGCATTTCGACCTCAACGAACGGCTGTCGACCACGCTGTCGCAGTTCCTCGACGACCCGCGCTGGATCGCGATGCTGGCAGCGGTGCTCACCGTCTCGGGTCCGTGGCTGCCAGCCCGGTGGCGACGCTGGTGGTGGGCGCTGTTATTGGCGTTCGTCCCGATCCACCTCGTCGTCAGCGCGGTGGTGCCCGCGCGGTCGCTGCTGGGCCTGTCGGTCGGCTGGTTCGTCGGCGCCCTGGTGGTTCTGGTGGTGGGCACCCCGGCCCTGGAGGTTCCGCTGGACGGCGCGGTGCGGGCGCTGTCGCGGCGCGGGTTTCACGTCGAGGGAATCACCGTGGTGCGGCCCGCCGGCCGCGGGCCGTTGGAGCTGTTGGCGACCGGGACCGCCGGCGAGGGCGCGGTCATCGAGTTGTATGGGCCGAACCAGCGCAGCGGTGGCGCGATCCGGCAGTTCTGGCGCTGGCTGGTGTTGCGTGACTCCGAGACCGGGCCGCTGCAGACCTCGATGCACCGGGCCGTGGAGCACCGGGCGCTGATGACCATCGCCGTCGGTGACCTGGAGGCCGCGAACACCACCACTTCGACCCTGGCCGGCCTGGACCGCGGCTGGACCATGTTCGCCCATACCCCGCCGCGGGGGACGCCGCTGGATCAGGCCGGGCCGGAGGCGGTCGGCCCGGTGTGGAACGCGCTGGCTCTGCTGCACCGCCATCAGATCGCGCACGGCGACCTGCGCGCCAGCGAGATCTCCATCGACGACGGGCATGCGTTGTTCGGCGGGTTCGGCCACGCCGAGTACGGCGCGCCGGAGGAGCGTCTGCAGGCCGACATCGCCCAACTGTTGCTGACGTCGACTGACCGGTTCGGCGCGGAGCCATCGGTCCGCGCCGCCATCGAGGTGTTCGACGCCGATACGGTCCTGACCGCCTCGCGCCGGTTGACCCGCTCGGCGATGCCGGCCCGGCTGCGCAAGACCGTCACCGATGCCAAGGCGACCCTGACCGCGGCCCGTGACGAGGTCAAGCACCAGACCGGCGCGCAGGCGATCCAGACCGAGTCGATCACCCGGTTCAACCGCAAGCAGGTGATCCAGTTGGTGCTGCTGGTCGCCCTGGTCTACGTCGCCTACCCGTTCATCTCCACGGTGCCGACCTTCTTCAACGAATTGCGCAGCGCCAACTATTGGTGGGCACTGCTTGGGCTCGCGGTGTCCGCGCTGACCTACGTCGGCGCGGCGGCCGGGCTGTGGGCGTGCGCCGGCGAGACCGTGACGTTCCGCAACCTGGTCATCATGCAGTTCGCCAACACCTTCGCCGCCACCACAACCCCAGCCGGGGTGGGTGGACTGGCGTTGAGCACCAGGTTCCTGCAGAAGGCCGGTCTGGGCACGGTGCGGGCCACCGCCGCGGTGGCCGTCCAGCAGGCCGTGCAGGTGATCACCCACGTGGCGTTGCTGATCTTCTTCTCCGTCGCGGCGGGCGCCTCGGCGGACCTGTCGCATTTCGTTCCCAAGCTGACCCTGCTCTACCTGATCGGCGGCCTGGCGCTGGGAGCGGTGGGCGCGTTCCTGCTGGTGCCCAAGCTGCGGCGCTGGCTGGACACCGCGATCCGGCCGAAGATCGCCGAGGTCGGCACCGACCTGGTCGAGTTGGTCCGTGAACCCAAGCGCTTCGCCTTGATCGTGTTGGGTTGCGCCGGAACGACGTTGGGGGCAGCGCTGGCGTTGTGGGCCAGCGTCGAGGCGTTCGGCGGCGGAACGACGTTCGTGACGGTGACGGTGGTGACGATGGTGGGCGGCACCCTGGCGTCGGCCGCCCCGACGCCGGGCGGGGTGGGCGCGGTGGAGGCGGCCCTGATCGGCGGCCTGGCCGCCTTCGGCGTTCCGACCGCCGTCGCGGTGCCCAGCGTGTTGCTCTACCGGGTGCTGACGGTGTGGCTGCCGGTGTTCGTCGGGTGGCCGATCATGCGGTGGATGACCGCCCGGGACATGATCTGAGCGAGCCGCGACACCGCGAATCCCACGATAGGGTGCGCCCATGGCTTCCTGGCATGATCTCAGCGGGCACGTCGCCCTGGTGACCGGCGGAAACAGCGGTATCGGCAAGGGCATGGCCCGCGGTCTGCACGACGCCGGCGCCGCGGTCGCGATCTGGGGCACCAATACCGACCGCAACGCCGCGGCCGTCGAGGAACTCAGCGCCGACGGCGGCGCACCGGTGGCGGCGTTCACCGTCGATGTCGCCGACGAGGAGGCAGTGGCGGCCGGGGTGGCGGCGACGCTGGAACGGTTCGGCCAGATCGACTCCTGCTTCGCCAACGCCGGAGTGCCGGGCCGGCCCACCCCCATCGATGAGATGAGCACCGCGGAATGGCGCCGGGTGACCTCGGTCAATCTCGACGGGCAGTTCTTCACCGTGCGCGCGGTGGTGGGCCACATGAAGACCCGCCGCACCGGATCGATCGTCTTCACCTCGAGCGTGTCGCAGAGCGACGGGTTGCCGTATTCCCCGCACTACGCGGCCGCCAAGGCCGGCGTGGCGGCGATGGCGCGCGGACTGGCGGTGGAACTGGCCCGTGACGGGATCCGGGCCAACGCGATCGTCCCGGGCTGGACGGTCGCCGCGATGACCGAGGGCCTGCTGTCCTCGGATGCCGCGCAGACCAAGATCCTGCCCCGGGTCCCACTGCGGCGCTGGGGCGTTCCCGAGGACTTCGAAGCGCTGGCGGTGTGGCTGGCCAGCCCCGGATCGGGCTATTTCACCGGTCAGACCGTGGTGATGGACGGCGGCTATTCGGTGTTCTGATCGGCATCATCGTCCTATCGCCTACTGTCCCATCGCCTACTGTCCCATCGCCTCTCGACGATCGGCGTCGCTGAAGCCATCCTCGAGCTTTCCGGCGGCCCGCGCCTCGGTCACCAGCGCGGTCATCGACTCGAAGGCTTTGCGGTTGTCGAGGTAGTCCCACTTGTTGTAGGTCATCGAGAACTTGCGGTCCACCCCCATCCTCTCGCCGAATTCCACGGCGTCGATATCGGCACCGAGGAAAATGAACTCCCAGTTGTAAACCATCCGCTGCTGGGTGATCAGATGCTTGATCCCGGCCCAAGTCCAGTGCTGGCTGCAGTTATCCATGCCATCGGTCATGATCAGGCAGATCACCTGCCCGGGCCTCTCGTCCTCAGGCAATGCCGCGAGCTGTTCTCCCAGTTCGGTGATGAATCGGCCAGTTGCGTCGAGCAGTGCGGTGCTCCCGCGGGGATCCAGCACAAATTCGGGCACCGCCGCGATGTCGGTGGGCGGGTAGACGACGTCGTATTCGTAGTCGAACTGCGCCAAGCTGACGTGGCAGATGCCGGGATTGGCACGCTGGACGTCGATCAGTTCACGCCAGCCGTGTTCGGTGGCCTGCACAGAGCTGTTCATCGAACCCGATCGGTCGAGTAGTGCAGCGATCAGAGTTGAGTTGGGATTGGTCATGGGCCACCTTTCCGTAGGCAGGCAGGGACCACCGAAAAACCCGAATGAAGTGATCCCCACCAGTGAACAAGCAGCCGCCGTGGCAACCGCTCCCGATAGTTCAATAATACCGTTCTATCTGCGGTAATGCATCATTTTACGACCCCAGAGCAAGCCTGCCCGGACCCTGATTCGCTGCGCGGCCGGCGTCGGCACCCGAACAGCTTGAGTGCGGGCGGAGGGACTCGAACCCACACGCTCTTTCGAGCAATGGCACCTAAAGCCATCGCGTCTGCCATTTCGCCACGCCCGCGGCCCGTCGATCCTATCGCCGGGAGGGCACCGGTAGGTTCGTGGTGTGTCTGTGACCCGCCGCCGCCGCGTCGCGCTGATCGTCGGCGTCATCGTCGCCGCCGGAGGTTGCCTGGCACTGGGCTGGTGGCAGTGGACCCGGTACGAGTCAACCTCGGGGAACTTCCAGAACCTGGGCTACGCCCTGCAGTGGCCGCTGTTCGCCGGATTCTGCGTCTACGCGTACCGCAAGTTCATCCGCTACGAGGAGGCGCCACCAGCCCCGCCCGGTCCGGACGACGCCGTCACCGAGATCCCCGCGGGCCTACTGCCGCAACGCCCGACCGCCGAGGCCCAGTCCACCAACCGGGTACTGGCCGAGTACAACGCCTATCTGGCCGAACTAGCCGAGAACGACAAGAGGACCACACCATGACCCAGACACCGGGTACCCCGCCGGTTGCCCCGATCGACAAGATCCGCTCCGCGCTCAACGGCTACCGGGCGCTGGCCTGGATGACCGGCATCTGGCTAATCGCCCTGTGCTACGAGATCATCCTCAAGTACGTCGTCAAAGTCGACAATCCGCCCACCTGGATCGGCGTGGTGCATGGCTGGGTGTATTTCGTCTACCTGTTGTTCACCGCCAACCTCGCGGTGAAGGTGCGCTGGCCGATCTCCAAGACCATCGGTGTGCTGCTGGCCGGAACGGTCCCTCTGCTGGGCATCATCGTCGAGCAGGTCCAGACCCGTGAACTCAAGGAGCGGTTCGGGATCTAGCGTCGTCTGGCGTTCATTACGGATTGGCCCCGTCTGTACTTGGCGGGATCCGCACCGTGGCAGGAATGGGCTGCTCAGCGTGTTGAAAGTCTTCAGCTTGTGTCGTTCTGGGCGCGGCGGGTCCTGATCCGCTGGGCGCGATCGGCTTCGCGGGTGCGTCGGCGCCGGGGCATCTTCAGCGAGCGGTTGAC
>MTBK01161331.1_pt1 | contig 25601 bp, 25 predicted proteins | sample 1535981 | NCBI WGS metagenome assembly MTBK01 (sample SAMN06109225, study PRJNA356200) | anaerobic digester metagenome | isolation source: biogas reactors fed with pig manure or primary and secondary sludge | place: Spain | collected 2016-06-30
CTCTTCAGCTGGGTCTTGCCGTATATGACAGTGCCTACCTTGGCCTGGCGCTGGAACAGGGCTCAACCCTCTGGACCCTGGATCATGCCCTGGGGGAGGCGGCCGTCCGGCTGAGCATTTCTGTAGAACCGGTTTTTGAAAGGTGAACCCCCGAACCTGCGATCAAACGAGTCAAAGTCACCGTCCCTGTGACTCCTGTGACTCAAAAAGGGGCCATAAGTTAGGATCAGGTAAGGGGCCGCCCTTGCCGTCTTTTCGGGCAGCCCCATTGAAATATTACAGGGTCAGGGGGTAAAGATGCTTTCCACGGGAACAAGGAAAAACCGGGCCATTTTCATGGCCAAGCGCAGGGAGGGATCATACTTGTCGTTTTCGATGGCGATGATGGTCTGCCTGGTTACCCCCAGGCTCCGGGCCAGTTCCTCCTGGGTTAGGTCCCTCTGTTTGCGCAGTTCCTTGATTCGGTTTTCCATTTAGCCGCCCATCCTTTTCCCGTAATAGATATGGGCCGACCAGAACACCACCTGGGATGTAAAGAAGAGCAGGGCGGGTAAACCCAGGCTGCCGAAACGGATGTGTTCATACAACGTCCAGACTAAGAGCGCAACGCTGGTGTACACCCAGGCGATTCTTGCTACGTAGGCGCCCATCAGGACTGATCGCTCATCGCCCTTATCAAATCCCATCTTTTTAAAGAAGCCCCCCAATTTTTTCAACACGATCATTTCATCCCCTCCCAACAAGTAATGAACTCTTTACATTAGTATACCATGGCTGGGGTGAATATGTAAAGAAACGTTTACATATTTGAGGATGTGTATTTACTGCCCGATCAACCACTATTACGCCTCCCTTTCCATCAATCTTTTTCGGGATTGCCGGTGGTACTTTTTGTAGAAGAGCAAGAAATCAAAATAGTGTTTACGTTGTTTTACCTCAAAGGCAACCCGCTCATGAATATCACTTTCAAAGACCAGGCTCTTGTTTTTAGTGAACCCGGTGCCAGGCACCATGTTCACTAACTTTGGGGATAATTGGCAATGGCGCAGCAGGGGGTGCTCCTTTTTGTTCCATTTCAGAGGCGCACTTACCTTTCAGCCTTGAGGTTACAGTCTCATCAAGTAAACTGGTGCATAGTACCAGGTCAACCCCGCAAAACTCCGCAGTTGAGTGAGTTAAAGTCACCATCTTCTCGGCTTATGACTCAGAGCTCCCTGATATTTTCCACAATGCTGCCCCTGATGATGGAGCCCACTCTGGCGCGGATGTTGAGCAGGCCAATCCCCAAAAGCAGCGCCACAAAGAGGAGCGGGTGCCAAAGTGGCAGGGTGGCTCCTTTGTAGGCAAAAGCATCGTTTGACATTATCCAGTTGCACAGGGCCAGTTCAATGGCCAGGCCGGCAGCGGTGCCCCAGGCAAAGGTGGCCAAGAGCTGCCACCGGTACGAGCGGGTAATCACCTCTTCCGAAGCGCCCACGGCTCGCAGGGTGCCGATCTCGCGTTTTCCCGCCCTGATGCGCGCCGAAAGGGTATTGTTGATCATGCTGGCGCAGATGGCGAAAAGCAGCAGAAGAATGGCTCCTGCGGCGATAACCAGGCCGTAGGCGTTCTTCCGGTTCTCCCTGCTCAGCGCCACATAAGACCTCACCTCTACATGGGGGGTGCGGGCCGCGATCCAGGCCAGGTTATCTTCCATGTACCGTTCCATGGCCTCGTCAGGGTTCTCCGAAAGGGTGATGGCCAGAGATCTGTAGGGCGGGTCAAAGCCCAGGGCCTGCAGCCCCCTTCCGGTGGTCATGATGTCGCCGATCAGGTGTTTGCCGCCACCTTCAGGTTCCAGAATCGCCCCGATAGTCACCTGCCGGTCCAGGCGAACGGCATCATCGGGAAAAATGCGATTGCCCTCTTCGTCGGTTATGCGGGGTCCGTCGGGGTGATCCCCGAGATTGTCGCTGTAGAGAAAACTTAGGGTGATGCTGTCGCCGGCCCGGAATAGATCGTTCCTGTAGACAGCGTCATAGGTTTTGCCGGGGTCAAGTTCGTAGTCAACCGTTCTTTCCACAGAGTACATGAATTCGTCGCTCTCAATATTTTGGATCAGCCCGTACTGTGCAGGGGCGATGATCAGGATCTCTTGGCCGGAATTTAGCCTGTCGATATTGATCTCACCGGCAGAGACAAAGGGCTGCAGTTTTTTTAAGAAATCCCCATCCATGCCGCCAAGGCTTACGGCCAGGTAATCTTGGCTGTAGCCGTAATGGGTCTTGCTGGCCAGATAGTTACTGTGTTCGGCTGCGGCCCGCACCCGGGAATCAGGGCTTTCATCACCCTGTGGCGGCTCCGGCGAGAGGTAGTCAAAATTGCCGAAGTTGCTATTGATGATATAGGGGGTAGCCTCATCCACCAGAATTTTAGCCAGGATGCTCTTTTCCCCGCGAACTTCTTTTACACCAACCAGGGCGGCGGCATCGGCCCGGTCCTGTTCAGTGATCCCCGGTTGGTGTAGATCGTAGTCGATGAGCCAGTCCACGTATCCTCCCCGGGTGTGCCGAAGGAGATAATCGCAGCCGTAGTCATAGGCAGGTTCGCTGAGCAGGGGCCCGATCCCGAAGGCCGCCAGCGACAGCAGCACAATACTTAAAGCCAGCATGGCGGTAATACCTGCCTGCCTACTCCGGTAAAGAGTGACGCTGCGGCGGGCGAGATGGTGGGGCACATTAAAAAATTGCCGGCTTTGCACCCGGCTGCGCTTGAGCCTGCGGGTGACCTCCAGATCGCGGATCGCCTGCATGGGCGGGATCTTGCCGGCCTTGCGCAGGGGGATCGCCGCCGCCAGCCTGACGCAGAGCACGCCTGCCGCAGCGATGGCGAGTAAGACAGGAACGTTCAAGCGAAAGGTAAAGCTGTCGCCCAGCATGGCGGTGATCCCCCCCACGGTGAGGGCGGCCAGGGCCAACCCCGGGGGGATGGCGCAGAAGGCCAGCAGAAGGGCTTCACGGCCGTAAATGGCGCGGATCTGTCGCTGCGTCGCCCCCACTGCGCGCAAGAGGCCGATCTGGCGCTTGCGCGAATCGAGGTCGGCGGTAAAGGCGTTGATGATGCCCAGGCAGGCGGCGCCCACCAGGACCAGGGCGATGATGGCAAAGAATATGGAAGTGAGCACAATAGAATCGTCACTGGCAGATCCGTAGCTGCCGGCAAAGAGGCGGTAGCGCGTCTCCAGCACACCGGGCCAGCCGAGCTCATTGACGATGTTGTGCTTGTTGCAAAACTCACGCAGTTCTTCGAAGGCGCCGTCGCCGTTGCCGGCATAACGTCCATAGCAATTTAGCACCGCCCGGCCGCCGGGCTCGATCTGTTCTTCACCGGAAAGCAGGCCGGCGGGATAATCATTATAGGCCGGCAGAGAGAGGGCATAGCGGTTTTGGTGATGGATCAGCCTGTCAGGCAGGATTCCCACCAGAACATATTTTTTTTGCACCGCTTCAGCCATAAAAGTGTTGCCGTCGGGGATGAGCAGGGTCAAGGTGATCCTGTCGCCCACCTTTGCCCTCAAGCGCAGCCGCGCCAGGGCGCCCTGTTCCAGGGCGATCTCGCCGGCCTTCTCGGGCAACCGCCCCTCCAGCGGCTTCAGGCGGAACAGTTTCAAAGCGGTTTCATCAAAACGGGCCAGGGAGAAGCCATTCTCCGGGTTCTCATCTTCGGGGAGGGCATAACCCATTATTTCAGCCTGGCCGAACTCCGAAAAGATACCCCCACTGACCAGATCCTCAAGCGGCGCCCCGCCGCAGTTTAAGATAATAGCATCCTGCGTACCCAGGCGCTTGTAGTGCTGTTCCCGCAGCGAATTGAACATGGTATCGGCGAAGAGCAGCGCCGCGGCCACAAAGTAGACTGCCAGCACAATGCCTAAGATGAGCAGCAGGTAGTTGCCGCGCCTTCGCCGGATATTGCCCAGGGCAATGGAGTTTATGGAAAACTTTTGGTTCATAGCACATGACCTCTCTTATCCTCACGCAAGTAAACCCGGTGCCTGGCACCATGTTCACTAACTTTGGAAATGATTGTTAATGGTGCAGCAGGGGGTGCTCCTTTTTGTTCCATTTTACAGGCTCACTTACCTTTCAGTCTTGAGGTTACAGTCTCATCTAGTAAATTTTGTCTGACACCAAAGCAACTAACTGCGGAATCATCTGGAAGCAGGTCAAGTCACCATCCCCGGGCTCACAGTTCCCGGATGTTTTCCACAATGCTGCCCCTGAAGATGGCACCCACCTTTGCGCGCAGGCTGAGGTAGCAGATGGCGAAGAGCGGCGCCACGAAAAGCAGCGGCTCCCAGAGCGGCAGGGATGCCTTGATCTCGGAAGGAATTATATTCTTGGCGAGCATCCATCCGCACAGGGAGAGCCCCGCCGCCAGGCCGGCTGCCGTGCCCCAGGCAAAGACGGAGATAAGCTGCCAGAGGTGGAAACGGGCGATTTCCCGCCAGGAGGCGCCCACCGCGCGCAGGGTGCCGATCCCCGGACGGCCGGCCCGCAAGCGGGCCGACAGGGTGTTGTTGATCATACTGGCGCAGATGGCAAAGAAAAGCAAAAGCACCGCCCCGGCAGCGACGAGCAGGCCGAAGGCCATTTCACGGCTTTCCCGCGTCAGGGCCAGGTTGGAGATCAGGCTCACTCCGGTGGTGCGGGCGGCGATTTCCTGCAGGCCCGATTCCAGATATTCCTCCAGGGATTCGTCGGGGTTCTCGGATAAGGTGATCGCCAGCGCGTTGTAGGGGACCTCAAAGCCCAGGGCCTTGAGACCGGCGTTGGTGGTCAGAATATTACCCGCTTCGGGGTGGAAGAAGGAGGCGAAGCTGCTCTGCAAATATTTCCTTCCGTCGCCCTGCGGTTCCAGCAAGGCCCCCACAGTTACCGTTCTGTCGATGCGCACCACCTGGTCAGGCAGGTATTCTATGACCCCCTCCGGTATGGCGTCGGGGTTGTTATTGTAAAGCAGGCTCAGGGCGAGGGTATCGCCGGCCTGAAACATGTCATTGTGATAGATCTGGTACTCGAGTTTAGGATCAAGCTGATAGTCGATGCGGCCGAACCAGTTTTTATCCTTGTCGATTTCTTCGTAGCGGCCGTAGGTCTGAGGGGCGATGATGAGGATCTCTTCGCCTGCATTAAGTTTATCGATATTTATGCTTCCAGCCGAGACGAAGGGGGCCAGGTTTTTCAGCAGCGCCTCATTCGCGCCGCAGCAATCCACGGTCAGGTAGTCTTTAGCGTAGCCGTATTTGCTTTTGCTGTCCAGGTAGTTTTGATACTGTTTTAAATTCCAGGTATCCAAACCGGAACCTTCACCGGCAAGAGAGTCCTCCGGTTCGGGAGTGAGGTAATCAAAGCGATAGAAGCCGCTATTTAAAATGTAAGGGGTGATCCTATCCATGAGCAGCTTCACTCGAAGGATCTTTTCGCCGCTGACTATTTTCACGCCGGGAAGGGCGGCTGCTTCCGCCAGGTCTTGCTCGGTGATCCCCGGCCGATGAATATCGTTTTCCACCATCCAATCGAAACCGCCCCTCTCTTTCCTGAGGGCATAATCATGGCCGTAATCACGGGAGGCCTCGCCAAGCAGCGGCGACGCCACCAGCGATACCAGGGAGAGAAGAACGATGCTTATGGCGAGCATGGAAGTGATCCCGGCTTGCTTGCCTTTGTAAAGGATGCGCTGGCGTCCGGCAATTAGGCGGGGCAGATCAAAGGAGGTTTTGCTCGGCAGCCGGCTGCGCTTCATTTTACGGGTAAGTGCAGTGTTGCGAATGGCCTGCAGGGGCGGAATCCGGCAGGCTTTGCGCAGCGGAATAGAGGCGGCCAGCATTACGCAGAGCAGGCCGGAGACGGCTACTGCTGCCAGGACCGGGAGATTTGGCTGAAAGTGGTAGCTGTCTCCCAGCACCCGGGTGATTCCCCAGACAGTGAGCATGGCCAGGGTCAGCCCCGGGGGGATGGAGATCAGGGAAAGTAGAAAAGCCTCTCGCCCAAAGATCTGGCCGATTTGATTTTTAGTGGCGCCCACAGCCCGGATGAGGCCGATCTGGCGCCGCCTTGATTCCAGGTTGCTGGAAAACGAATTGATGATTCCCAGGCAGGTTGCTCCTACCAGCACGAAAAAGATAATCATGAAAAATATAGAGGTGGCTGTAATCGATTGCCTGCCGGTGTCGTAGTCGACGCCATGATAACCGCCAAACAGCTGGTACCTGGTTTGTTCCAGGGCGGACCAACCGTACTCACCGATAATCTCATGCTCCTGCAGGAACCGATCAAGTCTTTCAAAGGGTTTTCCCGCGCTGCGCCCGTAGATTCCGTAACAGTTTACGACCTCTTTGCCGCCGGGCTCGATCATTTCCTCCGCCGCCAATACCCCCGCAGGATAGTCGCGGTAGGCGGGAAAGGCGTTCCCCCAGAGATTAAAATATAAATATTTGTCGGCCAGTATACCGACCAGGGTGTAGCTTTTCTCAACGGGTTGTTCCAGGAAGGCGGTGCCGTCCGGGATGGCCAGGGTCAGGGTGAGCCGGTCGCCAAGCCGGGCGTTTGAGCGTAGTTTGGCCAGCATGCTTCGCTCCAGGGCGATCTCGCCTGCCTTTTCAGGCAGCCTGCCCTCCAGGGGCTTGCGGCAGACCAGTTCCCGGGCCGCCTGATCAAATCGGGCGATGGAGAAACTGTTCTCCCGGTTCTTGCCGTCGGGAAGGACGCAGCCCAGGATATCAGCGGTGCCGTATTCAGAGAAGATGCCGTTGGAGAGAAGCTCTTCCAGCGGAGCTCCGCTGCAGTTGAAGACGATGGCATCCTGCTCGCCCAGGCGGTTATAGTGCTGCTCCCGCAGGGAGGTGAACATGGTGTCAGCAAAGAGCAGCGCAGCGGCCACAAAATATATGGCCAGCACGATGCCGAAAATGAGCAGCAGGTAGCGCCCGGTCCGCCTCCGGATATTGCCCAGGGCAATGGAGTTTATGGAAAACTTTTGGTTCATAGCACATGACCTCTCTTATCCTCACGAAATGGGACAATAGGATAACAAGTAAACCCGGTGCCTGGCACCATGTTCACTAACTTTGGGGATAATTGGTAATAGCGCAGCAGGTGGTGCTCCTTTTTGTTCCATTTCACAGGCTCACTTACCTTTCAGCTCATCTTTGATATTAGAGTCATTCAGTAAACCCGATCTGAAATCGGTTAATACTGCAGGACGCAAAGTCACTGTCCCCTGAATTAGAGCCGCATTTCATCTTCCTCCATGGCTTTTTTGGCCCGGTACCAGCGGAAGCCTAAAAAGGCTCCGGTCAGAAGCAGAACTGCTCCGCCCGCCCAGAAGATCCAGCGGGAGACGGGAGAGGAAGCGTCTTTGTTACCGCCTGGGGGCGGGGGTGTCTCCATTTTTTCTTCAATGGTGGTGGATAGTGTAATTTTTTTTCCGTAAGATTCGCCGTAATCATCTTCATAGGAGAGGGTTAGCATGCCGGAAACATGGCCCAGTAGATCGCTGTCCACGCGAAAATTTGCCGCCCCCGACTGCGATTCACCGGGGGGGATGGTACCCACAAGCACCCCGCCGCCGCCGACAAGACCGGGGATATCGAATTTAAGCAGCACGTTGTAGATGGTGCTTTTGCCTAAGTTCATCAGCGTTATTGAGAAAGGGACCGTGTCGCCCTGCGTTACCCGGGGGGGTAGGGTGGGCTCCTCGTATTCCAGCCGCACCGATTGGCGAAGTTGCAGGATGATCCGGTCGGAGGCGCTGAAAGGCTGCCCCATACTATCCTCGTATTCCATGGTGATTAGCGCCGGGTGGGGTCTTGATTGCGCCGTGGTCAGGGCGTTCACGATAAACTTCCAGGTGTAGGCGCCGCCTGCACCGATCTGGGCGCAATATGTTGCACCTGTGCCCTCGGGCCAGATATCGCCGCTCTCATCGGTAAAGGAGAGTTTGATATTTTTCACCTGCTGTGTGCCGCTGGTGTTGCGCACCGTAACAGTGAGAGCAGCTTTTTCACCTGCCGCCAGCTGTTCCCCTTCCAGCACGTAGCTTACCACCATCAGCTTGGGTTGAGAGGCCGGTTCCGGTGCTGGCATAGGTTCCGGTTCTGGTGTAGGTTCAGGTCCAGGCAGCACTGGAGTCAGCTCCGGTTCGAGGTCAGAGGGTTCAAGGCCGTCGCTTATATTCACGTACAGCGCGAAATCCTGCACAAAGGCTTCACCACCGCCGGTGACTCCGCGCACCGTAAAGCTAACAGGGTAGCAGCCGTTGATGCGCTTTTTGGCCAGCTCCAGCGAAAACTGGACAGGGTAGCACTCAACGGTTTCGCTCCCGAAAGCGAAGTCCTTTTTGGCGAACTGTTTCTCGTAATTTCTGTATATAAAGGGGGAAAGTGCCGGATCGCCCAGGTTGACCGATACACTCAGCGGACCGGTGACGCTGTCGGAGAGAAGGGGAAGGATGACGACAGCTTTACCGCCGGAAATTTCGGGCAGGTAACCCTCGGCGTAACTTTTCGCCATTCCCTCGTACAGATGGCTGCTGTCGATGGTCAGCGGCCCCTCCCCCGCAGCAACGGCGCCGGCAGCAGGGAGCAGCCAGATGATGGAGATGAGGAGCAAAATCAGGAGGTTCGCACAGATCTTCGGCTTCTTTTTCATGCCCATCACCTCATCGCTCACTCACTGGGACCGTATCATCGCCGCCGCCCCGCTGCTCGCTGTCGTGGCTCACCGCACCGTCTTCCAGGGTGATGATCCGCCCGGCCTGCTCAGCGATGCTCAAATCATGGGTTACCAGGATCAGGGTTACGCCCAACTCTTTGCCGGCATATTTGAGCAAGGCCAGCACCTCCTGGCCCGACTTGCCGTCAAGGTTGCCCGTGGGCTCGTCGGCGAAGAGGATAGCCGGCTTGTTGGCCAGGGCCCGGGCTATGGCCACGCGCTGTTGCTGGCCTCCTGAAAGCGCGCCGGGCAGGTGATCGAGCCGGTCGCCGATACCGAGCATCTCCACGAGCATGCCGATATATTTCTCCTCCGGTTTTCTCTTGTCCAGCAGCACCGGCAGCAAGATGTTTTCGTAGGCGGTGAGCTCCTGCACCAGGTTGTAGGCCTGGAAGACAAAGCCGAAGCGGCGCCGCCGCAGGATGGAGAGCTGGTTGTCGTTGTAGGCGAAGAGATCCTCACCCCGGTAGAAAACCTTTCCCGAGGTGGGATACTCCAGTCCGCCCAGCAGGTGTAACAGTGTCGATTTGCCCGAGCCACTGGGCCCCCTCACCGCACAGATCTCACCCCTGGCGAAACCGGTGGTAATATCGCGCAGGGCCTGCACAGCGCTTTCACCACTGCCGTAGGTTTTACACAGATTGCGGCATTCCAGAATTTGCATGGATTTACCCCCTTCAACCCTATTTTACCGGGCCAATCTTAATATTCGGTGACGCCAATCTTACATTTTCGTAAGATTGGCTGCTTTTACGGATGATCTGGCAAATGAAGCATTGGGGTTTGCTCCATTAGTTAGTGAACCCGGTGCCTGGCACCAAGTTTACTAACTATGGGGATAATTGGTAATAACGTCGCAGGGGCGCTTCTTTTTTAAGTGAGTCAAAGTCACCGTCCAGGTGATTCACGGCGCAGGGATTTGAAGCCGGAGACGATATCCAGAAGCTCCTCGGTGATGGCGGCCTGGCGCTCTTGCTGAAAAATGGTTTTCAGCTGCTCCAGGCGCTCGTCAATATTTTTTTCAGCAGCCTGCATCGCCGCCAGGCGGGCGGCGTTTTCAGCGGCCAGTGAGAGGGCGTAGGCGCGGTAGAGAGAGACGAAGAAATAGTGGCCTAAAAGTGAGGAGAGCAGTTGCGGTGCGGGCATGGTAAAGGTGGGAATGGATCGCGAGGACCAGGCCAGCTTGTGCCGGCGCAGGGAAGCGAGATCAACGGGAAGCAGCATTTCGGCATGGGAGGCGAAGCCTGAATTAGGCAGAGGGCGGTTGTAAAAAATGCGCACCCTCTGGACATCCTGCTGCCTCTGTTGCCTTTCAATGCGCTCTAGAAGGCGGCGCACAGCACTGTTGATCCCCACCGGGGAGACGGGGATGTGAAAATGCCCCGCCGGCTGCAGCCCGGCCGCTTCAGCCCTGGTATATACCTGTTCGCCCATGCAGAAAAGAATGCTTTTTTCCGGCCATACCCGGCCCTCTTTTTCCCAATATTCCTCCAGCGCAAAGCTGATAATCTGTTCATTGAAACGCCCGGCCAGGCCGTGATCGGAACCGAAAAGCAGCAGCAGCTCCGGCTTGCGCGGGTCAATCCGGGGCTCTGCGGGCATCTCCTCCTGCGAAGAAAAAACCACTGCCAGTCCCATCTCCACTGTTCTGTAGTAGTCGTCCAGGGATTCCACGGCGCTTTCGTACTGGCGCACATTGGTGGCGGCCAGGGCCTTCATCGTACGCACGATTGAGCCGAGCTCTTCGCTGCTGGCGATCTGTTTCTCCAAAATTTCCAGGGTGCCTGACATCACTATACCCTTCCTTGAGGCGGATGCCGCTCACGGCACCACCCGGCTTTGTTTTACCCGCTCTCCTCTTGCAGCAGGGTTTTTCTAACTGTTTCGATAATCGCGGCCCGCTCCTCTCCAGTCAGGGGTTCACCGCGGGATATTTTTTGGCCTATTTCGGGCAGGCTGTGGCGCATAGTGTGGCGGATTTTAAGCTCCGCGGCGGGGATCTCATCTACCTCCACATTATCAAGGAGCCCTTCCGTTACCGCCAGCAGGAGGGCAATCTGTTCGTAAACGGGGATGGGCTCAAACTGGGGCTGAGTGAGCACCTTGCGCACCCGGCGGCCCCGCTCGATAGCTGAACGGGTGCTTTCATCCAGGCGGGTGCCGAAGCGGGCGAAGACCTCCAGCTCTTCAAACTGGGCGTAGGAGAGGCGCAGATCGCCGGTGACCTCCCGGTAGGCCGGCTGTTGTGTTTTACCACCCACCCGGGAGACGGATCTGCCCACATCTACCGCCGGCAGATGGTTTTTGCGAAAAAGCTCCGGCGATAGATAGATCTGCCCGTCGGTGATGGAGATGAGGTTCGTGGGGATATAGGCGGAGATGTTTTGGGCCTGCGTTTCGATAATGGGCAGGGCGGTGAGCGAACCGCCGCCAAGCTCATCGCGCAGGCGGGTGGAGCGCTCCAGCAAACGGGAATGGATGTAGAAGATATCCCCCGGGTAAGCCTCCCGCCCGGGAGGCCGCTCCAGCAGCAAAGAGAGTTCGCGATAAGAGCGGGCGTGCATCGTCAGATCGTCATAAACGATTAATACATGGCGCCCCTTTTCCATGAAATACTCGGCCACTGTTGTTGCGGCATAGGGAGCGATATAGCGCAGCCCCGGAGGATCATCGCCCGAGGCTACCACCACACAGGTGTATTCCATGGCTCCGAATTCGCGCAGCGCGGCGATGAAGCGGGCTACGGCAGCGCCTTGCTGTCCGATGGCACAGTAGACGCAAAGCAGATCAGTGCCGGCCTGATTGATAATCGTGTCGAGGGCGATGGCTGTTTTACCGATCTGCCGGTCTCCTAAGATGAGCTCCCGCTGCCCTTTGCCGATAGGGATAAGAGCATCGACTACCTTGAGCCCCGTCTGGAGCGGCTCGGTGACAGGTGCACGGGCCATGATCGGCGGCGCCTCCCGCTCCACGGGGCGGCGCTCGCTGTAAGAGAGGGGACCGGCATCATCCATGGGGCGGCCCGATGCATCGATAACGCGGCCCAGCAGCCCTTCGCCCACGGGGGTATCCACCACCCGGCCGCTACGGCGCACCCGCCTACCCGAAGCGAGCCCTTCCGAGGAGCCCAGCAGCACCACGCCCACCTCATCTTCATCGAGGTTGAAAGCGATACCCGGCACGCCGCCGCTAAATTCCACCAGCTCTTCAGCCTGCACCCTGGCAAGCCCCTCTACCCGGGCAATGCCGCTGCCAATGGAGAGAACAGTTCCTGTTTCCTCTACTACCGGGACACCATGGTGATGCGCCAGCGCCTCTTTAACTGTCGCTTCGCTCAGGTGCAGCGCTTCTCTTAACTCCTTTTGCAACTCCAGCCGCTCCTTCTCCTTTTCAGGAGCCATGAGCTGTAATCTCCTTTTGCTGATCCGCCGCATCCAGAGATCTCAGAATCTGCTGCTCAACATTCTCCAGGTAGTTCTCCATATTCCAGGCGACGCGGTGCCCCGCCGCTTCCAGTTCCAGGCCGCAGAGTAGATTACCTTCCTGGCGGAAATGAAAAAGAGGCTCTGCCGAGGTTAGCTCCCTGAGGCGGGCTTTTAGCATTTCAAGCCCCTCGTCGCTCGGTGCAAAAGCGCTGCTTAATGTCACTGTTCCCGCAGTGAGCAGAGCTTTTTTAAGCCTGGAGAGCTCCTCCGCAGGCATTGCCCCTAGCTTCTCCAAAAAGAAGTCCCAGGTCATCTCCTCCAGGCGGGCATCAGCCAGGTCCTGCAGACAGCGGCGGGCGACGAGGCAGGCCTGGGTAGCCACCTGGCGGCGCAGTTCCCGGGCAAAAGAATCTTTTTCCTGCTCCAGCGCCTCCCGCCACTGTCGCCTCTTTCTGTCGACCTCCAGGCGGGCGGCGGCAGTAAGGCTGCTCTGCTCCGCTGCCGCGGCCCGGCGGGCTTCATGGATCAGCTCTTCCTGTTTCGTTTGCAGCGAAGCTTTTTTCTCACGGTAGTCTGCTGCCACCTCTTCTGCCTGTCTGTTCTTTTCGGCTGCTTCTGTTTCACGGCGGGTAATCTTTTGCTCACGCTCATCCATGATCCTGACAATGGGGCCGTAGAGGAAATGGCGCAGCAAAAAAAGCAGCACCAGGAAATTGACAATGGAGGCAATTACCTCGAGCCAATTGATACTCATGAAGCGATCACCGTCCCCCCATCTGCTGCAGGAATAAATTCCAGAAGGGATTGGCGAAGATGAGGAGCATGGAGATAAGCAGGCAGTAAATGGCCGTGGATTCGATGAGGGCCAGTCCCACGAAAAGGGTACGTGTAAGGGTGTTGGCCTCATCAGGCTGCTGGGCAATGGCGCTCAAAGCCTGGGAGACGGCCCGCCCTTGCCCCAGGGCCGGGGCTATGGAGCCGATGGCCATGGTCAGCCCTGCTGTAAAGATTGATACTATCCCGATCAAAGTCAGATCTTCCATGAGCTACAGTTCTCCTTTTTTTTCGATAGTCTCGCGGTGGGCCTCACCCGCTGAAGCAATGTAGACCAGGGCGAGGACAGCGAAGATGTATGCCTGGATAATCCCCGTCAAAAGGCCGAAGAGCTCCATGATCACGGGGAAGAAAAAGGGCAGAAGGGTCAAGAGGATCCCCACAATCATGGTGCCGCTCATAACATTGCCAAAGAGGCGGACAGCCAGAGCCAGGGTCCGGCTCAACTCGCCGATAATGTTAAAAGGGAGCATAAAAAAGGTGGGCTGTACATACTGCTTCAGATAATTTTTTAGTCCCTGGCCGGAAATGCCGAAAAAGGGCACTGCGAAAAAAACAATAATGGCCAGGCCGGTGGTGGTGGAGAGGGAACCTGTTGGCGGGATGAAACCGGGCACCACCGAAAGGAGGTTGGAGAGGGCAATGAAGATAAAAAGAGTGCCTAAAAAAGGCAGGTATGGGCCAGGATCCTGGCCGCCGCTGACTTCGCGGATCTGGCTTTTCATGCCGCCCACCAGCACCTCGAGCACATTTTGCCAGCGGGGGATCTTTCCCTCGCTTTTCAGATTGCGCGTTATAAGATAAGAGCCACCCACCAGCAGGGCCATGACGATCCAGGTGAAAAAAATGGTGGCGCTTACAGGCAGCGGACCGATTTGAAAGATAATGATTTCATCGGGTGGGTTCACTCTTTTTCAACCTCCTTTGCCAGTGAAGGTGTGCTTTCCTCTGCGGCATTTCGTTCTCGCGGCCTTAACCACGAGACAATGACCAGGCGCATCACTATAAAACCGGCCAGAGCCGCCAGCAGGCGGGGCCATTCCCTCCCGGAAAAAGCGGTTAAGATCAGGTAAAATACTCCCAGAATGGCGCCGGCGCGGAGAATCAAGCTGAGCAGGGCCAGAAGGGCCGGTGCTTTGGCTTGAGGCAGTCGCTGCACTGTCCACCACAGGCCGCCGAAGAAGAAAACTCCAAGCAGGGATCCAGCTAGAAAAGAAATCGCTATTTCCCACCAATTCATGGCATGCCCTTCCCCTTTAAAGTTATTGCGGCTGCTCTCAGGTCGGGTGCCGCGATTACAGAAATATCTATTTCGAATCATCCTCCCGGTGGTCATCCAGGCGGCTCTCTTTCTTGATCCAGTACCAGGCGTTCAAGGCGCCGGCGGCAAGCCCGGCTAGAAGCAGGCTCAGAGTCCAGGAAAAACCGAGGGGCCAGCGGCGGTCCAGCCAGGTGCCCAGAAAAACCCCCAGGACGGTATAGATGGCCACAGTCCAGCCGACGAGCCCGAACATGCCCAGCCCAAACCATACGCCGCGGTTGCGAGTGCGCTGCGCCCTGATCCGGCGCGCTGCCTTGCCGCCTACCTCTTCGGGCAGCCCGTCATCATTACCGCTATTTTGAGCCTCACTCAAGGCGGTCACCTCCCAGCCGCGTAAAGCGTCGCAGGGTGTCCATCTCCAGGCGGGCCAGCACCGAGCGGGCCTTCTTCTCGCTGTCCTCCAGCTGTCTCAATTGCATCTCCACCGCGTTTTGCAGCTGCTCCAGGCTTTCGCCGCGCACGGCCTGGTATGCCGATATCTGGACGGTTCTTCCCCTTTTAACCAGTATCCCCTGGTCCAGAGCGAGAAAATGCTCTTCTCCGTCAGGGGTTGCGTAGGCAAAAATCGATGGAACCAGGGCGGTTACAAAATCGATATGTTTGGGCAGCAGGGTAAAAAAACCATTCTCTGCCTCAGCAGTCACCCTGGTCACTTTTTCATGGAGCAGCACTTCCGTGGGCAGGAGAATCTTCAAGATCATGGCTTCTCACCTGAGGGCCCGCCGGAAGCCTCACCCGGGGTCTCTGAGATTGCCGCCTCTTCCGGTGCCTCGCCTTCTTCTTCTGCAGCGCTCTTATCGCCGCCAACGGCACCGCCGGCTTCGGAGATGGGCCCGATCATGTATAGCCCCGACTCGGGGCGATGGCTGAACTCGTCATTCAAGATGCGCTGGCAGCCATCGATAGCCTCCTCCAGATCCACCACCTTGCCAGGCATCCCGGTAAATTGCTCGGTGGTAACAAAGGGCTGGGTCAGAAAACGCTCCAGGCGGCGGGCCCGTTGCACCACTTGCTGGTCTCCCTGGGACAGCTCTTCAAGCCCCAGCATGGCAATAATATCTTTAAGCTCTTCATACTCGGCCAGGGTGCGGCGCACCTCCTGGGCGGTGCGGTAGTGCCGTTCTCCCACGCTGGCCGGGTTGAGCATTTTCGACCATGAACGCAGCGGGTCCACAGCAGGGTAAAACCCCTCGGAGGCCCGCTTGCGGGAGAGAATGATGGAGGCGGAGAGATGGGCAAAGGTGTGGGTGGCCGATGGATCGGTAAAGTCGTCAGCGGGGACGTAGACCGCCTGAATAGAGGTGATCGCACCGGTCGCCGTATTGGTGATCCGCTCCTGCAGCTCGGCCAGCTCTGTGGCCAGGGTGGGCTGGTAGCCCACGCGAGAGGGCATTTTACCCAGAAGGCCCGAGACTTCGGAGCCTGCCTGGACAAAGCGAAAGATATTGTCAATGAGCAGGAGCACATCTTGTTTTGCTTCGTCACGAAAATACTCGGCCATGGTCAGCGCGGCGTTGCCTACGCGGAAACGGGCGCCCGGCGGCTCATTCATCTGGCCGAAGATCATCACTGTGTTATCGAGAACCCCCGCTGTTTGAATGTCGCGATAGAGCTCTTCGGCCTCGCGGGAGCGCTCACCGATACCGCAGAAGATGCTGACTCCCTCATGTTCGCCCACTGTATTGTTGATCAGTTCGGTGATCAACACCGTCTTCCCCACACCGGCGCCTCCAAAAAGACCGGCCTTGCCGCCCCGTTCCAGGGGGGTCAGCAGGTCAAGGGCCTTGATCCCCGTCCTGAAAATTTCCGAACCGGTAGCCTGCCGGGAAATGCCAACAGGACGCTGGTGGATACTGCGCCGTTCGGCATTATGCAGGGGCTCTTTGCCGTCGATAGTTTCCCCGAACATGTTGAACATGCGCCCCAGGGTCTCTGTTCCCACCGGCACGGTGAGCGTATCGCCGCTCTTGATAACCTGATCACCGCGGGAGAGGCCGCCCGTGGGTGTAAAAGCGATACCCCGCACCACCCCCGGGCGGTGGTGCGCCACCACCTCGATGATAATGCGGCCCTTTGCGCCCGCTTTTAAGCAGCTGTATATGGGCGGCGCCTGCCCGGGAAAATGGACATCGACAACGCTGCCTCTTACCGCTGTAACCGTACCGGTATTGAGTTCAGAATCATGCATCCCTGTTTTTCACCCTTACCATATCTTAATCGAAGTGCCTTCTAATAGCAAAGACCCCCGCAATGATTCCAGACCCTCTTTTTTAAAAGGAGGGGCGGCGCGGTGGGATCCTGGAACGGGGTCCCACCGCGCATAAATTTAGGGCAAACATCTTCAGATTAAGTCACTGAATATGCCCTCATTATCTACAGACAGGCCATCGAAGACGAAGGAGCAGATCACCGCATCCTTTTCATAGATCTTGTAACGGTCAATGCCGCAGTCGACAAAGCTGTAGACAGCGATACTCTCCTGCTTCTGATCAATGATCCAGTACTCCTCGACGCCTGATAACATGTAGGTGTTCAACTTGTCGATCATATCCTTGTTCCGTGTACTCTCCGAGAGAATTTCCACCACCAGCGCGGGTGTGCCCATGTAGCGGCCTTTTTCCGTTACATTGCCCTCCAGATCGCAGGCAACCAGCAGGTCCGGCTGCATCACATCAGGCTCTTTGAAATCTTTCTTGTGAAAGTGGACATCGAAGGGAGCCAAAAAGACCCTGCATTTCTTGCCCTGAAAGTATTCGTTGAAATTCAGGTATAATCGGCCCAGAATCTCCTGGTGGCCGATTGTTGGCGAAGAGAGCAGGTGGATTTCGCCGTTTATAAATTCCATGCGCAGGGTGCTTTTTTCATAGATCTCCATGAACTCTTCGTAGGAAACCTTTTTCCCGCCATACTGGTAGTCCAGCGCCTTCTCCCTGATGGTGAAATACTGTTCGATATCGGTTACATAGGGTGTCAGGCGAGCTACTTTACGGCCGTTTTTGGTGATGACAACATCATTTTGCTCCTCCACAAAATCGAGGTACTTGCCGAAACTCTGCTTGAGCTCGGTAGCGGTTATTACAACGCCTTCCTTGCAAACAACCGGTTTCATCGAATCACCTCCAGGAAAATTATACAACAGTGAACAATTTCATGCAACAGAATCATGCGAATTCATCTATAAATATGTACGATAATGCTGGCAAGATCGCATGCCGACGTAGCCTCGCTGGTTTTAAAGCGCGAAGATTATTTATCCGATTTTCTGGATTCCCTCCATCCTGGGGAAGCAGAGGCTGATTTGCAGGCCGCTGGCGGTGTTTTCAGCCGAGATCAGGCCGTGGTGCTTCTCCACGATGATCCGGGCGATGGCCAGTCCCAGGCCGGCGCCGCCGCCCAGGGAGACCCTTGAGGAGCGGTAAAAACGCCGGAACAGCCTGGGCAGCTCCGTTTCGGGGACTCCGCCGCCGTTGTCCTCAATGGTTATAGTGATGGATTTTTCTGCTGTTTCGAGGGAGAGCCCGATCTCACCCTTTGGAGGGGTGTGTTCGCAGGAATTTTTGAGGATATTCTGCAGCGCTTCGCTGATCCAGTATCCGTCGCAGCGCAGCATGGCGCTGCCGGCAAGGCGGAACTTCTTTTCGGGGTAGAGCGGCTGCAGTTCAGCCCAGATCTGCCCGACCAGGTCTGCCAGATCGTGGCTGGCGAAACTGATCTCATAGGCGTCGGAGCGCAGTTTCTCCAGTCGCAGCAACGAGTATATAAGATGCTCCATCCGCTCGATAAGCGCCAGCTGTTTGGAGATATCCCCGTTGGGGTGCTGAAGTAGCTTTTTGCCGGCGGGGTAGTCACTCTGCCCTGCCAAGGTTTCTGGCCTCATGGCTTGGTCTGTCAAAGCCCCCGTCCCCGTGGCAGGTTCCTGTCGGGCCTGCTCCATCTCGCAGTAAAGCTTCAGTGCCGCCAGCGGGGTTTTTAGCTGGTGGGAGACATCGGCGATGAATGCAGCATTTTTCTGCGATTCCCGCTGCGTGTTCTCCCGTTCCAGCATCAGCCTGTTTTCCAGCTCTACCACGGCGTTCTCCAGCAGGGCGAAATCGTCGTCATCAACACTGAAGCGGGGGGAGGAGAGCCGGCCTTCAAGAAAGTCGATGAGCTGCCTGTGCAGCCTTTCGATTGTATACTTATGCCGACGCATTCCTATGATGGAAAGAGCCAGCGCTGCTGTGGCAACCAGCATGACGGCGATCCCCATCCAGTGGCTGCTCCCTGTGCCGTAACAGGCCAGACAAGCACCCAGGGCGGCAGTGATTCCTGACAGCCATGCCAGGGCTGAATTTGTGTTCATTACCTTTTCCCTCTCGGGCCAATTTAATCTTTATGCGGCGCAAGATCTGCCCTAAGTATAGCAAGTATAGCATAGCGGCTGTTGACAGGGTGAGGAACAAACTGAAGCCGAATTTCAATAATGATCAGGGATCGTGAATAAAGCAGGCGGCGGGTGACCAGCCAAAGTCCCTGTCCCTATGGCAGGGTGCACAGCTTCTAACAGTTGTAGCAGCAGAGGTAGATCAGGCGCACCATCCGCTCTATGAGTGCCAATTGTGCGGATATCTCTGCAGGAGTGACCAGCCAAAGTCCCTGTCCCTATGGCTGGTAGCTTCTATGTGCCGGTCCAGCGGTAGCCCACACCGCGCACTGTCTCGATGTGGCCGCCGCCCACCTTCTCGCGCAGGCGGCTGATATGCACCGAAAGGGTGTTGTCGTCGATATAGAGCCCGCCGTCGTCCCAGATGGTCTGCAGCAGGATCTTGCGGGTGAGCACCCGCCCGGCGTTGCGCAGCAGAGCTGAGAGAAGCTGGAACTCCGTGGGGGTCAGGTTAAGCTGTTCCCCTTTGCAGGATGCGCTCATCGTCTGCAGGTCGATACGCAGCTCGCCTTTTTCGTAAAGAGGGGGGTGGTTTCTCCGGAGCAGGGCGCGGATGCGCGAAAGCAGCTCCGCCAGACGGAATGGTTTGGTCACATAGTCATCGCCGCCGGTATCAAGTCCCCGCACAACCTGTAACTCATCGTCCTTGGCAGTGAGAAAGAGAATGGGCGTCTCCAGGCCGCCGCTGCGCCAGCTACTGCAAAGATCGAGCCCGCTGCCGTCGGGCAGCATGATATCGAGAATGATGAGGTTGTAGCTTTTTTCCGCGGCCAGGCGGCGCGCCTCCCGGCATGTCCCCGCGCAATCGGCGGCGTAGCCTTCACGCTGCAGCATTTCGCAGAGGCCGTCCCGTAGAAAAACATCATCTTCTACCACAAGAAATTCCAATTCCATGGTCAAACCTTCAAACGTAAAATTTGATATTAGTATAACATAACGGAACTGACGGGCAGGTGGCGACTTAAAAACCTAACAGATCCTTTCCACATTTCCAGATCACAGCGATTTAAATTCTTTCTCCCCGATTTCATTCGAAAAGTAGAGGCAAAAGGGAGCTGCGTTTCGCCAGAGCTCCCGGCTGCTTACAAAATTGGCGCCACTGAATTTAAGGAAAAATCACTCTGTAAAATCTTCCAGGTAAATAGGCCCTGTAAATTACCTGAATATAACAGTGTGAAATATCTGATAAACTGTTGTATGGTTACCCCTATTGATTTATTGAGGAGGGATCATTATGCGGAGGCTTAATCCCCGGCACATTGAAGCAGTCCTTAACATCATTAACCGGGCGCCCTATTTTCAACTTTTGTCTATGAAGGTGGAAGAGCTGAGTATCGGCTACTCCAGGGTATTGGTTGACCTGAAGGAAAAACATCTAAACCCTTTTGGAGGCATTCATGGAGGTGTTTATTCTTCGCTAATCGATACCGCAGCATACTGGGCGGTATATTGTGACATTGATGAGGATGCCGGATTTATATCTCTTGATGTTCAGGTGGATATGCTTTCGCCGGTCAGAGATGGCCTGTTAATAGTGGAAGGAAAACGGATCAAAGCAGGCAAGAGTATATGCAATTCAGAGGCAATAATTACGGATAAAAAGGGAAAGCTGTTGGCCTGCGGCACTTCTAAGCAAATGGTCATTCCAGGTGTGCAAACCATCAATCAGGCGGCTTTATCTTCAGGCTTTCAATCATTGCCGCCCAAATTTATTAGGGGGACATGATGAGCTTTTCTGCCATCTTAATCACGCTGTCTCATAAATAGGTAGTAGCGGGTGACCTGCCAAGGTCCCTGTCCCCGTGGCTGGTATTGACCCGTTGTGATGAGTCAAAGTAACCGTCCCCTTGACTCACTCATATTCCCATGACGGTAACAACGATAGGGCGGCTTTTACGGGGGCCGTCGAATTCGCAGAAAAAGATGTTCTGCCAGGTGGAGAGAGCCGGCTTGCCGTCAATAAGAGGGATCGTTTCGCCGGGTCCCACTATCCCCGATTTGAGGTGGGCGTCAGCGTTGCCGTCCTGCCGGTCGTGTTCCCAGCCGCCGCGGGGGATGAGCCTGCGCAGCAGGGTGATCACATCATTTTGCACACTTTCGTCCCAGTTCTCCTGGATCATGATCGCCGCCGTGGCCCCCTGGGCGTATACTGAAATGAGCCCATTTTGAAGGCCGCTTTGCTCCACCGCTTTGCGGACCTCTTCAGTGATATCGTAGAGTGCCTCCCGGGTGTCGGTTTCCAGCTCGATAGTGCTATGTTTTACATGCATGGTTTTACCCTCCTGGACTTGCGGTGCTGCATGACATAATTATCTTTCCACAAAACTGTGGAACATCCTACTTATAACACCGGGAACGATGATCTGCTGCAGTAAATCATCGTTCGCACCAACTACAATGACAATTCCAGCCTCTACTTCTGATCAAAATGGATTGGCTTTCCTTTCTCCCGAAACGATAAACATTCTGTTGTCTGAAATAATCACATCGACGTTAAAATAGGGCTTGAAGAGATCTGCCAGTTCACCCTCGGGAAGAAGACCCCGCGAAACTGCGCTTGCATGGTTTTTGTGGTGCTCATCGATTTTTGCGCGGCTTTTGCCGTGAGCCACAGTCAGCCGGCCCCCTGTTACCAGTTGATGGGCCAGCACAGAGACAAGGCCGGCGGGGTTTCCGAAATGGGGAAAGGAATTGTAGACTACGCAGCGGTCGAAAAGTGACGGGAAAGCAGTTTTTTCCACATCTTCATTTATAAGCTCGATCCGGGGATCGGAAAATTTTTCTTTAGCCCTGGCGATCATCTCGGAGGCGATATCGATCCCCGTTATTTTACTTACCTTTCGCTCAAGGTAGAAAGGGAAGAGGATACCGGTCCCGCAGGCCACATCGAGCACGGACAGGCCTTCGCCGATGCCGGCGCGATCGAGGATTACATTGATTACCGCCGGATCATCGTCAGAATCATCATCCCACCTCCGGGCAGCATTGTTGAAGAAGGCAATGATCTTGTTTTTATCCATGGTCCACACCCTCACAGCATTATTTTCAATTAAGGGAAAGAGGTTCCTAATTATACATAGATATTTTAAAATGTGAGTAAAAGTCACCATCCCTCCGAATCACACTTTACAGGGAGGCGAATTTATATTTTAATTAAGATAGTAATGGCTGATGAGGAAATATGCGAAGCAGTTTTTAGCCAGAAAGCTGTTTATCATCAGCCATTACTTCTTCTTTTACTGAAGCCGGCTTATTCTGCCCCGTAGCGCACAGGGATGAGCCTGGCTCTCTCCAGGGCAATGACAATGGCGGGTATGAGGATTAGTTGGATGATTATACCGGGCAGGCTTGTTACAAAATAGCTGGTAGCCCAGGTGGCCATGGTAGTGGAGCCCGCCGCAAAGATGAGGGCTCTGGAAATCCCGGCAACGATGCGTCCCAGCAACATGGCTATGATCAGACTGATGTAAAGGTCAGCGGTGATTTTTTTGCTCCGGATCAAGGCCATGCCGATCCCGGCCACGATGCCGTAAACTGCCAGCTCAATGACCATGGGAGGCAGAACAGCAGCGGGCGGCATGCCCGTCAAAAGGCTTGAAAGCAGGGGGCCCACAACCCCGCAGGCGAGGCCATAGGCCCAGCCGCAGATGAGTCCGCAGAGGAGAACGGGAATGTGCATGGGCAGGTAGATGCTGCCGGCATTGGGGACGGCATGAAAGGCCAGTGGAAGAACAACGCACAGGGCCATGCAAACAGCGGTGATAATCGCTTTTTTCACCTGTGTCAATTCATTAACCTCCTTGTATAAGATGTAGGTCCTATCATTAAGCCGCAAGCGGGGCCTGCTTCGCTCGCCCCGTCTCACCGCTCAATTGCCAAATCAAAGAGCAAAGATCTGCACCAGACATATTGCTGTGCTGACAGCCATGGCTGTGAAATCGTATTTCTGAAGGGGCGTACTTTTTCCGGCGCGCCGTTTACCCCCGCGATAGCCCCTTGCCTCCATGGCCATGGCCAGCTCATCAGCCCGCCTGAAGGCGCTGATGAAAATGGGGATAACGAGAGGCATAATGCTCTCTGCTTTCTCCTTGAGACGGGGGCTGTCAAACCTGGCCCCGCGGGCAGTCTGCGCCCTGCGGATCATCTCCATTTCTTCCATGAGAGTGGGAATGAACTGGATGGCCACACTGATCATCAGGGCCAGAATGGTCACAGGAATCCCAATATAGCTGAGCGGGTGCAGGAGGGTGCCCAGGGCGGAGGTGACTTTCATGGGAGCCGTTGTGGACATGAGGATGTTAAAGAGAATCATGAGAAAAATCAGCTTTAGCACCACGTTGGCGCCGATGATCATGCCGTCAACAGAGGGCCGCAAAATCCACCAGGACCACAGCGCCTCACCTTTGTCATAGAAAAGGCTGTTCATCAGAAAAATGATCAGAAAGAAAGGGATGACCCGTTTAACGGAGGCGGCCGCTGTTTTCAGATCCAGTCTGGATAAGAGGACCAGTATGGCGGTTAAAAGTGCCATGATCCCGTAACCGGGTAAAGAGTTTGTATAGATGATGGCAACAACGAGAGTGATCAGGCAGAGCAATTTGACCCGGGCGTCAAGCCGGTGTAGCAGCGAGTTGCCGGGGATATAGATCCCGATAGGAAGGCGGTTCATCATGGGCACCGGCTTTCTACAAAGGTTATTATTGCCGCCAGCAGCTCCTCATAGCGGATAACGTTCTGGGGAAAGGGCAGACCTTTTTGCTGCAGCATGTGAGCGATTTTTCGCGGCTGGCTCACAGCGAGATTGTAAGCATCAAGGCTTGTCATATCCTGAAAGGTCTCTTTTAACGGGGCATCTATACAGAGTCTGCCGCTTTTCAGAACGAGGATTCTCTCTGCGTATTCGCTTAAAATATCGGCATTGTGGGAGATCATGATAATAGTGGTGCCATCGCGGTTCAGCCGGCTGATCAGCTCCATGAATTCTCTCCGGCCCACAGGGTCAAGGGATGCCACCGGTTCGTCGAGGATCAGGATCTGCGGCTTTGCCGCCAGGACACCGGCGATAGCCACTCTCCGTTTCTCTCCGCCGGAGAGCCCCAGGGGGGATTGATCGCGAATATCATCAAAGGAAAAACCGGCTGTTTCCAGAGCCCAGCGCACCCTTTCATCTTTTTCTTCAGCGGATAGGGGCAGATGCTTAAGGCCGAAGGCGACATCTCGCCTCACGGTGGTTTCAAAAAGCTGGCACTCCGGGAACTGGAACAGGATACCGACTTTTTCCCGCAGTTCATCTCGATGATAGCCCTTGCGGTTGATATCTTCACTGTCCAGCATAATTTTCCCCGAGGTCGGGCGCAGCAGGCCGGCCATGAGCTGGACCAGTGTTGACTTGCCGCAGCCGGTGTGGCCCACAATACCGACGAATTCACCCTCACTAACGGTCAGGCTGATACTGCTCAGGGCGACACTTTCAAAGGCTGTTCCCGGTGCATAGGTAAATGAAACCTCGTCTAATGTGATGGGCATAGCTTTTCAAATTCCTCCACCAGTTCTTCGTTTGTCAGAGGGCAGCGTTTGAGTTGGATCCCCTCTGCTTTTAAGTCGTAATAGAGCCGCACCGGCAGGGGCGGCAGCAGACCTGCCCGGGCAAGCAGCGCCCGGTCTGCCAGAATTTCGCGGGGTGCGCCGCAGGCGATGACCTTGCCCTCCTTTAGCAGATAAATCCGATCGGCGATGACCGCCTCCTCCATGTAATGGGTGATCAGGATGATTGTTTTGCGCAGATTATTGTGCAGCCGGCCGATGGTCTCGAGAAGCTCCTGACGGCCTTCAGGATCGAGCATGGTGGTGGCCTCGTCAAAGATAATAATATCGGGATCCACGGCAAAAACACCGGCCAGGGCGATGCGCTGCTTTTGGCCGCCCGAGAGCATGTGCGGCGATTTCTCTTCAAAGCCGGTCATGCCCACAATTTTCAGCGCTTCACCTATTTTTTCAGGGATCTGCTCCAGGGGAGTGTCGTAATTTTCCAGGCCAAAGGCGATATCCTCCTCCACCACCGAAGAGACAAACTGATTGTCGGGATTCTGGAAAACCATGCCGCATTTCCGGCGGATATCCCAGAGATTGGCGGCATCTTTTGCATCCATGGATGCTACTGTGAGGCTCCCTTTTTGCAGGGGCAGCAGTGCATTGAAATGCTTGGCCAGGGTGGATTTGCCGCTACCATTGTGCCCCAGTACGGCAATGAGTTCACCGCTGCGGATCTCAATGCTGATATTATCAAGAGAAAGTTCAGTGCTGCCTTCAAAGGCATAAGAATGTGAAATCTCTTTTCCTTCGATTGCCTTCATCGAGCATCACCCCTGTTTCGCAGTTTGTATTACTAATATAGATGTTCGTGCTACATAATTCTCCGAAAATAAATTAATTCCTCTAGGAATCAAGAATATTTTAGAAAATATCTCCGGTAGACCCGGGCCGGGTTGACCTGTATGGTAGAATATTGCTATACTTTCAAAAGGAAATTTAATCCGAACGCGCCATCAAAACCGGGAGGGTGGGCTTTTTTGCCTCAAAACAACGTTACTGATCAGTGGGGGGAGAAAGATCTCCTTGATGACACTGAGCCGGGCGCGGTTTTTTCCATTGCAGGCATTGGCGCTTCGGCGGGTGGATTGGGGGCTCTCGAGGAATTCTTTGCCAATATGCCGGATGATCTCGGAGCCAAGCTGGCCTTTGTCCTGGTCCAACACCTGCCTGCAGGATACAAGAGTGTGCTGGGCGAGCTGCTGGGACGGTGTACGGGCTTGCCGGTACGCGAAGCCGAAGAGGGAACGAAGGTG
>MTBK01010525.1_pt1 | contig 25477 bp, 20 predicted proteins | sample 1535981 | NCBI WGS metagenome assembly MTBK01 (sample SAMN06109225, study PRJNA356200) | anaerobic digester metagenome | isolation source: biogas reactors fed with pig manure or primary and secondary sludge | place: Spain | collected 2016-06-30
GCGAATAACGCCAATAAGGGATAAATGAGCAATAAATAACGCATCGCTTTAACCCAGGCGAATCCCTGCCAGGCAAAATAGACCGCAGTCCATGCCAACACTGGAAGATGAATGAGTTCTTTTCGTTTGATGATTTTGTAAAGCATACCCAACGCGCCTAAAAAAGCGGTGAGAGCAAACGGAATTCCTACGCCCCACAAAACCAAATTTTTCACAGAAAAGGTGAGCTCACGACGTGTCCACTGCAAGGCAGGCGGAAAATCGACTTCGCCAGTCGCCTGACCGCGTAATGCCTGCATACTTCCCCACCATCCCTGGTTTATTTTTAAACCAAAGAAACCTGGCCCATTAAAAGCATAGGGTTGAAATATTCTAAAAGTGAAAAAGCTGATAATTCCAGCCAACGCAATCAAGCTAATACTTGGCCAAAGCATTGCATCCCGTTCGTCTTCTGAGCTTTGTAAATAGCGTACCAACTCCACCAATGGCAATAAAAGAGCCAGAGAAATGGCATTAATTTTTGATGCAGTCGACATCCCCAGAGCAATTCCGAAGAAAACAAACAGCAGTACATCTGTGAAATTAACACTTTTATGTTTTAAAGATATGTTTTCCGATGCTTCACCGTATTCCTCTTCGTGTTCTTTGTACACCCTTTTCGGTCGCTTCAAAATGAGCACAGCAGCTAACACTGTCAACATGCCAAAAGTGTTGGTGAAAGAATCAACGGTCATAAAATGGGCTTGTTGGATAGGCAACACCGCGAATGCATATAAAGTCGACCCGCCCAAACCAACCCATTTGTTATATAAAAACAAGCCAATTAAAAAGACCAATAAAATGGTAAAGATGTCAAAATAAGCAGAAAGTTGCCTGCCTACGATCGTATTCAGGTCATAGCCAGTTTGGGCGGTCCATTCTCCAACATATCGAATGATAAAAACCGGCAAAGTACCGTAAACAAAAAAACCAAAATCCCGGTTAGCAGGATTGAGTGATGAGCTCGAAGTATCAAAGTATTCTTCCATTGATTCTACCGGGGAAATAACACTCATCACTTGCGATAAAAAGCGTTCATCAGGATGCAAATGTCGCCCTTCATCCCAATTGACGTTCATTAACCGCAAAGCCGCGCCGGTTAACAAAACCGCCACTAAAAACAAACTCACAGCAATATTTATAAAAGGATGTTTTATGTCTTTATCCATTCAACTTGCTTTCTTGACTTATTTTTTTGGAACCAAATAAATTCTAAAATCTTTTCCTTCTGTCTTACTCTGAGCTATAGATTCTACCCCATTTGGGAAGAGCTCTTTTAAGCTATTCAATGCTTCATTTGCCTCAAGATTTAAGATAAAAAGCTTATCTCCATCCTGTTTACCCAGTGTATCAATTTCGCTGATATCTAAACGCAGACTTTCACTGTCTTTTCCGCTTAGGATAGCAATTGCGCGCTCATCAACCCAATGTGGATGGGAAACCACCCAAGCTTGGGCATCTTCACCATAATCTGCTTCAAATTTCATGATGGTCGCGCTCATTTCCCGAATGTTCCATGCGTTTAAACGGTATTGGTCAATATAGCTACCATGTAGTAATCGATAATTAAAGAAAAGAGCAAACAATCCAATGAGTGATGCAGTTATTATCCGCGCCCTTGGTAAATTTTGAATTTGCTTGACGAAAACCACCAAACCCGCGCCTGAGAGTATAAAAACCGGAATAGCCGCGCCATAGGCTCTGCTTAATGACGGGTTTTCAAGCGGAAAAGCTAGTGACATCATACTGGGGATTAACAGCAGAATCCAAAGCAATGGTATTGTCAACCAGTCCCATCGTTTTTCTTTTTTCCAGCGTGTAAGAAGCCAAACCAAACCCAGCATAAAAAGGACCGCACTTATGCAATCCAAAGCAGGTCGTTTGGCTATGCCATCCACCCAGGTGCTGTTATTCGACCAATTGACTAAAGCTACAGCTGCCAGAAAGTTTTTCAGAAAAATAACTAATGGATTTCCCACCAAAGGGACTTCAAAACTACTCATCCGACTGAGGATAGGCGCAAAATACACTTCCGCATTATTGCTAATCGTAGCGATCAGGGGTAACGCGATAATGAGCATTGTCAATAGGGACAAAGCCAACCAAGCCATCGCACGCGGAAAAGGATTGCGATCCCTTGTGGAAATCCACCAAACCAAAATAACTATCAAAGTCAAAACAGGCATCATTAGAAATAGCTTATTCGCGAATAAAGCAAAACCACTTATCAGCCCAAATAAAAAGACATCCGTTCGTTTTTCTTTGAGCAAACCACGAAAAAGGAAGAATAACGCCCCAGCCAGTAGCGGAAAAACCAAACTGTTTCCTATCAACGCGGTGTTTTGCAATATAGGCCAAAAACCGATTCCATACAAAAACACCGTCGCGATTGCCACCCATTTATCAAACAACAAAAGTGCGAGGCGATACAAGAAAAACAAACCCACACAAAAACTTACTATGTTGCCAAGATGGAAAGCGACAATTCGCATACTTGAGGGAAAAACCACCCCAAATAATGCGTAAAAATAATAGCCCATCGGTTCGCTAACAACATTCCGAGGGAATAATATCGCTCTCGAACCTGCCAATATTTCATCTACTGCAAGAAAAGTTTCGACTTGCTGACTTATCAATTCAACTGGGGTTTTACGGATAAAAAGAATCTGGAATAAGAGCACTACTAACACAACGATGAGCAACACAAGCACATAACCACGATCATATTGCCTTTTCCACCTTATCGGTTTTAATCGCTTGGCAGGTGATAATTCATCATCAATAGAATCAACATTTGGCTTTTCATGGCTAAGATAAGCCATGAGCGCGACACTAATAAGCCAAACGAGAACCTGCACCCAGCCAATTCCGTTGTTTCGCCACAGAAAAAAATTAAAAAGGCTAAGCAATACAGCACCAGTTAAAGCCAACCAATTTACAGATTTCACTTTTCCAGCAGGATTGGTTTCCATAGCCTCTTTATCAGTTTTGGTCTTATTGAACATGAAAGCAAAAACCAGACCAAGCAAACCAATGACAAATAAAACACCAGCAAGCCAGGATGGCTTTCCTGATGATAATTCAACACTAAGCTGTGCGATAAACAATAAGATAAATCCAAAGAAGAAGAAACCTTTCGATTTCTTCGAATGTGTTAAACCCTTGTCATCATTCCTGCTTTTGCTTTTATCATCAATATCTGCTTGTCCACTAATTTCAATAATTCTTTCTTCACTCTCGGGTATGGGTAAAGTCTTCCCTTTCCAGAATAAGAGTTTCCCAATCAAATAATCGAAAAGACGCGGATCAGCATCCAGTTCAGGCTTATTTTTTACCATAAGGTTATTTTAACAGCTTGTAGGAATTGTGCCTAATTTCGTACGGAAAATGCCATGAGAAAGCTTAATCTTCTCTCCAGGCGTATAAATAATGCAAATGCCCGTGAACGTAGTTATCATGCCGACGCGTTTTATAACCCAATTGCTCCAAGTACGTCATCAGCTTTTCTCCGTTTTTTTCCGGCAAAGTTTCATGCACCTCAATTATCATTCGCTCAATTCGCTCAAAAACTTCCGCAGACTGGCTCATCAAAATCTCAAATTCCGTCCCCTCGGTATCAATTTTCATCAGGTCAATTTTATCAGCCTCGGTCAGCGTCAGCATCTCATTAAGCGGTAAAACCGGTATACTCGTCCGTCTGCTATCTGGATCAGCTTCCTTATCGCAGTCCAAACTGCGCGCGTTAATCGACTCATCATGCCGAATTTCCAGAGTTATTTCGCCAGCCTCTTTCCAAATGCCTACGTTGTAGCTCTCAACATTCTTGAGTCCATTAACCCTCAGATTTTGTCGCAGAATATTTATCGAACCTGGATTGGGTTCAAACGCAATCACCCTGCCTTCTGGCACCTGCAAGGCAGCCTCAACGCAAAACTCACCAATCGAAGCGCCGATATCCACAATCGTCCAATCCGGCTGTATCGAATCGCTATACCGCGTATAGAAGCGGTCCAACAAAGACTCTTTAACCGACCACGCTTCCATCTTGCTGGTCACCGCCATGGTCAAATTATCTCGTCGTAACTTCAACCAACGCAAACCGGTAAATGCTTTTCCAAGGAATATTGAAAAAAGTGCATTCCAGTTCTTAACGCATACCAGTAACACCAAAACCGACCAAATATAATAGCCTACCTTACGCAGAAAACGCATCATAAACGGTCAACTCCTTTGCTTTTTCTGGCTATAAAGAAGCTGCATACGCCATCTTCACATTTGGGGTTTTCAGCTAACTTGCGAATCTTTTTGAAACGCAAGAATGGGTTATTCCGCGATGGAAACAGCACCCACTTGCCAAAAAGTTTCTTCCACAGCAAATTTGGCAATCCTGCCGCGTGTCCCCGCTCTAAGATACGCAAAGCCCAAACCGGAAAATAGTTGAAGCTCTCTACACTTTCAAAACCAGCCTGCTTTAGTCGTTCAGTCCAGACTTCAGGCGAGTCCAAATTGACATGGCGGGAAATCTTATTAAAAAAACGCTCGTAGGCATTAGCCAGACCTTTCAAACCCAAGCGTTTAAAAAAAGCCTGTCCAAACAATTTTTCCCGCCAGCGATGATTCGGCACCGCGAAATAAAACACACCGCCATCCTGCAAAGCCCGATACACTTCATCCAGCACACCCTGCACATCCGGGATGTGCTCTAAAACAGAATTGCTCAATGCTGATGCAAAACAGCCCGATTGAACAGGCAGGCTATGCGCATCAGAGAGGATTATCGACTTATAAACCTTGTATTTCAACGCCTCAACGCTGGGCTTAAGCCAGGGATCAAAACCAAAGTAGTTTTGTTGTGTGAGCATCGCCCAGGCAAAATGTCCATCGCCGGACCCGACATCCAAAACGGGTTCGGGCAGTCCCTCGCGCGGATAAAAACTCTGCTCCACAGCGCGCAACATCGCCCGAAAATACGGCAAATGAAAACACTGGTTTTCAACGATCTGATCCAAATCTTCTGAACTAAGCTTCTCAGTCATTGATAAGCCTTTCAAACTCCTTTTCATAGCGCAGCGCGACCTGCTCCTGGCTAAAATCTGCCAGATAGTTTACCGGAATATCACGTCGCTTGCCATCAACATTCGCGCGCAGGATATCAATAATAGCAGATGCCAGGGCTTGACTGTCACGTATGGGTACAATCTTCCCCATACCCGTCCGCAAAACCGGTTGTCGCACGCCGGGCAAATCGCTCGCCACAATCGGCGTGCCTTGCGAGAGTGCCTCAATTTGCACGATACCAAAACTCTCGGTCGAATTCAAACTCGAAAACACCAGCACATCACACGCGGCAAAAAACGCCAAAAAGTCCTCATCGCTCAAATAGCCGGTCGACATCCATTTATCGCCAAAACCCGAAGCCATCTCTGTAATGCGCGCCTGATAAGCTTCTTCGCCGATAACGCTTTTCCATGCCCCCGCGTGCACCACTCGCGCGTTAGGGAAAGCCTCCAAAATCATCGGCAAAGCTTCAATCAGATACTCATAGCCTTTTTCGCGCGCCACGCGGCCTGCCAGTCCCAAAACAATGTCCGATTGCGCAATGCCGAAGCGCGCCTTAAACGATGCCACCGCGTCATCAGCAACCACCGAGACATTCACCGGCGTAGGAATTTCGATTGTTTTCGATAAATAATGGGATAGTACAGGAGAGGAAGAAGCATAATCGAGCGAATTTTGCACTATCAAATCAGCCCGACTAAGGCTCAGTCGTCCCAAAAGCGACGTGCCCCATACCGCTAATTTCTCTAAAAGCGATGTTCCCGCGACTATATCGCAATGGTAAGTCACTATCAGGGGTTTGCCTATGCGCTTTGCGATAGCGCTCAAGACGAAACTTTCAAACTGTGGTAGATGCAAATTCACCACATCCGCCCAGCGCACCCAAGGCTCCGCGGCACGTCGCAAAGTGGGCATAATCACACCTTTCGAAAGTCGCCAGCCCACCGGCACACGCGCCACGCGTATCCCATCTATAAATTCTTCGCGAGCCAATCCGTCTTGATACAATGAACTCAGCACGACCACTTCATGCCCCAGTTCCACCAAACCCCTTGCCAAGCGCAAAGCGTAAATCGACAATCCCGATTTGTAAGGCTCAAAATAGGTGGATGAAATCAATAACTTCATAATCGATTATCAAACCTTGCTCTATACCCGGCACGCGCTAAGAAAAAAACACGCTTAGTAAAAAACACGTACTCCGTAAAAAAAGCAGCCATCACAACAAAAGATAAGAGCCTAATCCTGCTCCACGCTGACAGATTCCTTTTGTGCCACACGCGCCTGCGATATAAAATGGCTCAAATTTTCGTCCAGGGCATAAATCCCAATAAGGCCTAACACACTCGGAATCACCATCTGGTAAACATGCATCACCAGGGCGATCGCCAGTCCTTCCGCCGGATCCGCTCCAAGCATGACATAAGCCCACACAACGCCCATCTCATACACGCCAATCCCACCCGGCGCCGATGGCAGCGCGTTGATAAACACGCCTGCGGTCAGCACCACAAACGGCCACCACCACTGCGCGCCGGTCATCAGCTCCGTTTGCAGCAAATACAGCTCCAAAAAAGACGAGAACCAGCTCAGCAATAACAAAAAAGCTGCGACTGCCAATTTGCCTGGTTCCAAAAAGACACGAAAACCCTTTAGCAGATTTTCTAACCACGGCAGCAGTTTATTTTGCATAAACGCGCGTGCTGCGTAGCGTTCACGCAAGCGTGCGATCAAACTCACCTTATTTTTCGTCGCTAATGCTATCAACACTGCAAACGCCAAAAGCAAAATGAGGGCCAAAAATGCAAGCCAAACCGGCACAACATTTGTTTCGATTAGGAACAATCCCACCAAAAAGAACAAAACACCGAGAATCAAATCCAGGGTGCGCTCAGTAACGATCGCGCCAAAAACCTCCAAAAAGCTCACATCGTGTCCGGCGTAAGATGCCAACAAGCCCGCTCTGCCAAAATCACCCAGTCGCAAAGGCAAAATATTATTCAGCAAATAGCCGGCGTTCATCCCATGAAAACTTGCCATCTTGCTAAAGCGCTTACCCACAATCGCGCTGAACGAAAGCGAGCGCAGCGCCAGTCCAACCAGCAAGACGATCCCGTGAATCACCAAACCCTGCCAGTGCATCTTTTGCAGCGCCGCCCAGACCTGGGCGAAATCCAGCTTCGACCGCACCCACAATATCGCCAGGATGCTAATCAGCACGGGCAGCAAAACCCGCACTAATTTTCCTAACCATTCACGAGACTTTTGCAATTTAGTTATCCAGTCGCAAAATCGCCATAAAGGCTTCCTGTGGCAGCTCCACCGAGCCGACCATCTTCATGCGCTTTTTACCTTTCTTTTGTTTTTCCAAAAGCTTTTTCTTGCGCGTGATGTCGCCACCGTAACACTTCGCCAATACGTCCTTGCGCAAAGCCTTCACGTTCGCGCGCGAAATCACCCGCCCCTCCGAATAAGCCTGCACAGGTATGGTGAACATCTGGCGTGGGATGATCTCCTTCAGCTTCGAGACCAAAGCCTGCCCCTTGTGATAAGCGTCCTGCTTATGCACAATCGCCGTCAGCGCGTCAACCGGTTCTTCGTTCAGCAAAATCTCCAGCTTCACCAAATTACCGGCGCGATACTCCAAAAACTGATAGTCCATGGAGGCATACCCGCGCGTTGAGGACTTCAGGAAGTCAAAAAAGTCAACAATAATTTCCGAAAGCGGGATTTCATAGTTCAACTGCACGCGATTCGCGGCAGGATACTCCTGGCTCATAAATATACCGCGGCGTTTCTTCACCAGCTCCATCACTACACCGTAATAATCGGTGGGCGTAAAGATTTCCAGCGTCATCCACGGCTCATAAATTTCTTTCACCTGTCCCATATCGGGCAAATCAGCCGGCGAATCGATGATAATCGACTTCCCATCCATCAAATCCACGCGATACTCCACCGATGGCGCGGTAAAGACCACGTTCAGGTCATACTCGCGTTCGATGCGCTCCTGGATGATCTCCATATGGAACAAGCCCAAAAAGCCACAACGAAAACCAAAATTCAGCGCCTCGCTGCTTTCCGGTTCAAAAGTCAGCGACGCGTCGTTCAGTTGCAGTTTTTCCAGGGCTTCTTTTAACGCGCCATAATCATCACCATCCGCCGGATAGACCCCCGCGAAGACCATCGGCTTGGCGTGCTGATAACCCGGCAAAGGTTCCTCGGCAGGCTTGTTGGCTAAAGTAATCGTATCACCCACCCGACACTCACTCACCGTCTTCAGCCCCGTGGCGATATAACCCACATCGCCGGCTTCCAACTTGCCGGTTGGCACCAGTCCCGGCGCGAAAATGCCCACCTCAACCGGCGTCACCTTCACCCCGTTCGCCATCATCAAAATGCGGTCGTTCAGGTTCACCACGCCATCAAACACACGCGTATAGGCAATCACGCCCTTGTACGAGTCATAATGCGAGTCAAAAATCAACGCGCGCAAGGGCTTTTCCTTGTCCACTTCGGGTGGGGGCACACGCTTGGCGATCGCTTCCAGCACCTTGTCCACCCCTTCGCCGGTCTTAGCGCTGATGGTCAAAATGTCGCCCTCTTCCACACCCAAAAGCTGGATGAGGTCTCGCGTCACACCTTCAACGTCCGCGCTGGGCAAATCCACCTTGTTCAGCACCGGGATAATCGTTAAATTCGCGTCCAGCGCCAGATAAAGGTTGGCTAATGTTTGCGCCTCAATGCCCTGCGTGGCATCCACCACCAGGATCGCGCCTTCACAGGCATAAAGCGCGCGGCTCACTTCGTAGCTAAAGTCCACGTGGCCGGGAGTGTCGATCAAGTTGAACTCATACGACGTGCCGTCAGCGGCGGTATAGACCATGCGCACGGCGGAGGCTTTAATGGTCACGCCCTTTTCGCGTTCCAGGTCCATCGAGTCCAGCACCTGCTCGGTCATCTCACGGTCAGAGATCGTGCCAGTCATTTGCAACATGCGGTCGGCAAGGGTCGACTTGCCATGATCCACATGCGCGATAATACAAAAGTTTCGAATTTTATCCATTGCGGATTAGTATAATCGATATGATGGTGTTTTGACACGAGCTAAATCAAGTTTTCAATACCAACCGTTGCCGTTATTCTCCTAATTAAATCTTCTTTCAATTTTTCTTCATCTTCCCATAGAATAGTGTTTTTCTGTTTTAAGTCAAAATGCAATTCGTCAAAATGGTTCTTTTTACATGTGGCAATAACTTCTTTTCCATATCCCTGAGCATAGCCGGCTTCAAAATACACACCGCCACGATGACCGGTAAAATCAGCTATAACAAATTTTGACTGCCGAATCTCATATAAAATTTCCGGTACTATTTGGTTATTGTGTTCCTTCATATCGATAATTATTGGTATATGTCCAGTATCTTCAACTGCATTTATGATTGCTTTTCGTGCATTATCAACTTCAGAACCAAACCACATAGCAATGAAGCATTTTTTAGAAACACCTTTTCTTTTTCGAAACTTACTAACTTTAGTAAGTGCTTTTAGTTTAAGTTCAAAAATATTTCCCAATAAAGCTTGGTTTTCGATATATCCTTCTTCCAATAGTGTCGACAGCCACCAATCAATTTGTTTTTCTATGTCGCTTTCAGGTTTAGAATCTAATAAGAACATAGGTGCTTGAATATTTAAATCTTCTGGCAAATTAACCCGGTCACCTGGATATTCTGTTAAATTTGAGAAATTAACCAAAATCATCGAAAGATGGTCTTCATAATTATCAGGATAAATATTGATAATTGCATCTGAATAAAGCACATATTTATCTTTCTGGTCAAAGGAATATTTGTCTGAGTTAACAATAAAGGGAAATCTATTCTTTCCAGGCAATTCTATTTCATTAAAATAGTAATATAAACATGACCGCAATTTCATTGGCAATGACGAATATGGATTATCAATGAACAATGAATCATCAATGTAAAACTTATGACATTTAGAACAATTAAACCATTCAAATGATGGATATTGACTATTAACATTTCTTGCTAATAATCCATATCCACATATTGGGCAAATGTCATTCATGTTTTCTCTCCTTTTTTTCATTCCTTTGTTCTAAGCTAAACCTCAATCAAACTCTTTTCAATATCAGGATACAACTCATCAATCTCCGCTTGAATTTCGATGGTTTTGGATAAGGCGGTGGCGATGCGGATGACGTGGCGGGGGCTTTCGAGTTTTTGCTTGCTACGGTCTTTGAGGTATTTATCCAGCACCTGGTAGCCCCCTATCTGATACTCCCATACCTCTGGCTCGAGATGTTCAAAGTATTTGTTTTCGTTGATGTAGAGTCGCTTTTCGTCCTCATTGTAACGCCTGAATTTGACGATATCCTCACCTTGTCCCTGATACCTGACAACGGGCTCGTTGAGTTCGTTGCTTGTCATCAGGTGCAGGTTTTTAAGCCTTCCGCCCAGTTCTGCCATTTTCATAAATAACGTGTAATCTGCCGTAAAAGGAATACGGGGGAAGTCAATTTTCAAATACTCATAGTATTTTTCCCGATAGATCGATGAGTACAAAACAGCATAAACATAGTATAAAAACGCTTCAGGCGCAACAGTGTTTCCAAAGCTTTCTTCCAGAGATTGTAAAACCTTTTTATCAATGTTTGGCGTCTTTTCTCTTACAACATTCCCCAAGTCTTCCAAGGGCAAATGAGACTGTGGTGCACTTTCATCTGGATAAAGATACAAAGGAAAAGTATAACCAATTTCACTAGTCTGACTTGATACAGCACAGCTTTCAACTATACTTTTGCTAACAAAAGCATGTTGCCAAGTATTTCCAGTTTTTGTTTGTCTTACGCTTATCAGTGCCAAGTTATCATCTAACATATTTTGCATTATTTCTTGGCGGCGTCTAAAAACGATGTTGTCTTGATAAAAAATGAAACGTTCGTCAAATGGTCTATATAAAATTGGCAAAACATTTTCTTCGAAACTTGTTATTTTTGAAAAAGCCAACCGTTGCTCCGGTATTTTCCAAGCATAATTTTCAGTCAAACCAAATGTATTCTTTATAACTTCGTCAGGAATTGTCAAATCATGAAAAATTTTAATATTCCGAACCAACTGCGCTGAGGATATATTTATTGCCAATTTATCTCTTGCGGTTACTATGCCAGTAACATTTGTCGGGAAAAGCTCGGTAATCTTTTTCCATTTTAAATAACTTTCAAAACCATCAGTAGAAAAAGGTGTAAAAAAGTAAAAAGGTTTCTTTGGCGTTATTTTTACATAATGTGAATTGTAAAAATCATGAGTAACTAACCATTCATATTTGAAGTCTCTTTCCCCATACAGATCAAGATGGTTTACTTCAAAAGTGTTTGGTTTATCTTTTTTTATGAATAGTGTGATTCCAACCCCAGCCCGTATATCAAAGACATTTTCGTCTCTGTCTCCATCAGGCGAAACTTCTTTTTTAAGCATACTGCCATGTAAATCTATTACATAAATCTTGTCAAAAGTATTCATCAGGCTTTGGCGCATGCCTCTAAAGGTTGGGTTATCCAACCAGGCATGATTGGTAATCATCGCCACAATGCCTTTGCCAGCTTTTTGAATCTTCCATTGCGCGAAACGTAAAAATTTGACGTAATCATCCTGCAACCAAGTTTTTCGCTCGCCGAGGGGTTTACCATCAACTTTGTAATAACTTTGCGCGCCATCAATATCGGTCTTAAGCAGTTCTTCAGTCCAATCATTTACATTCGCTGAAATACCCGAATAGGGCGGATTGCCCAGGATAACCAAAACCGGTTCTCGTTTAATCCTTGCCGCATTATGACTTTCAACACTTAAGGCTCTGAGGAAAGGAAAGGTCGTTTCGTGGATTTCTTCTTTCTCTAAGGTGTTGGTGAGATAAAGCTTGAAAGCGTCATCACCCTGCATCTTAAAATCCAAGGCTTCAAGCAGATAGGCAACCTTCATGTGACCGATAGCATAAGGCGCCATCATCAGTTCAAAGGCGTAAAAGTTGGGCAGTATCTGGCTGCGAATGAAATTGTCTTTTCCACCCTCGCCATACTTGCTGACATAGGTCTCAACCGCTAATTTGATCGCTTCAGCAGGAAAAGTGAGCGTTCCCGCAGCAGGATCAAGAAGCGTTACACCCTCATTTGCCAAACCATCAGGCATATTGAAATCGGTTTTGAGAATTTCATGCACCGAACGCACAATATATTTAACGACAGGCTCGGGCGTGTAATAAACACCGCGTTTTTCGCGCGTGCTGGGGTCGTATTGGTTCAGGAAAGTTTCGTAAAAGTGCATGATGGGGTCTTCACCCTTGCCTTGTTTGTAATACTGTTCAAGGATGCTGTTGATATCAGCGACGTTGAGTACAGCGGCGATATCATCGATGATGGCTGTCATTTGTTCAGACAGTCTGCCTAAAGATATGTAACGAAACAGATCGCTGAGGATACCTGTTGTATGGGGGATATAGTTGATGGTGTTTTTTCGGGTGAATTCGCCAGGGTTGCGGGTGCGCGCGGCAAACATGCCATAGGTGATGGATTGGGCGTATAAATCGGAAAAGTCTTCTTCTGAAAGACTTGGAATGAGGAATTCCTGAAAGGCGTTGTAATAACCAGTGAGGTCTTTTTCTTTGCTGTTTTTCTCTTCCTGAAGTTCTGTAAAGATGATATCGCGTAAAAAGCGCGTGCGTCTGGCAAGCTGGGTGGCAAGGCTTTCGGCGGTAAAGGTTTTGGGTAGTTTGAAAGAGAAGAAAGCGTTTGCGAGACGCTCAAAATCTTCAATGTTTTGGAGCGGTGGTTTGGTTTTGAGCACATTGGCGGTGTGATAGCGCGCGATTGTGGCGCTATCAATGTGAACGCCATCGCGGTAAAGCCTAAATTCGTAGAAGTCGGTCAGGATAACGTTGGGAAAGGTGTGGATATAACGTCGGAGTTGCTCGCTGGTTTCGACCTGGTCCAGGTTTGTGCCTGGGTTTTTGGCTTCAATGTAGCCGACGATAAAGTTATCGCCATCCCAGACGCGAAAATCAGGGTTGCCGGCTTCGGTCTTCTTGGGCAGATTGGTGACTTTGGTTTTGCGTCCTTTTTCAAGCGGGAAATCGGTGAACAAGTCTTCCACCGCGCTGTAACAACTGCCTTCGGTTTGGTCGCCTTGGCGTGTTTTTTCGTAAATTGTGTTTAAATATTGCCTGAGAAGTTTTTCCATAGCGCATCACCTTCGTTAAACATCAGCCTTTGTTAATTATACCGAACTATAATCGTTTTTCTGCGAATTTATTGAGCTATTCCATTTCTGTGTGTGGTTTACCTAATGACCCACCCCCTTTAATTCCCCCTCCCCGGAGGGGGTGAATTTTATCATTTACCGTGATACATTTTTCATCTACTTCCGTTCTCGGAAGCCTCCTTTCCAACATCACTGACTTTACTATTCCAAAGGTAAATTTTTTCTATCACTGGCCAACTCTTTAAAAAATTTTTTGTCCTCGATAAGACACCTCAGCGAACATGGTTGGGCTTTCACGTGGCGAGAAGATTGACAGACCAAGATCTTTGATCCATTGGACGTCACACGCCAGTTGCTTGGCTTAGCTACTGGTGCGTGGTATCCCTGCCAAGCACTTTTCATTTGCCCGTGGCGATACGTCGGGGCGATAGTTGGTTGTTCTCCTGCTAGCGTCCATTCCTCTCCTGCCGGCGTCCCGCCGTGCAGAAAATCAATTTCATTTTGTTCTGTTATCCTGAATAGTAATTATTAATTTCACTATCCAATCTCATCTACATCCAAATAATGATGAATAGGTAATGGTCCAATTTTGCCATCTTCCCAATATGATGCTGAAGAATATAGCCATTCTTTTGGATCTTTTACAAGTAAAGCTTTCACTGGGTTGTTGTGAATGTAATCAAATCTTTGTTTTAATTTTTGTTCTGTATCTAATCCAATGGCATGAAATCCATCAGTCCAAATTCTATATTCCCTGTCTGTTCTTGATTTCTCGATTAAATTGAGCAACAATTCTGGATTATTTTCTTTTAATTTTTTCAAAATTTCATGCGCTGTAAAACTTCTAAATTGGTCAATCGTTGTTTTTAGTCGTTTATTGTTGTAATTTGAATCGAATACAATCAAATGCAAATGCGATGACATTATTACATAAGCAAATATCCTCAAGTGTCGCTGATTTACACAAAATTTCAGACTGTCAATAACAATATCCCTGTAAACCGCATTTTTAAAAAGATGCGCATGGTTATTGAGTGTGAATGTTACGAAATATAAATTCGCACCCTCATAAAATGGAAGTTTTGCCATGCCATGATTATAAGCTGAGGTATTGGTAAATTATCTATTTGCCCACGGCGAGACGCGGGCGAGAGTTGTGGGTCTCCTGCTGGCGTCCCGTCGTGCAATTTTCACCTGTTGCTTTTACTTCAGCGTGGATACCTCAGCGAACGTGGTTGTGCCCGCGGCGAGACGCCGGGGCGAGTGATATTAAGTCTCCTGCCACGTGCTAATATGCAATATTGTTATTTACCTCAGAGTGACGTATCAGCGAACAGATTTTTTCCCACGTCCAAGCCCAAAACATGATAAGATAAATGCATGTTTAAGCACATGATTAAAACCATGCGGCCCAGACAATGGCTCAAAAATCTGGTCATTTTTGCCGGTATCGTCTTTGACGGGCAGTTGAGCAACTGGAAGACTTTATTGCGTGTTTCGTTCGCGTTTATTCTTTTTTGCCTGCTTTCCGGGCTGGTTTACACCATCAACGACCTGATGGACATCAAAGCCGACCGCGCGCACCCCAAAAAGCAACACCGCCCCATCGCTTCGGGCGAATTGAGCAGCAAAGCCGCCATCAGCATGGCGATTGTCTTGGCGCTCATCATCTTCCCAAGCGCTTTTTATCTTGACCTCAAATTTGGCATCATTTGCAGCGCCTATTTCCTGCTTATGCTCATTTATTCGCGCTGGCTGAAATACGTCATGATTATCGACGTGATGATTATCGCCATCGGTTTCGTTCTGCGCATGTATGCCGGCATCGCCGTCATCACCGTGCAACATTTCTCGCCCTGGCTTTATATCCTGACCAGCCTTTTGGCGCTCTTTTTAGCCTTTGGCAAGCGTCATGCCGAGCTTAAAATGCTCACAGAAAACGCCGCCGAACACCGCGTGACCCTGCGCGGTTACACCTTAGAGTTGCTCAACCAGTATCTGGTCATCATCCTGAGCGCTATCCTGATTACCTACATGCTTTACACCTTTGCACCCACTGCGGGCGAGCACAATTACACCATGATGTTCACCATTCCCTTCGTCATTTATGGCATTTTTCGCTACATGGAAATTTTGCAAACCAAGGATAGCGGCGCCGCGCCTGAAGAAGTGCTTTTGAGCGACCGCCCCCTGCAAGCCGCCATTGTGCTTTGGGCGGTGTCTGTGTTCATCATTCTATATATCGTTATTTAGGAGTTACTATGCCTGCCACAACCGCCAGTGCCAGCGCGAAACTGATCCTCTTGGGTGAACATGCTGTTGTTTATGGGCACCCTGCCATTGCCATCCCTTTTTCTGATTTGCGCTTGCATGTCAGCATTGAGCCTGCCATTTTAGCCAAGCCAGGTACCTTGCGGATTATCTCGCATGACCTGAATATGGATTTGCTCTTTGAAGACATGAGCCAGGATGAGCCGATTAAGCAGATGATTATCCTGCTTTTGCACTTTTTGGGCGTTAAAAACCCGCCCACTTGCACCTTGCGGGTTCGATCTAAAATCCCCCTGGGCGCGGGCTTTGGTTCAAGCGCGGCGTTGTCGGTGGGCATTTTACGAGCGCTTTCAGCTTTTTTGGGGCATCCCTTGAACGAAAAAGAACTGGTAGACCTTTCTTACCAGAGCGACCAGTTTATCCATGGCAGACTTTCGGGCATCGACACAACCGTCATTTCCCTCGAACAAGCCATTTACTACCAGCGCGGACATAGCGTTGAGTCGGTTAAACCGCTCAACAGTCTGCACTTTGTAGTAGCGGACAGTGGCGCGCGCACCCCAACCGCGCAAAGCATCGCCTACCTTGCCGGGCACTATGAAAAGGAAAAAGATCAGACGAAAAGCAAGCTTGATGCCATTGAAGAACAGGTTAAAATCGCCAAACGCGCCATGCGCATCGGTGACCGCCATATGCTGGGCGCGGCGATGAATGCCAATCAGAGCCTGCTTGCTGATTTGGGGCTATCCTGCCCTGAGCTGGGCATGCTCGTGAATGCCTCGCGCGAGGCAGGCGCCCTGGGCGCGAAGCTGAGCGGTGGTGGCCAGGGTGGCGCGATGATCGCCTTAGTGGAAGAAAGAAATCTGTTGACCGTACGCGAAGCGCTGATTGAGGCAGGCGCTAAAGCAGTTTGGACGACCAGCCTGCCCGCCACACAGATTAAAGCCGTTTAACCTTGATCGCAAAGGAGCACACTATGACGACTCATTTACCGAATATCTCCCCTTTTATTTCCTCAAAGCCATACAGCGAGCTTATTTTCATCAAATTAGGCGGTTCGCTGATTACCGATAAAGATAAACCGCTTCAAGCCCAAACCGACTTACTGCTGGACTTACTCAATCAATTAGGCGTCTTTTTAATCCAGTACCCTGAGACTCGCGTGCTTCTTGGGCATGGCTCGGGTTCATTTGGGCATTACATGGCGAAGCTTTATGGCACACGCGATGGCGTGCGTGACGAGATGGGCTGGCAGGGCTATCATGATGTTTGGCGCAAAGCCCGTGAGCTGCATGACATCGTGATGGCGTGTGGGCTGGATTTTGACCTGCCTTTGCCGCTGATTTCTTTTCCACCGTCCGCCTCGGTGAGCGCCTCCAATCGCCAAATCACCACCTGGAACCTCGAACCGATGACGACTGCGATTGACAACGGTTTAATCCCGGTTGTTTATGGCGATGTGGTCTATGACGATCAATTGGGCGGCACGATTTTGAGCACCGAAGAGCTTTTTGTGGATCTGGCTTCGGTTTTCAAACCTGAACGCGTGCTTTTGTTTGGTAAAACGGAAGGCGTTTATGAGGACTTCCCTAATGCGCAGAACATCATTCCCCATATCAGCTCCGAAACCGATCTCCCGAAAACCCTGGGGGGATCTGACAGCCCGGATGTCACTGGTGGCATGATGGAGAAAGTCAGACTGATGCAAAAGTTATGCGCATTGAGCCCTGAAACCGAAGTGCGCATTTGTTGTGGCAGCGACATGAGCCAAATGATGGACGCCCTCATAGGAAAAGAAACGGGCACCCTGATTACCCACAAATAATCGTTTATAAAGGATTAAGCATGATTTATACCCGTCAACAACTTGAAGAGTTTGAAGACCAAACTCTGGCACCGTATGGCATCCGCAGCAGAGACTCACGTGGACGCAAATACCCGGAAGAAGAAGCCGATTTTCGCACGCGCTTCCAGCGCGACCGCGACCGCATTCTGCACACCACAGCTTTTAGACGGCTGGAGTACAAAACCCAGGTCTTTATCATCCATGAAGGCGATTATTACCGCACCCGCCTCACGCACTCGCTGGAAGTTGCCGCGATTGGGCGCAGCCTGGCGCGTTCCCTCGGCGCGAACGAAGACCTGACCGAAACAATCTGCCTGGCGCACGATTTGGGTCACTCTCCCTTTGGACACTCCGGTGAAACCGTTCTGGCGCGATTGATGATGGATCATGGTGGCTTTAACCACAATCATCAAAGCGTGCGCATTGTTACCGAGCTTGAACAGCGTTATCCTGATTTTCCAGGCTTGAACCTGAGCTGGGAAGTGCTTGAGGGTATGATTAAGCACGAAACCGATTACGACCAAGCTGACGCATCCGATTTTGACCCGCATCTGCGTGGCCATCTGGAAGCGCAATTGGCCAATGTCGCTGATGAATTGGCATACACTTCCCATGACCTCGATGATGGTTTGCGCTCAGGGTTGATTACGCCGTCTCAGCTGGATGGTATCGCCATCTGGGAAATCGTTAACGAAAGCCTCGGACGACGCAAAAATGATCCCTTAGACGAACTTAGCCGCCATCAGGTCATCAGACGCTTAATCGGTTTTGAAATGACCGATTTAATCCATAGCATCGACCGCTATCTGCGGCGTTCAAAAGCTAATTCGCCCCATGAGATCCAGGCGTTGCCCTATAACGTGGTTGGTTTTAGCGAGGATATGCACCGCCGCAACCGCGAACTGAAAGATTTTCTGTTTGAAAAGCTCTATCGGCATTATCGCGTTGTGCGAATGCAAACCAAGGCGGAGCGTATCATCACCGACCTTTTTGATCTCTACGTTGCCAACCCCGGCGCTTTGCCAGATACGGTGCAATTGAATATCCCTGCCAGAGGGCTTGAGTTGACCGTTTGCGATTATATCGCCGGCATGACTGACCGCTTCGCCATTGACGAGCATAAGCGTCTCTTTGACGTGGATGTGTTACCATAGAGCTATGAACAAGACACAATATTTAACTGAAGCCGGAAAACGAAAGGTTGAAGAAGAATTAGCCAACCTGCGTGGTCCCCAACGCGCCGAAATCGCCGCGCGCCTGAAAAGCGCTATAGAAATGGGCGATTTGAGCGAAAACGCTGATTATCATGCCGCAAAGGAAGCGCAGGGCTTTTTGGAAGGCCGTATCCAGGAATTGGAATCCCTGCTCTATTACGCTGAAATAGTTGATGAAAGTGAGTTTGATATCGATGTGGTTAATATCGGTAGCAAAGTTACGGTTCAGGAAGCAGGCGAAGACGAGGAAGTATACATCATTGTTGGCGCGAAAGAAGCCAACGTCCGCGAGCGCAAAATATCTTATGAATCCCCGATGGGTGCCAGCTTGCTTGGTAAAAAGTGTGGGGAAACTGTGGATGTTCCTTTACCAAATGGTAACAAACTGAATTTGAAAATCATCGCGATTGAATAATTTTTTCTTGTAGAAATTGAAAGAGGCTCATCCCTGTTTAGGATAGCCTCTTTTTTGTAACTTAAGCTATATGCTTTTTACTTGCGGTATATGGCTAATTCCATCGTCGCGCGTTGGAAGTAACTGTCATCTGGCAATGGTAAATCGCCGTATTGGAAGCTAAGCAATTTGGCTTCCAAGCGAAGAGTAGCTGTTTCAAGCACAAACTGTTTGCCATCATCCGCCATGATTGGCTCGCCACGGATTTCAAGACGCTGTCGGGTTGCGGCATCATTGAAAGCGTGTTTGCTCATGACCACTTTCGTCACGGTTTGAATGTCGTTTTTATCAAAAAGCCAAATATCAAATGCGGAAACCTTTTTGGGCTCACCTACGCCGATGGTATCCGAGCTGCTCACACCACACTCGCCCAGAAACTCGCCGTTGGGCGCGTCAAAGGTAAAGGATTCATCGTACATGTCATCGCCAAGCATATAGGTTGTCATGAACTGAGCAACTGGTTTGGCAGCTGGCAGTGGTTCTGCGGCTTCTCCAGAGTTTTTTTGTCTATCGCTTAGACCGAAAAGACTGGCTAAATTTGGCAAGCTTGGTTTGGCTTCTTCTTCAGGCTTTTCGGTTTCATCCACTTCCTTCACTGGTTTTTGAATGGGTTCACGCTTAATTGGTGTCGCTGCAGGTCTTAACCCACCAAAGGTCGGGGATGGTTTTTCTTCGTTGCGTTTTTTGAGTTTGAAGGGTAATTCAACATTTTTGTCTTTGAAGAAGAACCACCACACCAATCCCGCGCCAACCAATAGAAGTACTAATAAGATAATACCCAACCAAAGCAGTCCCTTTTCCTTTTTCTCAGGTTCTTCGGTCTCATCAGCAGGACGCAAACCAATGATGGTTCCATCATCTTTCACGACAGCGTTATTGTCTTCGGGCAGAACAATCGGTGCAGGCGCGCTTGTATCAACAGCTTGGGCATAACGTTCGATTTGCTCAGTATACAGAAAACCAGGTGACTGATTAAGATCTTCAAGTGTTTTGACCGCGTTTGAACCAAGGGATGCCCAGGCCAGTTGCGCTTCCTGAACCCGGCCTGTCATGGTGTAAGCGTTTATAGCGTTGCGCAGATAAACTACCCTTTCATCGGCTCGAAGATGTTCAGCGCTGGCATCTTTCCATTTGACAGGAAAAACACCCCATGCCAGTATTAATCCCAGGATTAAGCCAATAACTCCCGTAAAGATGGCAAGATTACGGGGCACTTTCAATTTTTCTCTAAATTCAGAAAGGAAGTTTTCCATTTGGTACCTCATATGCATATAACGTTATATATAAATAGGTGCATGTTTTATACCAGCCAATCAAAATAAAAAAGCCCCCACTTTATAATACAGAGGCTTTTTAACAGTTTATGCAAGCTGTGGTTATTAAAAAATTAGACAAGTTTTCCGTTAATTTGAGGGAAAGTCAATTTACAATCTGTACAAACCGCATTATCTGCACTCTTTTCGGTCAGCAGACCGCCACAACTGGGACAACTTTCTTCCATTGGTTTTTGCCAGGACGCAAATTCACATTCTGGATAGCGACTGCAGCCATAGAATATCTTTCCTTGCTTGGTGCGCTTTTGGATAACCTCACCCTCCTGGCAGCTTGGACAAACCATATCGAGCTTTACAGGAATGTTTTCTGTATAGCGACAAGCTGGGAAAGTACTACAACTTATAAAATCGCCAAAACGACCCGAACGCATTACCAGGGGCTGACTACATTCAGGACATGCTCGTCCAATTTCCTTTGGTGCAGGCTTTCTGTTAGGCATATTTTCAGCGGCGTAATCCAAACGTTTCTCAAAAGGCGTATAGAATTCCTGCAAAACCTCAACCCATTCCGCGTTGCCCTCTGCAATTTCGTCAAGCTCTTCTTCCATGCGGGATGTAAACTTAATGTCCACAATTTCCGGAAAGAATTCCACCAACAAATCATTTACGATAAAGCCGATTTCGGTTGGTACCAACATTCGTTTCTGGCGTTCCACGTAACCACGGGTTTGGATGGTTGAAATAATTGGCGCGTATGTGCTTGGACGACCAATGTCGTTTTCCTCCAAAGTCATAATGAGCGATGCTTCTGAATACCGTGACGGAGGTTGAGTGAATTTTTGCTCATAGTTCAGGTCATCCAAAATTTGCTCTTTACCTTCTTCCAAAATCTCTTTGAAAAGACTAACCATTTCTGGGTTTTCAGAATTATCACTATTAGCAGGAGGATAGACCGATCGAAAACCAGGGAAAACAGTTTGGCTGGCAGTTGCCCGCAATAGGTATTGATGGGCTACAGATTGACCAGCTATATCCAGGCTTAAGGTTTCCACCACCTGAGGTTCCATCTGGCTGGCAACAAATCGCTGCCAGATGATTGTGTAAAGCCGATGCTGCTCTGGCGTTAAGAAAGGCTGCATTTTATCGGGTGTGCGGTAAACCGATGTCGGACGAATAGCCTCATGAGCCTCCTGAGCAGTCTTGGCACGCGTTCGATATTGGGCAGGCTTGGCAGGTAAATAGTCTTCACCGTACTCGTTAGCAATAAAACCACGCACCTCGCTTATAGCCTGTGTTGATACATTCACAGAGTCGGTACGCATATATGTAATCAAACCGGTTTCTTCAGAACCACTCAGCTTGATACCTTCATAGAGCTGTTGCGCAACCATCATCGTTCGGTTTGCCAAAAAGCCCAAGCGACTGGACGCGTCCTGTTGCAGGGTGCTGGTAATATATGGCGCGCTGGGTCTGTTGCGGCGTGTGCTCTGTTTTTTCTCGGCGAGTTTGTAATTCGCCTGTTTCATATCAGCAACCGTTGCGAGCGTGTCATTCTCATTACCGAGATTTAGGTCTTCAGCATCAATTTTAAGCAGCTTCGCTTCATATTGAGCATTATGACCAACTTGATGAAAGATAGCAGAAACAACCCAATATTCTACCGGCACGAAGTTTTGTATTTCGCGCTCCCGCTCGACAACCAGTCGCACGGCAACGGATTGCACACGTCCAGCAGAAAGGCGACTCCGCACTTTATTCCACAACAGGGGGCTTACTTTGTAGCCAACCAAACGATCTAAAATGCGACGTGCCTGTTGCGCGTCGACCAAATCCATGTCCAGTGTTCGGGCATTTTTGAAAGCCGCATCAATGGCTGGTTTGGTAATTTCATGAAAGACAACGCGTTTGGTCTTGTTTTCCGGTATATCCGCAGATTCCATCAGATGCCATGCGATGGATTCACCTTCGCGGTCAGGGTCAGTCGCCAGATAGACTTCGGGGCTTTTTTCAGCAATTTCAGCAATTTTCTTGACCAATTTTGATTTGTCATTAGGCACACGATATTCGGGCGCGAAATCATTTTCAGGATCGACACTCAAACGTGATGCTAAAAGGTCACGCACATGGCCGTATGATGCGACAACCTTGTACTTATTTCCCAGGAACCTGCCAATGGTTTGCGCTTTTGCTGGTGATTCTACAATCACCAGGGGTTTGCCTAATCCATCCATGCTAATACGATCCGCAAAATTTGGACCAACAGAACTTTTTCCACGTCTGCTTATTTTTGCAGAAGGCTTACTTCCCTTTTTAGCTTTTTTGGACGTTTTAGCAGCTGCTTTAGAGGCTTTCTTTTCGATTACAGGCTTTTCCATGCCATCATGCGCAGGTGTAGCGCCCATTTTAAACACATTCGTGCCACATTCAGGGCACACACCCCGAGTACCAGGCACACCATTCGCGGTGAAAACAGCTGTCGTTTCGGGGATTTCCCGTTTCTCTTTGCATTTCAAACAATATATTTCCATAATAACTCCGCACGTATCGCAATTGCTAAATACGCGCCCTATAATACCATATCCATAAAAAAGTCAAGAAAATGATGTATAAATTGCGCTCAAATTAACCAATTTGCCAGGGTTTTACAGCCCGATAGTCTTGATTGTTCTCTTGAGTAACAAAACCTTTTAGCTGCATCATAGTCAAAGTGGCATTTAGCTTCTCTATCGGCATGTCCAGTTTCGCGCAAAGGTCGTCAACGTGCATACCGTTAGTTCCCAATGCCTGATAAACACGCTCTTCAAGTGGACTAAGATCTATTTTTTCTTGTGGATGACTAATCTTTTGTTTTTCAAGTCCCAAGTGAGAGACCACTGTAGCTGGATTGGTCATCGGAATGGCACCCTCGCCGATTAAGGCGTTAGTGCCTTTGCTCATTGGCGAAAGGACAGAACCCGGAACCGCGAAGACATCCCTACCTTGCTCAACAGCGAATTTTGCGGTGATTAACGCCCCACTACGCTCACCTGCTTCAATCACTATCGTGCCTCTGGAAAGACCGGAAATGATGCGGTTTCTTGGTGGAAAATTGATTCCTTCAGGTTTTGTTCCAGGCGGATAGTCGCTAATTACCGCGCCGTTATTGATAATCTTTTCAGCCAGTTTTCGGTGCTCAGGTGGGTAAATAACATCCACACCGGAGCCCAATACCGCGATAGTTCGTCCACCAATTTCCAGCGCGGCATGATGCGCTATCGCATCCACACCTCGCGCCAAGCCACTCACGATGGTAATTCCATGCCCGGCAAGATAAGCAGCTGTATCCTTACACAGTTGCTTGCCATAACTGGTCACATTCCGTGTGCCAACGATGGCCATAGCCAGATTGTCTGCCTCAGTAATCTCACCCAGACAGTAAAGCACAGGTGGAGGTTGCGCTATTTCAAGCAAATAAGGCGGATATGGCTCATCAGACCAAATGAGCACTTTGATTCCTTTTGAATCAAGTTTTTCTTTTACCTCAACTGGGTCAAAGCTTCGTTTTGTTTCACGAAGTGTTTGAATGAGTTTTTCGGTCATCCCCGCTTCTTTAAGGGCTTCTTCTGAAGCTTGCCATGCCACACTCAGCGTTCCAAAAAAATTCAATAATTTTCTAAAACGCACAGCGCCCATGCCACGCACGTGGCTAAAAGCCAGCCAAGCCTCTCGCTCTAACATCTTATCGCAACCCTTCCAGCAAACGCACTTCCAACCGCTTATCAGCAAGATCGACTTTTAACACAACTTCAGGAATAGCGGGAATAAGGAGTTCTTTCCCTTCAAGGTCTTCGACAATATACACGTCATTTGCACCGGTTTGCAAAACTGCTTCCAAAGTACCCAAATATTCATCCGCTTCGTATACTTCGAGACCAATCAACTGATGATGGTAATACTCACCATCAGGCAAAGCTGGGATATCATCAACACTCACAAAAGCCATCTGATTGATCAGCTCACTTACCGCTTCAGGGCTGTCATAACCGTCAAACTTAACAAGCATTAAGTCCCCTTTCCAGCGCGTTCCCGTAACCTTATGAGCCACATGATCTTCGCCAAGATAGAGCGTTTTACCTCGGCGAATGCGTTCCGGAAAATCAGTGTCCACCCGCATAGTGATCTCCCCATTTACGCCATGCGGGCGTTGAAGTTTTCCGACCAATACAAAGGCAGGCTCGCGTTTATTCGAGCCTGCGTTTCCTTTTTGGGTGTTTTTTGCTTTATTGAGCATTATTCAGGCTCAACCACATCCATAATTACTTGCATACCTTCGCGAGAAGCAGCAGCACGCAACAGATGGCGGATTGAGTTAGCAACACGTCCTTGCTTTCCGATGACACGGCCGATATCTTCCGTGCCAACTGAAAGTTTCAAATGGACTGTGTTGTCTTCAACAGAGCTCTCAACCTTAACTGCATCAGGATCATTAACCAGACCCTTGGCGATGAACTCTAATAAGTCATGTAATTTTTTGTCGTTCATATAAACCTTCTAAAAAATTAATCGCTATGTGTCGTCCGGGGATTTGTAACCCGGCTATCGTAGGTCTTAGCTGCTTCGGCAAGCAAAGTTTCCACGTCTTCACCAGCTTTATGACGTTTAAATCGTTCGTCCAACCCAACCTGTTTAAACAATTTTTCAACTGTTTCAGAAGGTTGCGCGCCAACACCAAGCCAATAGTAAATGCGATCTTCTTTGAACACAATTGTGTTGGGTTTGGTGCGTGGGTTGTAATGCCCAACGATTTCAATAAAGCGTCCATCACGTGGGCTTTCTTTATCAGCTACAACCACACGATAATGGGCTTGGTGTGCGGAACCGACCCGTCTTAGTCGAATACGTACCATCGATATTTACTCCTTAAATCTTTTCAATTCTCTTTGGCCCGTGCTCTTGTTAAAGGCTGAGAGAATGCTGAAGGGGCATTGTCCTTCTCCTCAAGCTCAGGTTTAACCAAATAACCTATGAATAATACCATGCTTTGCAAATTATTGTAAAGATGTTTT
>MTBK01007650.1_pt1 | contig 25465 bp, 26 predicted proteins | sample 1535981 | NCBI WGS metagenome assembly MTBK01 (sample SAMN06109225, study PRJNA356200) | anaerobic digester metagenome | isolation source: biogas reactors fed with pig manure or primary and secondary sludge | place: Spain | collected 2016-06-30
TGCAGTTGCGCCACGAGTCAGGTGTGGGCACGCTGCTGCAGACCACCATCGCAAGGAGTCCGCGTGACCGATGATCCCGCCCCGGCACAGCCGCCGAATCCGCCCGCGGCTGAGTACCTGGCCGTCCAAGCCAGTCCGGAGTTCCAGGAGTTGCGCCGAACGCTTCGCCGTTTCGTCTTCCCGACGACGGCCTTCTTTCTGATCTGGTACGCGACCTACGTGCTGCTGGGCGCCTTCGCCAACGATTTCATGGCCACCAAGGTGTGGGGCAACATCAACGTCGGCCTACTGCTCGGGCTGGCCCAGTTCCTGACCACCTTCCTCATCACCGGCCTCTACATCCGGTTCGCCAACCGAAAACTGGATCCCCGCGCCGCGGCGATCCGCGCCGAGATGCACTGGGCCGAGCAGTGAACCGCACCACCGTCCTGGCCGCAGCCGGGCAACTCGGAAACCCTGCCATCAACATCGGCATCTTCGTCGCCTTCGTCATCGTCACGCTGGCCATCGTCATCCGGGTCAGCCGACGCAACACCAACGCGACCGAGTACTTCACCGGTGGACATGCGTTCACCGGCCGCCAGAACGGCATCGCTATCGCCGGCGATTACCTGTCGGCGGCCAGTTTCCTCGGCATCGCCGGTGCGATCGCCGTCTACGGCTATGACGGCTTCCTCTACTCGATCGGCTTCCTGGTGGCCTGGCTGGTGGCCCTGCTGCTGGTGGCCGAATTGCTCCGCAACACAGGCAAGTTCACGATGGCCGACGTGCTGAGCTTCCGGCTCAAGCAGAAGCCGGTCCGACTGGCCGCGGCCATCTCGACCATGACGGTGTCACTGTTCTACCTGCTGGCACAGATGGCCGGGGCAGGCGGCCTGGTCGCGCTTCTGCTCGACATCAACAGCCGGTTCGCCCAGTCCATCGTCATCGCCATCGTCGGCGTGCTGATGATCATCTACGTGCTCATCGGCGGGATGGCCGGCACCACCTGGGTGCAAATCATCAAGGCCGTGCTGCTGATCGCCGGAGCCGGGTTCATGACGGTGCTGGTGCTGGCCAAGTTCGGCATGAACATCTCCGAGATCCTGGGCCGCGCCCAGCAAATGGTGAGCGAGTCCGCCACCCAGGGCGTCTCCTCCCGCGACGTGCTGGCCCCGGGGGCCCAGTACGGAACGTCGACCACCTCGAAGATCAACCTGCTGTCGCTCGGCATCGCACTGGTGCTCGGCACCGCCGGCCTGCCGCACGTGTTGATGCGGTTCTACACCGTCCCCACAGCCAAGGAGGCCCGCCGGTCGGTGGTGTGGGCGATCGGCCTGATCGGGGCGTTCTACCTGTTCACCCTGATCCTGGGTTACGGCGCGGCGGCCCTGGTCGGCCCGGACACGATCCTCAAGGCCCCCGGCGGGCAGAACTCCGCCGCCCCACTGCTGGCATTCGAACTGGGTGGCACGATCCTGCTCGGCGTGATCTCCGCGGTGGCGTTCGCGACGATCCTTGCGGTGGTGGCCGGGTTGACCATCACCGCGTCGGCGTCCTTCGCCCACGACGTGTATGCCAGCGTGCTGAAGTCACATCAGGTCACTGAGGATGAGCAGATGCGGGTGTCGCGGATCACCGCGGTGGTCCTCGGTGTCCTGGCGATCGGGTTGGGCATCCTGGCCAACGGGCAGAACGTGGCGTTCCTGGTGGCACTGGCCTTCGCGGTGGCGGCCTCGGCCAACCTGCCGACCATCGTCTACTCGCTGTACTGGCGGCGGTTCAACACCCGCGGCGCGCTGTGGAGCATGTACGGCGGGTTGATCTCCTGCATCGTGCTGATCGTGTTCTCCCCGGCGGTGTCGGGGAGCAAGACCGCGATGATCCCGGGCGCGGACTTCCAGTGGTTTCCGCTGTCCAACCCCGGCATCGTGTCGATCCCGTTGGCGTTCCTCCTCGGAATCGTCGGGACCGTTACCTCGCGCGACACCGGCGACCCGGCGCTCAATGCCGAGATGGAGGTCCGTTCGCTGACCGGCGTGGGGGCGGAGAAGGCCACCCACCACTGAACTTCGCGGGCTCAGCCGCCACTCTTGCGACGGAACTCGCGACGATTGCCGGCCGGACCGTGCGCGCGGGACTGTGCGCCGCCGCCACCGTGGTGCGCGGCGCCGCCCGCGGCCTTGGTCTTCTTTCGCTCCAGCGCCTCCCGGAATCTGCGCTTGCTTTCGGCAGCGTCGTCCGGATGGGTCTCGCCGGTGTCGTTCGGTGTGGGTTCTTGGGCGTCCTCCGACGCTGACTCGGCCATAGCCGGAAGGCTACCGCCGAACACCGAGCACGCTCAGCGCAACCCGGGCGGCATCCCGTACAGATGCGAGATCGGCATCCGGAGCAACACCCGCCGGTCGGTCACCATCGCGCGCCGGTAGTCGTCCCAGTCCGGATGTTCGCCGGCGACGTTGCGGTACAGCGTGATCAACGACTCCACCGTCTCGTCACCGGGATCTGCCGCCGGCGGGCTCAGCGCGGCGTCTCCCTCGGCCACCGCATAGGACCAGCCGTCATCGCTGCTCACCAGCAGCGAGGCCCGTGGATCGCGGCGCAGGTTGCGGGTCTTGGCCCGCGGTTCGGTGATCGACACCTCGATCGTCATGGTGCGCGGGTCGAAGTGGTAGGTGACGTTGGACAACTGCGGGCGGCCGTCCCGCTTGAGCGTCGCCAGCACACCGAGGGAGTTGTCGGCGATCAGGGCCAGGAGCTTGTCGTCGAACACCCGCCGGGTCATGACGACGAGCCTACGTCGGTAGCGTGACGTGTATGGCGCGCTATGCGGCTTTCCTGCGCGGCGTCAACGTGGGCGGGGTGCGACTGAAGATGGCCGATGTGGCAGCGACCCTTCGGTCCGCCGGGTTCAGCGACGTCCGGACCATCCTCGCCAGCGGCAATGTGGTGCTCACCGCATCCTGCGACGCGCCGGGAGTCCGCACCGCCGCCGAGACCGCCCTGCGGAGCCGGTTCGGCTACGAAGCCTGGGTGCTGGTGTACGAGATGGCGAGCGTCCGGTCGATCGTCGACGACTTCCCGTTCGAACCCGAGGTCGACGGCCACCATTCCTATGTGACGTTCGTCAGCGACCCGGCCGTCCTGGACGACATCGCCGGACTGGTCACCGGGGCCGGACCCGAGGAGAAGATCGCCCGCGGCGACGCCGTCGTCTACTGGCAGGTGCCCCGGTCGGCGACGTTGACCTCCGCGATCGGTAGGACGATGGGCAATAGCCGCTACGCGTCGTCGACCACCACGCGCAACCTGCGCACGCTGGGCAAAGTCCTGCGCGGGTAGGTTGGCACGGTGACAGATCGCAACTCCGATTCCGCTGCCCTCACCGGGGTGTCCGAGACCGCGCTGTTGACGCTGAACGGCCGTGCCCACCAGGCCGCGCTTCCCGACGCCATCATCTCCGATCCGATGGCCATCGAGTTGCGCGACGCCCTCGCGACGGAGTTCGGCGTCGATTACGAGAAGTTCGGTCGCCGCGGTCAGGAAATGGCGCTGCGCTCGCTGGCCGTCGACGGCTGCACCATCGAGTACCTGCGCAGCCATCCGAAGGCGACCATCGTGGCGCTCGCCGAGGGCTTCCAGACCAGCTTCTGGCGCCTCGACAGAAAAGTGCCCGACCCGCAGTTCCACTGGATCTCCGTCGACCTCCCGCCGGTCATCGAACTACGCGAACGTCTGCTGCCGTCGTCCCCGCGAATCACCAATCTGGGCCAGTCGGCGCTGGACTACAGCTGGATGGACCGGGTCGACACCGAGCACGGGGTGTTCGTCACCGCCGAGGGGCTGCTGATGTACCTCCAGCCCGACGAGGCGATGGACCTGATCCGCGAGTGCGCCAAGCGCTTTCCGGGCGGTCGGATGTTCTTCGACCTACCGCCGACGATGGTCAAGAAGTTCGCCCCCAAGGGCATCCGGGCCTCCAAGCACTACCGGGTGCCACCCATGCCGTTCAGCCTGTCGATCAACCAGTTGCGTGCGCTGGTGGGCAAGGTACCCGGACTCAAGGCAGTCCACGACGTGCCGATGCCGGCCGGGCGGGGTTTCGCCTTCAACACGGTATTCCCGGCCCTCTGGCATCTCGGGCCACTCAAGCCGTTCCGCGGCGTCTACGCACTGCTCGACTTCGGCTGAGCACCGCCGCCAGCCGAGAGCACCCTCGCCGGCTGAGCCCGCGGCTACGCGAACTCCGCGTCCAGATAGCGGCGTGCCTCGACACCGCTCACGCCCAGTCTCCGGGCGGTGTCCGCGAACACCCTTGCGGCGGCGGCCATCGCGGCGTCGGTGGGATCGCGCCGGGCCACGAAGGTGCCCTGGCGGCCGCGGGTCTCGACCACGCCGGCCGACTCGAGTTCGCGATACGTGCGGGCCACGGTGTTGACCGCCAATCCCAGTTCGCCGGCCAATTCACGGACGGTGGGCAGGCGGGTGCCGGGCGGTAGCCGCCCGTCGCGGACCGCGTCGATCACACCCACCCGCATCTGTTCGAAGATCGGCGTGTCCGACAACCCGTCCACCCGTAACCACGCTGCCAACTCCGACATCCGCCAAGTATGCGACGAGCGCACATCCTGGGTGCAAAAGCCCAGCTAAACCGGTATAATGGCGGTATCAGCGACGGCTATTTCGGTCGCCGTTCGTTCATACTCAGGGCTTCACGTCAGGGTTACGTTTCGCTGCGGGGGCTGGTGCCGTCCGGATAGGAATGGGGCCATCGCCGGCTCAGGAAAGGCAGCAGATTGACCGATTCCGACAGGATCCGGATCGCCGTCTTCAGCGGAGCGGGGATCTCCGCCGAAAGTGGGGTCCCGACATTCCGCGACGACGAGACCGGACTGTGGTCGAAGTACGACCCCTACGAAATCGCCAGCACCGACGGCTGGCAGAAGCACCCGGAGCGGGTGTGGGCCTGGTACCTGTGGCGCCATCACCTGGTCAAGGAGGTCCAACCCAACCCCGGCCACCGCGCCGTGGCGATGTGGCAGGACTATGCCGACGTCACCGTGATCACCCAGAACGTGGACGATCTGCACGAGCGCGCCGGCAGTAGGACGGTGCATCACCTGCACGGCAGCCTGGCCGAATTCTGGTGTGACACCTGCGGTTCCCGCTACCACGGACCGCTTCCGGACATGCCCGAACCGGTGTTGGAGAAGGCGCCGCCGCAGTGCGAGTGCGGGGGCCAGATCCGGCCCGGCATCGTGTGGTTCGGCGAACAACTGCCCGACGAGCAGTGGCAGGCCGGCGTTCACGCGGTGGGCACCGCAGATCTGGTGGTCGTGGTCGGCACCTCGGGTCTGGTTTATCCGGCGGCGGCGCTACCCGAGATCGCCTTGGCGAACGGCGCGACGGTCATCGAAGTCAATCCGGAGCCGACTCCCATGTCGGATTCGGTGACGGCCAGCATTCGGGAGAGCGCGGCGACCGCGCTGCCGACACTGCTGCAACGTCTGCCCGAACTGGTGCCGCATCGCCCTTAGCGTCAGGCGGGTTTCAGTGCCCTGCCCAACGCGACCTCCGAGACCGGCAGCGGAACCCAGCCTGGGAAGGTCATCTGGTGCCGGGCGGCCTGCACGCTGAATCCCGCTGCGGTGATGGCCTTCTCGGTGTGACGGTGGGTATGGCAGTTGCCGGACATCCGCGGCCAGAAGGTGAAATCCGCCAGTCGCTGGATCGCCCCGCGCCAGCCCGGACTGGCGACATGTTCGAAATAGCGCAGTTCACCTCCGGGCTTGAGCACCGAATTAAGCTGCCGCAGAACGGATTCGGGATGATCCACCGAACACAGCACCAGTGAGCACACCACTGCGTCGAATGGTTCGGCGTCGAATGGTTCGGCGTCGAATGGTTCGACATCGCCGAGGGCTTCGATCGTCGATGCGATGACGGTGACCGGTACGCCCGCCCCGGCGGCAGCGGCACGGGCTTTGGGCACCAGTCGGGTCTCCGGTTCGAGGGCTACCACCTCAGTGACGGAGTCCGGGTAGAGGGCGAAATTGGTTCCGGTTCCGGCACCGACCTCGAGGACCCGGCCGGACAGACCGGCGAGGTTCTCGACGCGCAAGCGGCGCAGCAGTGGAGTCTCGTGGGCGGACATCACCGTCCACAACCGCGCGAAGAACGGGTGATCCAGCGTTGCGGGTGTCTTCGGCGAGGTCACCGGCTCACTGTAACCAGCTGCTCGGGGTCGGTGGGCCCTGGCGGTGGCGGTTGCGGAGGCGGTTGCGGAGGCGCTGGCGGCTCCTCGGTCAAGCCGAACCGCTGATGCAACCGCACCAGTGGCTGCGGCGCCCACCAGTTCCGCTTGCCCATGACGTGCATGAACGCCGGCAGCAGCGCCATCCGCACCAGCGTCGCATCGACCAACACGGCCAGGGTCAGGCCGAGGCCGAAGATCCGCATGAAGGACACCTGGGCAGCGATCAGCGCCGCGAACGCGATCGCCATGATCAGCGCCGCCGCGGTGACGACCCGTCCGGTGCGGGCCAGTCCGAGTGCCACCGCCTCGTCACTGTCGGCCCTGGTGCGCACCCGACCCAATGTCGCCGACCCTTCGGTTCCGGACTGCAGCCAGTACTCCCGGATCCGCGCCAGCAGGAATACCTCGTAGTCCATCGACAAGCCGAACGCGACACAGAACATCAGCACCGGGATGTTCGCCTCAAGCGTGCCGGTGGGAGTCGTGCCCAGGGCTCCCAGATGCCCGTCCTGGAACACCCACACCAGCGCGCCGAAGGCCGCCGACAGCGACAGCACGTTGAGGACAAGCGCCTTGAGCGGCAGCACCAGACTTCCGGTCAGCAGGAACAGCAGGACGAAGGTGATGACCCCGATCAGGGTGAGCACGACCGGCATCCGGGACGTGACGGCGCTGACGATGTCCCTGTTGACCTGAGCGCCGCCGCTGAACAACACCTCTCGGCCGGCGGGCTCGGGAACTGCGTGCAGCCGTTCCAGCTGAGTTTTCGACGCCTCGGTGAACAGTGGGGCGGTGCTGCGCACCGAGAGGAACGCGCTGCCGTCAGCGACACCGGCCGGTGCCGACGGAGGACCCACCCGGTTACCGCCCGCGAAAGTCCCTCCCGGGGCGGACACCAGCGACACGTCCGGCACCTTCGACAGGTCCGCGGCATACCGGTCAAGTTCTGCCGGACTGGCGCCTTCGGCATCCGGGAGGACGATGCTCATCCCGGAGTAGAGATTGCTGGCGAAGTCGTTGCGCAACTGGTCGCCGACCTGGTGCGCCGACGCAGTCTTGGGTAGCACCCGGTCATCGGGGTTGCCGAACTCGATATGGGCGAAAGGCAACCCGAGCAGCACCAGCAGTGCCACGATCGCGGTGCCCACCGGGATGGCCCGACGCATCACGGCTTTGGTGGAGCGATACCAGAACTGGCGCTGTATCGGCGTGGGCTCGGGCTCACTGCGGCGCAACACGCGGCGGACCAGTCGCCGCATGTCGAACGAGTCCAGCCGCGCGCCCAGGACCATGATGGCCGCCGGGGTGGCGATCACCGCGGCTGCGGCGGCGAACGCGACGGTCGCGATACCGGCGTAGGCGAAGGACTTCAGGAAGTACATCGGGAAGATCACCAGCGCCGACAGCGACAACGCGACGGTCACCGCCGAGAAAAGCACCGTGCGCCCAGCGGTGCACATGGTGACGACCAGAGCCGTCTCGCGGTCGGAGCCCCCGGCGATCTCGTCGCGGTAGCGGCTGACGATCAGCAGCGTGTAGTCGATGGCCAACGCCAGTCCCAGCGCGGTGGTGATGTTGAGCGCGAAGATCGACACCTCGGTGACGTGGGTGATGGCTCGCAGCACCGCCATCGCGCCGAGGATGGACATCAACCCCACCATCATCGGTAGAGCGGCGGCCACCAGGCCACCGAATACCCAGACCAGCACCAGGAAACTCAGCGGGACCGCGATCGCCTCCATGCGCAGCAGGTCGCGCTGAGTCTGCGCGGTGATCTCCCGGTAGATCATCGCGGTACCGCCAGCCCGAATAGTCAGCCCGTCCCGCTCGGCGGTGGCCTTCTCGGCCAGTGGTGCGGCGTACTCCTGGGCCTTGTCCTCCCCCCCGGACAAGGTCGCCACGATCAGGCCGGTGGCGCCGTCGCGGCTGAGCAACTCCCCGGCCGCCTCCGGCGGTGAGGTCCACGGCGATGTCACGTTGAGCACCTGAGGCGCGGCCGCCAGCAATCCGACGATCTCGGTCCCGGCGGCGCGGGCACGGGTGCCCATGGCGCCCCCGGCGCCTCCTGCGCCCCCGGAGCTCTCCGCATCAGTGACCGTGATCAGCAGTTGCTGATCGGTCTGGTCGAACTTCTCGCTGAGCAGTCGGGTGGCTTCGGCCGACTCCGAGCCGGGGTCCTGGAATCCTCCGGCTGACAGGTGGTGTGCAATCGACGCCCCGAACACCCCGGTGAAGGCCATCAGCAAGGCCGCGACAAGCAGGATCAGCCGCGGTGCGCGAATAGCCAAGAGGGCGATGCGGTGCAGCACGGCCGCGGTCCTTTCCCGTCCGGTCCCCATCCGGCTAACTCATGACAGGCCCCAGTGTGGTGGCCCCGTGTTGGACGGTCAATCGCCGCAGAGGGTCGTTACCCGCCGGTAAGAATTGCCACCATTTTCCGAAACGTGACTCAATGATTCCTTAATCGAAACCCATAGTCTCATCGGTATGTGGATCGACGACACCAGTGCCGATGTCATCAAAGTTGACTTCGAAGCCCTCTATCACGGTGACTTCCTCGTTGAGGGCGACACCTCCGAGCAGTTCATCGACGTTGCCTGATTCGGCTGCCCGATTCGGCTGCCTGGCCCCGCGTCAGCCGCCCGCAGGGTCCTGACCGCTGCCCACCCGGGTATCGCGGCTCACGGCGCCTTGCACGACACACAACTTAATTCCCGCCACATCTTCAACACTTAAGCGTTCAACACGCAAGCCTTCAACACGCAAGTGCCCGCCTGATCACAGGCGGGCACTTGCTTTCTGTTGCGCTTGTTCTCAGCTGGTTACCGGGGGGCGGTTCCCGGGGCGCCTGCGGTCACCATTCCCGACAACCGGCCGGTGATGATCTCCTCGGCCTCCGCGACGATCCGGCCGACCAAGTCGGCGCAGGTCGGCACATCGTGGATCAGGCCCATCACGGTGCCGGCGGACCAGATTCCGGCGTCGAGGTCCCCGTCGTCGAACACCCGCCGGCCACGCGATCCGGCGACGAGGTCCTTGACGTCGTTGAACTGACCACCACCGGCGAGAATCTCCACCACTTGGCGTGATACCGCATTGCTGGCCACTCGGGCGGTGTTGTGCAGCGACCGGAAGATCAACTCGGTGCCGCGTTCGTCGCCGTCGACGATGGCCTGCTTGACGTTGTCATGAATGCAGGACTCGACGGTGCACATGAACCTGGTGCCCATGTTGATACCGTCGGCCCCCAGTGCCAGCGCGGCCACCAGACCGCGGGCGTCACCGAACCCGCCCGAGGCGATCATCGGGATCTCGATCTTCTCCGCGGCGGCCGGAATCAGCACCAAGCCCGGAACATCGTCCTCGCCGGGGTGTCCAGCGCATTCGAACCCGTCGATGCTGATGCCATCCACACCGAGGCTCTGCGCCTTGACCGCATGCCGCACCGAGGTGCACTTGTGCAGCACCTTGATGCCGTTGTCATGGAACATCGGCAGGTGCGGCGCCGGGTTGGAGCCCGCGGTCTCGACGATCTTGATCCCGGCGTCGACGATCACCTGACGGTATTCGTCGTATGGCGGCGGCGTGATAGCCGGCAGGATGGTGAGGTTCACCCCGAACGGCTTGTCGGTGAGTTCGCGGGTCTTGTCGATCTCGCGGGCCAGATCGGCCGGAGTCGGCTGGGTCAGCGCGGTGAGGAACCCCAGCGCGCCCGCATTGGCAACGGCTGCGACGAGTTCGGCGCGTCCCACCCACTGCATCCCGCCCTGGGCGATCGGGTGTTCGACGCCGAAGGTCTCGGTGAACTTGGTCTTGAGTGCCATGCCTATTCCCCGAGCTACCGCGGAGCCATGCGGATCGCGCCGTCGAGGCGGATCACCTCGCCGTTGAGCATCGGATTCTCCACGATGTGCACCGCCAGCGCTCCGTACTCGCTCGGGTTGCCCAGCCGCGACGGGTGCGGTACCTGCGCGCCCAGGGACGCCTTGGCCGGCTCCGGCAGGCCCGCCAGCAGTGGGGTGTCGAACAGTCCGGGGGCGATCGTCATCACCCGGATCTTCTTGTCCGCCAAATCGCGGGCGATCGGCAAGGTCATCCCGACCACACCCCCCTTGGACGCCGAGTAGGCCGCCTGACCGATCTGGCCGTCGAAAGCCGCCACGGATGCGGTGTTGATGATGACACCCCGTTCCTCGTTCCCGGGACCACCGATCGGGTCGGCGTTCATCATCCGCTCGGCACCCAGGCGCAGCACGTTGAAGGTGCCGACCAGGTTGATGTTGACGATCCGGGCGAACTTGTTCAGCGGGTACACCCCGCCCTTGCCCAGCACCCGGATGGCGTCACCGGTGCCGGCGCAGTTGACCACGATGCGCACCGGGCCGAGAGCCTCGGCCGCATCGAAGGCCGCGGCGACGGCCTCCTCGTCGGTGACGTCAGCGGCGGCGAAGCGGACGCGGTCACCCCCGGACGCAGAATTCAAGTCCTTCGCGACTTCCTCACCCTTCGAACTGGGCAGGTCCAGGATGACCACCTTGGCGCCTTCGTCCAGCAGTGCCTTGGTCGTGGCCAGGCCCAGGCCAGAAGCCCCACCGGTGACGACGGCTACCGCGTCTTTGATCTCCACTGCGCGCTCTTCCTTTCGGGTCGACCTACTGGTTGGTTGGGACTATACCCCGGGTCCCGCAGGCAGCCTCGGGAGCAGGCGCCGCCCGCGCTCAGACCCAGTCGTCCAGCACGGCGTCGTTGTCCTGGCCGGGCACCCGCGGGGACCGGGGTGTGTCCGGTTGGGTGCGGGAGAAGCGCGGCGCCGGCATCGGGAAGACCGAACCGTTCTCGGTGTAGAACCCGCCTCGCTCGGTGTTGTGCGCCTCGGTCTCGATCTCGGCGAAGCTGAGCACGGGCGTCACGCATGCGTCGCTGCCAGCGAACACCGCGGCCCAGTGGTCCCGGTCGCGGGAGGCGAACGTCTCGGTGAGGATCGCCCGCAGTTCGGGCCAACGGGTGACGTCGTTCTGCCCCGGCAGCGTCGCGGGATCGAGGCCGAGTTTCGCGATCAGTTCGGCGTAGAACTGCGGCTCGATGGAACCGACGGCGACGTGCCGGCCGTCGGCGCATTCGTAGGTGTCGTAATACGGCGCACCGGTGTCGAGCATGTTGGTGCCGCGAACGTCACTCCACAACCCGGTGGCCCGGAAGGCGAACATCATCTGCGCCAGCACCGACGACCCGTCCACCATGGCGGCGTCGATCACCTGTCCCCGGCCGGAACGCTCCCGCTCGTACAGCGCGGAGAGGATACCCACCAGCAGAAACATCGAGCCGCCGCCGAAATCGCCGACCAGGTTCAGCGGGGGCACCGGCCGCTCGTTGACCCGGCCGATGGCGTGCAGCACACCGTTGAGCGAGATGTAGTTGATGTCGTGACCGGACTGCTGGCTGCGCGGACCGGTCTGGCCCCAGCCGGTCATCCGTGCGTAGATCAGCCCTTCGTTGACCTTCGCGCAGTCTTCCGGCCCCAGCCCCAACCGTTCGGTGACCCCGGGCCGGAATCCCTCGATCAGCACGTCGGCCTTGGCGATCAGACCGAGCACCCGGTCCCGATCGGTCTCGTTCTTCAGGTCCGCGGTCACCGAACGGCGGTTGCGCATCAGGTAGTCACCGCTGGGACCCGGGTTGGGTACCTTGCTGGGCCGCTCCACGCGCACCACGTCGGCGCCGAGGTCACCGAGGATCATCGCGGCATGCGGGCCGGGTCCGATCCCGGCCAGTTCGACGACCCGCAGGCCCTGCAGTGGTCCAGCCATAACGCGTACCGCCCTTCGTCCGGGTGACGTGAACTGCTCGGATGGACTCTTTGTACCGTGTCCTATCGTGACCTCTTACACCGGCATCGACGACCTGACGGTCGACCTCGACGGGCACGTGCTGACCGTGACCCTGAACCGTCCCGACAGCTTGAACTCGCTGACCGAGGCGATGCTGACAACCCTGGCCGAGATCTTGGACCGGGCAGCTCTCGACCCTCAGGTCAAGGTGGTGCGACTCGGCGGTGCCGGGCGCGGGTTCTGCGCGGGAGCCGGGATCAGCGCGGAAGATCAAGCGGCACAAGCCAACAGCCCGACCATCGACGGTCTGCTTCTGGCGGCGAATCGGGCGATACGGTCGATCACCGCGCTCCCCAAACCGGTGGTGGCGGTCGTGCACGGGCCGGCCGCGGGCGTCGGGGTTTCACTGGCACTGGCCTGCGATGTCATCGTGGCGTCGGAGAAGGCGTTCTTCCTGCTGGCCTTCACCAAGATCGGCCTGATGCCCGACGGCGGGGCGTCGGCTCTGGTGGCGGCGGCGATCGGGCGGGTCCGGGCGATGCGGATGGCGCTACTCGCCGAGCGGATCTCGGCGGCGGACGCCCTCGAGTTCGGGCTGGTGTCGTCGGTCCACCCCGCCGATGAGATGCCGGCCGCGGCAGAAGCGGTGATCGACACCCTGGTGGCCGGCCCGGCGGTGGCGTTGCGCAAGACCAAGCAGGCCGTCAACGCCGCGACGCTGACCGAACTTGAAGCGGCTTTGGAGCGCGAGACGGCGGGACAGCGGATTCTCCTGCGCTCCAAGGACTTCATCGAGGGCACCCGGGCGTTCCAGGAGCGCCGCACCCCGTCGTTCACCGACGAGTAGAACCCGGGTGCGTCACAAGCCGAAGATCGGCGGCAGCGCCAGCACCATGATCAGACCCCACACCAGGTGGGTGAGCGTGGGCGCCAGCACTCCCCCGGTCGCCCGGCGCTCCAGCGCGCACACCGTGCCCAGGATCACCGCGGCGAAGCCGAGCATCGGGTTTCCACTGGCCGCCGTGGTGATGACATAGAGCAGGGTCGAGACCGCGACCGGATGCCAGCGACCCAATGCGGTGTAGAGGGCCCCACGGAAGAACAGTTCCTCGGCCACCCCGTTGACGAGCGTGATGGCCACGATGATCCACAGCGGACCGAAATTCGTGTACTCCAGCACCCGGGTGATCCGCTCCGCGATCGGCGGAATCTCGCGCACCACCAGACCCCCGACCAAGAACAGTCCGCCGAGCAGCAGTCCGATCGTCGTCCCGGTGATCACCGGCCGCTGGTTTCGGCCGTGCCAGCGCACCGAGCCCAGATGTAACGGACCCGAGAGGAAGGCGCCGGCCGCCCAGGTCGCGGCCAGCGCCAGCGTGAGCCAGTAGAACGAGGCGTCACCGGGCGTGCTGCGCAGGGAGAGTCCGAGCAGCACGGCGCCGGCCACGAGCACCACGCACACGACGACCTGGCGACGCCGGACCACCGACGGCCATTCCTGATGGGTCACGGCCTTTCGGGTGGCCGCCCCGCGGATTTCCTCAAGCACCGTCTGTCACGGTACGGAAGAGCGGCGCGCAAGAGGATGACGCATCTCTGACATCGCTGTCATTAGGCATCGCTGTCATTAGACATCGCTGTCATTAGACATCGCATTCTCGGGCCGGTCTCGGGCTAGGCGAGGGTCTCGCGGTGCAGGTCCATCAGTCCCTCGTAGACGGCGGCGTTGCCCCGGTTGGCAGCCAGTTCTGCGTCGCTGAGTTCCCGACGCACCCGTCCGGGCACCCCCGCGATCAGCGACCGCGGCGGCACGACCACACCCTGAGGGATCAATGCGCCGGCGGCGACCAGGGACCCGGCCCCGACCACCGCCCCGTTCAGCACGATCGCCCCCATGCCGACCAGCACACCGTCCTCGATGCTGCAGCCGTGCAGAACGGCGTTGTGGCCGACACTCACCCCGGATCCGACCCGGACCGGATACTCCGGGTCGACGTGGATGGTGACCCCGTCCTGGATGTTGGTGCCCACACCGATGTCGATCGGCTCCGCCTCGGCCCGCAGGGTCGCCGAGTACCAGACACTGGACCGCGCACCGATTCGGACCTGTCCGATCACGGTGGCGTTGGGCGCCACCCACGATTCGGGGTGAAGCTCCGGTTGACGGCCGCGTAAGCCGATGATCAGGGGTTTCGACGTTTCTGAGGGCATCCTGGCAATCTAGCGTTTTGGGTAACGAAACGAGCCGCGACTACGATTCCTATCTCGTGAGCACTCGTACCAAGACCCTGGGCCCCAAGAAGATGGGTATCGCAGCGGCCTTCGCCGCCGTCACCATCGCGATCCCGACGGCGGTGCAGGCCTACGCCGAACCCGAGACGACGACCACCACACCGGCGACCACCACGCCGGCACCGGCCGAATCGTCCAGTCCCGCCACCACCGGCATCCCGGTGCCAACGTCGACCAAGGTGCCCGACCCGCAGGGTCCGGGCTGCGACTCCTATCGCAGCAAGGTGCCGACCGGTGCGGGCTCCATCGACTCGATGGCGCTGCAGACCGGCTCGCAGGCGATCGCGAACAACCCCGAGTTGAGCACGTTCAGCGCTGCCATCTCCGGCAAGCTGAACCCTGAGGTCAACATTGTCAGCGTCCTCGACGGCGGCCCGTACGTGGTCTTCGCGCCGACCAACGCCGCGTTCGAAAAGCTCGACCCGGCCACCCTGGAGACCCTGAAAACCGACCCGGTGGTGCTACTGCCGACGCTCTTCTACCACATGGTGCTGGGCTATCTCGGCCCCAACGACGTCGCCGGCAAGATGCCCACCCAGGACGGCCGCCTGGTCACCGTCAGCGGTAAGGGTGGCGATATCAAGGTCAACGACAACCGGGTGACCTGCGCCTACACCGCTCGCGGTGCCTATATCTACATGATCGACACGGTGCTGACCCCGCCGACGCCGGCAGCCGAGGCTTCCACCTCCGCGACGACCTCGGCCACGACCACCGCCACGACCACGCCGACCACCAGTTCGACCGAGACCAGCGGGGCCGCCACCACGACGACCCCGTCGACCTCGAGCGCACCGACGACGGCGGCGACCACCGGGGCTGCCACGACGACGACCACCAAGCAGGCGGCCTAACTCACCGCCTGCCTGGCCTCGTCGCCTGGCGAACCTCAGCGCGCCCCGGTCAGCGGGCTTTCCAGACCGGGGCGCGCTTCTGCGCGAAGGCCAATGGCCCCTCCATCGCGTCCTGTGAGCTGAACACCCCGCGCATCGCCCGGTTCGAGCGCTTCCAGGCGTCGGTCTCCGCGGTCACGACGCCGTCATCGGCGCCGACGGCAACCCGCTTGCTGGCCTGCACGGCCAGCGGCGCGTTGACCGTGATCCTGTCCGCGAGCGCCAGTGCGGCATCCAGAACGGTCCCGTCCGGGACGACCTCATTGATCAGCCCCCAGCGGGCGGCCTCCTCTGCGGTGATCGGCTCGCCGGTGACCAGCAGTCGCATGCCGATCTTGCGGGGCAGTTGTTCCACGATCCGGAAGATGCCGCCCGCAGCGGCGATCAGCCCCCGCTTGACCTCGGGCAGGCCGAACTGCGCGCTGGCCTGCGCGACCACCAGGTCGCTGGCCAGGGCGAGTTCGGTTCCCCCGCCGAGCGCGGTGCCGTTGACCGCGGCGATCACCGGCTTGTCGATGAAATGCTGAACGAAGCCGGCGAACCCCCACTCGGGGTGATCGGGGTGGAAGATGTTCTCGCCGCGCGAGATGGCCTTGAGGTCGGCCCCTGCGCAGAACGACTTGTCGCCCGCACCGGTGATGACGACGGCCCAGATCTCCGGATCGTCCTGGGCCTGCGCGAGGGCGTCACCGATGCCGACGCTGACCGCCTGGTTGACGGCGTTGCGTGCCTCCGGACGGTTGATCGTGATGACCAGGGTGTTTCCCCGGCGCTCGGTGAGAGCGCCGGCGTCCGACGACGATTCCTGAGGAGTCGGACCATCAGACGGGGTCTCCACTTCCGCCATCAGAGCAGCTCGAGGATCGTGGCGTTGGCCTGGCCGCCGCCCTCACACATGGTCTGCAAACCGTACCGAATGTTGTTGTCCCGCATGTGATACAGCATGGTCGTCATGATCCGGGCACCCGAGCCGCCGAGGGGGTGGCCCAGCGCGATGGCCCCCCCGTTGGGATTGAGTCTCTTCTCGTCGGCGCCGATCTCCTTGAGCCAGGCCATCGGGACCGGCGCGAAGGCCTCGTTCACCTCGAACACCCCGATGTCGGAGACGTTCAGCCCGGACTTCTTGAGTGCCTTCTGGGTGGCGGGAATCGGGGCCGACAGCATCATGACCGGGTCCGCGCCCGCCAGAACGGCGGTGTGAACGCGGGCAAGGGGCTTGAGGCCCAGCGCCGTCGCCTTCTCCGCCGACATGAACAGCAGTGCGCCGGAGCCGTCGGAGATCTGCGAGGAGTTGCCGGCGTGAATCACGCCGTCCTCGGAGAAGGCCGGCTTGAGCTGGCCCATCTTCTCCAGGGTGGTGCCGCGGCGGATGCCCTCGTCCTTCACGACGACATTGCCCTCGGGATCTTTGATGCCGACGATCTGATCGTCGAACGCCCCGGAATCCTGCGCCTTGGCGGCCTTCTCGTGGGAATCCAGCGAGAACTGATCGAGGTCGGTGCGGCTCAGGCCCCACTTCGCGGCCATCATCTCCGCGCCGACGCCCTGGTTCGGGGCGCGGTGATAACGGGCCTTGAAGGTCGCCGAGTACGGGTTGCCACCGTTGGCCAGTGACGCTCCCATCGGTGTGCGCGACATCGACTCCACTCCGCCGGCGATGACGACGTCATAGTGTCCCGCGACCACCCCGGCGGCGGCGAAGTGCACCGACTGCTGGCTCGACCCGCACTGCCGGTCGACCGTCACACCCGGGATGGTCTCCGGCCAGCCCGCGGTCAGCACCGCGGTACGGGCGATGTCGAGGGCCTGCTCACCGGCCTGCATGACGCAACCCCAGATCACGTCGTCGACGATCTCCGGGTCGATCCCCGCCCGCTCGGCCAGTCCGGCCAGCACCTGCGCGGACAGATCAGCCGGGTGGACACCGGACAGTCCGCCGTTGCGCTTACCGACCGCCGAGCGCACAGCCTCGACGATTACCGCTTCCGCCATCGACATCTCCTTCGTTTCTGCAATGATTCGCCCTCGATTCTGACAACCAACCAACCGTTTGGTCAAAGAGGGTCTGCCCGATCCCGTCCGGACTCACCGCAGGGCACGCACCAGTCGGTCGAGATAGTCGTCCACGTCGACGGTGACCGAATCGGCGTGCACGCTGATCGCGACGGTGTCGCCGATGCCATGGACTCCGTGGGTGAGGCTCTGCATCGGGGACAGCGCGGGGAAGCCCGCGGTGTACCGAACCGGACGCCCGCCGAAGCTCAGATCGGCCGGCCCTCGGTACACACTGGAGACGACGGTGTTGCCGGTGACGGTGGACGAGCGCAGCGTCGGATCGAACCTGCCCATCCCCCAGCGCAGCAGCGCCGCGGGGGTGGCCGCGAAGGCCTCCACCGCGGCCCGGGTGGCCGGATGTTCCCCGCGCCGGCGGGCCGCGGCGAGTTCGCCGGCAATCCGCTCAGCCCGCTCAGCGCGGTGCCGTTCCGGGTGCAGTCCGATGGACACATTGCGGAAGTTGTTGCGCGACTGGGCCGTCGACGGTCCGGCGACCGGCACCTCCGCGCCGAGTCTGCTGATGTCCTCACCCCGTTCGGCGAGGTAGCCGCCGAGCGCCGCGCCGATGGCCGACAGTGCGGCGACGGTCACGGTTGGGGTGCGAACCCGGTCCCGTCCCACCACCAGGGTCCGCAGCACCGCCTCCCCCGCCGGGGCGCCGTTCACGCTCACCGCGGGGCGGGGCTGCGCGGGCGGGGGTAGTTCCCGATGCTTCTGCGCATCCCGATGTTTCCGGGCGGCGACGGCAGCCCGCCACAGCGGATTGCCACGGTGGGTCGCGGCCGGTGGAGCCACCGGCGTGCCGCGACCGAGCAGCATGGCCGCCAGGGCCGAAGACCGGGTGCCGTCACCCAGCGCATGCGATATCTGCACCACCACCACACCCGGCGGAAAAACGTGCAGCCGCCACATCATCCGGGTGGCGTCGAGCGGACCCAACCGCGCGATCGCCCGGAAGTCCCCCGACGCCAGGCCTCCTCTGTCATGACCTTCGCTGTCGAGCACGACGGTCACCTCGTCATGCACGACGAACTGCTCGTCGGTCACCTCCGCGGGCACCCACCGCGGGTAGCGCCATCGGTAGTCGTCGGCCACCCGCAGCTGGAACTCGGCGCACGTCTCAGCCCGGCGGCGCACCTGGTCGAGCGCCCCGGGGGCCGGCTCACCGTCGAACACGAACACCAGGAACTGGTCGTTGGGGAGTTTCGAAGACAGCCAGAACAGTTGCGCGTCAGCGGCGGACAACTCCGTCACGACCGCCACGTTACGATGCGCCACGTCAAGGCGCGCCACGTGCCGATGCGCCGACACCGCCGCGGTGAGCGGACTGTGTGTCCGGGTCCATCCCGACGCCCGACGCTAACCCAGAAAACCGACGATGCGGCGGGCGACCTCATCAGGCTGCTCGAGTTGCAGGAAGTGCCCGGCGCCGTCGACGACGGCCACCTCGCTGCCGGCCGGCAGTACATCCCGCACGTACGGGGTGAATTCGGCTGTCATACAACCATCCCGGGTGCCGTGCAGATACAACGTCGGCACCCGAAGCGGCTGGGTCCACCACCGGTGCAGGGCCGCGTAGCGGGCCGGCGGGCGGTAGTTCCGGATGGTGGCCCGATACGGGCCCAGGGCGGCCCGCCAGCGGTCCGGCGCCCCGATTGCGTCCGCCACGTGGCGAAGATCCGCGGCGGCGTCATACCCGGGCGACCAACGCCGCCACAGCAGTGGCACGATCCACGATCCGGACCGCTCCGGGGCGAACGGCAGCTGGAAATAGCTGATGTACCAACTCCGGATGAGCTGTCCGGGAAGCAGTTTCGCCAACCCGGCCGATGGTCGTCCGCGGCTCAACAGGGCGGCTGCGGGCGGTACCGACATGACAACCGCCTTGCGGAACGGACTGTCCGGCATGGCTGCCAGGCCCGTCGCCGCAACGGCTCCCCAGTCATGGCCGATCACCACATCGGCGTCGGTCGGCCCCGCCGCGGCGTACGCCTGCAGGGCGTCGTCCATCAGCGCACCGAGATGGTAGGCGCCGTCCGCTGGCAGCGACGAGGGTGCGTAGCCCCGCATGAACGGTGCCACCACCCGGTAACCGGCGGCGACCAGATGCGGGGCCAGCTTGCGGAAGCCATGCGCGGTGTCGGGAAAACCGTGCAGGCACAGTGCAATTGGAGCCGCCTCCCCGGACTCCGCCGCCGCGCCTTCACCCCAGGTCAGCGCCGTCAGTCGCACGGCAGGCGCGGTGATGTCGATCGAGTCGGGTTCGGTCACAACGGCCTCCCTAGATCTGGTCGAATCCGGCGACCAGCCAGCGTCCGTCCACCTTCTGCATCGTCACCCGGTACCGAGCGGGGTTGGCGACCGGGGCCTCGCGACCGACGGTCAGGGTTTGGTCGACGTAAGCCAGCAGCACCGCCCGGTCCGGCTCGGCCGAGACCACCCCGGCAGCCGGCACCGATACCGCCGACGACATCTTCTTCCCCTTGGCGTTGGGGATGACGACCGTTTGAATGGCCTGGGTGTAGGCATCCAGGAAGGCACCGGTCAGGCGCTCTCGCGCTGATGTGAGGTTCTGCTCCACGTTTTCGGGCCGATAGCTGCCCATCGCGACGATCGATTCACGGGCCGCGGCCACCGCCTCCGAACCGGCCTGTTCGGCGTCGTTGCGCGCTGAGCCGTCCCACAACAGCCAGATCGACAGCAGCAGGAGTCCGGTCGCCGCACCCGGCGCGAGGAGCGCCCTGGCACCGCCCTGCCCGACTCTCGACTTGACCGCCTGCAGCGCCGCGGACACCTGGTGCGTCACCTGGTTCACGGGACGAACTCCACCTGCGAGACCTTCATCCCGTCATCGGTCTTGACGACCCCGATGCGGGTACGCCAGCCACGCGGCGATTGCTCCGGAACCCCCCGGTTGGAGGTCATCACGGTGATCGCAACCAGGACCCGTCCCTGATCGCCGTCGACGGACTCCACCGCCGCCTCGGCGACGGTGCCGACGGATTTCGACTGGGCTTTGCGGGCGGCGTCTTTGAACGAGTCGGCGCGCTTCTCGAAATCGTCGCGGAAAACGCCGGTCGACGAATCGAGGATCCGCTGAACGTCCTCATCCACTCGCTCGTAGTCGATGGTGGTCAGGTTGACCGCGCCCCGGGTCGCTGCTGCAACCATCTCGGCCCGGACATCCTCGCGGTCGCGCGCCTGGTAGTCGCGGAATCCGAGCGTGATGGCGACCACCCCGAGCAAGCCGAGCGCGACGCCCACCACGGGGCGGTTCGGCTGCTTGGCAGGTACCTGCGGCGCCGGGTCCTCGCTCGCGGCCGGGTCCTCCCTCACGGCCGGGTCCTCCCTCACGACGTAGAGGGTACCGGGCCGGCCTCGCCCAGCAGGGCCTCCACGACCGGCAGCACTTCTTCCGGCGCGGCCAACAGGACGACGAGGTCACCCGGTTGGCCGATGCGCAGCGCAGTCCGGATCGCCTGGAATAGATCCGCAACCACGGTGATACTGCTGTCCGGCACGCCGGCATCGGCGAGTAGCTGCTCAGATCGGGTAATCATCGCCACTACCGGGTCGGCGCCGCCAGCCGCGTATTCCGGGGAAAGCTCCTCCGGGGAGCAACTGAGGACGAACACGTCGAACGCGTCGGCGAGCACTGGCACGACCAGTTCGAGATGGCTTGGATGACGGTTACCGACGTGCGTGTTGCACACGATCCGGCGCCCGGTGACGGGCAGTTCGGCGACCACCCGGCTCAACTCGACCGCACCAGCCGGATTGTGCGCATAGTCGAGGAAAACCTGGAACGGGAATCCGTCGAGGAAGTTGTATCGACCGGGATTGTGGGCGACAGAGGCCGTGAAGGTTCCCAGTGCGTGCCGGATGGTCGCCGGATCGATGCCCTGCGCCCACGCGAGGGCCGCGGCGAACATCGCGTTGCGCACGTTGTACCGCAGTAGACCGGCCATCGCGGCGGGGATGTCCGGCACCGCGAGCAGAACGGTTCGTGCGGCGCCGGCGGCCAACACGAGGTCGAGCCGTTCGCCGTCCTGGGCCAGGATCACCGCCTCACCCCCGCGCGCGAGATGCTCCACCACCGGATCGGCTGCCGGGTCGGTGGCCACCAGAATGTGCCGGTCGGTCCCGGCCCTCGTCAGCATCGCCACGCACAGCGGGTCGTCGGCATTGACCACGACTGCGTCGCGGGCACGCTCCAGAACCTCCGCCTTGAGCTCGGCCATCTGTTCCATGGTCTCGATTCCGTCGACGCCCAGATGGTCGTCCTCGACGTTCAGCAGCGCGGCCACGTCATACCGGTCGCAGGGGTGTCCAAAGTCGATCAGCCCCTTTCGGGGCATTTCGATGACCGCGACCTCAGTTGCCGGGTCAGTCAGCATGATCCTGCCGCCGGGGTAACCGGAGAGGTTGTCGGAACTGACGATTTCGCTGCCGATCCGCACTTCCTGGGTGGTGCAGACGCCAGCCACCTTGCCCGCGCACATCCAGATGTGCTGGAGCATGAGGGCAGTCGTGCCCTTCCCGTTGGTCCCGGTGATCGCCGCGGTCGGAATCCGGCCCGGGCGACCATCAAGGAGAAGTTCGATGATCTCGCCGTTGAGATCCCGCTCCGGATCGCTCAACCAGTGTGGCCGGAAACCGGGCTGGGAGTTCACCTCGCAGATCACCCCGCCGACCTCCCGCCATGAACGGCCGATGTCGGTGGTCAGGAAGTCGATCCCGGCGATGTCGAGGCCGATGATGCGCGCGGCCCGCTCAGCGAGACGGGCGTTGTCCGGATGCACCGCGGCAGTGACGTCGACAGCTGTACCACCGGTGCTGATATTCGCGGTGCGGCGCAACGCAATCCAGTGGCCCGCCTCGGGTACCGACTCGACGGGCACACCCTGGTCGGCCAGAAGTTCGAGAGCCTCAGCGTCGAGCACCACCTTCTTCATCGCGCTGTGGAAGTCCGCGCCGCGCCGCGGATCCGCGTTGAGTTTCTCCACGAGTTTCTCGACGCTGCGGACACCGTCTCCGGTGATTCCAGCCGGCACCCGGCGCGCGGCCGCAAGCATTCTCCCGTTGACGACCAGGATTCGGTGATCGTCACCCTCGACGTGTTTCTCCACCACGACGCTGCCCGGGCTGTAGCGGGCGGCGCCATCGAAGGCGTGGTGCAGAGTCACTTCGTCACGGACGCGGGGCGTCACCCCTCTGGCCTGATCCTGATCTATCGGCTTGACCACCACGGGCCAGCCCAACGATTCGGCCACACCCAGCGCCTCGTCAAAGGTGGCAACCACCTCTCCCGGCGGCACCGGGACGGCAGCCTCGCGCAGAATCCACATCGAGCGCGCCTTGTTCTGTGCCAGTGAGGTGGCGATGAAATCGGTTCTGCCGCTGAAGTTATCCGCCATCCGAAGCGCCGACCGCCCCCAGCCGTACAGGACATGTCCAGGGAACACCGCGATGGGAATGCCGCGCTCGATGGCAGCCAACGCGAACCTCAGCGCACTGGGAAGGAGCCCGTCCCCGCGGGCTGCATCCATACCGCTCCGGATGAGCGGACTGACATCCTGCGGCGGGGAGGCGGATGGGCGGGCCCAGAGCTCCACCAGTCGCAGCGCCAGACGCACACAGTCGGTCAGTACCCCCGGTCGCTGCCAGGGGATGGCGAGGTGAACTCGCCCTGGTTCACTGCCGAGGACACGCCCCCGCCAAGCCGGATCCCTGGCCCACCGCTGCAGCGCCACCGTCAGAGCGATGACCCACTCACCGAGCATCCACTCCGCGGTCCGTCCGGGTTGCCCCGGCTCGACCTGAAAAGCCGACGGCCAGTCCGACGTTCGCACCCCGTACAGCGGGTCCCCCGGAAAGAGCATCGCCGCACCGGAGGCGATCCGCAGAAGAGCGCCGTCGTCGGGAACTCCGTCGATACCGATCACCACAACGGCGGTCCGCTGGTTCAGCCCGGCGGAGCAGCCGCGGAGGAGCCGTTGATCCTCAACCCGCAATTCCAGCGGATCTGCCATCGTCACCGGTCCGGGCCGGCAGCGACAAGGCAAGTTTGCGGGCGCACAACCGAGCGACCGGGGCCCGGTTGCACCGGATCCGGAACGACGCTCACCGGCCAGAGGTTACCGGTTCGCGCGGCGGGTAGCGTGGCGCTTCATGACCGCTCCCATGACCGCGGAGTTCCGGGGCGCCGACTCGCTGACGCTGGCGGCCGACGAGTGGAACCGCGGCCGGTGCCGCCCGGAACAGCCGACGATCCTGATGCTGCACGGCGGCGGCCAGAATCGGTTCTCGTGGAAGAACACCGGGCAGTTGCTGGCGGACCACGGATTCCACGTGGTCACCCTCGACGCCCGGGGCCACGGCGACAGCGACCGCGCACCCGACGGGGAGTACACCATCAACGCACTCGCCCGCGACATCCACGCGGTGCTCGGACAGATCGGCCGCCCGGTGGTGTTGATCGGGGCGAGCATGGGCGGATTGACCGGTATCAGGGCCGCTCACCGGGCCGGCCCGCAATCCGTGACCAAGCTCGTTCTGGTCGACGTGGTGCCGCGATTCGAGAGCGCGGGCAGCCACCGGATCCGCGACTTCATGACCCGCCACGTGCACGGCTTCGAAACTCTGGAACACGCCGCCGACGCCATCGCCGACTACCTCCCGCATCGCCGTAGGCCGGAGAACAGCGACGGACTGAAGAAGAATCTGCGCTACCGGGACGGGCGGTGGCACTGGCATTGGGATCCGGCGTTCGTCACCTCGGTGGGCGATGACCCCTTCGTCGATGTCGACCAACTCGAGGATGAGGCGATCGGACTGCGGATTCCGATCCTGCTGATCCGCGGCAAACTCTCCGACGTGGTCAGCCCCGAGGGGGTGGACGATTTCCTGGCCAAGGTTCCGCATGCGCAGTTCGTCGAACTGTCCGACGCCGGCCACACCGCCGCGGGCGACGACAACGACGCGTTCAGCGAGGCAGTCATGGCGTTTCTTGAGACACCGCAGGCGACGACCCCCGCCCCGTCATGAACTCGTCGATGACGGGCAGCGCGTGCGACGGAAGGCCCAGCAGGACAACCAGATCACCGGGTCGCGCCAGGTCCATCGCGAGACGCACCGCCGTCGGTGGATCACCCTCGGTCCAGATGTGTTCGGCCGGGACGTCGTTGTCCGCCAAAATCCGGCGGCCCTGGGCCAGCATTGCGCCGACCGGGTCGGCGCCGGGATAGCCCTCGTTGCGGAACACCGAGGGCGGGTTGCAGCCGACCACGAACGCGTCGAAAGTGCGGGACAACCGGGGAGCCAGTTCGACGTACTGGCCGGGCCCGGGGTTGCCGACCGTCAGGCTGCACAACAGCTTTCGGCCGGTCACCTGGATCCGGTCCACCACCTCGCACACCTCACGCACACCGTCGACGTTGTGTGCGTAATCCAGCAGGACGCCGAACGGGAGTCCGTCGATGAAGTTGTACCGGCCTGGATTGTGTTCAACGGAGTTCTGAAACGAAGCCAGGGCGGTGCGGATGACACCGGGTTCGACGCCCTGCGCCCAGGCCAGCGCCGCGGCGAACATCGCGTTGGTCTGGTTGAAACGCAGCAGGCCGCCCATGGTGGCCGGGATGTCGGCGGCCGCCATCAGTGGCGCCTCGCTGTCACCGTTGCACAGAATGAGCCAGGGCTCCCCGTCGCGCTTGGCCAACACCACCGCCGCACCGCCCCTGCGTCGATGACTGGCCACGGTGTCGGGCCGCGTGCTGACCAAGATGTGCCGGTCGGTCCCGGCCCGGGCCAACATCGCCACACACCGCGGATCGTCTCCGTTGACCACCACCGCCTGTCGGGCACGTTGCAGCACTTCGGATTTCAGCTCTGCCATCTGATCGAGGGTGTCGATGCCAAGACTGCCGAGATGATCGTCCTGGATGTTGAGCAGCGCCGCCACGTCATAACGGTCACAGGGATGACCGAAGATGATCAGCCCTTTGCGGGGCATCTCGATGATCGCCACCTCGACCGCGGGATCGTTGAGCAGCATCCGGGCACCGGGAAAGCCGGACAGGTTTCTGGTGCTGACGGTCTCCTCGCCGATCCGCAGGCAATGCGTGGTGCACACCCCCGCCCGCAGGCCGGCTGTCTGCCAGATG
>MTBK01083936.1_pt2 | contig 25287 bp, 19 predicted proteins | sample 1535981 | NCBI WGS metagenome assembly MTBK01 (sample SAMN06109225, study PRJNA356200) | anaerobic digester metagenome | isolation source: biogas reactors fed with pig manure or primary and secondary sludge | place: Spain | collected 2016-06-30
GACGCTATTTTGCATAGCCATCAGGTACACGCCACAACAATCGCCTGTATGGGGATTGAATTGCCCGCGGTGCATTACCTGCTGGCTTTCAGTGGTGATAAAGTGCCCCTGGCTCCTTACGCAACCTTTGGCACCCAGGCCTTATCGGACAATATATTGTCTGTTTTGGGGAAGTATAAGGCTTGTTTACTCGAAAACCATGGTTTGATTACTTTAGGTGCCAGTTTAGATGAAGCCTTTGACATCGCAGAAGCCTTAGAGCTCGTCGCGCAAATCTATATTCAAGCCAAATCAATCGGCCAGCCCAAAATACTTAATTCTGAACAGATGAACGTGGTCATTGAGAAGTTCAAAACCTACGGAAAGCAGGATATAGAAGAAAAGTAAATAAGCTGTTTTATTTAAGCGTTATAAGTCGTTATACCTGCCTGAAAGTTAATAATTTCTATTGAAGTAAGCAGGATTGATAAATCGTGAATATTTTCCAGATTCAGATTCAACAGAGTTTTGATTTTTTCAATGCGATATTTCACCGTTTTCGGATGCAAAAATAGTTCATCAGCAGTGCGCGCAAAGCTTGTGCCAGTATTTAAATAAACACACAAGGTATCATAGAGTTCATAGTGGTGTTCATAAAGGCTCTTTACTTCCGGGTGTATATGGTCGTTTAGTTTGATGTCATCCTCACCAACAAAAAGTTTAAAGATGCCCAAATTGTCAAATTCCTCGATGTAATCATTTGGGTAATTATTGGTTAGGAAACGTGAAATGAACTTTGATTGATAATCCGCCAAAGAGAGATCGCTTAGTTTATGATAGTTGCTAATGCCTCCGTAAAACCGCAAACGAATGTTTCCTGGGTATTCGTGGATTTGTTCTTGTACTAAAGCATGGAAATTCGACGCGCTCTTGTTCTGGCCCAATGCCAAACGCGGCATGATAAATTGATCGTAACTTGATGCTATAAAATAAACCGTGCGGGATTGCAGGCGCTGAATATTGCTGCGAATTTTGGCACGCAAATTAGGTAAATCCAGATTTTCACGGTCACCATCGGGGTAATAATCGATAATCATCACCCGCACTTCTTCATCTGGGTCAAGTTCAAGTTGCTGGTAGATTGCAGTCAATTCGTCTTGCGATTTAATGACACCACGCAATATATCCCCCACTAAGGCGTTTTTATTCAGTAGTTTCTGTTGTTTCACACTATACTCTCGCAAGAGCTCCAGTTTTACGTTGCGAATAAGATTTTCAATGATAATGACGTCGTTTATGTCCAAACGTCGATCAGGCTCCTCATGAATAATTAAAGTATTACGATTTCCAGCTATCGGAGATAATTCAATGCGCACGAAACTTGTCTCGGGCATGTCTTGATTTTCAGGATAGCCACAACGGAAACGTTTATATTCAAGGGTCATGTATTCCCAGTATTCCATTGGGAGTTCTTCAAAGCATTCAATTTTTTCCAATGAGGGATTTGTAGTCGCGCTAAGTTCACCAGAAGAATTTTGAAGGCTCAGGTCAAAAAGCAACATCTTTTTGAATTCTGTCAGGATCTCTTGCATGCTCAACATGTCAATCGCCATTCTGGCACTAATTTCTGACAGACGATAATAAAGCGCGAGACGTTGCTCACGCCGTGAAAGGATGAAACTGAGCACCTCGACCATGATTTCTTCATACTTTTTTGTCTCGGGAATTTCAAGCAGAGGAATATTAAGCGCCCCACACAAATCTATAAAAACCTGGGGAATTTCCTTTATCAGGCGGTTTATTTTAACAATCAAGCAACTAATCCCTAAGGATTGAATTTTCAGAAAAAATTCATTCAGCTCGGCGTGGTCAAGATCTTGCAAAGCAAAATAACTGGTTAAAAGGACCATCCCTCTTTTTGCCCATTTCTCTATATCAGGTGCTTCAATGATATTTATCCCCGTAACCTGAACATCTAAATCCTTTGGAGGGATGATAACGCGAGCGTATCTTAAGCTTTTACATGCGAGTAAATCGCTTAGTGTCATCGTTGATTCTTGCATAAGTCATCCTTTTATCCGTGATGGATAAATTATACTTTAGATTTTCCCCAAAATTGCTAATGACAGGCGAAAATTGCTTTGTTATACTTCCCTGAAAGGCCGTAACAGGCGCTTTTTGTGCTTGTTTGCAGTCGTTTTACGTTCACACAATTTAAATTAGTTTGTAAAGGAGAAAAATGCTAAAAACGATCATCCGCAAAAACAATTATCAAGATTCAATCAATCTAATGTTGCTCACTAATGAAGTCAACGCTTTGGAAGGTGTCAATAAAAGTGCTGTTATGATGGGCACTGATGCCAATAAGGATATTTTCCGAAACTCTGGACTCCTAACCGAGGAAGCTAATGAAGCATCCCCCGCGGATATGGTCATCGTCATCGATGCAGTTGACGACAGTGTCGTTGAAATCGCATTGGAGACGGTAGACCATTTCCTTTCCGATTTAAGTGTCAAACGCGAGAAGAAGGGCGTCTCATATGCCACCAGCTTAGAAAGCGCGCTTGATCAATTGCCCGACGCTAATATGGCATTGTTCTCCATCCCTGGTGAATACGCTGCAGATGAAATGATGAAAGCTCTTGAAACCGGCTTGCATGTCTTTTCTTTCACCGACAATGTCAGCCAGGAAGACGAACTTCGCCTAAAAACCTACGCCCACGAGAACGGATTGCTGATGATGGGTCCCGATTGTGGAACTGGCATCATCTCCGGTATCCCAATGGCGTTCACCAACGTGGTTAAGCCTGGAAACATCGGCATTGTTGGCGCTTCTGGAACAGGTATTCAGGAAGTTTCCACTATCATCGACCGACTTGGTGGCGGTGTTGTACATGCTATCGGTACAGGCGGACGCGACTTAAGCGAAGCCATTGGCGCTATCACCGTCAAAGACGCCTTAATCGCGCTTGAAAACCACACTCCAACCGACGTAATCGTGTTAATCTCGAAACCACCGGCTCCGAGTGTACGCAATGAAATCGTCAATTTGCTCCATAATCTTTCGAAACCCGTTGTCGCGGTTTTCATCGGTGAACGACCTGAGCATCACGAACAAAACGTCTATTTAGCCCACACGCTTGAAGAAGCTGCTCGTATAGCCGTCGATCTGGCAAATGGCGAAGAAGTAAAAGCCAACTACATCGAAGCGCTCGATAATTGTGTAGATACCGTCCTCCCCGAAAACGCCACCGTTAAAGGGCTCTACTCCGGTGGCACCCTCGGCAGCGAAGCAGCAATGCTCATCTCCGAAGCTTTAGGTTTGGGCGAAATTATCCACGAAGAAGGTTATGTCCTGAAGGCACAAGGCTATCAGGTAATTGACTATGGTGACGATATGTACACCCAGGGTCGCCCACACCCCATGATTGACCCCGCGACCCGCATTGAAGCCATCAAGAAAGCCGGTGCTGAAGCTGATACCGGTGTCATCCTTTTGGACCTCGTTCTTGGATATGGTTCTCATGCTGACATGGCTGGCGCTTTGGCACCCGCGATTAAAGAAGTACTCGAAAAAGCCAAGAGCGAAAATCGACCCCTTCACGTCATCGCGACCGTTACTGGCACACGCCAGGATCCCCAAAACTACGATGCCTCCATCGCCAAGCTTAAAGAAGCCGGTGCTTTGGTTGAAGACAGTAACGCTAAAGCAGTCCGTCTGGCATTGAAGTTCAAGGGAATTGAATTTAAAGAAATTGATAAAGCCGTCAAGGAAGTTCCCGTAACCAAGGTTGAGCTCCACAAACCCAGCAATGCGGTTATTGACTTGCTGACCAGCAAACCCCGTGTTATCAACATCGGTTTGGAAAGCTTCAACGAATCAATTGCAAAATTCGGTGGAGAATCTATCCAATATAACTGGAAACCCATCGCTGGTGGCAACAAGAAGCTCATCCGCATTCTCAATGCGCTGGCAAAAATCGAAAGCATTGATGAAGCAAACAAGAAGGTCGTGGATCGCATGATTGAATCACAACCTTTCCTTGTAGACGTTGTTCCCGCAAAATCGGTCATTCCCATCTTGAATACGAAAACCTTATTGCATGCCGGTCCACCCATTCAATATCATGAAATGACTGGTCCCATGCAAGGCTCTTGTGTTGGCGCGGCGATCTTTGAAGGCTGGGCTGACAACGAAGCGGACGCCCGACGTATGCTTGAGGCTGGCGAAGTGCAATTTGTGCCTTGCCACCATGTCCACGCTGTAGGTCCGATGGGTGGTATCACCTCTGGAAATATGGCGGTTTTGGTCGTGCGCAACAAACTTGATGATACAGTTGCTTACTGTACGATGAACGAAGGCATTGGCAAGGTTCTGCGATTTGGCGCCTTCAATGATGAAGTCGTTAACCGCTTGCATTGGATGGCTGACAGTCTTGGCCCAACCATCGCCAAAGCGCTCAAGCAAACTGATGAAGGCATCAACCTCAACGTAATTGTTTCGAAAGCTATCACCATGGGCGATGAATTCCATCAGCGCAATATTGCTGGTTCCTTGCTCATCCTAAAAGAACTGGTTCCGCTTATCACCATGCTGGAAATGGATACCGAAGAAAAACAACGCGTTATCAAGTTCCTTGCTGATACCGATCAATTCTTCTTGAATGTCATGATGGCAATCGGTAAAGCGATTGTTGACTACGCGCGCAAGATTCAAGAAGGTACCGTCGTTACCACAATGACCCGCAACGGTAAAGACTTTGGTATCCGCATCGCGGGAATGGGCGACGAATGGTTCACCGCACCTGTCAACAAGCCCAGAGGACTTTATTTCACGGGTTACTCGGAAGAAGATGGCAACCCCGACATCGGCGACTCAGCCATCACAGAAACAGTTGGCGTTGGCGCAATTGTCACGGTCGCTGCACCAGCAGTAACACGCTTTGTCGGTTCTGGTGGTGGTTATGATGACGCCCTTGCAATTACCGATCGCCAGAATGAAATCTTCATATCCAATAATCCTAACTGGAGCATTCCCAACTGGAACTTCAAAGGCGCGCCATGTGGTATTGACGCCCGAAAGGTTGTTGCTACAGGCATCGTGCCCTTAATCAACACCGGTATCGCTCATCGAATTGCTGGTCTTGGACAAGTCGGTGCTGGCACTGCTGAAGCACCTTTGGCTTGTTTCGAAAAAGCAATTATCGCTTATGCTAAGAAATTGGGCATTGAAGCTTAATGACTAAAGAGCTAAAGTCTGGACTAATCAGTTCGGGGTTAGTCCAGACTCCTTCCTCAAAGGCAAATGGTCAGATACTTAGTTTGTTTGATCATAGTTTTAATGTTGCCTTTGAGGAAGAACTGCTCAATGTAGCCAGTTCGCGTTTGGATTGTTCCAGCTTTGGACTGACACTTCCGGAAACGGATTTCGAGGATCTTCGCATATCTGTTCTGATTGGCGATCGCGTTAAACGCGATGCTAATCGCTTGATGATTTATTCAAGTCTGGGCGGTGTGTTTGAGATTATTCTCTTAAAAGAAAAAATCATCGATTTAAAAATTGTGCCCGTGCAAGCTGACGCAACTTTGATAGCGACAATTATCAAAACCCTGGCCGAATTTCCCATCAGAGAAAAAACAGGGTTGCATATTGACCCTCATACGCAAAACTTTCTGGACACACTTACTGTTCCCTTTTTACCCCAAAGTGAGTTTGAGAAATCAGCCAATTTCCTCATTGGACGTGGCAGGGGTTTAACACCCAGTGGGGATGACATCCTCCTGGGTTATTTAATGATTTTCAAGCTCTTCGATTTACCCATCCACAGCGAACTGCTCCAATCAAATACCTTAGTCACCAAGACAACAATAGTAAGCGCGAATTACCTAAGAATGCTTGACTTGGGTATTATCAGTGAAAGCTTCAAACGATTTAATAAAGCGATTTTATATCGCAACATCCAGCATTTACGCCTCAGCATATCCAGAATCACCGAAATTGGTGCAACAAGCGGCTTTGACACGCTGTTTGGGATAAAATTAGCCTTAAAGAGAATCCGCGCTGAGCACGTGGTTAACGAAAAAAATTTATTCAGCTTAATAAGCGAATAATAATGGAGTAGCCTATGGATCAATTTCTCACATAAGCCTTTCAGAACACATCTATGAGTTTTAAATATTAATTTTAATTTACGAAAAAGTAAAAGGAGATAAAAAATGGAAAAAACCACAACAAAAAACGAAGCCAAGCAGTCTAAATTCCCATACTGGCTTCAATTAGCCCTGGTCTTCTTCCTCGGCTGGATATTCGTCTATGCGTCCCGTAATATTTTTAGCGCGTCAATGGTAGCCATTGGCAAAGAATTCAGCTTAACCGGTGTTCAGCTGGGTCTTATCAACAGCTTGTTCTACTTGGCATACACTGTGGTGCAAATTCCCTCCGGTGCCATCTCTGATAAAATCGGTCTAAAAGTTATTTTAGTCTTTGGATTTGTCCTTTTCGGTGTCTTCACCGGACTAACCGGCATCGCAGCCTCATTTGCTGTCTTGATTATCATGCGCATCATGGTGGGTATTGGTCAGGGAACATATTATGGCCCGCAATATGCCCTCTCCTCACTAAACATCCCCAAGAAGAACCGTGCTATTGGTAACGCGATTATCAACAGTGGTATGGCTTTTGGTACTTCCCTCGGTTTGATTGGTGGTGGGTTTATCGTCAATAAATTAGGCTGGCGCTGGAACTTCTACATCTTCGCCATCCCCATCGTCTTAATTGCCATCCTCTTCCAATTTGTGATTAAGAAGAACAAAGCCAGCGAACAGGAACGCCCCGCTGACCACATCGAAGCTGTGGAAGAAATACAGGTTGAACGCAAAGGCGATCGCCGCAATATTATCGCGATTTTCATCATCGTCTTCTGTTCACTGTTTGGCTTCTTCTTCATTCAAACCTGGTTGCCTACCTACCTGGAACTTGAGCGCGATATTGCCAAAGAAAGTGTCGGTTTCATCAGTTCCCTGGTGGCGTGGTCATCCATTCCGGGCGCGCTGCTCTGGGCACGTCTTTCCGACCGTTTCAAAAACCGCAAGCCTTTTATGGTTGGTTTGCTCTTATTTGCTCTGGCATCTACCTTAGGCACAGGTTTATTAAAAAGCTTCCCCTTGCTGATTGTTTCCTTGGTCCTTTACGGTCTGACAGGCAAATTAGCACTGGATCCCCTTCTGGTTTCATCATTGGCTGATAACGCGCCATCAAAGAATCCGGGCACCCTTTTTAGTACCTTCAACTTTATTGGTATGAGTGCTTCAATTGTCGCGCCATATGTTGGTGGGTTCTTGCAGGATAAGACCGGGTCATTAAGTGGCACTTTCTATCTTGCTGCAGGTTTCTTAATGATTGGCTTAATTGTCGCCCTCTTCGTCTACCACGAGAAGAAATCGCCTGCTCAGATTAGCGCGGCATAAGGTCTAACAGCACCTTAATATACTGTTTTGCCAGCATTTTGAATGACTTTTTTACTTAAGGTGCTGATAAGAACGAAACTTTTTATATGAGCCTATGCCTCCGGAAGCACCCCTCCCACTTCCAGAGGCAGGCTCAAAATTAAATGGTCACAAAGTTTGTAAACCGAATAACATCCACATTTTCTGTTTTACAAACATAAAAAGAAAGGCATCGAACATGAAAAAACCTAAGTTCAAATTCAAATTCAACTTTACGGCACAGATGCTCCTTGCCACCGTACTTGGCATCATAGCCGGGCTCATTTTTAAAGAAAAAGTAGCCTCCGTAAAATTTATTGGTGACCTTTTCCTGCGATTGGTCCAAATGTGTGTCGTGCCTCTTATTATGGGGCAAATCATCGAAGCTGTTGGCACGCCCGATCCCAAAGATCTTGGACGTGTTGGCGGTAAAGCTATTGCTGTTTTTGCTATATCGTCACTGTTGGCTGCTTTGTTTGGCGTCCTCATGGCGGTTATCTTCAAACCAGGTGCTGGTATCGTTGTTCCTGCTTCTGCACAACTGTCAATTGAAGTGGGCGATACTGACATCGTCCAAACACTGATTGGATTTATACCCTCGAACGTCGTTGACGCAATGGCAAAAGGGGTAATTATCCAAATCATTGCTTTCTCATTATTCTTTGGTGTTGCTTTGGCAGCGTATCCCAAAAAAGAGAAAAAAGAAGTATTCCTTGACTCTCTTGGTACCTTCAACGATATCATCATGAAGATCATCAATTACGTGATGGCAGTTGCCCCCATTGGTATTGGTGTCCTTCTGGCATCCACAATCGGTCAGATGGGCGCGCAGGTCATCTTGCCACTAATTAAATACATTGGTGTACTTGCCTTGGGCGTTTTGATTTTCATGATACTCTGGCTTGTGGTTGTTAGCACAAAGACAAAACTAAATGTTTTTCAGCTGATAAAAAAACTCACACCAGTGTCCATTTTGGCAATCGTTACCACAAGCTCTGCAGTTTGTCTGCCTGTCGCGATGAAAGACACGCGTGAAAAAGTTGGCGTGAGTGATTATGTCACCAACCTGGTTTTGCCGATGGGCATGCCCCTCAACAGCAATGGCGCGGCCATGCATATGGCACTCACGGTGATTACAATATCCCAGATTTATGGTGTCAGCTACGGCGTAGGCCATTATTTCTATATCGCGCTCATGGCAACCCTCTTGTCCCTCGCGAACGCTGTCGCCCCTGGCGCGGACTTGGTTTCTCTGGCCATTATCGTTCCACAGTTAGGTCTCCCCATTGAAAGCATTGCTATCTTCGCCGGTGTGGGTTGGTTCGTTGGCGCCTTGCGCACCATTCTGAACGTCGACTCGGATATCTTCTCAGCAATCCTGGTAGCAGACAGCGAAAACGAGCTTGATCGAGAGCTTTTCAAACGTACTGCTGAAAATCCAGACTATGTCCCACAAGAAACTGTGATAGAAGAAGATCCAGCATTATTAGATAAGTAAGTCAGAAAGAGTGGTGCTATGACTATCAATAAAATGCTCAACGATAAACGACTGGAAATTTTAGCAGACTTGGGGGAAGTCTAACAAGAATTCCGGAGAATAGAAAACATTTGCTTTGATGTTAATTTTGCGAGTAGGGTACAAAACCCTACTCGCTTTTTTCGCTATTTTATGGCATTAATTACATTTTTTGCCTGTTAATCCTGGAAAAATGATTTTCACAGGAGAAAACTTCACGAAAACCCTTATCAAGAATTGAATTTACGGCTATAATAACTGTGACTCGTTAAGAGTTATTTTACAATTGAAACTCAATAGAGGCGCGGCGGATCGTGTAGAAACTTTGTGTGCTTCAGGACTGAAGAAAGAATCGAATTATCCGTCGCCGAAGGGCCAAAAGAGAGTCCTCTCTTCGGCCTTGGTGTGCCGGTCTAAGAACGTGCCACTGTCATGTGTGAACATGGAGCGCTATGTGAACGTATAAAATCACATAGCGCTTGTTACTTAAGAAACAACAAGCCCGCAAAGGAGATGAAAAATGATCGAATCAACAATCAGAATTAGAATCGGTGCCGAAAACGCCCATTATGGCGGGGGTCTCGTTGATGGCGCCTTTATGCTCAAGCTTTTTGGCGACGTTGCCACAGAGTTGCTTATCCGCCGTGACGGTGACGAAGGCCTCTTTAGAGCCTATAGCAATATCGAGTTTAATGCCCCGGTCTACGCTGGCGACTTCATTGAAGCCAAAGGCTGGATTGAAAGCGAAGGCAATACATCCCGCAAGATGGTTTTTGAAGCCTGGAAAGTCATTGCCCCCAAACCCGAAATATCCGATTCAGCTGCCGAAGTCCTTGAAGAACCCATTTTGGTCTGCAAGGCTGAAGGCATCTGCATCGTTCCCAAAAACAAACAACGCTTTAACTAAACGGAGGAAACAGATAATATGTCAAATAAAGTTATCATTACCGCCGCCATCAGTGGCGCGGAAGTGACCCAGGAAATGAACCCCATGGTGCCCTACACCGTGGAGGAATACGTGCGTGAAGCCAAATCAGCTTACGACGCCGGCGCAGCAATTATTCACCTGCATGCCCGCTGGGACGATGGCACGCCCACCCAGGATCGCGAGCGCTTTCGTGTTTTGATTGACGCTATCCGGGAAGCTTGTCCAGATGTCATCATTCAGCCCAGCACCGGCGGCGCGACGGGTATGACTGCCGAAGAACGCTTACAACCCACCGAGCTGAACCCCGAAATGGCAAGTCTTGATTGTGGTACGCTCAACTTTGGTGGTGACGAAATCTTTGTCAACACTGAAAACATGATTATCGAATTCTCCGCGCGCATGAACGAACGTGGCATTAAACCTGAACTGGAATGCTTTGACAAAAGCCACATCGATATGGCGTTACGCCTCATCCGCCGTGGTCACATTCTGCCACCCCATCACTTTAACATCGTTTTGGGTGTCAACGGTGGCGCGACCGGAACCCCAAGAGACCTTTTGTTCCTGGTCGAATCCCTGCCTGAAGGCGCCACCTGGACCGTCTCTGGTGTTGGTCGCACACAGTTGCCCTTGACCTTTATGGCTTTAGCCATGGGCGGGCACATCCGCGTGGGTTTTGAAGATAACCTGCAATATACCCGTGGCGTGAACGGCGAAAGCAACGGACAGTTCGTTGAACGTGTCGTGCGTCTCGCCAAAGAATTAGGACGCGAAATCGCCACACCAGACGAAGCCCGCGAGATCTTGGGCATGCCCGCTCGAAAACAATAGGAATGGAGATAAAAATGGCAAAAGGTAACAAATACGGCGCGCATCGCGTTATAGAACCCAAAGGATTATTACCCCAGGCTGCACATAAAATTGATAACAGCCCTGAGATTTACGACAACGAAATTCTCATTGAAGTTTCTGCCTTAAACATCGACTCAGCAAGCTTCACTCAGCTTTGGACTGCCTCGGAGCAAGACAAAGATACCGTCAAGCAAATGATTATGGATATCGTCAATGAACGAGGCAAAATGCAAAACCCAGTCACCGGATCGGGTGGGGTTTTGATGGGCAGCATCGCTGCGATAGGTCCGGACCTCAAAGACCGTGACCTTAAAGTGGGTGATCGCATTGTCACTCTGGTATCGCTTTCTTTGACCCCCCTAAAATTAGAGGAAATCTATGAGATTCATCCTGACATTGACCGTGTGGATGTCAAAGGCACCGCTATCCTCTTTGAAAGCGGCATTTATGCCAAACTTCCAGATGACATGAGCGAAGCCCTTGCCATGGCCGCATTGGATGTCGCTGGCGCGCCTGCTCAAACCGCCAACATCGTCAAGCCTGGTGATTCCGTGCTCATTCTTGGCGCGGGTGGCAAAAGCGGTATGCTTTGTGGCTACGAAGCCATGAAGCGTGTTGGTCCAGCTGGCAACGTGGTGGGCATGAGTCGTAACAACAAATACGAAGAACTTTTGCTCAGCAATAAGCTGGTGCATAAATACTTTGTCGCTGATGCTGCCAGCCCTGTTGACGTGCTTGAAAAAGCGCTTGAAGCCAACGACGGTAAGGAATATGACGTTGCCATCAACGTTGTAAACATCCCCGGTACGGAAATGTCAACCATTTTGCCCGTGCGCAACGGTGGATTGGTTTACTTCTTTAGCATGGCAACCAGCTTCACCCGTGCCGCGCTTGGCGCTGAGGGCGTTGGCAAGGACGTTTCGATGATTATCGGCAATGGCTACACCAAAGACCATGATTTGGTCACCCTGGAAATCCTGCGTGAATCGCCCGAATTGCGCAAGATTTTTGAACAGAACTATCTTTAGTAAAGGAATAAGATGAAAGCCGAAGATAAATATATAAACAAAGCTGGCATCGCGCGAAGGCAGGAACTCTTCCCCGACGTGCCTGATGAGAAGTGGAACAGCTGGCACTGGCAAGTGGGCAATCGTATTTCCGACCTTGAAACGCTCAAGAAATACATCCCCCTCACCACAAAAGAAGAAGAAGGTGTTAAAAAAGCCCTGGAAAATTTCCGAATGGCAATCACCCCTTATTATCTGAGTCTCATCGACCCTGACGACCCACATGATCCTGTGCGCGCGCAATCAGTGCCGGTGGGTGCCGAAGCTTACCGCAGCCCTGAAGACTTGGTTGACCCTTTGGAAGAAGATGGCGACTCACCTGTAACCGGTCTCACACACCGCTATCCTGACCGCGTACTCTTCCTCATCACCGACATGTGCTCTATGTACTGTCGCCACTGCACGCGCCGCCGCTTGGCTGGTCAACGCGATGGCGCCCGCACCCTGGCTGAAATTGACGCCTGCATCGACTACATCCGCGATACACCTGCCGTCCGTGACGTGTTGCTCTCGGGCGGTGATGCACTTTTAATAAGTGATGATAAATTAGAGTACATCCTCAAAAAACTACGCGAAATCGACCATGTTGAGATTATCCGCTTAGGCACGCGCACGCCCGTGGTCATGCCCCAACGCATTACGCCGGAACTGGTGGCAATGTTGAAGAAATACCACCCGGTATGGCTTAACACACACTACAACCACCCCAACGAAATCACCCCCGAAGCTCAAAAGGCATGCGCCTTGCTGGCAGACGCGGGCATACCGCTGGGCAACCAAAGTGTGCTCTTGCGTGGCGTAAACGACTGTGTGCACACGATGAAAGACCTGGTTCACGCTTTGGCGTATATCCGTGTGCGTCCTTACTATATCTACCAGTGCGATCTTTCGCTGGGTATCAGCCACTTCCGCACGTCGGTCAGTAAAGGCATTGAGATTATCGAGGGTTTGCGTGGCCATACCTCCGGTTATTGTGTTCCCACCTTTGTTGTGGACGCTCCCGGTGGTGGCGGCAAGATTCCAGTTCAGCCGGAATATCTCATTTCGCAAGGTACGCGGCATGTTGTTTTACGCAACTTTGAAGGCGTTATTACGACCTACACTGAACCGGAAGACTACAAAGACAACTGTCATTGCGCGGAATGCAACAAAAGTCAAATCGGTGTTTCTGGATTATTAAGTGGCAATCAAACCACGCTTGAACCTGAGGGTCTTTTGCGTAGCCGTCGAAAAAGGAAGGATTAAACCATTAATAAAACGGGTAAAGGAGCTCCGCCGAGAGGAATGGAGCTCCTTGAACTGGCAGGGCTGAAAAACCTGCAAACCCTGGCGATTGTTGGCACCAGCAAAAATGCCGGCAAAACAACTTGCCTGAACCACATCATCGCCGCCTGGCGTGATGCCGGTATTGCACGCCCATTGGCTTTAACCTCCATCGGGCGTGATGGCGAAGACGAAGATGTGGTGAGCGGACGTGCCAAACCGCGTATTTACGTTTACGCTGGCACCTTGCTGGCGACCGCCGAAAATGCCATGCAGCGCAGTGACGTGCTTTTGGACGTACTGGCATTGAGTGGCGTGCGCACTGCTTTTGGCGAAATCGTCATTTGCCGGGCGATAAGCGATGGCTACATTGAACTGGCGGGACCCTCTTCAGCCAGTGACCTTACTCAAATTGACCAGCTCTTGCGCCAAATCGCGCCAGACTGCCTTTACATTATTGATGGCGCGCTCAGCCGGCGATCTCAGGCTGGTGGTGGTATCACCCAAAACATTATCCTCGTTACCAGTGGCGAAACGAGTGCTATTCCCAGTGAACTTGCTGAACATGTGGCGCACACCCTGGAACTTTTAAGCCTCCCTGAACTCAATCCGCAACAAAGGGATATGCTAAACGATGCCATTAGCCAATCACCCGATGCGCGTGTTATTAGCCTTGCCAGTAAAAACGGACAGACCCAGATTCAAAAGCTAAAATTGCCCACCCTATTGGGACATTCGTTCGAAATTGCCGCGCTCATCAGCGAAGGCATTCAGCACTTATTTCTGCGTGGTGCCATTACCGATGAAGTTATTAATGAACTTCTCAAGGATAAACATTTTCGTTATCTGACTTTATCGGTTGAAGATGGAACGCGCCTTTTTATCAATTCAAGAACACTTAAACGGCTGAAATCACGTAAAATTAACTGTGCTGTTTTGCAACCATTGCAAGTCAATCTCATCTGTTTCAACCCCAGCCGCAGTGATGGCGCGCCGGTTGACTCAGTCGCGATGCAAACAGCCTTACGCCAGGTGACCAATATCCCGGTACTCGACCTGGGCACAGCTTTGGTATAAGGAGATTGTGTGAGCCTTTTCATCTCTCGAGAAGAAGAAAGCAAATCGGGCATCCGTGAAATATTGGATGCCTGCCAGTGTCGCTCTCCACAAGGCATCCGCTTGCGCAACCAACGCAAAATCTACCGTCCAAACGAACGCCAGGTTTTACAAAATGAACTTGATGCGATTGCCGGGCTCATCCCGCTTGTGGCAAAAAACGACCTCGAAGTGATTGAGGCGCAAAGCCAGCTGATGCGCCTTCGTGAGTTGCAAGGCACCTTATCTTATCTTGAAAAAGGCAAATTACTCAGTGACACAAACTTTTTTGAACTAAAAAGTGCCATGCTTATTTTCAGCAAGCTTAATACACTTGAAGAACTCAAACAAAATGCCCACGTTGCTTTTGAAGACTGCACACAAGCAGCTCAAATCCTGGAACCATCCGGCAGCAAAAGCCCTGGTTTTCATATTTACAGCGATTATTCTAAATTATTAAAAGAAATTCGCGCCGAAAAGCGCAAACTTGAAATCGACATCGCCAAAGCCAAAATGGCTGATCGTCCGAGCCTCATGCGCCAGCGCAGTTTGTTGGTATCGCGCGAGAGCAACGAAGAAGACCGCATTCGCCAGGAGCTTGGCTCAGCCTTGCAAACCCATCTTCCCATGCTCAAAGCCAACGCGAAGGCCTGCGCGATGCTTGATTTTCGCCTGGCAAAAGCCGAACTCGCCATTAAATGGAACGCCTGCCGGCCTACACTGGTCGCGGATGAACAGCCCGCCGAGCTTCATGAAGCGGTTCATCCCACCATCGCCCAAAAGCTGGAGAGCCAGGGCACTCAGTTTAGCCCACAAAGCATTCGTCTGGAACCCGGTAGCACCGTGATTAGCGGAGCGAACATGGCTGGCAAAAGTGTGGCACTGCAAACCATTTTTATCAATCTCCTCATCACTCAAATGGGCTATTTCCCTGTCTGCCAGGCATTGAGTACACCGCTTTTTGACTTTTTCGCCTTCGACTCAAGCCAAAGTGGTGAGCTGAATAAGGGGCTTTCTTCGTTTGGGCTTGAGTCGGTAAAAATACGCAATCATTATCGTTATAGTCAGGGAAGACGGGGATTAATCATTATGGACGAACCCGCGCGCGGCACCAACCCCGCTGAAGCGCGCGCGATTGTGCAGACCCTTTGCGAAGCTTATGGGCTTAGCCCAAGCATCTTCCTGATTGCCACACATTACCAGGTACACCCCGCCAAAGGCATCCGTTTTTATCAAATTCGCGGCATTCGCCCGGAAGAACTCTATCAACTGCCCAACTGGCAAGCTGAAAACATCTCTGCCAAAGCGCAAAAAGACAGCGACTACAGCAAAGAAGACCTTGAACGGGTGCGTTTTATTCAAAATTTAATGGACTACCGCCTGTCAGAAGTTAGCGCGCATACCGATGTGCCCTCTGGCGCTATTCGCGTGGCTGAACTTTTGGGCATGGAAGAAGAACTAATTAGAAAGATGAAATCTATTTGGAAGAAGGATCAAATTATCAATGGCAAACCTTAATCTCGATTGGGTCAAGGTAGAAAAAGCGCGCGAAGCGGCGCGCATCATCAGCGATGATACCCAGCTCTATCTCGATCAATTCACTACCACCACCGTCGAACGCGCTATCTGCCGTCTTTATGGCATTGATGGCGTAGATGAAACCGATGTCCCCCTCCCAAATATCGTTGTTGACCACCTTCAACAACACAATGTATTGGGACACGGCGCGGCATTTTGGCTGGGTCAGGCTGCCTTGGCAACCGGCAAAACGCCTCAGCAGCTTGCTGAAGCCGTTGCCAAAGGCGAATTGGATTTAACCCAGGTTGAACCACAAGTCCCTTTTGAGGTGCAACTTTGGGCGGATAAACACGCCCAGCCCGCGCTTGAGCGCATCGCGCGCAACCGCGCCCATCGTGAAGCCAAGCTAAATGAGTTTGGTGATAAGCAAGGACCCTTGCTCTACGTCATCGTTGCCACGGGTAACATTTACGAGGATATCGTTCAAGCCAAAGCTGCTGCCAGTCAAGGCGCGGACGTCATCGCGGTTATTCGTACCACGGGCCAAAGCCTGCTTGACTATGTACCCTATGGCGCGACGACTGAAGGCTTTGGGGGTACGATGGCAACCCAGGAAAACTTCCGCCTGATGCGCGCCGCGCTCAACGAAAGTGGCGAAGAACTCAAGCGCCACATCCGCCTGTGCAACTATTGCTCGGGCTTGTGTATGCCCGAAATCGCGGTAATGGGCGCGCTGGAAGGTTTGGATGTGATGCTCAACGACGCGCTTTATGGCATCCTCTTCCGCGATATCAACATGCAGCGCACCTTGATTGACCAGGGTTTCTCGCGCATGATCAACAGCGCGGCGGGTATTATCATCAACACCGGTGAGGATAACTACCTCACCACCGCTGATGCTTTTGAAGAAGCCCACACGGTTTTGGCATCCCAACTCATCAACGAACAATTCGCGCTCAAAGCCGGCATGCCCGAAGAGCAAATGGGCCTTGGACACGCTTTCGAGATGGATCCCAAACTTGAAAACAGTTTCCTATATGAACTCGCTCAAGCCCAAATGGCACGCCAAATCTTCCCCAAAGCACCCCTCAAATACATGCCACCCACAAAGTTCAAGACAGGTAATATCTTCTTTGGGCATGTGCAGGACGCGCTCTTCAATATGGTCACCGTCACCAGCCATCAACGCATTCACCTTTTGGGTATGCTTACCGAAGCCATTCACACACCATTCCTTAGCGATCGCGCCTTATCTATCGAAAACGCGCGCTATATCGCCACTGCTATGAAAGATTTTGGCGATGACATTGAATTCCGCGAAGGCGGTATCATGGAAACCCGCGCCAATAAAGTGCTCAATGAGGCACTTGAACTCTTACAAGGCATCCAGCGCGATGGGCTCTTTAGAACGATTGAAGAAGGTCGCTTTGGCGGCGTTAAACGCCCCTTCAATGGTGGCAAAGGCCTTAGTGGCGTTGTACCCAAAGAAGACCATTATATGAACCCCTTTGTCCCGTACCTGCTCGCGGCGGGCAAAAACGTTCAGGAGGTGAGCAATGAGTAGCGGACTTTACAGCACACGCCAAAGCAATTTAGATACCAGCCTAGATCCCAAAAAGCTGAAGCCCTACGGCGACACAATGAACGATGGCAAGGTTCAGCTTTCGTTTGCCTTACCCGTTGCTGACTCTGAACGCGCGGTTGAGGCAGCCCGTCAGTTAGCTCTCAAGATGGGTCTGGTAGAACCCAACGTTGCCACACATATTGCACTTGATAAAAACTTCAGCTTTTTCGTCGTTTATGGCTCGTTAAAACACAGCATCAACTTTGATGAGATTCAGGTCGAATCGGTCGATATTAACGTGATGAGCATGGAAGAAACCGACGACTTTATCCGCGAAAACTTCGGACGCAAACTGCGTGTTTTGGGTGCCAGCACCGGCACCGACGCACATACCGTGGGTATTGATGCCATCATGAACATGAAAGGCTACGCCGGGCATTTTGGGCTCGAACGCTATCGCATGATTGAAGCACTGAATATGGGCAGTCAGGTGAGTAATGAAGAATTCATCCGCAAAGCGGTTGAGTTTGACGCCGACGTTTTGCTTGTTTCGCAAACCGTTACCCAAAAGAACATACATATCAAAAATCTGATAGAATTAGTTGAACTACTCGAAGCAGAAGGGCTACGCGACCGTTTCTTACTCATCATAGGTGGGCCACGAATTAGTCATGAGTTAGCCAAAGAGCTTGGCGCGGATGCTGGCTTCGGGCCTGGTAAATATGCCAACGATGTAGCGAGTTATTTCTGTGGAGAGCTACTCGCACGTCAACAACAGTAAGATTATTAACAAAAATTTAAATAGAAAACGAAGACGATCTGGCGTCTAAGTGGGTCGTCTCTTAAAAATATAGAAGGAGTTCTAAAGTTTAGATGAATAAAAGAATCACCATTGAAGAAGCCGTGAGCAAAATAAAAGATGGCGATACCATCATGGTTGGCGGATTTTTAGCTGTCGGCACACCGGAAAGTCTGATTGATGCCCTCGTCGCAAAAGGCGTTAAAGACCTTACCCTCATTTGCAACGACACCGGCTTCGTTGACCGTGGCGTTGGCAAAATGGTCGTCAACAAACAATTCAAAAAAATCATCGCTTCGCACATCGGCACCAACCGCGAAACTGGACGCCAAATGGTTGAAGGCGAAACTGAAGTTGTTCTCGTCCCACAAGGTAGCCTGGTTGAAAAAATCCGTGCTGGCGGAAATGGTATAGGCGGTTTCCTGGTAAAAACCGGTTTGGGTACGGAAATTCAACAGGGCAAACAAGTCATCAATGTTGACGGTGCAGATTACCTTTTGAAAAAACCACTTCGCGCGGATGTGGCCATTCTTTTCGCCAATAAAGCTGATGAAAACGGTAATCTTTGGTACCACGGAACCACGCGCAACTTCAACACCGTTATGGCAACCGCCGCTGATTGGGTCGTGGTAGAAGCTGAAGAAATCGTTCCAGTTGGCGCAATCTCGCCAAATGAAGTCGTCGTCCCCGGCGTTTTCGTTGATAATATCGTCTTAGGAGGTAAATAATGGCAATGGATAAGCAACAAACACAAGAATTTATCGCCAAACGTGTCGCCCGCGAACTGCGACATGGCGAGTTAGTCAATTTAGGTATTGGTCTGCCCACGCTCGTGGCAAACTTTGTTCCTGAAGACCGCAACGTTACCTTCCAAAGCGAAAATGGCATGGTGGGTGTAGGACCTGCTCCCGATGAAAACAATCATGATGTTCACATCGCTAACGCTGGTGGCATGCCAGTAACGATTCTGACCGGTGGCGCTTTCTTTGACAGCGCGACCTCATTCGGTCTCATTCGTGGTGGGCACGTGGCAACCACCGTTCTCGGTGCCTTGCAAGTCGCTCAAAATGGCGACATCGCCAACTACATGATTCCCGGCAAAATGGTACCCGGCATGGGTGGCGCGATGGACCTCACCAGTGGTGCCAAGCGCGTCATTGTGGCGATGGAACACACCAACAAAGGCAACCCGAAACTGCTCAAAGAATGTACCTTGCCCCTTACCGCTGTTAAAGCCGTTAAACTCATCGTGACCGAAATGGGTGTGATTGAGGTCAATGAAAAAGGTTTCGAGCTGATTGAAATCAACCCCGAATACACGGTTGAAGAAGTCCAGGCTGCCACCGATGCACCCTTGCACATCAGCCCGAATTTGGTGGATATGGTGGTTTAATACCGAGAAATAAAATCATTCCAAAACGCCCTCTTAGTACCAATTATAAGAGGGCGTTTTATTTATTCGTGATTATGTATCATTGGTAAATAAATGAGGTTTTCAAGCTTGAAACCTTTAGTTCTATATACACCCCCACCATCTGTACCCACAAAAACAGAACCTGGTACGGACGTGTTGTCAAGCAATGTATTTGTTTTAAGCCTCATCAGCCCAGAACTAATATCAAGTAATGATTCTCCTGACGCTGGGCTAATAAAAACACCACCAGTATCAATGGAAATGTATAGAGACTCAGTACCTGGATCATAAGCCAGTTTGTTTGCAACACCAATATCTTCTCTACGTATGAAAAGTTTCCATGTATTGCCATGGTCGTGGGATTTAAAAACGCCATCATAACCTAACGCATATACAATATTCGTATTAATAGGATCAATAACAATACAGCCATAATGAGGATAACTAACGTAAATAGGTAATTCTTCCCAGTCAGAACCACCATTTTCACTCTTGAAGTAATAAAATTGTCCAGCCACATAGATCGTTTCAGGATTTTGAGGATTAATTGCTAAATCGCTAATCCATCCAAATGCTGATGGCGGCATTTCATAAAAAGTCCAATCATCTCCCAGGTTTACTGATTTTATAATGCTTTTTCGGTCTGTCCCCACATAAACTGTAGTGGATGACGTTGGATCTATCCTGATGGCGTGACTTGCAAAAATCCGTGATGGTTCAACAATTTCCCATGTTTCACCACCATCAAGACTTCTGAACAATTTACTATGGGTCATCTCTGTCCCAATCGTAACAAAAATTACAGGTGTATCTTGGGAAGAGATTGCAATATCAGTTATTCTTCGGCGGCTCAAAGCTGTTGTTAAAAGCTGCCAGCTCTCACCTTGATTAGTGCTAATATAGATCCACCCAGATGAGGTGGCAGCATAAATAGTATTTGTTTTTCTTGAATCATAGGTGAGAGAAACAATTTCATGAGCATGGATGTTTTTATTAACTTCTACCCAATTTTCTCCATTATCTTCCGTTTTTTGAATTCCAAATCCGTTGCTTGTTACATACAAACATTCTTGATCTTGCGGGTGAATTAGCATTTTCTTTAGAGGAAAAATTCCAGGCGATGAGCCATATGCTATAAAATCATCTCCATAATTTTTACTTTTAAAAATCTCATTTCCTTTTATCGCATAAATGAGGGACGTATCATTTTGATTAATTGTCAGTTTATCAAACATAAAAACTGTATCGTGTTTGAACCAAGTATATCCTCCATCTTCAGATCTAAAAAACCAATGAGTGTCGAGAAGGTAAATGCGGTCAGAGTTAGTTTTTTCAACCTCTATGTTTTTTATACTTCCCCATGCATTATCAAAAAACATTTCCCAAGTTTCGCCGCAATCAATGCTTTTATAAAACGCTCTGGTTCCATCTGAATAGAACCATACACTCAGATTTCCATCCTTAATCGCATGCCTGATTTGGAAACTCCCTTCCAATGCATATATTTCTCGAACAGGATTCCAGCTTTCACCGTAATCTATACTTTTATAAAGCTGATGCTTGGTGACTGCAAATATAATTGAAGGCTCAAGTGAATCTATCTCAATTGTAAGCACATCAAGTTCTTCCAATCCGTTATTTTTCACCTGCCAGGATGAGCCACCATCATTGCTTCTAAAAACGCCCTCTCTTTTTGTTGCTACATAAATTTGTTCTGGCATATGAGGGTTGATAGCAATATGGTTAACATGATAATCAGTGAGCCCTTTATTAGCTTGGAACCAAAATTCGCCACCATTCTCAGTTATATACAAACCATTTTTTGTCGCGGCGTAAAGAACATTGCTATTTTGCGGGTTAAAAATAATGTCATTAATAACGCCACCATCCATGCCCTCATTTGTCTGGAACCATTCGTTTTCGCTTAGAGCATAAACTGGTGAGACAAATGCAGCTACACAGATCATGATAAAACTTATTGCTAGCAAATATTTTTGTATCATTTGATATTCTCCCATACCTTCGACAATTCCATTTTCATTATATGGGCATTAGTAATTAAAACAAGACCTAATGTTTAGGCTAATCTAAGTTATAACAAGTTGAATACCCAGCCATCGTATCCGTGCCAATCCACGAGCTGAAATGCAAGATGATATAGAACACCAGGTTAATCTAATTGTATTTAGACAAAACCTGCAAGACTGACTGTGGACCTGTCTGAAACTTTCCCGCTGGTCCTGTTTTTTCTCTTGCTAAGCTCAACAAATAGCACAAACGACCATCCTTGTATGTAAACATCGCTTTACACGCCACAAATGAGTACAATAGTTGCGAGGAAAAACTATGATCAATTACATATACGAAGCTGACAGAAACCGTGTTGCTGCCTATCTGCAAGACGGCACCGAAATTGGCGAAACGACCTACATTAATCGCGATGGCGTTTGGATCGCCAACCACTCTTATGTCAACCCCGCTCATCGGGGCAAAAAAATTGCTGGCTATATGCTCGAATTGCTGATTGAAACCGCCCGCGAACAAAAGCATAAAATCAAGCCCTTTTGCCCCTACATTGTTAAGGCGATGGAGGGCAATGAGGAATATGCCGATATTCTCGCCGACTAAGACGCGTTGGCTGTAGTTTTAATATAACGGGGCAATTAAACGGTATCATATACCATTGTCAAAATACCGTCATTTTTTTGCGCTTCTGGTAGAATCAAGCCATCAAAATCGAACAGGTGATTGATTATGTACCATGAAGCCATCAAGGAAGTTTTAAAAAACGCCAAAAGGCAAGCTATCTTTTTATCCAAAAATCCATTTGGCTATCTTGTTTCCGCCATCATATCCGGCATTTTTATCAGCCTAAGCGTGATGCTCAGTGCCACAGTTTCAGTTCAAAATTCAAACAGCCCAATCGTTAGTTTTTTGAGTGGAACGACGGGCACGTTTGGTTTGATCATGGTCGTGTTTGCCGGCACCATGCTGTTCACCGCCAACACTTTTGTTATCACATTGGGCGCGCTGAAGAAAACCATCACTTGGTTAGACCTGGTAAAAATCATTGCCGCGGTCTATTTTGGCAATTGGATTGGCACACTTATTCTCAGCCTGGCATATAAAGGCAGCGGGCAATTGACTGGAGCATACGCACAATTTTATCTGAACGCCTTCAGCAATAAGTTAGGACTTTCTTTCATGGAGATCATGCTACGTGGCTTTTTGTGCAATATTTTGGTCTGCGCTGCCATTTGGTCAACCCATCGTTTTTCCTCTTTCTCCGCGAAGTTTTTGATTATTTTCTTCGCGCTCACAGCCTTTATGGCAACAGGTTACGAAAATTCCATCGCCAACATGAGCCAGGGCTCGCTCGCACTTTTAGCGCCGGGTGGAATGGAAGCGATTGGTATCGGCAATTATCTAAGAGTGGTCTTTACGGACACACTGGGGAACATCCTTGCGGGCGTTCTGGTTTTCGCCTTGCCACTTTGGCTTTTTTCTAAACACAGCAAAGCCGAAATGGAAGAAAAACAAAAATACGAGTTTTAAGATTTTATAGAACTCACCGAAGACTTTATTTCGCGAAATGGGTCACGCACATCCAAAACCTGACCCATCCTTTTGGTTTTATTTTATAATCAGAGTAATCAACTGATAAAGGTCATTGTGACTACAAGAAGAAAAAATCGCTCTAAAGGTTCAGGTTTCACGCGTGCCATGATATGGTTCGTGGTGTTCTTTTTGCTTGTCACGAACACCTTTAATAATACACCTGCAGCAAAGGCACAAAGTGGCAAAGCTGAAATTGTTCTGGGTAAAATCGACAAATCCAACTTTCCGTCCATAACGCTTGACTTCTCAATCAAAAACGCCCGACCAAACCAACTTGAACCACTCAAAGCCAGCCAGATAAACATCTTTGAAAACGATGAGCTCTTGCCCATCACCAGGCTCGAAAGCCAGTACACCGGCACACACTTCATGCTCGCCATCAACCCCGCGCGCAATCTGGCATTGCTTGACCCTATGGGTGTGAGTAATTATGAAAAGATAATCAAAACCATTAAAACGCTTGGCTCAGGTCTCACGCCTGAATCAGGCGACCATTTCAGCCTGTTTATCAACCCCGATTCTGAATGGAAAGAGCTAAGCAATTTTAGCGAATGGCTGACCGCCCTTGACAGCTATGATGATATTTATGGTATGCGGCGTCTCGACCAGGACCTCGCCAGCCTTGAAATGGCAATCAACGCCTGGCAAAGTTCTGAGCTTGACCAGGAAACTGTCCTGCTTTATCTTACTCCGTATATCCACCTCAATCATTACGAAAGATTTATCGAGCTGATTAACCACGCAAGCCAACTTGGCTTGCCATTACACATTTGGATGGTGCTCGAGTACCCTGAGAAAAGCACGCCATACGCCGATGAATTACGCGAAGCCCTCGAATTTAATGGCGGCAATCTCTTCTTCTTCAGCCGCGAAGAAGAACTCCCCGATCCAAAATCCTATATTGAAGGCATGGGATATCAATACACCGTGGAATACGATTCCCTTTTACGCTCTGCCCAGGAAGTTGATCTCTATGTGCAACTTGATACACCCGGTTTAGGTAAAATTCGCAGTGAGGCTGGCAAGCTAAGTGTCCTTGTTGAGCCTGCCCAATTGCGCTTTCAAAACCTAATCAGTGAACTGAGTGTTCAGCATAATCAGGAAGGTATATCAACACCGGGAGAGTTACCCATTGAGGTAAGCATCGACTTCCCGGATAATTATCCCCGCGAAATTGTTTCAACGTCGCTTTGGATTAACGACGAAAAAGTAAAAGAAAACAAGACCGCCCCATACGGTAGCTTTCTAATCGATCTCAATAGCTATGAAGAGTCAACAACGCTCAATTTGGAAGTCAAACTTGATGATGCCTGGGGATTGCAAGGAAGAACGGGCTCACATAAATTGGAACTGGAAATCATTAAACCCGAAGGGTTCTTAAAAGAAGTCAGCCAGGGCATAAACCGCTGGTTAATACTTGGCGCCGGGTTGGGCATCTTAATCCTGGCATTTGTCTTTTTCTTCCCGGGTATTCGCAAGAAAAAAGCTTCAGCGCTTGCTGAAACAAACACTGTTAATCAATCATCAGCCATCCAAACCAAGCCCACCCAAACGGATTCATCAACAAGTTCAGATACCCCACAAGACAAAGCTGACAAAACAGAAAAAGGAACAGAGCCGGCCGATGGTTCAGACACAGAGAATGTTTCCGCATATCAGGAGCTTCCCCTGCCACCCACACATCATTATGGCAGCCTGATCAAGCTTGACAACGATAACACCCCCAGCGCGGTAAAGCCCTTTTTGCTCACCAAAAAGGTGGTCTACATTGGACGTGACTCAAAACTCGCCGATTTGGTCCTGGATGACCCCGCCATTGAACCCTTACACGCCGAGCTGAAACTATTTGAGGACGGACGCGCCACCTTGACCGATTTCAAAACCACTGCTGGTACCTATCGCAACTTTAAAGCCCTCACGAGCAAGGCTGTAGACTTGCAACATGGCGATATCCTGCACTTTGCTACCCTAATGTATCGTTTCCACAGTATCACACGAACACGACCATCTTCCAGCCCAGGCGAAGCGCAGGATGAAAGTTGAAATACGCTAATTGTTTGAGATTAATGCTTGAATTAGCCACCCATCCATGTTAGAATACTTGCTCTGTGGAGGGATGGCCGAGCGGTTGAAGGCGCCTGTCTTGAAAACAGGTTTAGGGAAACCTAACGTGGGTTCGAATCCCACTT
>MTBK01075498.1_pt1 | contig 25247 bp, 27 predicted proteins | sample 1535981 | NCBI WGS metagenome assembly MTBK01 (sample SAMN06109225, study PRJNA356200) | anaerobic digester metagenome | isolation source: biogas reactors fed with pig manure or primary and secondary sludge | place: Spain | collected 2016-06-30
ACGGAAGCGTCAAGGCGATCAACTTCGCAGCCTCACCTCTGGTTAGATAACCAGCTGGACGCAGTGTCCCATCAGGATAACCCTTTACAATGTTAGCTTTGTAGAATGCCCAATAATAAGGAGCTACAGCACTCTTAGGATCTACATCTTTAAACGGGTTCTTTCCATCTAATTCCGCCAACGTAACAGGCTTAACACCTGTAGCTAAAGCCAGTGCATACATGAATTCACCGCGAGTAATGGGTTCTGTGGGTCTGAACTTGTTGTCAAGCACCGTCAAGAATTTCTTCTCTACCACAGTGGTAATGTTGTCTTTTGCCCAAGAATTACTAATGTCAGTGATTTCAGGTACAGAGCCGAGCACAAATGAACCTGAAGTGGAAACGTTTTGGCCCACTAACCAAACCTTGTAAGTGTAGCTACCTGCAGGAATGTTAGGCAAAGTGATGAATCTAATCAGCGTGTTCCCAGTGGGGAATGTTTTCTTCATTATTGCTTGGGTGTAGCTCTTGCCTTGAGAATCCTTGTAATGGAAGTTACTGCCAGTAATCTCTACATCGTAGTAGTAACCGCTGCTGAACTGCATTGTTACTGACGAACCTGGGTTCACCACGTAAACCATCAATTCTACCCCACCAGTGGGAAGTTGCATTACATCCAACTTGATTGTAAGTGTGCCTGCTGCCGATGTTGCCAAAGGTGCCATGACAACAAACAAGCTGAGGCACAGCAACACCGGAATAATCTTTCTTGTCAACTTTCTCATCCTTGTTTCACCTCCTTAACGAGGACGCATTTCAACCCCTATTGGTTTCTCATTGTAACATTGTATCAGCCTATCAAGTGTAAATTGTGCTTTAATTAATCCATGGAAGAAAAAATAACTCTGCCAAGAATTGTTTGGGGACTCTGGAGAATTAAAACTTGGAATAGAACACCAAAAGAACTTGCTAGAACCATGAACAAGCTTTTGGACCTGGGTGTAGACACTGTGGATTTAGCGGACATTTACGGAGACTATGAAGCCACAAAGATGTTCGGTGAAGTGTTGCAAGCTGACCCAACATTGTCTAAACGCATAAAGGTGGTTACAAAAGCTGGTATTGTTTTGCTCTCGGACAAGCATCCAGAAGTTTATGTGAAGCACTACGATACTTCAGCTGAGCACATCATTGCCTCGGTGGATCAATCTTTACTTGACTTAGGCAGGGATCACATTGACCTGCTGCTCATACACAGACCTGACCCATACATGGACCCTTTGGAGGTGGGCCATGCCTTTGATGAGCTCTACAAGGAAGGAAAGGTGCTTTCTTTTGGCGTATCCAACTTCATGCCTTATCATCACTCACTACTTACAAAGTACGTGAAACAACCATTATTTGTGAATCAGATAGAAATCTCTCTTGCACATCCACAACCTTTTTTGGACTGGCAAATTCCATACATGATGGAAAACGACATAACCCCCATGGCTTGGTCACCCCTGGGCGGAGGAAAACTGTTCACCAGTGATGAACCCAACATGGTTAAGTTAAAGAGCGCGCTGGAACAAGTTGCTCAGAATCACGGCGTCACACCTGAACACATTGCTTACGCATGGCTACTTAGCCACCCGTCAAATATTGTTGTCATAGCAGGCAGTAGCAACTACGATCGAGTAAAATCTGCAGTGGAGGCAAAGGACATAGTCCTTGACCGACAGGAGTGGTTCTATCTATTGGAGCAGGCTACTGGTGAACCCGTACCTTAATAGACAGTAGAGAAAAAGAAAAGCAGAAGACAAACGATGGAAATCCTTGAAATTACAGACCTCACTGTGGAAGGTTTTGGTGTTGCTAAGTCATCTGGTCTTGTGTATTTTGTAAAAGGCGTGGTGGCTCCTGGCGATGTGGTAAAAGCCGTAATTACTTCTCAACATAGAAACTATGTTGAAGCTGAATTTGTCGAACTGGTTCAGCCAAGCCCTCACAGAACAGAACCAGTGTGTCCACATTTTTCTCAGTGCGGTGGATGCCAGCTTCAGCACATTTCTTACCAGCAACAACTTCAGTGGAAAAGCAAATTTGTGAGCCAGAACCTTTGGAAACTCGCTAGGCAAGAGGTGGACAACGTGCAAGTTGTCCCTTCAGACACGCTCTATGGCTACAGAGCAAAAGCCCACTTCACGTTCGGTGAAGAAAGAAACATTTTGGATGTTGGTTACTTTAGTAAAAATGACAAATGGTTCGCCTTGACTACTTGCCCCATACTGCAAGAGCCACTTTGGGAGACAGCACAAGGTGTATTGAGCGTTATGAGACAACATAGACTAAGGAGCTATTTTACCAGCGGTGGCACGTTAAGGCATTTACAAGTCAGAGCGTCTCTTCTTTCTGGTGAAAGGCAAGTTCTGGTAACCTTTAGTCACTTCCCCAAAAACTTTGAAACCTTAGCTCAGGAAATTCTTGAATTGGGCGTGAGTAGCTTGGTCTTTCACCAGAACACTGCGCAGAACAAGACGGTCATTGGAAAAGGTTTAAGCTGGTACTACGGTAACTCATATGTGCGAGAACAGCTCATGGGCAACATTTACAACATAACGCCCACGTCCTTCTTCCAAATAAACCCCAGACAAGCAGAAAAGCTGTTCACGATTGCAATGGAGTACCTTGAACCTAAGCCGGAAGATGTGGTGTTTGAAGGCTATTCAGGCGTAGGTGCTTTCACTCTGCTGTATGCGCAAGAAGTTAAGTCTGTCATAGCAGCTGAAGGCGTGACTGAAGCCGTCCAGCAAGCACAGGAAAACGCTGTCTTAAACAACGTACACAACGTTCAGTTTTTAGCTAAGCCTGTGGAAGAAGCTGCAGCCTCTCTTGAAGAGAAAGTAAATAAGGTTGTAGTTGATCCTCCAAGAAACGGCATGACAAAGGAAGCCCTGGAATTCGTAGCTAAGCTCCAAGCAGAACGCATCGTTTACATCAGCTGTGACCCGTCAACTCTTGCCAGAGACATCAGCAGATTTCAGTCATTTGGCTACAGTCTAAGCCGCATTCAAGCCGTGGACATGTTTCCGCAGACCACTCATATTGACAGAGCGGTTTAGATGTCGGTGTTTGGTAACAGAGCAGGTTAGATGCCAGAGTTAAAAGTTTGCATAATAGCCTAACCAACATTGATAAAATATACTTATGGATCGAACATATTGTGACGGATGAACGAAATTTGTAATATGACACGATCTCAGAGAGTCGGGGTCGCAAGTATGCCGTTCATATTAATAAATCGCTTTAAACAGCTCTTCTGCCGCTTCTGTATATTTGTCAACCAAGTTTTTGATCCGGCTGCGGAATACTTCCACAGTCTTGTTATCATGCCGGGTTAATTCCGCCAATTCCGAATTGGGCTTTTCGTAAGCGTCAAATATGCCATCACATAGTATAACAGTCGCGAAGTTGATACAATCACAATGAATACGGTTGAAAAAGTTGAAAAAGTAAGCAAACTTTTTCAACCAGGAACGGAGTGATTGTATGGACACACAAAAAGTAACATCGGAGTACCGATTGTCGCAATGGGCGCAAGTGATACAAGCCCGGCTTGACAGTGGGCAAAGTGTCAAAGATTTTTGCCTGGCGAATGGGATAAGCAGAAACGCATACTTTTACTGGCAGAAGAAGCTCAGGGAAGCAGCTTGTACAGAGCTTGCAGGAGCGGAAGAACCCAGGAATATAGTGCCAAGCGGATGGATGCAGCTTGCGCCGAAACAGGTGCACCCCGCAAAAGAAACACTGGACATTGAAATTAACGGCTGTAATGTCACTGTTAATACAGAAACAGACTTTGAACTGCTGAAGAAAGTCTGCCGGGTGTTGATGTCGCTATGATAAGATGGAATGACAAACCTGTGTATCTTTGCTGCGGGTGCACGGATATGAGGAAATCTATCAATGGCCTGATGACGCTTGTGCAAGAGAGTTTTTCCCTTGACCCATTTGCGGACGCACTGTTTGTGTTCTGTAACCGGAACCGAAACAGGCTAAAAATCCTCGAATGGGACGGAGACGGGTTCTGGCTGTACTTTAAGCGTTTGGAACGCGGGCGTTTTCGCTGGCCATCGGAAGGAGACTCTGCCACAATGCTTCTTGACGTAAATGAACTATCCTGTCTGATTGACGGCGCCAGGCTGGAAAAAAAGCTTGGCCGGAAGGAAGTTTTCGAGCGGCAAATTTCGTGAAAAACATTATTCTAAATATGCCGAAAGGCTGGATTTTATGCGGGTTTTATGGTAATATTAACATATGGAAACGCGAGAAATTTCAGTAGAAAAACTACTTGGCATAATTGAAGAAAAGGATCGCAGGATTGCTGAATTAGAGCAACAAGTTCAATGGTTCATGGCACAAATCCGTCTTGCGAAGCATAGGCAATTTGGCGCATCAAGCGAGCAAACCAGCGTTGAACAAATAAATCTTTTCAACGAAGCGGAAGTTACCGCCGATCTGGCAGCACCCGAGCCGTCATTGACCGAGGTGAAGGCGCATTACCGAAAGAGGACCCGCCTGACAACGGACAAGCTTCCGGAGGATCTGCCTGTCGAGGTAATTGAGCACGAGTTGCCGGAAACTGAACGCGTCTGTCCGGACTGTGGCGGCGAGTTGCATACAATGGGCAGGGAAACTCGTGAGGAGCTTAAGATTATTCCTGCGAAAGCGGTAATTGTACGGCATGTGAGGCATGTCTACGCATGCCGGAATTGTGAGGATACTTCCGACCATGTGCCGGTTGTAAAGGCAGACATGCCGGAACCTGTCATAAAAGGCGGATTTGCTTCTCCCGAGACGATAGCGCATATTGCGTCGCAGAAATTCATGATGGCATCGCCATTATACCGGCAGGAGCAAGAATGGAAGCAGAATGGCATCCTGATTTCACGGCAGACCATGTCAAACTGGCTCATTAAAGCTTGTGAGGACTGGCTGGAACCGATATACGAGGAAATGAAGTTCCGATTATGCGGACACGATGTACTCCACGGGGACGAGACAGTTTTGCAGGTGCTGAAAGAACCGGGAAAGACGGCACAGTCAAAGAGTTACATGTGGCTGTTCCGTACAAGCGGGGAGGCAAAACACCAGATTGTACTTTATGACTACCAGCCTGACAGAAAGCATACGCACCCGGAAGAATTTCTGAAAGGTTTTTCGGGCTATCTTCACGCCGACGGGTATGAGGGGTATCACAAGCTGCCTGAAAACATCACTATTGTCGGCTGCTGGGCGCATATGCGGCGGAAACTTTTTGATGCGCTGAAAACCCTGCCAAAGGATAAGCAAGCTGATTCAAATGCGGCAAAGGGAGTCGCATATTGCGATAAACTGTTCCATTTTGAGAAACAGTTCGCTTTGTTGACCCCCGAAAGCCGGCTTAAAGAGCGTGAAAGGCTGTCAAGGCCACTGATAGATGAATTTTACGACTGGATTGGGCACTTGAATGCCCTGCCCAATACCCTTCTTGGTAAAGCAGCGCATTATGCACAGTCCCAGCGCAAATATCTTGAGAGGTATCTGCTGGACGGGCGTCTGGAAATATCGAACAACCGGGCGGAGCGAAGTATCAAGCCCTTTGTTATCGGGCGCAAGAACTGGCTTTTCAGCAATACACCAAACGGCGCGAGGGCCAGTGCGGTGTATTACAGCCTTGTTGAAACCGCAAGAGAAAACGGTTTGAACCCGTTTGAATATTTGTCATGGATTTTTACACACGCCCCCAACCTTGGGAAACCGGGCTATGTATCCGCGATCGAAGATTTTCTGCCAGGCAGTGCGAAAATACCGCAGAAGGTATTTATACCGAAGCCCAAAGGAACAGAGCCTGAAAAATATGCCTGGGAGGAAGACTGATGAAGGTTGGAAAACATACGGCATTTATGATTAATTTCATCTCGGATTTCGTAAATGGTGAATTAGAGCGTTATTTTTTCGATTTGGATTACTCTGCCTATGTAATAGAGCATTTTCCCCATATGGAGCTTGAGAACAACAAATTTGCGGAAAGGTTTGCTTATACTGTAGATCGGGCATATGAGCGCGGAACTGATCTTGGTCTGTCAGATGAAGAGTTTAGGGTTGAAATCTCCAATGCTCTTGATGAATGGTTGGGCAGGAAGAAGCCTGACATATTTTAAATGAACAGGTCCGGCAGTATTTGACGCTTACGTATAGTTGGGCCACGACCGTTGTTAGTTCAATACTTGCCTTTATATAATGAACACCAAAAGCGCAGGCATGAGGTTCGGCCAGGTCTAACTGGTTTGGCACAGGTCAATGGTAGAAATGCAATTAGTTGGGAAGAAAAATTTGACTTAGATGTTCAATATGTAGATAATGTAACATTTATAAATGATTGGAAGGTTATTTTTACAACATTGAAGAAAGTAACCTTAAGAGAAGGGATAAATTCAGAAACTGCTGCTACTATGGAGTTTTTTGAAGGAAGCTAGGTGTAAGTATATGACTGAATATAATGTTTTAGTACTAAGTGCAGGTCGACGGGTAGAGCTTGTCCAGTGTTTTCAAAGTGCTGCCAGGAGACTGAAAATTAAAAGTCGCGTTGTGGCTGCTGACTGTTCCAATACTGCCCCTGCCCTTTACTTTGCAGATAAGCATTACATCGTACCAAAGATTAGTGATCCAAATTACATAAATTCTATCATCGAAATCTGTAAAAGCGAGGATATTGCACTGATAGTACCTACGATTGATACGGATTTATTACTCTTGTCAGAGAGGAAAGCCGAGATAGAAACTCTTACTAAGGCAAAGGTTTTAATTTCAGATTATGATGTAGTCAGCATATGTCGCGATAAGGTAAAAACACAAAGATTTTTGGAGGAAAATGGTTTTAAAGTTCCTAGATTGTATTCTAAAGAAGAACTTAAACAAAATTTGGATTATCCATTATTTATAAAACCAAGATCAGGCAGTTCAAGCATTGATACCTATAAAGTGCATAATAAACAAGAACTAGATGCCTATCTATCCATCGTACAAGACCCTGTGGTTCAGGATTTTATGGAAGGTGAAGAATACACTGTAGATGTCTTTTTAGATTTTAATAGTAATGTGGTTACAATTGTACCTCGGTTACGAGTTGCTACTAGAAGTGGCGAAATTGCCAAAGGAAAAATAGTTAAGGATCGAGAGATAATCGATGATGTTCAAAAATTAATGAATGTCTTAAAACCAATTGGCCACATTACAGTTCAGTTAATGAAGACTAAAAAAGGTATTGAGTACATTGAGATTAATCCCCGCTTTGGTGGAGGGGCTCCAATGAGCATTAGAAGTGGTGCAGATTCATGTGAGAACTTGTATCGCTTATTGTTAGGTGAAGAACTGCATTATAACGAGAATTATCGTGATAATATTTTGTTTCTAAGATTTGATAGTAGTATTTGTTTAGATGAAAACTGGGAGATTGTGAAATGATTAGGTTTTTATTTTTGATTTAGACGATACCTTGATTTCTGAGAGGCAGTATATTGAAAGTGGGTATCAGCACATAGCAGGAGTTTTAAATGATATGTATCGTTTAGATAGCAAGGTTGTTTATCTAGATTTGATATCTTTATTTGAAAAAAGCCCTAAAAATGTTTTTAATAGATTGTTAGACAAGTATGGCATTGAATATGATGATAAACTAATTATTACTCTTGTTGAAGAATATAGAAATCATTTCCCGAAAATCGAGTTTTATCCGGATGTGATACCCTGTTTGGAATATCTTAGGTCTAATGATATAAAACTTGGAATTATTACTGATGGATATGCAAAGACCCAGCGTCAGAAATTGAAAGCTGTGAAGGCAGAGAAATATTTTGATGAGATTATTGTCACGGATGAATTGGGTCGCGAATTTTGGAAGCCCCATCCAAAGGCATATGAAATAATGCGCGCTAGGCTTAATGTGGAGTTTAGAGAGATGGTATATGTAGGGGATAATCCTAAGAAGGACTTTTATATAAAAAGTTTATATCCTATTACGACAGTAAGGGTTAACAGGGAAGGATTTTATAGTAAGGCGTCCTATTTTGAGGAGGTTAAGGAAAATATTTATATAAAAAGTCTTTCTGAATTAAGGTTTATAGAACAAATTAGAGGTGAAATATGAAAACCTACGATCTAAAATCAATCCAAAAACGGGGATTAGCAATATTATTAGATGTAGATAAAGTATGTGCTGAACATAAGATACAGTATTTTCTGGATGGTGGAACTTTAATTGGCGCTGTTAGACATAAGGGATTTATACCGTGGGATGACGATATAGATCTCTCTATGCCTAGGGATGATTATGAGTCAATTTACTTCGAAGGAATTTGTTCGCTCTTGCGAAGCCCTGTTCATCCAGCAAAGCATGAGCCGAACAGGCTGCCCCTATGACAATGCACCGATCGAGCGCTACTTTAACACCTTGAAACATGAGCAGATCTATCTTTTCGAGTATAGAACTGAACGTGAATTGGATGCTGCAGTAGCGGAATTTGCCTACGCTTGGTATAACCGAGTACGGCCTCACACGTTCAATGGTGGTCTAACACCGGCTGCTGCCAGAGTGGCTTGATACTATGTGCTGGTGTTACAATTTTGCTTGACCACGTCAATGATTATGAATATGAGGCTCTTAAAGCTCTGTATAATTATGGATTTATTCAGCTGGGTGCCGAAAGAATACAAGCTTGCTGGGCATTGAATGATAAGGATAAACTTGCTCCACTTTTAAAACTCGGTATGAAAGTTACGGAGACAGGAATAACTAATAAATTTAGACCTGACATAGACGGGAGAATTTCGCAATTTGAAAGCTGCAAGCTTATCATTACAAAAGAAGAGTGGTTAACAAATCCGGCAAGATAAACTAAATTAACTTCACATATACTCATATTATGTAATTTAGTTGGTTCGTTATATTTATAAAATGCCCAATACTGACTAAACTCGCGGATACTCTTCCTGCATAGACATGTTTCCACATACGGATGATTTTTCAAAAATCACGGAAAAAGCCATTGACATGTTTCCTTGGACAGATACTATAAAAAATATCCCTCAGACATCAATTCCATCAACTCGAGCCATGTGGAGTGTGTGGCATTGTTGTCAAGAATTGGTAAGTAAATAGGCACTAAATGGTTTGGAATCAAAGGCTCACACGTTTTCGGTAATGAAGAAACGATGGACAGAAGCCTCATTTTTCCTAATATGTCAATAGTAACCGTGGCACGAAAACATTGGTGAGTTGAGCTCAGAGAACTGCTTTCTCGTCTTACGAGACAAAGAAATTACTTTCTTTAGAATAGGTTCAGACTATGTGACTATTGTGAATTTATCTTAATTCACAAAGAACAACAGAAATATCTCACAGAGAAGATAGAGTAACTGTTCTCTTGGTACGAAAAACTTGCCTGAAAACATATAAAGTACTAACCAAGATGGAGCAAGTTACGATTGTTGATTTTGCAGACAGCAAGCTTCCACGAGAAGAGAAATATAAATGGCAAGTTGAATTAGGCTAGCCCATGGCAGAATAAGCGTTGTAGATTTAATTAATGAAAACTCCTATCATGGCAGTCTTCAATACGGGCTCGAAGATGATTTCAAAATACAATTTGCAGCGCAAAAAGCTTTCAGGCCGATTTGCTAATAATCAGGATTAGAAAAATATTGTTCGACATGTTGACAAAACTTGATTTAACGCATATAATCTGTCATATCAAGTATTTTCGATATAAGGTGAAAACAATGGAAACTACTTATGAGAAACAGGCCAAAGTGTTCAAAGCTTTCTGCGATGAAAAACGCTTAGGAATACTTGAATTACTCCGAAGCGGTGAAAAATGTGCCTGTGTTTTAGCAGAGCAGCTAGATATGGCCCAATCCACTTTATCTTACCATATGAAGATTTTATGTGAATCAGGTATCGTTGATAGCAGGCAGGATGGAAAATGGATACATTACAAGATTAGTGAAAACGGTAGCAGTTTTGCGGTAGAACTCCTAAAAGAAATTACAGGTCAGAATACTACTATGGCAACAAATGAATGTTAGTAGATTTAACGCCATCAAGAGGATGGTTTTTATAGGGTCAACGCATCGAAAATATTTTGATGTGTTTATTAGAGAAAGTGAGGTGCACAGCAAATTCAGGTTATAAGTCATCTTTGGGGTTTTATACAAAGTCAGATTTTAGGTATGAAGTGGCTTAACGATTCAATTGTTAGTGTTTTCACAGCATTAGGACTCGATACATCTAACCGTTGGATAGGAAGTATTCAATTTTTTGTCTATGATGTAATAAAGATTACTCTGTTGTTATGCTTTCTAATTTATATAATTAGCTACATTCAGAGTTATTTTCCACCGGAACGTAGTAAAAAAATATTAGGACGTTTCCATGGTATTGGAGCAAATTCTGTAGCTGCTCTACTTGGAACTGTCACCCCCTTTTGTTCCTGCTCCTCCATACCATTATTCATAGGTTTTACATCCGCTGGTTTACCGCTTGGAGTGACATTTTCATTCCTTATATCATCTCCGATGGTCGACTTGAGTTCACTCGTTCTGTTGATGAGCATATTTGGAGCCAAGGTTGCTATTTTATACGTACTATTCGGACTCATAATTGCCGTGATTGGCGGTACTGTTATTGAGAGAATGCACATGGAAAAGTATGTGGAAAGTTTCATCTTAACATTGGGAAACGTGGATATTGACTCTCCAGAGCTTACAACCTTAGACCGTTTGGACTATGCAAAAGAGCAAATGCTTTCAACCTTCAAGAAAGTCTTTCCATATATCCTAATTGGTGTTGGCATAGGTGCATTTATTCATAACTGGATTCCTGAGGACTGGGTAGCGTCCTTGCTTGGGAATGATAACCCCTTTGGTGTAATCTTGGCAACCTTAGTTGGCATACCAGTATATGCGGATATCTTCGGCACAATTCCTATTGCGGAAGCGCTCCTGTTTAAAGGAGCCCAGTTGGGAACGGTATTGTCATTTATGATGGCAGTCACTACATTGTCTCTGCCATCTATGATCATGCTCCGTAAGGCAGTTAAGCCGAGACTTTTAGCCTTGTTCATTGGTATCTGTGCCATAGGTATTGTACTTGTTGGATATCTGTTCAATGCTTTGCGATATTTCATCATATAATCAGGGGAATAATACGGAAGAATATTGTTCCTGTGGGGGTAATAAGGCGTCCTATAAAGGAGTCCCAGTAGAATATTTGTTTCCAGACATTAATACCTGTAATAGATGTATCGGAACCGGTGCTGTTTTAGATGAGGTTGTAAAAATGCTTACTCCAGCATTAAGTTTTGCTGGATATGGGTTGTATATCATAAAACAATAGCAACAGCTGAAATTGCCACAAAGCATCGTTTTATTTCTTCATCCATGATAAGAGCGAATAGGAATGACACCGGCCAGTCAGTAGCAGAGAATAGTTGTGGATGCTGCAGTGAAATCAGCGGAGCTCTTGTGGATTATAAAAGGTTTGATTATAATGGAGAGAACTATGAGGTGCCGCCTGGAAAAATGCTTGCAGATTCTATCCTAAAAGCGGTTTTTACGCAGTATAATCAAGAGTATCCTTGTATGTATTATGAGTTGCTAGATAATTTAAGGCAATTTCTCAATGGCAAGGAGGTAAGAAAATGTTCATGTGGAAGCAACTGTTGTTGATAGCTATAGCTCTTCAGCTTTGATTGTTGTTTCGTTGGGGTTCAAAAATGAGTTTATTTAAGGAGATGTTGAATATGGCATTGTTCGGAAAGAAAAACAAAGAAGAAGAAACTTCAAGTTGCACTGGAAAATGTGATAACAACAGCATAGAAAATGCAGAAAAGGAAAAAACTGAAAATGCCGGAGTTAAAGTTCTTGGAAGCGGTTGTAGTAAATGCAATCAACTTGAAACAGCTACAAAAGAGGCCTTACAACGACTTGGTATGGATACTACGATTGATCACGTCACTGATTTTTCAAAAATTGCAGCTTATGGTGTGATGACTACCCCTGCTCTTGTTATCGATGGTAAAGTGGTTTCTTATGGGAAAGTACTAAAAGTTGACGAGATAGTAGAAATCCTCAAAGAAGTAAGGGGCTTAAACGATGAAAAATGATAAGGCGTCCGGTTTAGGTTTTTGAAAAACACTTTTAACACTGAACAGTATAGTTAATACTATGCACGATTGCAAGCATGCTAATTAGTAGGTTTTTGCGTAGCATCTCGGCTGAACTGGCTAAGGGTTACCTTGCTTTAGCAATTCTGCTGAGATTTGCCCTTGCACGCCGACGTTGTTTGCATAGTGCCATTTGACAAAAAGAAATGCAGCTTACACAATCGTGCAAGTGACGACAATAGAACGGCGATTGATAGGCTGTGCTTGGTTGTGGTTAGCTAATAAACACACGAAGACTAGAAACTCTATCACAGAAAACAATTGAAAGAATCAGCCACAGCAAAGTACACTCTTAGAACACTAAAAGCCGCGTTGGTTATCTGTGATTGAAATCCAGTCGCTTTATAACTTCTTAGTCTAAATTCTCCTCTGCTTCTCTGACCAGTTCATCGATAAGCTCATCAACGTGCACAATCTTGTCCACTCTGTAGACGTTTTCACCGCAAAAAGCGAAGCCTTCATCCAGGTTGCCCTTCTGTGCGTTTATGAGAGCCTGGGAAATGCAGTAAGGTGCTGTCTTCGGGTCACATGTCTTTAAGCAATTGTACCGGCACAGGTCAGGTTTCTTTGCGTTGTTTTCAACGTCAATGAGGAACTGATTTCTTATGGCTCTACCTGGCATACCCACTGGGCTCTTTATGATTACCACATCTTCCTTTTTCGCATTTATGTAAGCCTGCTTAAACTCCATTGACGCATCGCATTCGTAGGTTGCCACAAACCGCGTCGCCATCTGCACACCACTAGCACCCAGCTTTATGAACCTTGCGATGTCCTTCCCATCAAAAATACCACCAGCGGCAATCACAGGTATTTTCTTACCATGCTGTTCTTCAAAGGGCTTTACTGCTTCAATGACCTGCGGAACAATGTCTTCAAGCTTGTAATTGTCAATGTTAGCCAGCTCTTCCAGCTTAAACCCAAGGTGTCCTCCTGCTTTTGGCCCTTCCACAATGATGGCATCTGGTACGTAGTTGTGCTTTTGAATCCACGATTTACAAATGGTTGTTGCGCCACGAGCCGAAGAAACAATGGGCACAGCTTTCGTGTGGGTACCTTTTACAAACTCCGGTAAATTTAGGGGAAGACCAGCACCAGAAATAATTAGGTCCGCGCCTTCCTCCACCGCAGTTTCTACCAGAGCTTCATACTCCGTTACTGCCACGAGTATGTTCACACCAATGATGCCCTGGGGCGAAAGCTTTCTCGCTTTTCTTATTTCTTCCCTGAGCGCTTCAATGTTGCCTTTTCGAATGTTTGGACCCCATTTAGGATCGCTAAGAGAAAGATGCAGACCGGATATGACTCCGATACCGCCAGCATTAGCCACAGCAGAAGCCAAACCCGACATGGATATTCCAACACCCATACCGCCCTGAATTATGGGCACTCTTGCTTCTAGATCTCCTATTTTAAGAGATGGTAGTTTCAAGTTTTTCCTCCTGCCTTCTTCTGCAAAGAGTATTTACATTGTTCATCATAGCATAAAGGCAAAAGGTTGCTATGAGTAGCGCACATGTTACATTAAGTTGCGACAATGTAAACACAAAGTGGTGGACAAATAAAAGCCAACAATACAGAATGAAGTTTACATACATGGAGGTGAATCAAATGACTTTCGGAGAAAAACTTACAACTTTGAGAAAACAACATGGACTTTCACAGGAAGACCTGGCTGAGAAACTCTCGGTTTCCAGGCAAGCCATATCACGCTGGGAGGCGGATAGCACCCTCCCAGATGCGGAAAACTTGTTGCAGATCAGTAAACTGTTTGGTGTTTCCGTCGACTACCTCATCAATGATGACTATGAAAGCGAAAACGATACACCGGCTGCTTCTAAAGTCGTCCAGAAAATGGAGCTGTCTGGGAAGTTGAATAGCGCGTACATAATGTCCGTAGGCGGTATAGCCATTTTCACCTTAATTGGCATCGGCTTGTGGATAACGTACCAGAATGCTACTTCCGTTATAGTTTCTGCTGTTGGCGACCTTCTTGTAATAGTGCTTTATGAGCTATTTCTTAGCAAGTACGCCAAAGATGACCATAAGTTATGGTCGAACAAATTTGTGCGTAGCGCCATATGGCTTGTGATGGCATTTCCGGGCTTTTGGATTGTGTCAAGACTTGTACATGTCTACCCGCGCCCTTACTCGTCCTTAACACTCTGGACTATTTGCATTGCAGTGTATCTTGTTGTTTGTAGCCTAACCACATTTGTTTTTGCCAAAAGATAGGCTATTGGCCATTTCAGGTACATTTTGGTCCATAGGAAAGACAACCAGTTTAGAGAATAAGAGTCATTCTTAATCAAGTAAAATCTGTTCAAGAAGGAGGGGAAGCTAATTGATTGGAGCCATTATTGGCGACATTGTCGGTTCCCGTTTTGAGTTTAACAATCACCGAAGCAAGGATTTTGAGCTTTTCACAGATGAATGCTTTGTCACAGACGACAGCATAATGACTTTAGCTGTGGCAAAAGCGATAATGGAAACCTGTAGGACATTCGAGTCATCAGTGGTCACAAGTGGTTTTAGCGATGAATTCTACTCCGTGCTTGAAAGGAACACTATTCGTTACATGCAGGAGATCGGCCGCAAATACCCTAATTGCGGTTATGGTTCGAGGTTCTACCAGTGGATTTTCAGCCAAAATCCACAGCCCTATGGAAGTTTTGGAAACGGTGCTGCCATGCGTATAAGTCCGGTAGGCTTTGCAGCTCGGTCAAAAGAAGAGGCAGTGAAGATGTCTAAGGTAGTAACAAGCGTGAGCCACAACCACGCTGAAGGCATTAAGGGAGCTGAAGCTACTGTGATAGCCATTTTCATGGCACGCACAGGTAGCAGTAAAGAAGAAATTCGCAGCAGAATCACACGTGACTACTACGAACTGGATTTCACTTTAGATGAAATACGTGATACATACGAGTTCGACGAAACATGCCAAGGCACGGTGCCACAAGCTATTGAAGCATTCCTCGAGTCAACGTCCTTCGAAGATGCCATACGTAATGCCGTTTCTATTGGTGGCGATAGCGACACTTTGGCAGCCATAACTGGAGGCATAGCCGAAGCATACTATGGAGTTCCTATCGACATGGAAGAAAAAGCCCTTACGTACCTTGATCCGCTGCTTCGTTCCATCTATGACGAGTGGGAGAATTTCATCAAAGATTTTTAGTACAGTAGCGAGATTAGCATAATGCAACGCTTACCTTGCATTAATAAATAAAAATGTTATAATTACTTCACAGAATTGCTGCTTCTCGTTCTGGGAAAGGAGAACCACGTGATACCAAACCAATGGTATGCAATACTGCCTTCGAAGGCAGTAGAGAAAAGGCAGATAACAGCAGTCAAGAGGTTAAACATGGACTTAGCTCTATTTAGGAACAGCCGAGGAGAAATCGGCTGTGTTGTAGATCAATGTCCGCACAGAGGAGCAGCTTTAAGCAAAGGTAGAGTTGTGGGTAACTGCATAAAATGTCCCTTCCATGGCCTCGAGTTCGATAAAGACGGTAAATGCACACTTGTACCAGCCATTGGGAAGAATACAACCGAAGACATCAGCCGTTACAATGTCAGGCGCTGTTTAGTGAGAGAAGAGCATGGAATCATATACCTGTGGTACGGTGACGAAGAAAAAGCCACCGGTAATCTACCATTTCTTGACAAACACGTGGATGACTCTTATGTCTGGAGCGAGATGGAAGACCATTGGAATGCCCATTATTCTAGGTGCATAGAGAATCAACTGGATGTGGTACATCTACCATTCGTACATTACAACACCATAGGACGTGGCAACAAGACACTGGTGAATGGACCCAAGGTTATTTTTGAAGACTATACCATAACGACCAGTGCAAACAATGAAAAGGATGTAGGTCAGAAACCTAAACCCGCAGAAGAATGCGTAATACGAGATACGTTCCTCAGCTTTAAATTCCCCAATATGTGGATGAATCATATTAGTCCCCAAATAAAGGTGATTATCTATTTTGCACCAGTTGATGATGAGAACACCGTACTGTATATACGGTTCTACTGCAAAGTCACAAACTCCAAAGCATTAAATAGCATAGTGGCATTCTTTGGCAAATACGGAAACTTAGTTGTAGAACGGCAAGATAAACGTGTGGTCATAACACAAAAGCCGAAAGCATCTTCTTACATCTCCGATGAAAAATTGGTTCCCGGTGATGGACCCATCATCACCTACAGGAAGATTAGAGAAGAACTTAAGAAGGCGAATCAAGTTCACACCACAATAAAGCCATGAAGTATAAAGGCTCAATAAAGTTCGACTCCGTAGTAGTGGGGGGAGGTATAGCGGGTTTAACAGCGGCGTGCTACTTATGCAGATATGGCTATAATGTGCTCCTATTGGAAAAGTCCAAAAAGATTGGTGGTCTTGTTGGATCGTTTGAAAGAGATGGCTTCGTCTTTGATTATGGTGCACGAGCTTTCGAAAACTCGGGCATCATCTTGCCCATGTTAAAACAACTCGGCATCGACATGGAAATCCTCAGTAATCCCGTTACCATAGGCATTGGGAGTGAATTTGTGAAAATTTCTTCACAGGAGGGCTTACATGATTATGGCAATATGCTCAAAAGGCTTTTTCCGCAAAATGCCTACGATATAGAGAGGATCATGCAAGAGATAGACAAAACAATCAGCTACATGAATGTCATGTACGGCATAGATAATCCACTTTTCTCAGATTTGAGCAATGACACCCAATACTTATTGCATACGTTGCTCCCTTGGTTGGTCAAATACAAAAGAAATCTGAGGCAAATTAAGAAGTTGAACCAACCAGTTGATGAGTACCTAATGAAGTTCACAGACAATAGGCAGATTGTTGACATGATCACACAACATTTCTTCAAGAAGACGCCTACCTTCTTTGCACTTAGTTACTTTGGTCTGTACATGGATTACTTTTACCCCAAAGGCGGAACTGGTGTACTACCACAGGCACTAAGCAGTTACATTGAGTCACATGATGGGAAAATCCTTACTGAGACTGCTGTAACCAAAGTAGACCTGGACCATAAAGTTGTCATTTCAACCGACGGGGAAGAATTTTCTTACGAGCAGCTTATTTGGGCATGTGACCAAAAAACCCTTTACAACGTGCTAGAAACCAACGATCCCAAATTAGGCAAGGAGATTTCTGATAACCGAGAATTACTAAGCAGGTGCCACGGAAGCGATTCTGTGATTACCGTGTTCTTAGCATTAGATGTGGACAATGAGTATTTCAGAAAACGTTATGGACCACATCTTTTCTACACCCCAAATACCAATGGGTTGTCTTCCCTTGCTAATCCAATACGAGCATATCCATATTCAAGTACACCAAAAGACGTGATCATGCAGTGGATCATAGACTATTTCAAGCACACCACCTACGAGATTTCCTGCCCGGCATTAAGGGATTCATCACTGGCACCGCGAGGCAATACAGGACTAATTGTGAGTTCTTTAATAGACTATGACGTTCCAAAGGTTGCAGCTTTACAAGGTTGCTACTCTGAGTTCAAAGAACAATGTGAAAGAGCCATCCTTGATACTCTTGATAGCTCAGTTTTTCCTGGAATAAAAACAAAGGTACTATTTAGCGATTGTTTCACACCATTAAGCATTGAACGTATCACTGGGAATTTTGAAGGTGCAATTACTGGATGGGCCTTTACAAACACGATCTTGCCCTGTGAAACAAATCTGGATAAGATCTCAAAAGCTGTCTTGACACCCTTTAGAAACCTTTATCAGGCAGGGCAATGGACCTTTGGCCCATCAGGAATACCGACATGTATTCTCACAGGCAAATTGGCTGCCGATGAGGTACACAAAAAACTAAAAAATCGACATTAACAGTTTCATCATTAGGTTCGGTTACATTCCATAACTTAGGCAACAGTAAGCCCAATACCCATATATTCAAGAACGTCAAAAGCAAAATCTCTGTTTTCCAAAGCGATAACTGCCTGTTCCCAGGTTATTGCACCGTCGTTAAGCAGACCTCTCACACGCATTGAGAACTTATGATCTCTGGGATTCACTTGCAGATTGCCCACGCAAGCATTGTCAATTTGCTTAGTTGTAGTATAGACAGTATGAGTTTTGTGAGTGTCATCCAACTCACAACGATACGACTCTGGATCGGAAAACAACGTTTCCGCAACAACACAGCTGTTGTCAAGCCTCATCAGAGGATAAAAGAGCCCCGCCACCATTGTGCTTGTATCGAACTTTTTAGGCAGTTTTGGATCATACAAATGAATATCCTTGACAAACAGCTTATGTGTGCTTGCAGCTAAGGCCCTGGCGAGCATTTCTTCATTCACGTAGCCATTTTCCAGAAGTACCTCACCGATTCGCCTATTCTCTGCATGTGCCTTCTGGAGAGCTTTCTGCAGAGCTTCTGGTTCAATGTATTGCTTCTCCAGCAGTACATCTCCTAAATTCCTGTAGTACGTGTAAAGAACATGTTGTTCTAAAAACTCATGTTCTGTTTTATTCCATTTTATGGTCGTCTGTTTGACTTTTCCAGTACCCAGTCCAAAGAAATACCAGACCCAAGCTCTGGCTGTGGCTGTGAAGTTGATAAGGTTGCCCCAGATTAACCTCAACGGAAGGACTGGCGGAACTAAGCATGCTGCTATTGCGCTTCTAAGACCGTAAACATGGTAGATGGCTAAGCCCCTCATAAACTGTTTATAAAGCATGACAAAGGTGAGACCTAAAGAGAGCCACCAAGACAAAGACCACATTGGGTAAACAGCTGGTAGTGGAACAAAAAGGGAGACCAAAAAATAAACCAGGATTATGTAGGCAGGCAACACCAGTATGTTAACGAACTTGCTTTTCCAATCCTTATATAAGGCCCATCTCTGAACAGGGCTGAGTTTGTTCTCCTTAGAAAGAATATCGCTGATATGCAAAGACTGCATGGTAATACCATAAATCCAGCGTGTTTTCTGTTTTACCGCAGCTCCAAAAGTTTTCGGGAACAAACTGCGCGTAGCAACGTAATCCCATTTAAGATTTCCGGTGTTTAAAAGGCGCGGTACTTTCTCGAGCACATAGTGAACCTGAAAGCCGTGCTTTGCTAAATCCACAGAGAACTTGTAATCTTCGGTCAGGCTACCTTCTGTGAACGGTGGTTTGTCCTTGTAATAATCAAACACTCTTTTCGATATGACAAAACCGGTTCCCGCCGAAGGAACGACTGCCTCTGTGCTACTCCTCATGACCATGTACCTGTAATGGTTTTCAGCGAATTCATCCGCGTACGTTCCTGATGTGATCTCACTAAAGAAGTTCTTCCAACTGGGCTTTCTTTGAAGTGGAAACACCGGAAATTGCAGAGCATCGTACTGGTCCACCAGAAAATTCGTAACCTTGAACTCATACGGGTGGACTACGTCTTCTGAATCATGCACTGTCACCGCAGCAAATCTGCAAAAGTGCTCTTTCTCAAAATCATGAAGAAAGCCGATCATGTGGTTCAGGTTTTGTGCCTTTGATGTTGGACCTGGTTTTGGATTTACAACCACATGGACATTTTTATACTTTTGTGCCAGTTTTTCAGCCACCTCAATGGTCGCTGGATCATTGGGGTAAACACCCAAGAACACATGGTACATGGACCGAGGATAATGGACCGTGGATATCATGTGGTCAATTACTTGCCCAAGAACGTTCTCTTCATGCCAAGCAGCTATCATAATCGCCAACAACTTAGGAGGTAAATCGTCCAACATCGCGACGGGTAATCTTTCTTCTTTCCCGTGCCGTTTAACACTGAAGAGATAAACAATATCCCAAATAACGTCGTCAATGTTGAAAAGTATCATGCCAACAGCCACTATTAGGCCAATTACATAAACTGTTGTACTCATTCTATTTCTCCTTTTTATCCTTACGATTGACAAGTTAGCGTGAATTTCTGTTTTCTTAACTTTGCAATGTTCTCACGCAAATCTATGCCGTTCATATTTATAACCATACGCGGGCATTTTAACATTAAAATAAATCCAAATTCACGCTCAAAACTTAAGAACATGATTTAACAAAACAACCGACCCTTATAACTGCTCTCCAGATGCATATGAAATCTCAAAAACATGAAAATTGAGTAACCGTCAAGAGCGATGTGCACTGAGCATGATGATTCTGGGCCTATCATTAAACTGTGAGGTGAAGTCGATGAAAGTTGCGCTTGTAGTGAACTGTGTAACTACCAACACATATATGAACTTTGCAAGAATGCTAAGTTGTATTGAAGAATGCGCAAAGAACGGTGCTCAGCTAGTAGTTTTTGGTGAAGCAGCCATTACCGGACTCATCAACAATGATGACCCAGCGCATGACTTTCCTTTGGCTTCTCCAGTGCCGGGACCTATGACTGATAATCTATGCAAGAAGGCTGCTGAACTTAACGTGCACATTGCTACTGGCATATTGGAGAAAGACGACTCTAAACTCTATGACTCTGCAGTTCTCATCAGTCCAACTGAAGGCATCGTCCTCAAGTACAGGCGCATGAGCCCAAGATGGCACGGCAGGAGCGCAGATCCAAAGCTTTACTGCGAAGGCACGGAAGTTGGTAAATGTGATACGCCTTTAGGCTCTTTTGCCTTTCTCATATGTGGAGACCTGTTCGATGAACACATAAGGACTAAGGTGCGTGAACTTCAGCCAGACTGGCTGCTGCACCTCATGGCTCGCTCTTTGGAAGATGGTTCATTTGATCAGGTACAGTGGGACAAAGAAAAACTCGAATACGTCGAGCAGATCAAATCCTGTGGCACTACAACGCTCATGGTGAACTACCTTGCTTCAGAGGAGCTTGAGGACAAGAACTTTGGCGGAGCCATGGTGGTGCTGCCCAACGGAGAAATCCTTTCAGAGCTACCCATAGGCAAAGAAGGAATACTTTACATGGACCTCTGAGCAGTTTCTTTTACGGGTCAGCGACAGCGAAGTACAATGTAAATCTGCGTTTTCTACTCCTCTGCTTCCCCATAGTCTTAGTTAGCTATGCGGCTCAACAATATTAGCTAAAAGGGCCATAATGAGTATGAACGTCAGTCGGTTTATGCATAAGCTTACAAAAAGAAGGTGAAAGCGTTGACAGAAAGAAGCTACGGGTACATAGTGCTGATTACGTTGATCGTCTTTTTGGCTTTGGGGGCAGCCAGCTCCATTTTGCAGAACCTTTTTGCAGATAGAATAGCTCAAGGCTATTTAATGGAATACTGTTTGTCCACGGGAGCTGTGCAGATGGTTCTTTCTTTGCTTGTCATATGGATCATGAAAAGGAACCACTTGTTTTACAAAGACGAATTTACCAATAAGGGTTTGTGGAAAGGGCTCAAACTTGGTTGGCTTGCTTACATATTTGCTGTGCTGTTGTTTACCCTGAACTACATCGGACAAGACAAAACATTATTTGTCGTCAGCCCGAACCCATTGCATGTGCTCATAGTGCTTTTTTCAGCACTGACCACAGGTTTTCTTGAGGAGACATTAGTTCGGGGTTTTGTACTCAATGCCATAAACGTGAAACTACTTGGAGTTAAAGACGGAACCAAGAAAGCCATGCTGTGGTCTTCAGCCATTTTTGCATTGGCACATTTTTTCAACCTTGTAATGAACCCAAACTTCCTCCCAGTCTTTGCTAACGTCATACAAGCATTCATGATAGGTCTTTACCTGGCTGCTATCTATGTTCTTAGCAAAAACCTGATAGCTCCTTCCATAGTCCATGGTTTGATAGATTTTGCGTCCTTCATTTTTTACGCCATCCTTTCGCCCGAGGCACTTTCGAAAATGATGAGTAGTACACAAGCAGGAGCAAGCGGCAGTACCACCACGGCAACATTCCTGGTACAGATCGCCATAACTGTGCCATTTCTCATAGCGGCGCTGCTCATGATGAGAAACGTGGAGCGAAAAGTGCCTGGGGAAGTAACTTAGATTTACCCAAGAAAACCTCAAAGGGGGAAATCAATATCATGAATATTAAAAAGATTGCACCGTTTGAAAAGCATGCAAAGGAATACGACGCCTGGTTCGACGAAAACAAGCTCGTGTACCTTAGCGAACTGGAGGCAGTAAAAAGCATGCTGCCTGAGGGTGGTATGGGTATTGAAATTGGTGTGGGCACAGGCAGGTTTGCATCACAGCTTGGCATAAAGCTTGGTCTGGAACCATCCAAAAGCATGACTTCTTTGGCTCGCCAGCGCGGTATTGAGGTAGTGGAAGGCGTAGCCGAGGCACTTCCTTTCCAAGACGGCTCCTTCGATTTCGTTTTGATGGTCACTGTCATATGCTTCCTCAACGATGTGGAAAGAGCGTTGAGCGAGGCTTACAGGGTATTAAAACCCGGGGGCTGTATCATCATTGCCTTCATCGACAAGAACAGCCCAATAGGCAAGACGTATGAGCAATACAAAAATGAGAATGTGTTTTACAAGGAAGCCACCTTTTACTCTGTGGAGGAAGTAACCGGCCTGTTGCAGTCAGCGGGCTTCAAGAACCTGTCCTTTTGTCAGACAGTATTTCAACATACCGCAGAGGACGAACAAGTGAAAAAACCGGAGCCTGGTTACGGCAAGGGATCATTTGTTGTTGCCAGGGCAGAGAAATAATTTGTCCTGCCTACAGTAGTTGGAGCTTTTGATTCAAGAACGTGATAGCATGACATTAGAGGTGGTGTTTATGCCTTATCGAGGTATTGCCATGACCATTGCTGGTAGCGATTCGGGTGGTGGTGCAGGCATTGAAGCTGATTTGGCTACCTTCTTGCATCTGAATGTTTTCGGAACTGTGGCCATTACTGCCGTTACCGCCCAAAACAGCAAAGGTGTACATGGAGTATTTGACATACCGCCAGATGGGATAAAAGCACAGATAGATGCGGTTCTGGGAGATTTTCCCGTAGGTGCTGTTAAAACTGGGATGCTTTCCAGAGAGGAGAGCATTTCACAAGTAGCCATAACGTTGAGAGAATACAATGTTAAAAAACTGATCGTAGATCCAGTAATGGTAGCTCAAAGCGGAGACCCACTGATTTTCGGAAACGCAGTGACAGCACTTAAAGAAAACTTACTCCCGTTAGCTTATATTGTGACACCCAATATCCCAGAAGCAGAAAAGTTAAGTGGGACTACGATTAAGTCCTCAAAGGATATGAAGAAAGCGGCCGAGGCTATATGTAAACTGGGACCCGTAGGTGTGCTTGTGAAAGGAGGGCACTTGGAGGAGCCGACATTAGTCGATTTATTCTATTACAAAGGTGAATTTCATATGTTTAGCCATGAAAGGATAGGTACGCGTGATCATCACGGTACTGGGTGCACTCTGTCTGCCGCTATAGCTGCTGAACTCGCAGCTGGTACGGAAACAGTAGAAGCTGTAAAGAGAGCCATTGATTACACTAGGCTTGGAATCGAACATCGGTTCAAAGGAGGAAAAGGTTACGGTTGTGTTGGTCACGTCTTCGACGTTGACTGGTTGAAATGAAAAACGTAATTGTGGCGAGAAAAGGGGGAAAACCATGAACCACATAAGCAATTTGGATGTTCCGAACATACTGGATAAAGTAGTTTCTACAAAACCTCTTATTTATCACATGACAAATATGGTAGCAATGGAAGAGCAGGCACACCTTTCATTGGCCATAGGAGCTTCCCCAGTTATGTCTTTATTCCCTGAAGAAGCTGCCCAAATGGTTACCATAGCTAATACGATTTTGATAAACATTGGAACTCCTTCCAAAGAAGCCAATGAAGCCATGTTGATTGCAGCCAGGACAGCACGAAACTTAGGTAAACCAGCAATTTTAGACCCAGTAGGCTATGGTGCAACAAAAGCACGAATAGACTTTGTTGAAACACTACTCGAGACGGGAGCTTTCACCATTATTAAAGGAAATGGCGCTGAAATCTCCTTGCTTGCAGGTGAACGTGCAGAAGTTCGGGGGGTAGATTCCGTAGGCTCACCACTCGCAGCTATCGCGGCAAGAAAGGTAGCAGCGAGATATAACTGCGTTGCAGCGGCTACAGGCCCTGTAGATTATGTTTCAGATGGTACAAAAGTATATAGCCTTGAAAGCGGTCATGAATGGCTCACAAAAGTATCTGGTTCGGGTTGCTGGGTTGGTACACTAATGGCGGCATGCGCATCGGTGGTAGATCCCCTGCCAGCCGCTATGGCAGCGCTCTCTATAATGGGAGCTGCATCAGAAGAAGCCGCCAAACGTTCCAAAGGTCCTGGAACTTTTCGCATCAACATGTTCGACGTAGTTTATGAGATAACATCCAAGCCGCATAACTTCAAATTCCCAGAGTGGAAAACACTCGAGGAGGAATAAAGAAAAATGATTACTAAAGAGCAGCTAACAGAAAAATTGAAGCTGTATGTCATACTGGACAGGAAGTTGGGTAACGGTGTATCTTTGCCTGATCAAGCGCACTTGGCCATAGCAGGAGGTGCCACTGCCATACAACTACGCGACAAAGAGATGACTTCTCGCGATTACTACGAAATGGCTCTTACCATAGGAGAAATCTGCAAAGAAAACAACGTACTCTTTATTGTAAATGACCGTCTGGACATCGCTTTAGCCGCAGAAGCAGACGGAGTTCATTTAGGTCAAGAAGACCTTCCCCTGCAGGCAGCTAAGAAACTAGTCCCACCATCCTTCATCATTGGTATCTCTGCAACTAACGTTGAAGAGGCTAAGGAAGCTGAAAATGGAGGTGCAGATTATCTCGGTGTAGGAGATGTATTCGGTACCGGTAGCAAGGCAGATGCAAAAACTATTGGAGTGGACATGCTCAGGCAAATATGCGCAGCTACTTCCATACCTTGCGTAGCCATAGGTGGCGTTAACAAAGAAAACGTTCACATAGCCTTGGACAGCGGGGCGATTGGAATCGCAGTGATTTCAGCAGTAGTTTCTCAAAAAGACATCACCAAAGCAGCTAAAGAGTTAAGAGCC
>MTBK01066465.1_pt1 | contig 25220 bp, 26 predicted proteins | sample 1535981 | NCBI WGS metagenome assembly MTBK01 (sample SAMN06109225, study PRJNA356200) | anaerobic digester metagenome | isolation source: biogas reactors fed with pig manure or primary and secondary sludge | place: Spain | collected 2016-06-30
TCCTGACGGCGATCCCGACCGGTTGGGACAACGGGATCGCCTACCTCACCGGCGACCCGGCCAATCGGCCCTTCCACACCACACCGCCGGGCCCGTACGGCGTCGGGGGTCCACCGGTCAACGCCGGCGCCGTCGACCCCTACGGTCCGCCCACGCCACTGGTGACACTCACACCCATCCCGGCTGCGCTGGCGGCGCGCACCGTCAGCGGCTTCCCCACATCGAGTGAGGACTCACGCAGAAGAAGTGCGAGTAACCCCCTGCGTACTTCCTCACTCGACGCGAGGCACCGGGTTCAGCGCGCGGCGCCCGAGCCGACCGCGGCGCGATCCACCGCGCTGAAGCGCAGTGCCGCGTCGTCCACCGAACCCTTGCGCAAGCGGGCGTGGTCGGCCCAGTAGTCCATCTCGATGGTCCACGGACCGCTGTCGCCCTGCCTGGGAAGCCCGTCGGCGGCCCGCAGGATGTAGCCGGCCTCGAAGTCGAGCATCGGCCGGGTCTGGATGCCTGGGTCGTCGGCGACCGGCATGACCGTGGTGTAGCCGTGCTGATCCATGTAGGCGAGCATCCGGCACAGGTGATCGCAGACCAGGCCGACCTTGAGCGTCCACGACGAGTTGGTGTAGCCGAACATGAAGGCCAGGTTCGGGATACCGGACAGCATGAATGCCTTGTAGACCAGGCTTTCGCTGGGGTCCTTGACCTCGCCGTCCACCGAGACCTCGATACCGCCGAACAGCTTCACGTTCAGACCGGTGGCGGTGACGATGATGTCGGCATTCAGTTCGCGGCCGCTCTCCAGCAGAATTCCGGTCTTGGTGAACCGGACGATCTTGTCAGTCACCACTGAGGCGCGGCCGCTGCCGATGGCGCGGAAGAGGTCAGCGTCGGGCACCGCGCACAGGCGCTGGTCCCACGGGTTGTAGCTGGGAGTGAAGTGGGTGGCGACATCGAAGTCCTCGGGCAGGAACTTTACGTTGGCGGAGCGGATGATGCGCTTGGCGACGTTGGGGTGACGCTGGCAGAGGTTGTAGATGAACCGCCCCTTGCCGATGTTGAACCGCCGGGTGGCGGCGTAGGCCGCCTTCTCCGGCAGCACTTTGCGCAGCGTATTGGCGATCGGGTCCTTCCGCGGCAGCGGCATCACATAGGACGGCGAACGCTGCAGCATGGTGATGTGGCCGGCGTCGTCGGCCATCGCCGGGATCAGCGTCACCGCGGTGGCGCCGCTACCGATCACGACGACCTCCTTGCCGCGGTAGTCGAGATCCTCCGGCCAGGACTGCGGGTGCACGATCACACCGCCGAAGTCCTCCTGGCCCTCGAAATGCGGGGTGTAGCCGCTGGCGTAGTCGTAGTACCCGGTGGCGCCGAACAGGAAGGCGCAGGTGACCTCCCACTGCTGGCCGTCGCGCTCCACGGTGACCGTCCAGCGTGCCGTCTCGCTGGAGAAGTCGGCCTTGACGATCTTGTGCTGCAGATAGATCCGCCGGCCCAGATCGTCCTCCTCGATGACCTCATGGAGGTAGTCGAGGATCTCGTGGGCGTCGGCGATGGCGTTGTCGGAGGTCCACGGCTTGAACTCATAGCCGAAGGTGTGCAGGTCGGAGTCCGAGCGGATGCCCGGATAGCGGAACAGGTCCCAGGTTCCGCCGATGGCGTCGCGGCCGTCCAGGATCGCGAAGCTCTTCCCCGGCAGCGTCGTCGCCAAGTAGTGCCCCATGCCGAGCCCGGAGATGCCGGCCCCGACGATCAGGACATCGACATGACCGGTGAACGAATCCTTCGGGCGGGTCTGGTTGAACGTGGCGACGGACATCGGGTCTCCCGGATCGGCGTGATGGAGCAAGCTGGAGTAAACGCTAACAATGTTATAGTTTTGTGGATGGCTGTCAAGGGAATCGACCAAAAGGGGCCGACTGTGACGATCGCCAGCGCGGCCCGCCGGGCGCCGGTGCAGGAGCGCAGCCGCCAGACGGTGATCAGGATTCTGGACGCGGCCGCCGCGATCGCCGACGAGGAAGGCGTCGACGCCGCCACCACCCGGGCGATTGCCGACCGGGCCGGGGTGTCCTACCCGTCGCTGTACCGGTTCTTCCCCGACCGCGAGGCGATCCTGGGCGAACTACTCGAACGGCAGTGCGCCGAACTGGACACGCGATGTGTGGAGGCCGAACGCACCTGGCGGATCGAGTCGGTCGCCGACCTGCTCGACAACGAAATGGCCCTGCACGTGCAGTACTACCGCCAGCACCCGAGCACCGCGCGGATGTGGATGGGCGGGCGCACCTCCCCCGCCGTCACGGGCTACGTCCGGACCCGGATGCAGACCCTGGCCGACCGGATGCACGGAATCGTTTTGGCAGCCGGGCTGATCCCCGCCGACACCGACCCGCGCACGATGCTGGTGGCCGTCGAGATGGCGGACCGGGTGCTGGAACTGTCCTACCGCGGCGGTGATTTCGACGAGCGGATCCTGGCCATCGGCCGACGGGCGCTTATCGCTTTCGGTCGTGACCTTTCCGGGGACCTCTCCGGGGACCTTGCCGGAAACTCCCCGCGCTCCCCCAGGTGATCTGCATCAGATCCGCGCTCGGGGTGGCCTCGACGAGTCGGCCGAACGCCGCGGAGAAACCGTCGACGATCATCTCGTGGTCCGGCACCAGTGCGGTGTCGCAGGCGATCCCGACCGTCACCTCGCCGTTGTAGCTGTAGATGGTGAAACTCATCGGCTGATCCCCGGAGATCGGGGCCCAGCCGACCATCCCGTCGACCAGGCTGCCCGCCAAATACACGGGATCGGGCGGCCCGGGCACGTTGGTCAGGGTGCCGACCGTGCGATTGGCGAACAGGTCCACCGAGGCTTCGTAGAGTCCGCGGCTGAACCCGGCGATGGTCTCCTGGAACCGGAACGCGACGGCCGCTTCGTGACCGTTCTTGATTCGGTCCATCCGCCGCTTGGCGACGGCCAGCACCTCGTGGGCGTCGGGTTCATCGGTGGGCAGTTCGAGTTGGACCAGCGCGAACTCGTTGCCCAGGGTTTCCGGCAAGGTCAGATCGAGCGGTTTCAGATTGACCGGCACCATGAAAGTCACCGACGAGCAGCGGGCCTGGTGAGCCTGCAGGTAGTCGTGCAGGCACCCGGCGACGGTGGCCACCAGCACGTCGTTGACCGTGCACTGGTTGGCCGCGGCGACCGCCTTGACCGCGGGCAGGGACAGCGGCTCCGACCAGGCCACACTCTTGGCCCCACCGGCGGTGCCGGTCCAGATCGTCACGTCGTTGCGGGTGCCCAGCAGCAGTTTGCGCAGTGTGTCCACATCGCCGGGGGCGCCGGAGAACACATCGACCAGCCGTCCACCGCCGGGCAGCGCCGAACGAACCGTGTCGGCGATGCCCGCACCGGTGGCCTGGGCGGCATGCACCAGGGTGTCGGCGGCACCCAACGGATTACGCAGGGCGAAACGGCCCAACCGTCCGGCCTGCTGCAGCGCCACCGGGGCATCAGTCAGCCCGCTGAGGACGCCGGTGGCCCGGGACACCGTCGCGCCGGCCCGATGCGCGACACCGGCCACACCAGAACGCAACCGGCTGGCCAGCGGCTGACCGGGCGGGTGCGGCCGGGCCGCGACCTGGGCCACCGCCGGGGCGAGGATCGGCCCGCCGTCGGGTTCGGCGTCGAACAGGCTCATCGACAACTGCACCATCCGCATACCGTCGGCGATGGCGTGGTGGCTGCGCAGGATCATCGCGCTGCCCTCGCGGTAGCGACGCACCCAGATGGCCTGCCAGAGTGGCCGTTCGCGGTCAAGCATCTCGGTGCGGTGGGCGGCGACGAGTTCCTGCAACGCCCGCGGATCGTCGGGATTGGCCAGTGACACCAGGGCGACGTGGTTGTCGAATTTGAAGTGCGGGTCGGGCTCCCACCACCAGCTTCCGTCGTCGTCCTGAACCGCGCGGCTGCGGAACACCGGGTAGCGGCGCAGCAGTCGCTCGGTGACCACCTTGCGGACCTTGCCGAAATCGAGCGGCTCGGCAGTCCAGATGACCGAGTCGACCACCATCAGGTTGTTCGGTCGGTCCATCTCCAGCCAGAGCGCGTCCTGGATCCCGAGCCGTTGCCGCTGTTGGGTCGCCATCCGCCCATTGTCGGTGATGGGTCGGCCCGGCCACGCCGGATCGGGCCAGAGCGCCTGGACGAACCGTCCGGTGTACCGCTCAGCCGGCCTCGAAGTGCTGGTAGTCGACCGGGTCGCGCCAGGTCCCGCCCCACGTCCAGCCGCGGTCGGTGAACACGGTCACCGCGGCGTCGCCGGGGTGCAGCAGTCCGAGGTCGTCCCGGGTGCGGTCGAGATAGCGCCGTGCGGTCGCGGGCTGCAGATCACCGGCGGAGTCGAGGTAGGGGTTGACCAGCGGGTTGACGTCGATCGCGCGTCCGTACGCGTGCTCGGACCACCGGGTGCTGCCGGGCAGCGGCCGGCAGTTGAACGCCGAGGTGTTGTTGTCGCGCATGGAGGCCTCGTCCCCGGCGCCGGGATAGTGCTCGACGGTCCGGATGCGTTCGATGGGATAACGCATCCTGACCAGGTCGGCGAAGATGGCGATCACATCGTCGACGACGTCGCGGTGCACCACCAGGTTTCCGCGGTGCAGGATTCCGTCGTTACCGAGGTGGTCCAGCTCAACGCGGCGCAGGTCGGCCGGTCCGACCGGGCATCCCGGGCGCCAACTGGCACCGAGGTCCGTGGCGGTGACGGGGTGGACGCCGGCCGGCCGGGGCTCGGGAGCCGACGCCGCCGGCGCAGCCGGCGAAGTTGCCGCCGCGACGGCCGCCGGGGATGCCGGGATCGGTGTCGCGACGGGGGTCTGCGACACCGCTGCGGCGCACCCTGCTGTCAGGGCAGCCGCCATCAGGGCCGCGATCCGTGCCGCCATGCGGTCGATCCCATCACAACGGCCAGCCGCAGGACCGTACGCCACGGCCGGACAGGGCATAGATTGACTTTTGTGAGGTCGCAGCGACTCCGGGCGGCGGCGGCACTGCTGGCTTGGGTGACGATGACCGGCTGCGCGCCGGGCTCCACCCCGCGCGCCACCGCACTGCCGGCCGACCGGATGGTGTTCATGGTGATGTCCGCCGGCGGCATGGTTCCATCGGTCATCTACGCGATGCAGTCGCCGTCGCTGGCGATGTACGGGGACGGCCGGGTGCTCACCGTGATCCCCGCCCCGGCTCTGCAGCCCGTTCCGGCGCGCTACGAGGTGGCCCGGGTCGACCCGGCCGACGTGCAACAGTTCGTGGCCGCGGCCCGGTCCAGCGGCCTGCTCGGCGGCAGCATCGACTTCGGTGCCCCGCGGATGACCGATCTGGCCACCACGACGGTGCTGGCGAACGACCACGGCGAACCGGCGCAGGTGCGGGTGTACGCACTCAACCAGCAGTTCGAGACGGGGCTCACCCCCGCCCAGCGCGATGCCCGCGATCGGCTCCGCGCGCTGATCGCCAGCGCCGCCGCGCTACCGGGCGGAGCCCCCCGGCAGCCCTTCTCCCCCGAGCGGGTGACGGTCCACGAGCCGCTTCCCGGCCGCAACGACGAACCAGCCACTGCGGTATGGCCGGGCCCCCCGCTGTCGGACTTCATGAACGCGTCGACGGCACGCCGTGCGGTCGCCTGCGGCGAACTCACCGGTCCCGCGGCCGGTGCGGTCTACCAGGCGGCGCTGCAGAACCCTGGTGCGCGCTGGCTCGTCGACGGCACGACGCGGGTACTGGCGGTCAATCCGCTGCCCCTGGCGGGGTGCTCGTGAGCGGCCGGCCGAACATCCTGATTCAGGCCAGCATCGGGTCGATTGCCGAACGGGGAACCAGCACCTCCGGGGCGCCGGCCGCGTCGGGCAGGAGCGTGCCCCTGCTGAAGAAGAAGATCACCCCGTCATTGGTGATGGCGAAGTTCTGGTAGTTGGCCGGGTCCAGACCGGCTTCGGGCGAGATCGGAACCGGCTGCCCCGCTTGGGCATTCACGTCGGCCTGAACCGTGCGGAACACCACCGGAAGCGGGTCGGCGGTCGGCTGCCACAGCGTCTCCCAGGTGATCGGCTTGCGGTAGGTCTGATCCCAGTTGAACGATTTGTAGGACGTCTGAGGGTGTGCGGCGCCGGTGTTCTGGTACGTCGTCAGCACCATCCCGGTGGTTCCGCGCGGCGGGATCGCCGAACCGTACTTCGCGGCGGTGATGCTCAGCGCATAGGGCAGTACCCGCGGGGCGGAACTGCGGGCAGTACTGAGGAAGCCGTCCCGAGTCTTGGAGATGTAGTCGGCGACCGATTTCAGGTCGGGGTAAGCGGTCGGAAAGCTGATGTCGACGGTGTAACCGGGATCGGTCAGCTGAATCGTGCACACCCCGCTGGTCTCGATGCCCTTGAGTTCGGTGCAGTAGTTCTTCGGGGCCGCCACCGCGCCGGCGGGGAGTCCCACACCGGCGGCGACGGCGATCATGGCGGCCGCCGCGAAACGTGTGATGAACATGCCGAGCCGTCGTCTCCTTCCGGGAATGCCCACCCGGGAGCCAAGCGCCGCAACTTCGCCCGCACCCGGGAACCGGCGCCGAAGCTACCCCAAGACAGCGGTGGACTCAAGAAAGTCCGCCGCCCGCCTGGTATCTCAGGAACAGCCAGCGAACCCTGGTCGCCGGCCCACCTCGGCAAGTCGGGACGGCACTATCCCAATTCGACGCGACGCTTGAGTGCTGTCAGGGTGCTGGTGACGATCAACGATTCAACTCGCGACCGGATGCCAGACCAAATCCACAGCCCTATCCCGAGTTCGAGGCTGTAGGCCACCGTAGTCCGGCCGTCACCAGCAACTTTCAAGCTGCAACAGCCATCCTCTTTCTTCAGGATTCGTCCCTCCACCAGCCTCCAGCGGACACTTTCATCGCCGTTCCAGAGGTATTCCAGAAGAAATTCGTCAGGCAGCGGTCCGTATCTTTCCCGCCAGCGGGCAAGGGTCGGCCGGCCCGCCGGGTCGCGCTCGATGACTGCCACCGAGTCGGCGGCGGACCACTCGAGCATGCCGGGCAGGTCTGCCAACACATCCATCACGTGGGCGGCGGTCGCGTTGACCGTTATCTCACACGTTGCCATTGCTTCCTCCGGGCAGAAGCGTCCTCTCGGTAGCCATAAGTCAGTGCGCTGCCCAGACGTCCTCGAGATAGCGGTTCGTCGCGCGCAGTTCCTCGAGCCACGCCACGCCCTCATCGGCGGAGACACCCGCGTACCGCTGATATATCTCGGCAAAGGCACCCCGCAACGCGGGCGCGACGGTGCCGGCTCCCCCGCAGACATAGGTATTGCCTCCGGCCGCCATCAGCTCGAGAATCTCGTCAGCATGGCAGCGCACGGCGTCCTGAACCCGCCGGCGGGTGCCGTCCTGCACAGCTGAGTACGCAGTCACGATCTTGACCACACCGTCGGATTCGAACTGTCGAATCTCGTCTTCGTAGATGAAATCCGAATCGGGCAAACGGCATCCGTAGATCAGCAGCGCCGGCCCGAGCGTGGCGCTGGCCCCTTGCGCTGCCCGCTCCTGCAGGAAACCGCGGAACGGTGAGAGCCCGGTTCCGGTGGCGATCATGATCATTGGTGTGGCCGGATCGTCAGGAACGTAGAAGGGCAGACCCGGCGGACGGATGAATCCCGGCACCATGGTGCCGGGCTCGGTTCGGGCGAGGAAGTTCGACGAGGTCCCGTGATAGATCCCAATGCCGTTGCGCGCCGGTGCCCGAAGGGCTCCAACTGTGATGCTGCAGCGATCCGGATGCGCCATCGGCGACGACGAGATCGAGTAATACCGGGGGGCTAAACCGGGCAACAGGTCAAGGCAGGTATTGAGGGGGACGTCGATGGATCGGTACCGCTGCACCATATCGAGCAGAGACACCCGCTTGAAGAGGATCTCCTCGCGGTATCTGGTCACATTCTCTTCACCCTCGGCCGCCCAAGCTGCAAGCTCCGCCTGTTCGTCCGGGTCCGTGGCGAATTCGGCCAACGTCCTGATCTGAGCGCGCGTCAACGGAGCCTGCAGTTCGACTCGCGCGGAAAGTATCTCGGAGACCACGAACGGCGTGTCCAACGGCAGGTGACTTGGCGCCCCGGTGTTCGGTCGGATCATCACCAACTCGTCGAGGTCGAGTTCAGCCAGAGCGGCAGCGCGACCGACGACCTCAGCGGCATTGCGGGGAAGCAGCGCAATGTGGTCACCGGTGCGATAGGTGGCTCCCGCGGGCAGCTGGAATTCGATATGCCGGGTGGACCGGGGGGCCTGACCAGTCCGACCGACCCTGGTCAGCAACTCCCGATTCTCGAGCATGCGAAACGCTGCGGCATCCAAGGATGAGAAGAACGACCCGTGCAGGCGCTGCCCAGTCGCCGTTATCTCATAGCGGTTCCTGTCGACCGCGATGTCGGCCTGCGGCGCCAATCCGAGAGCGTCACCCGCCTTGTTCCAGAATGAGGCGTACCAATCGCGGAACATGCCGTCGAAATCGTCGGAGGCGTCGGCGGCGCCGCGCTCTACAAAGCGAGCCGCCCCCGCAGCTTCGAGCATGTCATCGACCTCTGCCGGCACCTTCTGGAAGGTGGACGCCCACACCCGATCTCCGGCCCCGAAGACCGCGTACGTCACGCCCTCCAAGGAGCCGGAAGGGACTCCGCTGCTCAGCCAACGGTGGAATTCGACAGCGTTATCGGGTGGGTTGCCGTTGTAGGACGACGTACAGATGACGACCAGTCCGGTCGTCGGCAGCAAGCCGACGTGGTCGTCGAGCGCACCCTGGGTCACGGTGAAGCCGCGGGCGCGGCCGTCTTCGGCGATCTCGTTGGCGATCCTCTCGGAGGTCCCCAGATTGGAGCCGTGCAGCACCAGAATCGGGTTTCCTCCGCCGTAATCGGAAACGACGCGATGTGACGCCACTGCTTCGACGGGCGTCTCGGCGGCGGCGGTAGACCGCGGGCCTGCGAGCACTGCTGCCTCGCGGCCCTCTCGGGGCTTGACCGTGATGGTGAGGTTGGCCGGCTTGATCGCGAAGAAGTCTTTGATCTCCAGTTGGTAGTCAAACGAATCAATGAGGTTGAACCGCTGCAGGATCAGGCCGAGTAGCAGTTGGGATTCGTAGAACGAAAAGTGACGGCCGATGCAGGCCCGCTGACCGTTGCCGAACGGCATCCACGCCCAGTGCGGCCGAGATGCCTCAACCTCCGGCAGGAACCGATCGGGGTCGTACTTCTCCGGGTCGGGGAAGATCGAAGGGTCGCGTTGTATCTGCGGGGTCAGGATCAGGATGGGCTGACCCTTCTTTACCCGGTACTTGCCACCGATCACTTCGTCGGCCAGCGGACGGAGTTGGAATCCCGCGCCGACCGGCCACAGCCGAAGCGCCTCCTTCATGCACTGCAGCAGATAAGGCAACTTGGAGATTTGCGTCTCGGTCGGGAGGACGGACAAGTCATCTCCGAATACCTCGTCGACCTCCGCGTAGCACTTGGCCAAGGCCTCGGGATTTTTCACAAGGTAGTAGACGGTCCACATGAGCATTCCGCTGGTGGTGTCGTAACCTGCGGCGAGGAAGGTCAGCATCTGCTGACGAATGTTGAGCCGGTCCAACTTCTGGCCGCTGCCCTTGTCAGCCTGGGTCAGCATGAGATCGAGAACGTCGCCGTTCTTCCCGACGTCGGCGCTGCGGATCCGTTCGTCAATGATCTCGTCTGCCAGGTTGTTGGCGAAACTGACGTTCTCCTTGTACCTGCTCCGCCCCTTGATGGCCTCGTAGATGTCCTCGCCGGGCAATCGACTTGGGCGGTTGACGCATTCGGCGATCGCCTCCTCGATAGCCACCACGATCGGTGGCATATCTTGGCGATAGAACGACCCGGGACGATAGCTGAAGCACACCAAGCAGATGGTGTCGAAGGTCAACTTGGTCATATCGGAGACGATGTCGACGGGGTCGCCGGGGTTCAGCCGGGCCCACTTCATGACCAGTTGGTCGGCGATATCGGCCATCTTCGCGGTGTAGCCCTTGATGGCCTGGGGCGCGAAGGCGGGCAACAGAATGTTGTGGGCCTTCTTCCATGCGGGTTCGTCGGTCCACGCACTGAAGATGGCGTCGCCGACAATCTCCCGCATGGTCACGAGTTCGGGTGAGTTGTTCTTTTCGAACCGGCTCTCGTCCAGACATTCTTCGACAAGGTCGCCGCCGGTAATGACGACCAGATCCTGGCCGGGCGCAACCAGGCTGTAGATCGGGCCGAGTTCGTCGGCCAGATCCATCAGACTCTGGGTCGGGTGGTCGGAATCGAGATGGAGTGCATCCCCCAAGACCGGCAGCCTGTTTGTTGGCCGTGGAATGTCCTCGAAAGTGGTTGGACCGTTCATCTGGCTGAGGGACCTTTCTGATCTGGTTTTCAGTTGGCGTGCATGTCGGTGGCGAGATCGGCGGTTGAGCCCACGCGGCGCTTCGCGGTGCGGACCGGAAGGACCAGCAGTGGCACGGACACCAACATCAGGACCAAGCTCGTCACACCCAGCCGGGACCAATGTCCGTCTGTCCCGGCAATCACACCTGCGAGTGCCGGGGCGATAGCGCCGGCCACCAACGCGGTACCGCCGGCCAGAACGACGAGCCGGCCCGAATTCGTATCCAGTTCGGCTGCCAACGCCAACAAGAGCGGAGTGACGCAAAAGAACGCGAGGTTGATTGCGAGGAATCCCGCAATGAACGGCGCGGGACTGGCCGCTGTACCGACCAGCAGATTGCCCGCACCCAACGCGGCAACAGCCGGGACGATGAGTGTCATTTTGCCCACTTTGGCGCCGAACGCCATTGTGATTCCGGCTCCGACCAATCCAATGAGTTGGGATGCACCCAGAAACATCGCCGTGGTCTGCACAGAGAGTCCGGCTTGCTCCCCGATCGGCTCAGCGAACGTCCAGACCATCGCGTTCCCGATTTCCAGAACGCCCATGACGCCCACGAGAAGTGCTGCCGGACCGACGATGCGCAGTCGTTCCGATAGTCCGGTCCGACCTTCGTCGCACGAAAGCCCTTGTCCGCTCACCTCCTCGCCTGGCTTGACCGAAGGGGTGTCGTCCTTCGGCAGGAATCGCACATCCGGCAACCGCACGATGAGTGCGATGCACAGCAATTCCGCGACGGCGATCCCGAGGTAGATACCAACCTTCGGCCAGATGTCGTGCAGGCTCGGGCCGAGTGTGAGCATCAGTGCTCCCACCAGCATCCATGTGATGGTGACAATGCTGAAAGCGCGTTCCGGGAGCCGTGCGTAGGCCAGGGCGGAGTTCGCGCACGCGTAGCACAACCCTGCCCCTATCCCCGTCATGATCTGCAACGCCAGCACGACGCCGAACCCGGTTGCAAAGCCTGTCAACGAAAGACACGCCGCGGCGAGAAGTGCTCCAGCGATCCCGACCTTGCGTCGATCCAGACGCGGCAGCGCGGGCAGAACTCCGAATGCGGATAAGGCGACCCCGCCTTGTCCGCACGCCACCAGCAGACCCGCCGATGCAATCCCGAAGTGAAACTCGCGGGCGAAGGACACGGCAAGCAACGGGGACAAAAAGGTGGTCAGGAATCCGGCGGCCATCATCCCGGCCGCACCAACCACCAAGCCCCGGTGTTCGCCCGTGTGTGCGCGCTCGGACTCGCCGCCTTGGGGCTCCTTCATCCTTCGCCCTTGTTCATACTTCGCCGCCGTCCCTACGCCCCCAACAGGGGACACATTCCAGCCGGGCCAGTCTCACTTCCGGCCGGGGAGCATCATCACCGTGCGGACCATCGGCAACAGCGCCTTCTGCCACCACGCCGATGACATTCCGAATGGCGGATCGAGATTGAGTACCCGCGCGGTGGCGATCGTCTGCGATTCGGTGTACTTGAGGAGTCCTTCAGGTCCGTGCCGGCGCCCGACTCCGGACAATCCCATGCCACCCATCGGTGCGCTGAGGCTTCCCCACGCAAACGCGTAGCCCTCATTGACATTCACCGTCCCGGACCGCAGTCTGGCGGCGATCTTCTCGCCCTCGGCGGTGGAGCTCGCCCACACGCTGGCGTTCAAGCCGTATTCGGTGTCGTTGGCCTTCTCGACGGCTTCATCGACATCGGCAACCGGGTAGATGGACACCAATGGTCCGAACGTTTCGTTTGCGGCGCATTCCATTTCGGGGGTGACGTCAGCCAGCACGGTCGGTTCGTAGAACAGCGGCCCGATGTCGGGCCGCGCCTTTCCACCCGCAATAATCCTGGCGCCCTTCGCCGTTGCGTCGTCGACGTGACCTGAGACCGTCTTCAGCTGACCTTCTGAGATGAGACTGCCCATGTCGACGGAGAAGTCGTATGCGGTACCGAGTTTCATGTTTCGCACCGCAGTGCCGAACTTTCGGGTGAATTCCTCAGCAATGCCTTTTTCGACGTAGATCCGTTCAATCGAGATGCACAGCTGGCCAGCGTTGGAGAAGCAGGCCCGGGTAGCGGCCTTCGCCACCTTGTCGAGATTGGCACCGCGGGTCACGATCATCGCGTTCTTACCCCCGAGCTCGGCCGAGAAGCCGATGAGGCGGCGGCCAGCATGCTCGGCAAGCTGGATTCCGGTCGCCGACGAACCAGTGAACATGAGGTAGTCGCAGTTGTCGGTGATCGCGGTACCCACCACCGAGCCCGGACCGGGCACCACGGCGTACAACCCTCGCGGCAAACCAGCCTGATACAGCAGTTCGGCACAGGCCAGTGCGCAGTACGGCGTCTGGCTATCCGGCTTGAGCACCACCGCGTTGCCGGCCAGCAACGCCGGCACCGAGTCCGACGCGGTCAGGGTCATCGGATAGTTCCACGGCGAGATAACCCCGACCACACCCTTGGGCTGGTGCGCCACGGTGGTCTTGCCGATCCCCGGCAGCAACGCCTGCACCTTGTGCGGCTTCAATAAGGCTGCGCCAACACGGACGTAATAATTCGCATTCGCGACCAAGTCGATGACTTCTTCCTGCGCCGCCCACCTCGCCTTACCTGCCTCAGCCTGGAGCAGGTCCATCAGGAAGTCGCGATTCCGCATCACAAGATCCCGATATCGGCGTACCACATCAATCCGCTCGCTGACCGGACGCTTTGCCCATTCGACCTGCGCCGCGCGGGCTTCCGAGAAGGCCGCTTCGACGTCATCGGCAGTACCCACCGGGATGGTCGTCAACGGCTTGCCGGTGAACACCTCGATGATCGACGTGCTCGGACGTGCATCGATATCCCCGATCGCGGCCAGCCTGCGCAGGCGATCGAATACCTCTGCTGATGGTGCGGGCATACCGCCGCCTTCCTCTACCTCTGGGTACGAATCATGGGTCTGGACACGACGACAGTTCGGTACCAGCCGAAATAGTACACTGTATTAAAACAAGGGTATCGACAGCAGTCATTGCCGGAGCGGAGCGGCCGTTGCCAAAGATGGTTGATCACGACGAGCGGAAGCGCGAGATTGCGGCCGCAATGTGGCGGATACTCTTACGCGAGGGCGTGGGCGCGGTAACGGTGCGCGCTCTTGCTGCAGAAACAGGCTGGTCTGTCGGCGCAATTCGCCACTACTACAAGTCCAATGACGACCTCCTTCTCTTCGCGATGGGCGAGATGCTCGTCAGCATTGCCGGGCGGATAGGGGCGCTCGACTTCGACGAGCCGGACCGTGCTGTGCTCCAGAAGGCCGTCGAAGAGATGCTTCCACTCGATCAACAGCGCAAGGCTGAGGCGCAGATCTGGTTCACCCTGCTGACCCGTCGTATCGCCAATCCGGAGCTGGCCGTCAAGGCGCACAGCCTCGATCTTGTAGTCCGTGGCGCGGTGCGCAATGTGCTGTCTGAGTTGGCAGTCGCGAATCTCGTATCTCCAAGTCGCGACCTTGAGACCGAAGTCGTGCGCTTGCATGCGTTGATCGACGGTCTAGCTCTTCATGCACTGTCCGAGCCACCACTGGACTCCCCCGCGGCAATACGCGCCGCGATAAGTACTCACCTCGCGGAGCTAGCGACCAGGGTTCGCTAGTTGCTCAGGAACAGGTAATACAGACCGTCTCCGATCAGAAGCCGACTCGGGCTCCGGCGGCTATGGCCCCCAGATCATCAGGTCCTCCATTCCGTTGTTCATCGTGACCGTGGTGGGCGCGGGACCGGTGACGTCGAAGTGGATCTTCCCGGTCGCCGACGCACCCTGCGGGATGGTGGCGGCACTGATGTTGGCCGGACTCGCCACCTGCCACAGAACGCGGTACGCGGCCTGGTTCGGGGCGACGGCGTTGAACTGGGAAACGGCGGGCGTGACGCTTCCCCGGATGGCCTTGACGGTGGCCGTCGCCTCCCACAGGGTGCCAGCCACCCGGTAGCCCGGCATGACATCGTTGCAAGGCTTGAGCCCGGCGACTGTCCAACTGAGCGCGACCTGGCCCACCGAGTCGGTCATGTTCAGTGCACTGCCGAGTTTGCCCACAATCGGATAGGGCGCCGCCGCTGCCGGTACCGCGGTCGCCGTGGCGACGACTGCGACCGCGGTAGCCGCCAACGCCGTCTTGATTCTGGTCTTCACGTTGTCCTCCTCATCGAAACGATGTGACCCGAGGAGCAACCCCGCCGGTGGACGGCCGTCAGACCTCGGTGCCACGGGACTTCTTCCAGCGTGGACTCCCTTGGGGGGCAGCGCAAGATGCTGGGGCGACGGATTACCTCAGGTAACCGACGCGATCTTCCACCGGTTCGATATCTCCGAGACGCAGTTCTTGTCATTCTTCACGGAGCGGCCAGGAATTAGACGGGTGATTTCGGGGTTGGCCGCCGCGACGACGATCTGGGTGTCCGGAAATGCGGACAGGGTCGCGTCAACCAGTCGCTTGATGGAGTAATCAGGAGCAACGCTGCGGTCGCCAGCCCAACGCGCCGAGTGAGGGCCTGTCGGCCGGGCCGGACCGTGCGCATTTCTGGAGGCCGAGTCGATCACCGAACTCGGTCAGGACCTCGCTCCGCTCCCCGAGGCACACGCCGCGTTCGACCCCATCGCTACCGGGTACGTCACCGCCGAACGGACAGGACTCAGGCAGGACTCAGACAGGACGCAGACAGGACGCAGACAGGACATCGAGATCCGGGCATTAGTACGATCCCCACCATGAGCGATACAAACAAGGGTGTGCGCAGGCTTTCACAACTGGGCACGGCCGTTGGTCTGACCTGTCTTGCGGTTGCGCTGGCAGGGTCGGCCCACGCCGATGATCTGAACACCACGACCTGCTCGGAACAGCAGATCATGTCGTCAATGCAGCAGAACGACCCCATCATCTGGGGACGGATCAGTGGCGATCCGAAGCTGGAACAACAGTTGCGGGTCGGGCTCGCGGTGCTCCTGGCCGCACCTCCGGGGCAGCGTCAGCAGCAGGTGAACACCCTGGAGGGGATCCTCGGCTACGAACGGTGGGCGGGCGTCAGTGACGACATCATGGACTCGTCCAACGGTCCGATCGGCAGGGCCATCAACGCCTGCCACAACTTCTGAACGAATCTCCGCTATTCCGCTGAGCGGAAGTACGGTTCGACCGTGCCGCTGAGCCTGATCACCATCGGGTTTCCGCGGCGATCCTTGGCGGTGGGGACTTCAACACGCACCCACCCCTCGGCCACGTTGTATTCGTGAACATTGGTCTTCTCGACACCGTTGAAGCGAATACCCACGTCGCGGATCAGCACCTCTTCGCTATAGAAGGGGCTGTGCGGATCAATGGAGAGGTGGTTCGGTGGAACGTCTGAGATCTGGTCCTCGGGCATGATGACTTTCGTTTGAGAGCTGCGCTTCATCCTGGGTTGTACTCGCTAAGAACCTACGTGACGCGGCTAGGGCGGCCGACGCCAGTCTTGGCTGCCCGACTCGGCCACACTGAGCGGATAACCCAGGCCGCCGAGACCGCCGTCGCCGGATTTCCGCCGACATGAGTCAGGCGATGTCGTCTGTAATCAGTCGCAGTAGTCGCACCTACCGATTGTGGGAAGCTCGATACCTCAGCAGATCTTCGGTTTCCGTGCCTGATCCAGCCATTCCGTGCCGGGGTCCCGCTGCTGCTGGTTTCATAGCTGGCTCATAATTGGTGGGTGAGCTCTTCGGGCACCGGGGGCGGGTCTGCGGCGCGGTCGGAGCCAAGCCGTGCCGAGCCGAGCCGAGCCGAGCCGAGCCGTGCCGAGCCGAGCCGAGCCGAGCCGAGCCGAGCCGAGCCACGACAGCATGTCTCGGATGTGCCGCATGGCGATCCTCAGTAATTCACGGGTGGCTGCGTGCTGCCTCTGCTCATCCATCAATGCGTCTTTGACGGTCTGCAGCTCGCGCTCCAACGCTCCGATCCTCTTGTCCTGGGCGGCGACGAGCTTCTCCATGCCAACGACGGCGACCTCGACGGCATCGACGCGGTTGTTGTCGACGCGGTGCGGCGGGCGAGCATCGCCGCGATGGTGGCGGCGATGACAGCAGCGATGGCCGAGATCGCCGCGGTAACGACGGGTTAACTCACCGGGCCGACGCCCGGATCACCTGCTCGACCAGTCCCCCGACCCGTTCCACCACCGGGCCCAGCGCAGCCGCCACCAGTGGCAGCAGTTCGTCGATCTCCGCATCCAGCTCGTCGGCTGTGGTGCCGACGAGCTTCTTCGCCAGAGCCGCCGGTAGGCCCTTGGCGGTGGCGCGGTCGATGCGCAGCTGCGCTGCAGCGGCCGTCTGCTCAGCTTTCTCCCGGGCCGCGGTCTCAGCGGCGAGCTGTTCCTGCAGTTTCTGCAGTTCGGTCTTCTCACGGGCGAGGCGCTGCCCGATGATCTTGTCCAGGGCCTCTTGGGACGTGATCGCCTCGAACTGCTTCTCGCCGCCATCCCCCGCCGCGGGGGTGACGATGGTGTCGGCCGGCTGGCCTTCCGCCGGAGTGACTCCGTTAGGCACGACTGTTCTCCCGTTAGCTCGTCAGCAACTACCGACCAATTCATGCGCTGGTCGTCCACGCCAACCCCCACGAAATTGGGGTGAAGAATTGCGGCCGCTTCTACGTCAGCGGATCGAAAAGAACCCCGGAGCCAATGGCTCAGGGGTTCTTCCTAGATGTGGTGCGTTAAATCCAGTTAGACAGGGATTCGACCCAGGTTGAACTGGGCTCGCTTACGGAACTTCGGACTCACCCCGTCTTGGCCGAGGAACTCCTCCACCATTTCCCGTACATCAACAGGCAAAGCTTGCTCAGCCACGGCGAATGTTGCGAGCGCTTCCAGGATGGCCTGATCCCAAATGTTCCGGCTCATGTGAAAATCGACGACCGGGTTGGGACTGGGCAGCACCTTGCGCAGAACGCCGCTCAGATCTTCGGCGGCCTGCAAGGTGATCATTACTCAAGACTACTAGTCAGGTCGCCTACGCTCAATGGAACCGGCCGAGGAGTACCATCAGGGCCGTTTCTCACGACCCCGACTCCGCTAAGTGGATACGCCGTCGCCACTTCCCAATACCGACCGTAGTCGTGTACTGGAACGGCCAAAACGACGTCGTCGTGTAGGTCCCTGAAAATCACACCGTCCTTCGAAAGTGCGATGCTCGCGCTGCCCCCGTACAAGACCGCCTCAATTGCTTCCCGCAACTTGACCTCATCCCAACTGCGCGGGAATTCGCTCTGACCGGGCGCGCCGGTTCCTGAACGATGACCGCCTGCCCCGTGCCCATCGCCATCAAGTGCGTACTTGAGATCATCGTCGCTAACGGGCCGGATATCGGACGGACGCAGAGGTGCAGGTTTGCCGTTACCCATGTCGGGGTAGCGGTCCTCCGGCGACCCCATCATCGGCGGAATGTTACGGGGCGGCTTGGTCGGCCCCTTCGGTCCATCGGTGCCAGCTGCCGCAGCGTCTTCGTCAGCATCACGTCGGTTCAGACTCGTTAAGCGCGCCAATTCGGACTTAGCCGAGCATGGCGTACATGAAGTCGGCAGCGACCCGCGAGGACGTCCGGTCGACGTCGCCCTCGGTGTCCACCGTGATCTGGATCGACTCATGGCCGAGCTGCCGGGATACGAGGGTGATCGGCGGTCCACCCGACAGCCGCCATGAGGCGTAGGTGTGTGGCAGGTCGTGGGGCGTGGGGCGGGGATCCAGCTTCGCCGACGCCACGGCCGGGTTCCACACGTCGCGCAGGAACTGCGGGTAGCGCACCGGGTTGCCGCTCTCGGTCAGGAACACGAACTCCCCGCCCAGGTTTAGCCCGTCGTCGAGGATGCGGGACGGGACGTCGACGGTGCGCCGGGAGCGTTTCGTCTTCGGCGGGCCGAGCTGGTATCCCCCGTCCGGGGCGTACTTCCACGCCTGACGTACCCGCACCATCCCTGCCTCGGCGTCGACATGACTGGGCTGCAGCGCCGACACTTCGCCCCACCGCATTCCGGAGGCCACCATGAACTCCATCATCGGCCGGTAGTGCTCGGCTGTGGCGGCAAGCAGGGCGCGGAACTCGTCGCGGCTGAGCATCCGCATGTCGTGATCGTCGTCGGCATCCCCGCGCGGCAGGCGAATCCCGGTGGCCGGGTTGGCGGGAATCACACCCGCGGCGACGGCGCTGTTGAGTACCCCGGAGAAGAACCGGAACTTGTTGGCCATGGTCTTCGGCGCGTGGCCGTCGCCGTTGCGCCCCCGCTGGTCTGCATGTGCCTGACCCATTCGGTCAGCATCGCTTTGTCGACCTGGATCAGGGGCAAATCCCCGAAGCGCGGGGCCAGGTCGTTGCGCAGGTATTCCTCGTACTTGTGCAGCGTGTAGCGCTCGACGCCGGTCAGCCCGTCGATATGCCGGCGCACCCACTGCGACACGGTGAGCGCTTTGCGTTCGCGCTCCCGGTGTGGGTGGGGCTGGATTCCATGCATGCTCAGGGCGCGGTCGGGACCGTGGGCCTCCACGGCGGCGCGGAATGCCTCGGCGGCAATCTCAGTGTCGAAAGTGAGCGTGGACTGACGACCCTCATGACGGAACAGGACAACGTAGGCGGTGGTCCCGTCGGCGCGGGGACGGGGCCGGATGGAGGCCATGCCTCAGGCCGGTTTGTTGTCAGAGAATGATGTCGCGCTTGAAAGCCTACGCTGACCTGCGCGTTCTGGTGGAGATAAGGGGACTCGAACCCCTGACCCCCACACTGCCAGCAACAGGCACAACCCCTGGACAGGCAGGATACGACGAAAATCGGGCTGTGGTGGATGTGGTTGGCGGGGTAACTGTCGTCAGGGTTGTCGTCAAAATCATCGTCAGATCTGAGTCAAGCGGCGGGGTGATCCCCTCGGTCAAGTTTCTCGGCGATCCATACCTTGATCAGTGACTGGCGGGTCACCCCGAGTCGGGTCGCCTCACGATCGAGCTCGGCGATCATCCATGCCGGAAAGTCGACATTAACTCGTCGAGGTTCTTCGCCGGGGCGCCTAGCCCGCGCCGTATCCAAAGCGGTAGCCATGTCTTCGCCGGCGTCGAACCGCTCGTCAAATTCCTTAGCCTTCATAAAGTGCCGCCTCACCTTCTCTCGATGGTCGTACGGAAATGATCCGGACAAATTCACCTCGGTAGGTCACCACCGCGGACCAAACCCGGCCGTCGATCTGACCGATCACCATCCACCTCGGCTCATCCGTCTCCCTCGCGGGGACCTCAATGCGGTGAACATCCCGCCATTGCGCCTGTGCGTCGATGAAGTCGATCCCATGCTTGTCGCGATTGGCCACGCTTTTGGCGGGGTCGAACTCGAACTCAAGCATGGAGTAAAAACTATACCAAAATCGGGACGCCGTGACCGTCCATCCCCCACACTTCTGTGTGGGGACACCACTAGGCAGCAACAGTGGCGTAATCGTCGTCGAACTGTCGTCAAACCGCTCCACCGGCTCCCACGCAGCAAAAAAACCCGAGACCATGTGGTCTCGGGTTTTTCTCTGTGGAGCTAAGGGGACTCGAACCCCTGACCCCCACACTGCCAGTGTGGTGCGCTACCAGCTGCGCCATAGCCCCAGATGCGGTCTCGAAACTACACCACGGTGGCGGCAGCCTCAAAACGCCCCGGGCACAGACCCGACCGCACCCGCGAAATCGACTCCAGGGTTGCCGATCCCGGTCGGCCAACAGCCATGAGCGCGATCTCGCGCGCCACGGATGACGGGGCTAAGGCACCTCACCGGCAGCCTGAAGCCCCTTCACCTCGACCGAGGTCTGCTCCACCGAGGACTCGTCACGCGTTTCCGGGGCGAAGGTCCACCCCACCGCAGCGATCACCAGGATCGCCCCACTCAGCGCAAACGACCAACTGAAGGACAGGTGCTGGGCCAGCATCCCCACCCCGATCGACCCGACGATCGACCCGAAGTCCGACATCATCTGAAACGTCGCGATCGCGGTGCCGCCACGGGCCTTGCCGATGACGTCGGCGACGGCGGCCTGCTGCGGCGCGTTGAAGATGCCCGACGCCGCGCCGGCCAACACCGCCTCCGCCAGGAACCACGGCAGCGACGGCGCCAGCCCCAGCAGTGCGGTCGAGAGACCGGCCAGGGCAAGACCGACCACAAGGAGCGGTTTGCGACCGATCTGATCCGATAGCCGCCCGCTGGGAATGACCGCGATGACGTTGCCCACCGCGAACGCGGTCAGGGCGAGCCCGGCGACGCCCGGACTCTGCTTGAGCCCCTCGGCGACGAACAGTGGCACCAGCGCGAACCGCAGCCCGAACATCGACCATCCGGTGGCGAAGTTGGACAGCAACGCCGCGCGGTAGGCGCGATGGCGCAGCGCAACCCGCACGGTGACGGTGAGTTCGTCCCTGGCCGCCGGCGCGGCCACCGGCGACGTCCGCAGGCTCACCAGCACCACCACGGCGGCGATCAACAGCAGCACACCGTAGATCACGAACGGCGCGCTGAGCCCCAGCCCGGCGGTCAGGGCTCCGACGATGGGGCCGGCGACGGAGCCGACGAGAAACGCGCCGGAGAACATGCCGGCAACCCGGCCGCGGGCGTTCTCCGGACTCATCCGGATCATCAGCCCGAGCGCGGAGACGAAGAACATCGTCGAGCCGATGCCGCCGATCGCCCGGTACACCAGCAACTGCCAGTAGGTGTGCGCGAAAGCACACGCCGCCGTCGAGACCGCAACGATCAGCACCCCGGCGATGTAGACCTGCCGCTCCCCCAGCCGCTGGATCAGCAGGCCGGTGGGTGGGGCTGCGCACAGCCGCATCACCGCGAAAGCGGTGATCACGAAGGTCGCCGCGCTGAGGCTCACCCCGAAGTGACGGGCCAACTGCGGCAGCACCGGTGCCACCACTCCGTAGCCGAGCGCGATCACCGCGTTCGCACCGATCAGCGCCCACACCTCATGGGGTAGCCGATGTCCGGCCTGCTGATCGGCTCCCCGGGCGCTTGAGCTCACCCGATGACTGTATTCACCAGCTCCCGCGCGGCCGCCTGCACCTCGGCCAGATGCTCGACGCCCTTGAAGGACTCGGCGTAGATTTTGTAGACGTCCTCAGTTCCGGACGGCCGGGCGGCGAACCAGCCGTTGGCGGTGGTCACCTTCAGCCCACCGAGAGCAGCGCCGTTGCCCGGCGCGGCAGTGAGCTTGGCGGTGATCGGCTCGCCGGCCAACTCGGTGGCGGTGACCTGCTCGGCCGACAGCTTGGCCAGCCGGGCCTTCTGCTCGCGGTCGGCGGGTGCATCGACCCGGGCGTACACCGGTTCCCCGTACCGGCCGGCCAGTTCGGCGTAACGCTGCGACGGAGTCTGTCCGGTGACGGCCAGCATCTCCGAGGCCAGCAACGCCAGGATGATGCCGTCCTTGTCGGTGGTCCATACCGAGCCGTCGCGGCGCAGGAACGACGCCCCGGCGGACTCCTCCCCGCCGAATCCGATTGTGCCGCCGATCAACCCGTCGACGAACCACTTGAAGCCGACCGGCACCTCGATCAGCTGCCGGCCCAATCCGGCCACCACCCGGTCGATGATCGAGGAGCTGACCGCGGTCTTGCCGACGGCAACTCCGGACGGCCAGTCCGGACGGTGGGTGTAGAGGTAGTCGATGGCGGCAGCCAGGTAGTGGTTGGGATTGAGCAGTCCGCCGTCGGGGGTGACGATGCCGTGCCGGTCGGCGTCGGCGTCATTGCCGGTGGCGATCTGATAGCGCTCCCGGTTGGCGATCAGCGACGCCATCGCATTGGGCGAACTGCAGTCCATCCGGATCTTGCCGTCGGTGTCCAGCGTCATGAACCGCCAGGTCGCATCCACCAGCGGATTGACCACCGTCAACTCCAGTCCGTGCCGTTCGGCGATGGCCGCCCAGTAGTCCACGCTGGCCCCACCCAGCGGGTCGGCACCGATCCGGATGCCCTCGGCGCGGATCGCGTGGATGTCGACGACGTTCGGCAGGTCGGCGACATAGGCCTCGAGATAGTCGTGGCGGGTGGCATGCGCCAGGGCCCGCGCCAGCGGCACTCGCTTCACGCCGGCCAGACCGTCGCGCAGAATCTCGTTGGCGCGCTTGGCGATCGCGGAGGTGGCGTCGGTGTCGGCCGGGCCGCCGTTGGGCGGGTTGTACTTGAACCCGCCGTCACGGGGCGGGTTGTGCGACGGGGTGACGACGATCCCGTCGGCGAGGTGAGTGTCGCGGCCCCGGTTGTACGCGAGGATGGCGTGGCTGACGGCCGGGGTCGGGGTGTACCGATCGGCGGCGTCGATCAGCACCGCCACATCGTTGGCGGCCAACACCTCCAGCGCCGTCCCCCAGGCCGGCTCCGACAGGCCGTGGGTGTCTCGGCCGAGAAACAGCGGCCCGGTGGTTCCCTGCGCGGCGCGATACTCCGCGATGGCCTGGGTGGTGGCCAGGATGTGCGCCTCGTTGAACGCCGCATCCAGGCTGGAGCCCCGGTGCCCAGACGTGCCGAAGGCCACCTGTTGGGCGACGTCATCGGGGTCCGGGGCCACGGTGTAGTACGCGCTCACCAGGTGGGGCAGGTCGATCAGGTCCTCGGGCTGCGCCGGTTGTCCGGCGCGGGGGTTTGCCGCCATGCGCGCAATTCTGCCCCGCCGGAGGCCATACTTACTGCCGGTTGGAATTCATGAGGGGAACGACGTTTGTTCGGTCACGACAACCGGGAACTGGCGGCGGTGTTCGCCGGCGGTGCGCTCGGCACCCTGGCGCGCGCGGGCCTGGCCACGCTCATGCCGGTGCATCCCGGGCATTGGCCGTGGGCCACCTTCACGGTCAACATCATCGGGGCGTTCATCCTGGGTTTCGTGACCACCCGGTTGCTGGAGCGTCTGCCGCTGTCGGCCTACCGGCGCCCACTGCTCGGCACCGGACTGTGCGGTGGGCTGACCACGTTCTCCACCATGCAGGTCGAGGCGTTGCAGATGATCGAGCACCAGGAGTATGGGCTGGCGGCCTCGTACACGGTGGTCAGCATCGCGGCCGGGTTACTGGCCGTCTATGCGGCGACCGCTCTGGTGCGCAAGGTGAGCTTGCGGTGAGCGCGCTGATGTGGGCCGGGGTGATGGTACTCGGCGGGCTGGGTTCCGTCGCCCGTTTCGTCATCGACCGCGCCGTCGCGCGACGGGCGGCCCGATCGTTCCCGTACGGCACCCTCACCGTCAACGTCACGGGCGCGGTCCTGCTGGGCTTCATCACCGGCCTCGCGCTCAGTCATCCCGTCGCCCTGCTGCTCGGCACCGGTTTCGTGGGCGCCTTCACCACCTTCTCCACCTGGATGTTCGAGACCCAGCGCCTCACCGAGGGCCGCCAACTGCGGCCCGCGCTGGCCAATATCGTGGTGTCGGTGGTGTTGGGGATCGCCGCAGCCGCGGCCGGTCAGGCGATTGCGGTCCGGCTATGAGCGACACCGCGCTGAAGTTGACCGCCTACTTCGCCGAACGCGAGCGCATCGGCGACAGGTTCCTCGCCGAGGCGATGTTCGAATTGTTCTCCGACCGGCGGGTGGCCACCAGCGTGATGCTGCGTGGCATCTCCGGTTTCGGACAAGAGCACATCCTTCGCAGCGACCAGTCCCTCACCTTGTCCGAGGATCCCTCGGTGGCGATCGCCGCCGTCGACGACGCCGCGACCATCGGCGCGCTCGTCGGTGACGTCGTCGGGATGACGACCTCCGGCCTGATCACCGTGGAGCGGGCCCGGTTGCTCGACGGCGACGTGACGGCGATGCCCCTGCCGGACGACTCGATCGCCGGCGATGCGGTGAAGCTGACCGTGTATGTCGGCCGGAATCGACGGGTCGGCGGGGTGCCGGCCTACAAGGCGGTGTGCGACCTGCTGCACCGTCACCACTTCGCGGGGGCATCGGTGTTCCTCGGCGTGGACGGCACCGCCCACGGTGAGCGCCGGCGCGCACACTTCATCGCCCGCAACGTCGATATCCCGATGATGATCATCGCCATCGGCAGCGGCGCCCAGGTTCAGCGGTGCGCCGCCGACCTGGCCGCGCTGCTTCCCCAACCGCTGGCCACCACCGAACGGGTGCGGCTGTGCAAACGCGATGGGCAACTGCTCGCGACGCCGCCGACCCTTCCCGACGTCGATGACGGCGGCCGGCCGATGTGGCAGAAGCTGATGGTGTTCACCTCCGAGTCCGACCACAGTAACGGGACCCCGATACACCGCGCGCTCGTGCGCAAACTCTGGCAGTCAGGCGCGGCCAGTGGGGCGACGGTGCTGCGCGGCGTCTGGGGCTTTCACGGTGACCACAAACCCCACGGCGACAAGCTGATTCAGCTGGGCCGCCGGGTCCCGGTGATGACGGTGGTGGTCGGGCCGCCGGGCAGCATGGCCCGCAGCTTCGACATCGTCGATTCACTCACCGCGGAGCACGGCCTGGTCACCTGCGAAATGGTGCCCGCGTTACTGGCCATCCACGGCGGCCGGCGCCACGGCAGCACCGACCTGGCCGAATTTCGCTACTGAGACCCCTAGTGCGCTGCGCGGCTGTCGGCCAGCACGGTCAGCAGCACCACCGCGTCGTCGTCGGCATGCAGCCCATGACGTTCGGCGGGAAGCACCAGAAAGTCACCGGCAGCCCCGCTCCATTCTTCAGCGGCGGTGCTGACCCGAACCCGGCCCCGTAACACCTGGA
>MTBK01126813.1_pt1 | contig 25130 bp, 21 predicted proteins | sample 1535981 | NCBI WGS metagenome assembly MTBK01 (sample SAMN06109225, study PRJNA356200) | anaerobic digester metagenome | isolation source: biogas reactors fed with pig manure or primary and secondary sludge | place: Spain | collected 2016-06-30
GCATGTAGCCCTGGGTCTGGCTGTTGGAGTCGGGGCTGAACAGGTAATACCTGTCGCCGCCGCCGTCCTTCACGGCTTGGACGCGGTAGGAGTAGTACTGGCCGTTGTGCCAGATTCCGGCGGCGTCCCGCGCGCCGGATGTCGTGCCGGAGAACGTCATCGCGTTCGGCGGCAAGTTGTCGATGGTCTTGGTGAGGTAGTCGTTCCAATTGGTTTCGGGGTAATAGCTCGCACCGAAGGTGCCGTTGGACGGTGAGATGACGATCGACGGTTTGCCGTCCAGGGGGCTGTAGGGAGTGCCCGATTCCGGGGCGCTCGGGTAGGTGAAGACGGCGTCCTTGCTCACCCCGGCATTGATCAGGCCGTCGATGAAGTCCGTCGCGTTCTGCGCCAGACCGCGGGTGTCGCAACTGCTCGGCGTGGCGCAGATCTTCACGGCGACATGCGGGCCGAAGCCGGGGATGTAGGTGATGTCACCCTGATCGCCGGCCTGGCCGAGCAGTGCGTACTCGAAGGCGGTGTAGCCGTAGTTGTACGCCTGAACCTTCTGCTGGACAAAGGCTTCCTGCCAGTCGGAAACCTGGGTGAGATCGGTATGGCAGCTGGTCTGCTGGCCGCCCTGGCACGGCGCGGGGTTCTCGCTCTGCACGATCAGATAGGTCGCGCCGCCGTTGATCGTCTGGCCCTGCGCATTCAGGGCGACGTTGACGAAGTAGTCGGGGTGTTCGGCGTCGGGGACGTTCACCGCCGCGGTGATCTGGCCGTTGTCGATCAGTTTCGTCCAGTTCGGGGCGCCCTCGGCGGGTTGGGGCTGATAGAGGTAGACGTAGCTGCCGTGGAGAGTGCCGGCGCCGGCCTGGCCGGTTTCGGTGCCCGTCACCTCCTTGAGGAAGGCGGCGCGCAAATTCACCGTCAACACCGTTGCCGGTGCCGCAGCGGTGATCGCAACGGTGTGCAGGGTGGACCCGTCGCTGCCGGGCAGGAGCAGGTTGAACCCGCCGTTGGCATCGGTGGCCCGGACGGTGAAGCTGTCCGCGCCGGCGTATCCCGGTCCCGGGGTGTACAGGTAGCTGCCGTCGGCAGCCAGCGTCACGGTGCCGAGTTTCGGTGCCGCCGCGATGTCGATCTTGACCGGGTCGCCTTCTGGATCGTTCGCGATCACCAGTCCCTCGGTTTGCAGGGCCGAGGTGAGCTGTTGCGTGGACCGTACGGCGGGTGCCTGGTCGAACAGGCTCCGGCGGAAGAGGAGCAGCGCCCCGGCCAGCAGGTCGGTGACCGGCCCGGCCGGCAGCCCCGACAACAACGTCGATGCCGCGTCGAGGATGCGCACTACAGCGGTGTTCAGCTGCTCAAGGATGGGCGCCGAATAGATGGCGGGCGGCTGCACGCCGCGCACTCTGACATCACCGATCGGGACGACGGCGGCGGCTGCTATTGGCGAAGCCGCTGGGTCAACCGTATTGAGCACCAAAGTTTTTCGGCCGTAGCGGGTGGCGGGAATACTCACCTCACCCGTCGGCGCATCAGCCACCGCGGCGGCCGCGGCGGCCGCGATCGGCTGGCCACGGTTGGTCGAAATCCCCTCGAGGTCCGCGGCCGGCACGGGGCCCGCACCTGCGGCCGAGCGCGAGCCGATCACCGGCCGGACGGCAGCGCCAGCGCGGGGGGCAGCGGTGACCCGGCTCAGCCGCGGCACCCGGCCCGCCCGCTGCTCCCGCCTGGAGGCGGAGGTTGCCGCCGGCGCTGCCTCACCTGCCGGCCCGGCCGACACTGTGGAGCTCTCGCCGGAGCCGTCATCGGCAGTGGCCAGACCCGTCGACTGCGGCCCGGCCAGCGAAAGCCCGAGGGCAAAGGCTGCCGTGCCGATCCGGACACCGGTTCTACCGACCACCAGAGCAACCCCCACTAAGCGTCGATAGGCATGAGTTTCCACATCATGACGTCGCGGGGGCGATCCGGACATAGACCGTCGGATCTATGCGGGGGCCAGGCCGGGCGTCCTGGTGCACCGGCGACGTCGACTATGACAGTTGCAGCTGAACGAACTCCGACAGTGCCGAGCCGACACCGGGGCGGCCGGCTGAACTCTTCCGACGCAAGCGCGAGAGGGAATGACGGCCGATCACTACTTCCTGCGCCGCCGGCGAATGAGGAACCCGATGAAGACCATCGAGGTCCAACTCGGCGCCGAGAGCGTGTAGCCGAGGTCCTGCAGCATCCCCTGCTCGATCGGGCTCAGCGCCCGGAGCCCCGGTCCGCTGTCGGACATCGCCTCCATCAACTGAGGGTCGGTAAACGAGAACGTGTAATCGTCCAGATGCGACGCCGAACTTCCCGCGTCCCAGGGATCGGGCGCGTAGAGCGGGACGAGCCCGCCGTAGGCATTCACCGCATGAATGCCGCCGTAGTAAAGGCCCCCGTTGCCTCCGGTGAGGTTCGCGTTGAACGTCGGATCGAATCCATAGGAGTCATTGATAACCCGGGTGCCGGCCCAATCAACAACGGCACTGTCGAACAGTGCCCACTGATTTCCGTTGTTGTTGCCGGCGTCAGTGAGGTACGACCTGAAGCCGTAGGCATGCATCATCTCGTGCATCATCACTGAGGCGAAGTCGTACTGGTCGTAGCCGACGGTGTCGCCGAAAGCCCAGGTGTGGCCGAAGTTGACGTTGATGACGCCGTCGGACAGGTAGAAGTTCGAGTCGAGTCCCCTGATCAGTTTGTTCTGCACCACCGAGTAGAAGTAGCCGGGACCGAACCCCCTGATGTCACTGCCGGACGCGGCCAGGGTGGTCGAGTCCGGGGAGTTGTACCCCGTGACGTCGAAGGTCAGCGTCACCGGTTGGCTGACCACGATGTAGGACGCGATCTTGTCCGCCGCGTACTGCAGGGCGTTCATGGCGTCGGCGGTCCAGTACTGCGAGCCACTGGTGTAGTTGAAGACGTAGTGGACCATCGAGTTTCCGACGACCGCGGCGCCGATCGGGACGGAGACGGCGATCGGAGTGGAGCCGCCGTAGCCGTCGGTGACAGTGACGGTGATGGTGTCGGTACTGGCGGCCATGCCCAGCGCGTTCGGGGTGTAGGTGAACGCCCCGGTGTTGGGGTCGATCGTCACGGTCCCTTTGGCGGTGGATCCCGGTGCGCTGTAGGTAAGCGTGTCGCTGTCGGCGTCGGTGGCCGCGACGACGCCGTTGATCACCCCGGATGCGTTCGGGGTTCCCACTGTCGAGGTGCCGGCGACCGGGGCGGCGTTCTTGGGTCCGATCGCGACGGAAATGGGACCGCTCACGCTGCCGCCTTGTCCGTCGCTGATCGTGACGGTGAAGGAGTCGGAGAGGTCGGCCTCGGTCACCCAGTCTCGGGCGGCGGCATGCCGTGCGTCGGGAGTCGGTGTGTAGGTGAAAGCGCCGTCGGCGGTGAAGGTCACTGATCCCTTGGCCGGACTTGACGTTGCGCTGTAAGTCAGTGGGTCGTTGTCGGGGTCGACGGCGTCCACCTGGCCGAGAACTGCGCCGGTGGTCGGATCGGGCTCACCGGTCGTGTAGGTCGCCGTCGGCGCGGTGTTGTACTTCTTCCACGCCGTGACGTTGACGGGCAGGGTCGCCGTAGCGGTGTGGCCACTTGCCCCGAGAAGTCCGAAGGTCAGCAGATTCAGCAAGCCGGCGATTCCGTGAATGTGGAATCCAGATCCGGCGTCGCTGGCGGTGACGGTGAAGCTGTCGACGGTTCCGTCGTAGGCGAGCGCCTCGGACGGCGTGTAGGTGTAGCTACCGTCCCCGCCGATCGTCACCGATCCGTTCAGCGGCCCGGTGGTGACGGTGTAGCTCAGCGGATCGCCTTCAGGGTCGGTCCAGTTGAGTGAGCCGGTGACGACACCGCTGGCGCCCTGCGTGCCGTTGCCCGCCCAACTCTGCGACGGCGTCCCGTTGAAGAACAGCGCGGTGATGGGATTGGTGTTCGCCACGGCGGACTTGGTCTTGGCCGCCGTGGCGGCCGCGTTGACGGGCTGGCGACGGGCGGCAGCAGGGGCCGGGCTCGCAGTGGCTCGTGTGGCAGTGGCAGCGGAAGCCGAGGCCGACTTGCGGCTGCGAGTACTCACCGGCGCGCGCTGGGCGGTGGGACCGGCCGATGACGCAGCAGTGGACTCGGTCGAATCGGCCCACGCGGAGCCGGCACACCCGACGGTTACCGCCGCACCGATTCCCAACGCAACTGCCAGACCCCCGACGCGTCCTACGGACACTGCTGCACGCATAGCTATTTCCCCCCATGTAACAAAGCACGTGAATAGTCGAGTGAACAATCGAATATGCGGCCAGAACCAGTTAGTGAGCTACTGCCGCCACGCGCTCCCCCGGTGATGACTATCGCACATCACGAGCGCGCGGCAAGGATCGAATGCAAACAATTTTTCGCATTGGTGACTTTCGTCCTTCAGTGCATGTTGAACTATGCAAAGCGTTATGCCGCAATATATTTGCCGCTCCCACGCCGAATGGGCGCCCCTCTTCAAAACAGCAATATCGCCGGCGATGGCACCGATGGACGACGCACCGGGAGTACACCGCAGGCTGTGATCAACCCATGAGAGCGACGACCATCACCGCTATCTCTTCGAATGCGAAGCGCGCTTGCTGGTGATGTTTCCGAGAGATGTCACGCTGTCGCGCGACGCAGAACCTGTGACTGGCTGAGCGGCAGCAGATCTGGCGAGAGTTCCCGTCGGCACGGATCCGGCGGACCGGGGCTGTCCAACTCCATTGGCGCCAGCGACTTGCCGGCGCAACCTTGCTGCCGCCGCAGGCGCAGGCACCGAAGTCGCAGCCGCAGCCGAGGATCCCGGCGAGAGCAGATTGAAAATCCCCTGTATCGGGGCTGTGAGCCAGTACTGGATGCCCGGCAGGACGATGTTGGCCAGCGGATTGCTGGCACCGTTGCTACTTCCCGAGTAGCAGCCCGAGCACACGCCACCCAGCGCGGCGATAGTGAGAATCGTCAGCGGAAGAGTCACCGGAAACGTCAGATACCAGATCGGTAGCAGCACCGCGCCCAGGCCGATCGCCACGGCCGCGGCGAACAGGTTCGGCGAACCGGTGGCCGACGCACTGGCCTTCGACCGCGGACCGGCCGGCGAGGTGACCGGTTCCAACTCAGCGGAGACCTGTGCAACCGCGTCGTTCAGCACGGCACTGGCCGTCACTGCTTGAAGCTGGACCGCGTGGATCTCCGGCATAAGGCCGCCGGGCCTCAGTTGGTCTGGTGGATTGACCACCAGAGCCAAAGCCACCGCCACCGCAGTGGCGAGGCCGGCAACACTGCCGAATTTATGCCGAACCGCAACAACTTTCATCTGACACCCCCGAATACAGCCGAATAATCTCGGCACCCCGGAAAGAGTAAACCAGCCCGCCGACATGAGCGCACCACTATGTCGGACCCCCACGCCACAATCACAGCATGACGACCTGGCATGACATCGCTGACCAACTGACACCCGCCCAGATCGAGCTCCTCGAATGGCTCCAGTGCGATCCGCTCAACGGCCTGCTGGCCCGCCCCGAGCAGCACCTCATGTTCGCCCGCGGTTGGGCCACCGAGAACCTCGAGCAGTCGCTGCACGCCGATGTGCCCCCGCCGGCGGCCGCGGTCGAGCTCGGGGAATGGCGCAAGTCGAAGTACGGAGCACGGTGCCGCAGCTACCGCTCGATCATCGGTGTCGGTGATCTCGACGTCGCCCTGGAGTTCCACGGCTCGCAGCACACCGACGGCCGAGTCGAATGCACCATGGCCCTGACGGGCCCGGGCCTGGCGGACCTCGATCCTGTTGCTGCCCGGGACGTCGCGGCTGCGCTGCTCGCGGCCGCCGATCACGTCGAGGGGCGATAGCGCGAGAACGGTAGTTTTGAGACATGCTGGTGAAAATCGATCGTGAGGGACGGGTCGTCATCCCGAAGGCCCTGCGGGTGGCGCTGGGGATCACCCCCGATACCCAGCTGGAGCTGATCCCCGACGGCACCGGGCTCCGGATCGAGCCGATACAGCGCATTCGACGCCCGGTCGAGGTCAGCGACGGGCTGCCGCTCCTGGGCAGAGTCGAGGGCGCCGTCCTGACCGACGAGCACCTACGCCGGCTTCGTGACGATCTTCGAGGGTAGGCGTCAGCCTCCCTCCGGTTCTGGAGAGCAGGTCTACCGAAACCGAATTGCCCTGCAGCGCAATACCGATCGACCCTCAGATCACGCGGCGAGCGGCCAGCGACACACCCGGCGACGAGGCACACCGCACCTGAACATCGTTGGCGTACGGGCCGGCCGCAGCAGTCGCCGCACGCACGGCGGCATCAGGACCCGGTCCCACGGCGGCATAGATCCGGTTGAGCGGCTCGGAAACATCCCATGCGGTGGCAATGCAGTCGGCGCTCACAGCGAGGATCCGGCAGTCGCCGGCCCGCTCCAGCCGTGTGCACTGCACCAGGGCGTTGGCCGCGGCGGTGTCCGGATCCGGCCCGTAGGCCCAGTCTTGTTGTTCACGATTCGGCGAGTTGGCCACCGCCACCCAAGCATCGACGGCATGGGCATTCGGCGCCGCCAGCACCGCCAAAACCGTTGCAGCACAAACCGCAATGCCGAAGGTCAGCAGATTCCGCCCCACTAGTGCTCGTCCTCCCCGGCCAGCACGGCCCGCCCCAACGCGCTGCGATCCAGAGAAAACGAGTTCTCGTCCCAGTCTTGTCCGGTCAGGCGCACCGACATCGCCCGGGCCCGGCTGGCGCAGGAGAAGTACAGGCTGGGCGCCACGACGTCACGCAGCAACAGGTTCGGGATGAATCCGTTGAAGCAGAGCATGTCGTCGACGTACACGTAGCTGCCGAATCCGTAGCCCGTCGGGTTCTCGGTCAGCTCCTCCCGGTTGAGCTCAAGTGCCAGCCGGATCCCATCGGCGAGGCTCGGGGCCCGATGCGGGAACCGCTGCACGATCAGCAGCCCGTTGCCGTACAGCGGGTGGTTCTCGTCGCCGAAGAACTGACACAGAGACGACTCGTCGCCATAAGGGAACTCCACGGTCAGCCCCAGGCCGCCGGCACTGGCGCCCACCGACGGCGGCTGCATCATGAACCGCTCGACGAGGTCGTCGAAGTCCGACTCCTGCAGGCGGAACGGTTCGCGGTTGGCCTCGCTGAAGATCCGCGCCGCGGCGTACATCATCTCGTCGGGATCCTCGCGCAGGCCGCTGTCCGGGTGGCCGCTGATCGCCGGTTGGCCGCCGTGGTTTGCGGCGAATTCCTCGGCGAACAGTTGCGCCTCGGCGAGCTGCAGGATCGCCGCTGTGCTCAGCAGCATCTTCATCCACGAGACGATGCCGTCGTGCACGCGCACCAGGGTGCACATGCTCACCATCTGCGTCTCGGGGTCGTAGACCGGGCCTGCCATCGAGGCGAACTGCATCGGTCCCTCGTTGAGTTCGGCGAGCAACTCATCGGTGAGCTCCACGCCGGACACCATGTGGGTGCGGATACTGACCAAGTAGCCGGTCTGGCTGTCCGTTGAGGTCTCCTCGCCGATGATCTCGACGTGCTGCGCGAACGGCCCGGCCCACCAGGTGAACCCATTAGGCGTCTTGACCGCCCACTCGTCGTCCACCTGCAGTTGGGTGGTGTAGAGAAAATCGAGGACCTCTTCGCCGGCGTTCATGTTCCCCCTTCGTGGCGATCGTTGACGTCGAAGTTATAGCCGAGGTCTGACAGGAGCGGCCGAAGTGGGCGAACCACAGCCGAATCCGTCAGACCCGGCGGGGCAGCTCCACTCCCACAGGCGGCCTGATTTGGGCTATCGACTCCTCCGTCAGCGGCTGGTCGCGGAACACCATGTTGCTTCCCGGGATCCCAATTGGACCTGCTGCGGTCAGTCCGTCTCGTCCGACGGAGTGAGTGCGACAACCTGCGGGTCGTGCGGACGGTAGTTCTCCCAGAGGATCTCCGTCTCGCCGCTCCACTGGTATGCGACCAAGGTGTCGCCTCTGAAGTCGACGCAGGCGATGTAGGTCGTCCAGTCGTCCTTGTTCGGCTCCCATTCCCGCCAGTAGTGGCCGTGGAAGAGCGGGACTTTATTCCTTGTAGATGTCATCTAATTCGTGCAGCAGACCCAAGTGAAGTTCCAATTGCTCCGTTGGACCACCAGCAGGAACCGAGCCTAGATGTACCTAGACCCCACGGGGAGGCACATTGACGACACCAGCACCTACGCACAATTGCTTCGCGGTTAGCGATTGTAAATCCAAGATGGAAGCCGTATCGCCCTCACTCCGGCGCCCTCTGTCTGACTCCGAAAAGGCTAGGCTGTTGACTGTGAACCGAGTTTACTTACTAGGTGCAGGGTTTAGCAAAGCAATAAGCAACGCAATGCCGGTGATGACAGCTCTGTCGGACGCCGTTGCACCTCGCGTTAAGCAATTCACACCTCGCGACGCCGCGATGGTTCCCGGTTTAGGAACGCCGATTACCAAAAATTTCGAGCGGTGGCTCAGTTACCTTGTCGAAGCACCTCCTTGGTTACCTGAACCCGATCAAGCAAGGAATAAAGCCGCTTTTCTAGATGTATCTTTAACACTATATCAAGTATTGTCCGAATTTCAAGACGCCGCCCTCTCCGAACAAGGCCCGCAATGGCTCGCCAACCTCGTTAGACTTTGGCAAGCCGAATCAGCCACCGTAATCACGTTCAATTATGACCTTCTCATAGAGTTGGCTTGGCTACTTTATTGTGATGGAGCGTCGGTTCTTCAACTCTACCCAGTTCCGATTACACCCATCGGAGCGCGGCTGGGTAACGCTCTGGCGGCACCTACCTCTAGCGATGGGCTTAAGCTCCTCAAGCTTCATGGCTCGCTCAATTGGAGATATTCCGGAATTGATGGTGCACCAGCTGACACCATTTACGGCCTACCGATATCTCGAGAGCATTCAGGCTGGCAAGGAAAGGGAATACACTATACTCCCGAACGGCATGAATCATTAACGGTGGATCTTCAACCAATGATAGTTCCACCCGCTACCGTAAAAAGCCCCTACTATACAAATCGAACTCTGCAAGCGCTGTGGCGGATGGCTGCGGAAGCGCTAGGGCGGGCTAGTGAATTAGTAGTAATTGGGTTTAGCATTCCTGCAACAGACCTGCTAACCAGCGCTATGCTCGCGACAGAGACGAACAAGAAATGCACAATAACGCTGGTTGATATAAATAATGAAATCATGTGCCGCGCGAATGAAGTATTCACCATGGATGCGTCAGCTATCGTCGACATCTTTAAATATGAAAGAACATTGAACGCCGATTTCGTTCGTCATGAGGATGCTGTTCAGGCTTGGGTGCAGAGCGCCACAGGCAGCAAGTAGCCACATTGGGTGCAGTAGACAGCACCTCACCAAGATGACCCGAGAGCGCCACAGCCGATCGTGATCTTGCTCGTCGACGCCGCCTCACTTGTAGGCCGCCCGCATCCATGCGGGTTCGAAGGCAACGTCGAACCGCACGGTCTGGCGGTGGCCGCCCCAGGTTGGCACGCCCGGGCGCTGTGCGCGAAAGTTTCCGCATGCCGCGGGGACAACCTGGTCGCGCTGGGTGGGCCACCGAATCGCCGAGGCGATTTCCTCTGACGCCTCAGTCCTCGTCATCGCCATCGTGGTCGTCGTCACCACGTAGCCGGGCGGGCCCAGGCGCAGCCGGGATGTGTAGCCGGGGCGCGGGGGCTCGGGGCTTGTTCAGCGCCTTGGCTCCTGGAAGGCGACAGAGGTTATCGCGCGAGTAGCAGACTCAAGTTCGTCAAAGGCGTTGGCGAGGTCGCTCTGCAGCTTGTCGAACCTGTCGAACTCGTCGGACCCTATCTCGACGCCAGCGCGATGCGTAGCTTCCATGGGACCGTTCCAATTCTCGGCGGATGCGCGGATCGCAGCCAAAGCAGTCTCGATTCTTGGGCTATTGGACAGTAGCTGTGCGCAAATCACCTCATGCTTGACCTTGTCGCAGAGTTCGATGTGCTCTTGGCGGACGGCCATAAGGCGCGCGCTCCGCTCGGCCGGCGGGACGTCACCCCGCTCGCGTTGATCCCGGTTTCTCATGGTCGCGTCGAACAGCTTGCGTTGCGAATCGATCATTTTCGGACGCTCTGCTAGCACCGTTGCGACCTCTTCACGAAGTTGGTCGGAGCGCTTATCAGCACGATTTACCGCACCTTCTGAGCGGGTGGTCCAACGAGCAATCCAGACACCCGCGAGCGTGCCGACCACACCCACCAACGGGCCAGTCGTCAGCTCGCGGAACCAGTCGCCCCAGGCCATTTCGATTGAATCCTAATCGCGATGCGAGGCAGTACCGAGATCGGCAGGCCGCGTGACCGGAAAATCCATAAAGCCGCCCACCCCCGTGGCAAAGCAAGTCGAACCAACCCAGCGGCGATGAATCGCCACAAGACGTTCGAGTGCCAATTCTCGATCAGTGTGGGTCTCTAACACCTCTTCAGCGTTTTCAACTGCTGATTTGTTCGGTCCTAAGCCATTGATGCCGATGGTCAAGATGCGCTTAACCAATTCCGCCGCGGCGAAACTCCGATCGCTGTTTGAGTCCCCTTCCAACGGGCCTTCGCTTTTCAATTTGTCCGCTCCGTCTGCGAGCCCTCCGATGGCACTGTCATATTTTGCCGTGATTCCTTTCACGGAGCTTCGCGTTCCACCATGAGGCTCCCGAAATCGTTTCCCCTCGCGAAGATGTCCACGGAGCGGAAGAACGATGGGCTCTGAAGCAACGGTTAGCCACGTTTTTGCGACGCCCTGGCTGGCCGATAACGTTTCCAACCCCTCGACTCGGCATAACCGCGGTTGCCTAGAGGTGTCGGTCCGGACGGCTAAAGTAGCGTCATGCCGGTCCAGACCCAAAAACCCCGCAAGAGCAGCGGTTATGGCGTCAAGCTGGTCCGCGGGCCTTTCATCAATCTCCCGCCGCACCGCGACCACACCGACGACATTGAGTCGTTTCTCAAGTACACCGAACGGCTCCGGCAACAAGGTGAGCGCTTGGCCGCCGACTTCTTCAGCGGCGCCGGCGGCCTGAGCCTCGGGTTGGAAAGGGCCGGGTACAAAGTAGTCTTCGGTGCCGACCACGAGCCCTTCGCCAACCGGACTCACGCCCACCACTTTGGTGGCATGTCGGTCGACTGGGACCTAGCCGACCCCGAAGTCGTCCGCGAAGTCGCCGAGCTGTGTAAGGCGGCCCACGTGGATCTCATCGCCGGCGGACCACCGTGCCAGCCCTTCTCAAAGGCAGGCCGGTCGATGATCCGGCACCAAGTCGAGTCAGGCCTACGTGACAGGCACGATCAACGACGAGATCTGTGGCTTTCCTATCTCGAGATCATCCGCGTGGCGAAGCCACGGGCGGTCATCATGGAGAACGTTCCCGACATGGCGCTAGACCGCGACATGTTCATCCTGCGAAGCATCGTTGAATCCCTCGAGCAGTTTGGATACAGCGTCGAGGAACGCGTCGTCGACGCCTGGCGGTACGGGGTTCCGCAGTTCCGGCAGCGACTGCTCCTTGTGGCTCTCAAGGGCAAGGTCAAATTCACGTGGCCTCCCGAGGTTCGGCAAAAGGTCACCGTATGGAACGCCATCGGTGATCTTCCGGAGGTCGAGGGTGGCTGGCGTCCCGAGGGCGGGGCCGAGGGTTGGTCAGATTACAGCGGTCCGCTCACTCAGTTTCAACGCGAAATGCGTTCCGCAGTAGCGGAAGCCGACGCGGGGAAAATCTTCGATCACATCACGCGCCCTGTCCGTGACGATGATCGTGAAGCCTTTGAGAGCATGACGCACGACACGAAGTACACGGACCTCAGTGCGGAGCACCAGCGGTACCGAGGCGACATCTTCGATGACAAGTACAACCGCCTCAACGAGAACGACCTTTCCCGAACGATCACGGCACACATCGCTAAAGATGGGTACTGGTACATCCACCCCCGCCAGAGTCGCACGCTGACGGTTCGCGAAGCAGCCCGACTCCAGACCTTTCCCGATCACTTTCGTTTCGACGGCCCGCCATCAGCGGCCTTCCGTCAGATCGGCAACGCGGTTCCGCCGCAACTGGGCTTCGTCATCGGGACCGGTGTCCTTGACTCAATCGAGCGGGCCGACGATCCAGGCATCAGCACCCGCCAGTTGAGCATTGAGCTCTCCGGCTGGTTCAGACAACGGAGTGAAGTCCTCACGCTGCCTTGGCTGGCTGCCACATCCCGCTGGGAGGTTGTCGCTGGTGAGGTGCTTCTCGACCGCGCATCTCCTCAAGTCATTCGCCGCCTCTGGCCCATCATTCAGAAGTTGACGCCGTCGCCGAAGCGGCGATCGGTTGACGCGGACGTCCTCGAGGGCCTCCTCGACATGTCACGGATCGTCGGGCGCCTCAACCGCGCCGAGACGGTTGTGGCTCTGGCTCAGCGCATCCATGAGGCGCCGAGGGCCCTGGACGGCCCAGCCGAGGAAGTGAAGAGTGCGACGGCGCTCCCGGACTCCGTGATCGACCTGGCGGCGCTGGCGGTTCCGGGTGGTTCCCTCGGTCACGAGGATGAGGGGCTCGACGAACCGGTTCTTGTCACGAAGGGCGTGCTTCGGGTGGCGCGGAGATTCCAGGCCAATGCCGTTGATCGCCGGAACAAGATGACCGATGGCCGAATGGCGGTTGCCCGGATGATCGGCTTCGGCCCCGATGCGCGCCATGCCCATCTCGGCCTGATTGAGCTTGCTAATAGCCTCTGCAGGCCCGAACGTCCGGCATGTGAGGAATGTCCCCTCAACGCCCACTGCGCCCGCGACGGCGTGTGATTTCCGGGGTTGCTTCTGCGAAGTGATCAGATGCCGAGGGCGGCGGCTACATCTGGATCGGATTTGCGTAGGACCGATGCAATCCTCTTGAAAGCCTGGTACTCACCTGACTCCAATGCGGCGGCTTGCAATGCAAGGCCGATTTCCGATGCTTGAGTGAGCTGGTCGCTTCCGTTTTTCTTCTTCTCCTCCGGCGGTTTGGAGCCTGCAGCCTTCCGGTAAACCTCATCAGCGATCGAACACATTTCATTGATCGGACGCTCGATCATCTGCCGGAGTTGCGCCGGAATCGAGACGCGCATTTTTGCGACGTTGATGTTGAAGGCAGAGTCGAGGTCAGTGTCGAAATCGACACTCGCACGCGCGAGTTTGGTGTGTTCGTCGATGCCCCGGATGCCGAACCAGCCGCCCCACTGCACCAGCCGGTCGGCGCGGTAGGTGTACAGGCCCTGTTGGCGATTCCACTTCAAAGGGCCTGAGTGTCTTTCGAATTCAGCATGGCTGCTGAAATGATCCCGCCCGGGGAGCACGTACCGGCGCAGCGTGACCGAGCCAGTTGTGTCACCGTGTTGTATTTCGAAGACTTCTTCGGCGAGTTCCTTCGTGAGCCTCTCGCTGCGGGCGAAAGGGTCCCACGGCTGCAACTTCTTTCCATTCACGGTGATGGCCACCGGCCCGGTCTTGGCTTCGTCAGCCAGGAATCTGTGAAAGACCATCGAAAGGTGTTGAGCGGCCTTGTCGGCGATCGTCTCAAATCGCCTGCGCGCCCAGCCGCCCGCAGCGTTGCGTGATGGCACGACGCGGTCGAGCTTCTCCCAGACGACCACTGTGCCGCAGCCGCCCTCAAGGAGTTTGCGGGCATTATCAATAGCTTCGGTGCGTTCCGGCTCGACGATCAGCCAATCGTCGAATTCGATCACCAGATCGAGGTCCAATTGCCTGGTGAGGATGGGCCGTCGAATCCCTTCTTTGCGCGTAAGAACGGTGAGAGATCGTCCCTGTGACAAGGAGGCTGTCTTGAGTCCCAATCCGTAGCGTCCAAGATCACCCCGGCCGTACGCGCGGCGACTCCCGAAGCGCATCGCTTCTGTGAGTCCGTTTACGGTCATTCCGAGTCCGTTGTCAGCTATCAGGACCCTCGACTGCTCGGCGTCGAACTCCACGAGGATGTCGACCTGCGTCGCGCCTGCGGTGATGCTGTTGTCAACCAGATCGGCAACGGCTGAGCTGAAGTCGTAGCCGATGTCGCGCAGCGAGTCCGTCAGCCGAGCTGCCGAAGGCGCCACAGCCGTCATGCGTGCCACATTGTCCCCTTTCTAGTCCGAGTCCAGGATCTCACGTGCGTCCGACATCATTGGTTAGGCCGCTTCGGGTCGTTCCCCGCAGGCGGGTTCGCCAGAGTTCGTTAATGGCTTCGGCCGCGATCGATGGGTCCTCATGCTCCCAGACGTGCACAGTAATCCAGCCTAATCTTTCCAGCTCATCGTCATTTCTTCGATCCCTGGCGACGTTCGCTTCGAGTTTGTCGGCCCACCATTTCCCGTTGTTTTTTGGTGCAGTGCCGTGGTCGGGGCAGCGATGCCAGAAGCAACCGTCGACGAAGACAGCGATCCGAACCCGGGTGAACGCAATGTCGGGTTTGCCCGGAAGTGTCTTGAGGTGGGTCCGATAGCGGAGGCCACGACTGTGCAATTTCCGTCTGAGTGCCATCTCCGTGCCGGTATCCCTACTGGGCATAGCGCTCATCTGGCGGCTGACTAGCTCGCTCAGCGGCGTCGGCCTTCGGCGCGTTACCCCGCCCGCTTCTTTTCCCGTAGGAGTTGCAGCTGACGCAGGAGCGGCCTTCACTTCGATGCCTCGTGCTGCTCAGTTTCAGGCTGTCCCGCGCCGATCGGAGGCACAGTGGGCGGCCACGCGCGGTCAACAACGCTTACCGAATCGCTCAGGATGTAGTAAGTCCCCCTGCGGACGCCCCGGCTGGCGAGCAGGCCGTCACGTACGAGGCTCTGGAGCACCTCGCGGGCTTCGGCTGACGTTATAGGTACGAGCTCGCGCAGACTCGTGTTGGTGACGCGCCCGATGCCCCTGGCAATGGATAGTGCCTTGCTTGCGGCGATGTCGAAGTCGAGATTGGCTTCCTCCACTGCAGTGCTGCCGACTGAATCCTGATCCGTGATTGTCATGCATTCAACGACCGTTACCCCCGGACTGACCGGCGGCAATTCGCGCGAGCCCTCTGAAGCACCCTGACCGAGCGTTTGTCGATGACGCCCAACGCCGGTCGATCCTCCGCCGGAGAGCCCCTCGGCGGCCGCGGTGAAACACTGCTCGACCACCGCACGCAATTCATGATCGGCCAAGGCCTGAAACGCGATCAGCGGCGTAAGCCGGAGAAGCCTCTTCATCGCTTCGCGCATGAGCTGCATGCGGGAGTCGGCTGCGCCCTCGTCGACGCGCGCAAGGAACTCCAAGGCCACCGTTCGTGCTAGCCGGCGGTCGCTGGCTATGGTCGGGCGCTCCATGATGTTGACGAGTTCGTCCTCGCCCAGTTTCGTCAGGTCGATATCTGGGCTGAGGATCTCGGCGCGCCACCAAAGCCGGCGGAATGTGTTGCGGTTTACATTCCCGATGAATCGTCGTTCGTCGGCGTCAACGCCGAATCGCCATACCGCCACATCGAGAAGCCAGCAGCAGGTCAGGTAGCTCCATACGTCCTCGTGGGAGGCTTCGTTCGCGGACATCGGCAAAGATTCGCGCAGGAGCCGGGCCACTCGGCCCTCAAAGATGGAGGGCTCAGTGATCCGATTAGGCATACCGTGCTCACGTGCGAGCGCCAGAATGTTGGTCCGCAACTGCTCGAGTTGATGGGTTTGGACTCGCTGGCCTCCCACGGGTGTGTAGGTAATCGTTTGCGTGAGATCAGGCATGCTGCTTGCGATTTCATCTAGTCCACTGCTGAGGCGGGTCTTGAGCAACTCTGTGGCTGAGTGCTTGGCGATCCGCGGCAGGACGATCATGCGAGCATTCCAAATCTGGCCTGGATTTCAGCGTTCACCAGGGCCGCATCCTCGTTGATCCGGGACCGCATAGAGGGGATCGGCTTTCCCGGCCAGCAGATTGCTATCAGTTCGAAGATCATGCGGCCAATGGTGCCGTCTTCGAAGCCTTCCGGGTCATCCACAAACCGATCGTTTCGGAGTGCCCCCGCGATGAGTGATCTGGCGACGTCGAAGGTGACGAAGGATCGGAGCACCGCTGCGCGCGGATCGGAACTGCCCGATCTCAGCATGTCTGGGATCGACTCGTGGCCTGAATTGACCAGGAGCCGCATGCCTCCCAGCACGGGTGCTTCCAAGTCACCGGGATCCCACTCGAGGAACCACGCCGCCTTATCGGGGCAATACGCAATGGCGTTGAAGTCTGCTGCGGTGATGGGGAATCGAGCAGCCCCGCCTTCGACGGCGACACTGCACTCCTCCTCCCAGAGAATGGCTCCGATTCGCCGGGGAGAGATCGGTGAAGGGTCCTCACCTGGGTACCGAAGGACAAGCCGCGTCCGCAAAGTCAATCGGCCTCCAGCTTCGCTCCCCGGGACTGTCATCGTGAGTGCAGTCCGGACTGTGCCGCGGAGGCTCCCCAGCTCGACGATCGTTCCGTCACCGGTCATGCGGGTTCTGTTGGAGGACCATGTCGCCACCAAGGCGAAAGCTGCGTCTTCCGGCAGCTGGCACGCCCGGCGCGTTTCGTCGAGGTTGACTTCAACGATCTGCGCTAGGTCCAGTTCGACGAAGGGGTCCCAGTGATCGAGTCGATCGCCGACTTCCGCTCCATCGGTAAAGCACCACGGTTGAGCCGCCACGGCGGTTTCCGACGGCAGGAGATATGGAACTGCTTTGGGTGTCTTCATGCGCGCTCCACCTTGAGGTCGACGCGCATCATTTCCTCCCGTAAAGCGACCTCTACAGTCCAGTGCCCGTCTGCATCGTCAGATCCGACAATGATTGCCGCTGAGCTGTACCGGAGGCCCGAGGGTGCGATCCACGCGTGCACCGCTGGCGGTTCGTAGCCTACCGGCGGTTCGGTTTCCACTTGCCCGCCGTCGTTTGTCATCACCTCGACTGTGGCTTCGAGCCGGACTCGGTTGCCCTTTGTTCTGAGTTCGAAGGGATAAGAAATTACTGCCGTTCCATCAGCTGATATCGCGGGGCTGGGCGTGCCCCCGGTTTTGGTTTGGGGCAGCGGCATCGGTTTGGGGGGCAGCGTAGTTGCGGATTGTGGTTGTTCGGCGCCGCCCGTTGCCTCATTCCCGTCCCCACTGCCGTTCAGGCTGCTGCCGGTTTGAGCGGCGGCATCGGTAGAGGTGGCGTCGACCCAGACGTCCTCAGTGACTGCATCGACGTCTCTATGGCCGGGTGCGCGACGCCGCCGTTTGGTTGTCGGTCGCTCTGTCGTTGGCCGTCGGGCTCCTGGGCCATCCTGTCCGGGCATGAGCGCTGCGAGTGCATCAGCGAACTCGCCCAACGGGATTGCGTCCGCGTCACTGAGGTGTCGGATAGAGGCGTTGTAGCCCGCGGCCAGTCGGCACTGCGCCTGGATGCGTTCCAGACCGATGTTGACGAAGGAACGCGCGTGCCTGTCAACCACTGAGCGTGCCACCCAATCGTCATGGGTCGGAGGCTCCGCGGCCTTGAAGGCTTCATCCATATCAAGTGCGGACTTGAAGACGCCCGCATATCCCATCCGGCCGGCCAGAGGGATAGGTCCCTCCATATACGTAACCACGAGTTCCGGTGCGCGCATTAATGCAACGTGGTGAACAGATGCCCTTGTCCGTCGCGCACCGAGGGGCACCGGCCTGTCAGGCAAATCAGCAGGAGCGACTGGGTCTTTCTTGATTACAAGTCGCCCCAATTTCCTGGCCGGTCTGAGGCTGCGAACTTCAGAGTCGATCATGAATTCGTCAGTGATGCTTGCGTCGGGCTCTTGACGCAGTCTGTCCATCGCTTCGACGAAGCCTCGGAGTTGAGGGTGCGCCCGGGGCGTGGGAATGCGAATCTTCGTGCCGTTGTCACTTATCGAAAACTTCATGGTGCTTTGCGCACCGCCGGCTGTGTCGATCATGCGGGGCCAGAAATTCCATGCAACGGCTTCTGCGATGAAGTCCATGGTTGCGTCGGTACCGTCGCCAGTTTCAATCGTTATCGACGGTGCGATGATGAGCACCGTGGTGCCGAGATCATTCGCTCCGTCTCGGGGTGGCAGGCCGAGAGCTTCGGCGATCTCTGCCGCATGACGTCCGGTGACCGGTTCGGGCACACCATCTTCCATTAGGCCCCACCAATGCCGGCCCGTACACGGCGCACCGCCGACATCGAAAGTGTCGCCCAGCGCGCAACCCAGTAACCGTCGTTCCAGTTGGCCTTCGTCAGTCCTGCAGAGACTGTCGATAATTATCGTACGAGCCGCGCTTGCTATATAGAAGGCGGCCTTGCCGTATCCGAATGATCCGCCGCCGAAATCCTTATCGGGCGGTTGACCGATGTTTCGAACGAAATCAACGAAGTCGCGGGGTTCACCTGGGCGGTCGGCGCGCGTCGGTCCGGCAAGACCGTGGGTACCGAAGTCTGCAAAATAGAGCGTTTGCATGCCCTCACGCATCTCGTTACCCAGGGCAAGACCAGGCGGCGGGTTTACAAGAACGTGGTTCCGCAAGAACGACACGGCAGTCTGATCAAGAGTCGAGCGTCCGATAGAGATGCGGACACGCGCCGAATCAGGCCGTTTGGCATCCCAGCAATTCTGGACCGCCTCACGCACCAATACCTCGAGTGGCTCGGTATCCGGTCGCCCGAGCTGATTCAAGACCCCGATGGCGGCAAGCCCGCCGGTAGGGCTGTATGGCTCCGAATATCGCTCCATCGAAATCATTCGGTTGTCCCCGCAGCTACAGACGCAGTAACTGCCCCGTACTCGTCATCACCCAAAGCACGTTCCGCTACGTCAGAAAGGTCAATGACATAAGCGATGTCCACCACCCCTCGAGGCCGCTGGCCGCCCACGAAGGAAGCCGGAACAATACGCGGTGTCTGATCATCCACCGGCAGTGTCATGCGTTCTAGGACGTCGAATGCCGTCTTGTCTGTAGCAGGCAGGTCCACCGCTGGAATTCCGCTGGCGGTAAGGGCATCGAAGAGTTGTTCCGCCGAAACCCCGGCATCTAGCAATTCATCAACCACAGTCGTCAGACGGAGCGGGCCGCCGTGGACTGATTCCAGGCGCACGAAATGCAGGTAGAGCTGGCCTCCATCTGGAGGCAAGAGTTGGTCCTCACCGTGGATGGTGACGCGGTAGCCAGTATGAGCGCGTGTGGTCTTTACTTCCATAGCCGTCACTCCGCCACGTAAGTCATGACGTTGACCGAAGGGCCCCGACCAGAAGCCGATATCGACAAGCCCGGAATTCTTCACGGCGTCCTTCACGACAAGAAGCTCCCCGAGCGTTGCCGCGATCTTGTCGAGGCCCGGTGGACCTGATGGTGGAACAAGGAAATTTTTCCAGCTCGCGAGAACGCTTTTCACTGCATCTGCAGGCTCCTCCGTTGCAGCAGCTATCCGCTGGATGACTGCCGAGGCGAAGTGATCGAAGACCTCGGACAACGACGCGAAGAGACATGTGATGTCGAGGACACGGATGTCCCGGCCGGCGATCCGCAGTGGACGCGTCGAAACCGCCAGGGTTGTAACACCTGGGTCGATTTCGATTTCCGATTCCGTCTGCAGGAGGAGGTGTTGACGTGAGTGTTCATCCATGGCCACCCAAGCGCCATCGACCGAGTCGATGGCGAGTGTGACCAAGCCGCGGTGTTCGGCCGTCCCGTGTGTGGCGAGCGCCGCGTATGCGAGGCGCACTTCGTCGATCATGCGAGTTCCGCCTCTGACTCGACTGGTTCGTCACCTTCGTCGGGAACCTCGACTTCGACGTCCGGCATAGAGGCGACGTCGGCGGTTACATACTCGACATTTGCTCTTGTGGAACGGCTTCCAGGGAATACTAAGCCGACTCCGATCACGTGGCCCACGGCGTCCAAAGCCTCGCGGGTCCTGGCCGTACTCCGAACCGGTCTGCTGTCTTTTGAGACTGGGTAGAGCAGAAGGAGACCTGATCCATCCCCGTCCCCGCCGCGGGCCGATGCATTGCGGTACGCGGCCAAGTCTTCGGGTGTGGTCTTGTCTGTCAGTAGGCCTTCCGATAGCCGAATGTCAATCACTCGATCGTTGCGGCTCATCAGTGCCTTGATATCCGCGTAGGTGTTGCTTCCGATCTGGAGCAATCGCGCGCGGTTGATGCAGCCGACTTCGCTGCCGGTTCCTAAATCGACAGATCCCAGGTAGTCCGAATCAGCTGCTCGGCCCATAATTGCGACGTTAAAGCGGAGCAGTTCTCCCTCCTCGCGACGGTCGAGGATGTAGCGACTGATAAGTGGACTATCAAGTTCGCGGCTGTTCTCATGAAAGTGATACATCGACAAAAAGCTGACGATGTGTTGAGAATCAATGCCCTTGAGAATCGTTATCCCTTGGCGCGGACTCCATACCTGTTCCGGTTGGACAGATGTCAGCAGTGATCGCGCGGCTTTGACATTGTCTGCCAGCCACTCTGGGTCTCGATGGTTGAAAAGGATCGTCTGCAAGCGGCGGTCGGCGTAAGAAGCCTCTGCTGTACGTGCGTGCTGCATTTTGGCAGCGGAGGTTATGGCTAAAGAGGGGTGGGTTCGGATCCTCACGCCGAACTGCTCCGGAGTCAGGTGTTCGACCTCGAGTCGTTCCACGTCGTAGCGGATCTCCTGCTCGACGGTAGCGAGATGGTGAAACCAACCGCGCATCTCGTCAGTCATCCAAATGCGGGTCAGGTCGGCATATCCGTTTCGGTAGCCGAACCAGCGGCCCATCTGCAGGAGAGTGTCGTAAGCCGACGCGGTGCGGACAAAGAAGGAAACCGCAAGTCCCTCCAGCGTGAGCCCCCGGGAGAGAGTGTTGCCCCCAACCGCGACGACTACGCGGGGATTGTCATCGTCAAATGAAAGGCGCTCCGAGCTCCTGGAGTTATCGACGATTACCTCTGCCGCTTCGGCGACCGCAGGCATCACGCTCGCGATTTCCTCCCAGTCCACTGCGCCCAGATCGAAGTCAGCCGCCGGAACTCGGTCACATTCAGATTCCCATTGGACGCGGAGAGCCTCCAGCAGAGCTAGGTCACCTCGTTGGAGGCGCCTATTGAGTAGCTCCAAATGGTCACGGATAGCTTCGGCAGTTCGTTCGTGAACGTCGATGTGTTGCGAGGTGTGAACGAGCGCCGTTGCGTGGGGATTTCCTTTGCCACGGATTCGACGGGCGGCCGTACTCATGAGGAAGTAGCGCAAAGCCTCATCGAGGCTGTCGGTCACTTGTGGGTCGAACTCATGTCGCTTGGCTGCCCCCTTAGGTTTGAGATCATCCAACTCGTCGACTGGGACGGATCGCACGAAGTCATGTCCATCGTCGCCGACATCAGTGTCGTCGAAGTCCAACGGCTCGCGTCCGAAGATCGCTTCAGGACCGATGTAGGGCAGGGGCCGCGGAAGATCGACGATGAAATCGCGAGGGTAGAGATCCTCGTAGTCGCCTGGGTCGATGAGAACATTCGCGAATGGGGTCGCGGTATAGCCGACGTAAGCAGATTTCGGAACCTTGTTCACGATGTCGCGGATGAGACCGTTAATGCGTGAAGGCTGCCGATCAGGTTTGGCGGTATTGACGGTCGCTTGATCGGCTTCGTCGTCGATAATCAGCACTGGGCAGGCTGCCAGCACCTCGGGCCTTGCGGAGAACAGCCACTTCCGTAGAGCTCGAAGCCGCGATCCGTTTTTCTTGACCACTGCTAGAACGCACTGACGCTGCGTTGACAGCAGCGCGTCGACGTTCGCGGTTGGCCGAAAGTCTTGTTCGTCGGTGAGGCGGTGCCAGATATTGCTGTTCTGCTCCCAGAGCTGTTCGTTCAAACGGTCCTGTGTCTGTTGCCGAAGGGCGTCATGGATTCCAGAAAGCACGATGAACATTCGGTAGCCGGCATCTGCAGCCTTGGCGATTACGGCGGTGAAGTTGGTGGTCTTGCCACTCTGCACATAGCCGAGAACGAGCCCACAGCAATGATATTCGCCCTGCCCGGCGGGGTTCGGGAGGTTAGCAACAACCTTGGTTGACGACTTGTCGAGGTCGGCAATCATGTCGTCATTCCAGCCCTCTTCGGTGAGGATTTCGACGAGTGCCGCCCAGTTCTTGTCCGCTGCTCGGGGTCCCGGGTACCAGGACTCGATGTTGCCCGCGACAACCGAAGTTGGGGTCTGAGCGTTGCGAATCCGCTCGTTCAGCTCCCGGATGCGTTGGGCCGCGGCCTCAGCCTTCTGCGGATCACCCGTTTCAGAAAGCTCGGCAACCGCTTGCTCCAAAGTCACTGAGGGTGTGTCTCGGATGATTCGCGCCAGCGCCCGAACGTGCGCGTCCTCAGCTGCCAGAGCATCGAGATTTTCCGGCACGTCGACGGTGAGTTCCATCAGCTCTCCTGAACCGTAGGGCTTGGATGGGGCAAATAAAGTTCGGGGAATACCTGAGCAATGATTCCCATCAGTTCACCAGCGCGATGCTGATCCATTTGGAGGACCTGGCTTGTCGTCCCATCCGACGCGTAGGTCTCCAGTTGCAGCAGGCCCTCGGACTTGTCATAGGTCCATCCGCAGTCCACGCGCGTCTTGTAACTGACGGTTCTGTCGCTCCGGTAGTTGAATCCCGTGATCAACGCCATCGGTTATTTGCCCCCTCGACCCGCGAGGGCGGCTGCTGATGCTGAAATGACTCCCCCCACCCCTGAGTACTCACCAAAGAAACTAGTACGGGTGACCGACAGAGTGGGCGCCAACACGAAGACTGACGCTTCCCCCTGCTCCTGAATCCGTCACCCAACGGTAGCGGCGGCGATTGGGCAAACGCACAACCTCGGGAAACACGCGAAAACGCCTAGAGCAGATCTGTCCCCAATGGCCTCGCAGTAGTCCCTTTGCGTCAGAGCACTTCGATAACATTCGGAGACGAACAAAGGAGCGCACCTGAATGTCGGCACCGTTGGTCGATGACGTAGTCCTGCCAACTGACTTATTCCATTACACGACTGGCGGCGGCTTGCTTGGAATACTCCAGAGCCAATCGCTCTGGGGCACGCATGCGGCGTACCTCAACGATGCACAGGAAACGACATACGGCTTGGACATCGTTCTTCGTGAACTCGACGCCATGGGCTCGCAGCCGAAGATTCCCAAGGAACTCGACCAAGATACCCTTTGGCCACCAGCTGTGAACCACCCAGTTTTTCGCTGGATCGCCACCAAGGTGATGATCGCGCTAGTCCGACAGCTGGCAAGAGACCGAGTGACATTCCTCCGGCAGAACGCGGGCCCCTTTGTTACCTGCCTATCCGAACAAGGAGATCAGCTCAGCCAGTGGCGCGGCTACTCAGGGGAGGCAGGGTACGCGATTCGTTTCGATTCAAACGCCTTACGTGAATCCGTCAAGGCCAATCAACCAAGCACGCAGCTGAAATTTGATCACCCAGCACTGGGGCCGTTAGAACTGGGCACGAGGCACTTCGTCAAGATGCGCTACTCTGCCGAGTCCGCGTTTATCCGAAACGGCATCATGACCTTCTTCCAAAACTTATTAGGCCATCTTTGCACTAGGGCTGCCGATGCCCCCGAATTCGATGAAGGCAAGTTCAAAGAAGCGAGCCAACAGATCGTCCGTCAACAAATGGCCTGGATATTGGGCCTCGCAGTGCAAACAAAGAATCATGGGTTCGAAGAAGAGAAAGAATTCCGCATACTTACCTTCTCTGAACCAGAGATGTTCCACACCAGTGCGATTGGCCTAATCCCTCGAATCGAAATCGGATTTCATCCGAGCTGCGTTAAAGAGATCGTTGTCGGTCCCGGTGCAAATCTCGACCTTCGTAGGTCATCAATTGAGTCCTACCGAAGCACACAACCTCAGTACACACACGTTGACGTATCCGCGTCCCAGATACCCTTTCGAGGCGTATGACGCGGGCGAAAGATCGCCCCACTTCCGCCGCCTAGTGCCCAATCAAAAACGGCCCCCGGATTCTCATCCGGGGGCCATTCCATAAGTAGCGGGGACAGTGTGGTGTTCCAGGACATCGGAATAGGTTGTCTCACGACATCGGCATAGCCGATCAGCCACATTTGCCCAGGTGTCGAAGGCTCGCCTGGTCGCGTAGGGAATCGGACCGACAGATTCGCCTCCAACCGCTGTCACAGAGGCTTACTACGCTTCGAGCGTGCTGACAGCTTGGGCCGATGAAAGCGGATCGCGCCCCGACCTGGACCCCGGCGCCTACCTGCTCGCGGCTGCGATGTGCGAAGACGGCGACATCGCCGAGCTGCGCACAACCATGGACAGCCTGCGCATCGGCGCACCCAAAGTCCACTGGCACGGCAGCAGCCCCGAACGCCGCCGCCACCTCGTCGAGGCGGTCACGCGGCTGGCGGTCACCGGGTTCGTCGTCGTTCACATCGACCCCGATGCCGACGACCGTCGGCACCGCAGGAAATGTATGGAGACTCTCTTACCGCACCTGGCACACATGCCCTGTTCGACCATCACGTTCGAATCCCGCGGGCAGCTCGACGCCAGCGATATTGCGACGCTGCAAATGCTGCGTTCACGACGAGTCATCGAATCGACGATTCGCGTCGAGCATGCGGTCGGCCGCACCGAACCTGCGCTGTGGGCCGCGGACATCATGTGCGGAGCGGTGGTTCAAGCCAGAATCGGAAACCCCGAATATCTCGACGTGCTCGGTGGCACCGTCGAACTGCACACCATTTAGGCCAGAAAGGCCGCGAGCCACAGGCCTCGTCATCCGGCGAGTAATCCTGTGGCTCACTTCCAACTCACCGCGATGAGTTGGCGTCAGCGCAAGTTTACGTACTCCGCGCCTCTGGCCGCAACCCCCATGACCGCGACCGAGGGCGGTGGAGAAGTTCCAATCTGAGGGGATTCTCAAACAGAAGTGGCCCCCGGAGTTTCCTCCGAGGGCCACTTCAGAACGTAGCGGGGACAGTGTGGTGTTCCAGGACATCGGAATAAGGTGTCTCACGACATCGGCATAGCCGATCAGCCACATTTGCGCTGGTGTCGAAGGCTCGCCTAGTCAT
>MTBK01072269.1_pt1 | contig 25076 bp, 23 predicted proteins | sample 1535981 | NCBI WGS metagenome assembly MTBK01 (sample SAMN06109225, study PRJNA356200) | anaerobic digester metagenome | isolation source: biogas reactors fed with pig manure or primary and secondary sludge | place: Spain | collected 2016-06-30
GTCGTGCACCACCTCCACGCCGGCCTGTCGCAGACCCGCCGCCACCGCACGGGCCCGCCGGTGGATTCGGAGCGCAATCGCCCGCAGCCCGTCTGCACCGTGATAGCTGGCGTACATCGCGGCCATCACCGCGAGCAGAACCTGGGCCGTACAGATGTTGGAGGTGGCCTTGTCCCGGCGAATGTGCTGCTCACGTGTCTGCAGGGAAAGCCGGTAGGCCGGGGATCCATCGGCGTCGACCGAGACGCCGACCAGCCGGCCGGGCAGCTGCCGGGCCTGGCTGGTATGGGCGGCCAGGTATCCGGCGTGCGGACCGCCGAAGCCCATCGGCACGCCGAAACGCTGAGCGGTCCCGAATGCCAGGTCCGCCCCGACCTCACCCGGTGGGGCAATCAACGTCAGCGCGAGCAGATCGGCACCAAGGGCGACCAGCGCGCCGCGCTGGTGGGCCTGCTCGATCAGTTCCGACCAGTCGGTGATCCGGCCGCTGGCGCCGGGCAGTTGCGCGACGACCCCGAAGAAGTCTCCATCGGGCAGGCCGGCACGAAGATCGGCGGTCACGATCTCGATGCCCAGCGGTTCGGCGCGGGTGGCGAGCACGGCGGCGGATTGGGGGAACAAGTCGGAGTCCACGGCCAGTCGGTTCGATCTGCCGCGGGTGGCCCGGTACATCAGCGTCATCGCCTCGGCGGCGGCAGTGGCCTCGTCGAGCATGGAGGCGTTGGCCAGGTCGAGACCGGTCAGATCGGCGATCATGGTCTGGAAGTTCAGCAGCGCCTCGAGCCGGCCCTGGCTGATCTCCGGTTGGTACGGGGTGTAGGCGGTGTACCAGGCGGGGTTCTCCAGGATGTTGCGCAGCAGCACCGGTGGGGTGATGGTGTCGTAGTAGCCCTGCCCGATCATCGACACCGCAGTGGTGTTGGCGTCGGCGAGGTCGCGCAGTTCGGCCAGCGCCTCGTGCTCGCTCGCAGGCGGGGGAAGTCGGTCCAGCCCCGGTGCGACCCCCGAGTCGGGGGTGTCGAGAATCCCGGCCGGGACGGCTTTGGCGGCCAACTCATCGAGCGATCCGACGCCGATCAGCCCGAGCATGTGCGACAGGGCATCGGCATCCAGCCCGATGTGGCGGTCGGCGAACTCGGTGATGGCAGGTTCGCGGATATCAGACACGGGACACTCCTGACTGGGGATGGGACGCGGCCGGTTGGCGTCCTCCCCCTCTGTCGTCGGTGCCTGAGAGATTCAGCCGATCCGCCGTGGACGCGAACCGCTTTTCCCCATGGGCGGGTGGCAATGTTGCCACCGCTTTCCAGAGGCATGGTGTCCGCGCGCGGTCCGGGGTGCCTGAGAGGTTGACGGAGAGGTGTTGCTCCTTCGGCGTCCGTGGCTGGCGGCCACGGAACTCTCCCGCGCGCGGGCGATGCACGCTGAGCTTAACCCGCGACGTGTAACCCGCGACGTGTAACCCGCGACGGGACGTCAGCCGATCTTGCGGTCGCGGCTCTTGCGCCGGGAGGCCAACTCGTCCTCGGGAGCGGCGATGGACTCACCACCGTCGGCTCGCTCACCCGGGAAGTCGGCGATTGCACCGGTGAGTTCGCGCATCGCCCCACTCACCGCGATACCGAAGACGCCCTGGCCGCCCTGCAGCAGGTCGACCACCTCTTCGGCAGACGTGCACTCATAGACGGTGGTGCCGTCGGAGAACAGGGTGATGTTGGCCAGGTCCTGAACACCGCGCTGGCGGAGATGGTCGACGGCCACCCGGATGTTGTGCAGTGAGATACCGGTATCGAGCAACCGCTTGACGATCTTCAGGACCAGGATGTCTTTGAACGAGTAGAGGCGCTGGCTGCCGGAGCCCGCGGCACCGCGGATCGACGGCACCACCAGGGAAGTCCGGGCCCAGTAGTCCAGTTGCCGGTAGGTGATTCCGGCGATCTGGCACGCGCTCGGCCCGCGGTAGCCGACGAGCTCATCGGGCACGGAGTCGTCCGGGAACAGCCCACCCTGCACCGGCGCGGGCACCGCCGCGGGGGTGGGACGGTCGGCGTCGAATCGGGACGGCGCGGCAGATGGAGCGGCAAGGTCGAACTGCCCCTGACGTGGCTCGTCGCCCACGGTGATTCCTCTCGCCGTTCGAACACGGTGACCCACCGACCGCGCGGGGCGCGGAGTGGTTCGAGCATACGCCTGTCGGCGCTTCGTCATATATGGCCACGAATGATGGCCCTGCCCGGCATCCGGATCGCGTGTCGAGATCAGGAACATCCGAGATGAGACGCGTCCGTGACCTCGCCGGCTGTGCCGCGGGTCACCCTGCCTTGAAGTCGTCCGGGGAGATGGTGTCGAGAAACTCCTTGAACTTCTCCACCTCGTCCTCCCTGACAGCACCGGAGGCTTCCGCGTCGCTCTCGTCCGGGATCAGCAGGCCGGCGGCGTCGAGAACCGCATCTTCGACAAAGATCGGCACCCCCATCCGCAGTGCGATGGCCACCGAGTCAGATGGGCGGGCGGACACCGTGATGTCATGGTCGAAGACGAGCTCGGCGTAGAACGTGCCTTCCTGGAGATCCACGATGCGCACCTCCCTGAGAGAGTGCCCCAGCGCGCCAATGACATCCCCGAACAGATCATGGGTGAGCGGACGGGCGGGCTCAACGCCCTGCTGCTTGAGGATGATCGCGTTGGCCTCGTTCGGACCGATCCAGATCGGCAGGTACCGATCACCGACGGTTTCGCGCAACAACAGCACCGGCTGATTCGCAGGCTGCTCCACCCGGATTCCGACGACGTGAACCTCGGCCATTGACAGTCTCACCTCCGCGCAGGGACGTTGTCGAAACGCCTCCGCGAGTCTAGTCCTGTTCGCCCGACTTCTCCTCGGGACTCCGTCCCGCATCGTCGCCGAGCGGTCCTGTTCGCCCGACTTCTCCTCGGGACTCCGTCCCGCATCGTCGCCGAGCGGTCCTGTTCGCCCGACTTCTCCTCGGGACTCCGTCCCGCATCGTCGCCGAGCGGTCCTGTTCGCCCGACTTCTCCTCGCGACCTCAGCGGTCCAGGATGTCGCGCACCGCTGACTTGATCAGCGACGTATGCAGGGTGATCGCCAACGCGGCGACCTCACGCGCCAGATCGTCAGCCCGATCCCGGGCTCCGGTCCGACCGGCCTTGCCCACCGGGCCGGCGATCTGGGCGATCAGATCGGACTGCCGGTCGGCGGCTGATCGGAACGCACGCAGATGGCGCGGTTCCACACCGTAGTCGGCCAGCGCCCGCGCACATTGGGCGATCACCACCGCATGTTCGTCAAAGAATCCGCCCGGGCCGCTGGTGATGATGCCCGCTTTGCACAATGCGTTGACCACCTGCTCGTCGACACCGGAACGTTCCAGCAGCGCCTCGCGGGTGAGCCGGGCCGACGGGTGGGTGGCGGTGTTGGACACGCCAACGTGGCGACTCTCGCCGCCGACCGGGACCAGCCGGGGTGGCGGGTAGGACGGACCCTGCGGCAGTTCGCCGTCGGGTAGGGCGTCAAGTTGCGCCTTAATGACCTTCAGCGGCAGGTACTGATCGCGTTGGGCGGTCAGGATGAAGCGCAGCCGAGAGCAGTCGTAGGCAGTGAAGCGCCGGTAGCCCGACGGGCTGCGCTGGGGAGTGACCAGGCCCTCGGATTCGAGGAACCGGATCTTAGAGATCGTCACATCCGGGAAGTCCGGGCGCAGCAGATCGAGAACCGCGCCGATGGACATCCCGGCGAGACCGGGCCTATCGGGTGCTGTCACTGCCCTCTGCCGACCGGGGCCCGGTCAGGAAAACCAGCCGGAACTTGCCGATCTGCACTTCGTCGCCATTAGCCAGGGTGGCCGAGTCGACCGGTTCACGGTTGACGTAGGTGCCGTTGAGGCTGCCGACGTCGACGACCTGGAAGTCACCGGTGTCGAGCCGGAACTCGGCGTGCCGACGGCTGACGGTCACATCGTCGAGGAAGATGTCGGAGTCCGGATGCCGGCCGGCGGACGTCGTCGGCTGGTCCAGCAGGAACCGAGAGCCGGCGTTAGGGCCGCGCTTGACCACCAGCAGCGCCGAACCAACGGGCAGACCTTCGACCCCCGACACGGAACTCTCGCTGGCAGTGCCCGGCGACGTCTCAAGGTCATTGAGGAAGTCGGCGCGGAATACCGATGTCGTCTCGACCGTGACCTCATCAGAGGTGTCGTCGGTCCCGGATCGCCGATCGTTCTCCGTCAACCCGCTACTCCTGTCTGACCTGTTCGTTTCTGGCGCAACGCCACGTCCAACCGTACCCCGCGACAGTCACTGATGTCCCGATCGCCACGGGATCTCCTGCCGCAACAACCCTAACAACCGGTCCGATGCCGGCCACCCACCGGTCAGGTCAGGGTTCCGCGGTAGCCATCGGCATCGAGCAAAGCGGCCAGACCTTGATCGAGGGCATCGCCGCCGGCCTGCAGTTCCAGCAGCCAGCCCTGCCCGTAGGGATCGGAATTGACCAGCGCAGGGTTGCCGTCAAGGTCAGCGTTGACCGCGACCACCGTGGCCGAGACAGGGGCGTAGAGGTCCGATACCGACTTGGTGGACTCCACCTCGCCGAATGACTCCCCAGCCTTCACCTCCGCGCCGACCGGGGGAAGCTGCACGAAGACGACGTCGCCGAGGGACGACTGTGCGAAATCGGTGATGCCGACGCGCACAGTGTCTTCTCCGGTGCGCCGGACCCACTCATGCTCGGCGGTGTAGCGCAGGTCGGCAGGGATGTCGCTCACGGGGCTCCTTCGGGTCGGCCGCTACTTGACGGGCTGAGCGTATTGGCGGGGTTTCGGTTGCCGCAAGGCGGTGACCTCCACGCGTTCAGACTGGACCACCGTCACCGAGCCGCCGACCCGCTCGACGCTGTCCACAGCGCCGCCCGGGATGTTCAACGCGGCCGCCAAAGTGGGCGGATCACCAATGGCCACAATGGAATACGGCGGCCGCAGCGTCTGCGAGTCGATCACCAAGCCGCCCGGCGCCCCGGCCACCCAGGTATCCACCCCGACTCGCACCGCTTGTTGGCCGGCCCGGATCTCGATCGTCTCGGCGCCCGCGGCACGCAGTTCGTTCAGTACGTCAAGCATGGTTTCAGCAGGGACGCCGGGGCCGGGATCGGCGACGGTCACGGTGACCCCGGGTCCGGTGGCGGCAACGGTGCCAGCCAAAATCGCCAGCGCGGCCAACCGGGCTTCGGCGTTTTGGATGGCGGCCTGATCGCCGCTGCCGGCCGCCTGCATGGCGGCGAGGTTGCGCTGGAGTTCCGCCACCTCGGTGTTCAACGCGGCCTCTTGCCGTTGCAGGGAGTCCAGCAGGACCATCAAGTCAGCGGGCCGGGCGGAACTGAGCGCGTCGACCGAATCCGTCTGGCGGACCTGGGTGGCGATGGCGATCCCCAGCAGCAGGCACAGCACGACGGCCAGCACCCCGAAGGCCCGCCGGCGCTCGCCGGGAAACTCGTGGCGGCCGTGCTGCCCGTCAGGCACCGAACAACCTTCGCCGCAGCGCCGCGGCGTTCCCGAAGATGCGGATGCCCAATACGACGATGATGGCCGTCGACAACTGGGTGCCCACCCCCAACTGGTCGCCGAGGTAGACGATCAGCGCCGCCACTGAGGTGTTGAAGAGGAAAGACACCACGAAGACCTTCGCATCGAAGGCCTTCTCCAGATAAGCCCGCAGCCCCCCGAATACCGCGTCGAGCGCCGCCACCACCGCGATCGGCAGGTAAGGCTGAACCGCCTCAGGCACATCCGGCTGGAACACCAGGCCGATGACGATGCCGACGACAAGTGCCGCGATACCGATCATCGGTGCCCCTCCCCGCTCTTACGGGCCACCGCAACCTCCCGGCCGACGGTGGCCGGAACTGTCAGTTCGTCCTCGGTACTGACCCGCACACCGACCCGGTAGGCCGCTTCGAGTAACCGCAATCGCTGCAGCGCACCGCTACGCCCGAAGCCTTCGGCCAGTTCAGCGGGCGATCCTATCGCCGCGATCGTGTACGGGCTGGCGATGGGCCGGTTGTCGGCGAGAATCGCACCACCGGCCTGGCGCAGCGTGGCGCCGGGTCCGATCCTGACTCCGCTCACCGCGACCGCCTCGGCGCCCGCAGCCCACAGTGCGTTGACGGCAGCCTGCAGGTCGCGGTCGAGAATCACCTGCCGGGTTCCAGGCAGACGCGGTTTGGAGACGTCGGTCAGGTCCGCGCCAACCCCGGGTTCGGTCAGCGTGACCGCCAGACCCGGACCACGCACCGCGGTCGTCGCGGCGCTGATGTCCAACGCGTCCAGACGGCCGAGCAGGGTGCGCCCGGTCTCGTCGGCCGCCAGTTCCTGCCGTGCGACGGCATCGGACTCTGCGGTCAACTCGTCCCGGCGGGCGGTCAACCTGCCGGTACGGTCTTCGGCGTTGCGCACGCTGGCGGCGAGGATCTGGCGAGCCTCATTGAGCCCCGGCGCCGTGGACCGGGCCTGCGAGACGGCCGCGGCGAACACCACCGCGATCAGCAGTGCCGCCAGTGCCTGCCACCACCGGTCGTACGGCCTGCGGTCACCGCGAGCCGCACGTTCGGCGGCAGCGGCGGCATAACCGGGGTCGAGATGATCGGACAGCAGTGAGCGCAGCAACGACGGCATGGCTCGGGAACCGAGATCCACCGCACGGGCTTCAGACGATGGCACCGCGACGGACCTTCGGCAGTGTGCGCACCACCATGGCGACCTGGATCAGGTACAGCACCGCCGACCACAGGTACATACCCGTGCCCCAGATCACGAATCCCCACCCGCACGCGCCGATCACCCTGCTCCACAACGCATCCCACTGACCGAGCAGGATCAGCGGCAGCCCGGACATCAGTGCGAAGGTGGCCGCCTTGCCGATGTAGGTGACCGGTAAGGCGGCCACCCCGCGGCCGCGAAGCACCGGCAGCGTCGCCGCCAGGACGACATCCCGGCCTAGCAGCACCGCGACCAGCCACCATGGGACGACACCGGCGAAAGCCAGACCCACCGGAACCGCGATCATGTAGATCCGGTCCACCAGAGGGTCGAGCAACTCCCCCAATCGCGACGACTGGTTTTCCATCAACCGGGCGATCTTTCCATCAGCCCAGTCCGACACTCCGCTGAACATCAGGACACCGGTGGCGGGCCCGTAGGCGTGCACGCCCAGCAGCAGGTACAGGAATACCGGAACCAGCACCAAACGGATCACGCTGAGCACGTTCGGGATCGTCCACACCCGGCCCTCCATACCCGCCAACCTAACCCGGGGCGAACGGAAAGCCCCCCGGCAGGTCCCGCATGGCGTTAGCGGAACACCCCAGGGAGACAGCGGGGTGTGCAGCGCTAGCGGAACACCCCAGGAAGACAGCGGGCTGCGCAGCGCTAGCGGAACACCCCGGGGAGGCTCAGCGCTGAGAGCGCATCATCGCGCAACGGGTTGTCGTGAACCATGTAGGTCCACGTCGACGTCGGTCGCGCCAGCTTGGACAGGTCCAGCCCGGGCTCATCCTCGAGGACGTTGGCGGTCTCGAAGGTTTGTTGAGATGCCTCGATCGCGTCAGCGGCCAGGTGCGCGAACCCGTCGACGGCCAGTCGGTGGAATTCGTCGAGCGGGTTCTGCCGTCCCAGTGCCCGCAGGTGGATGCTCTCGCGGATATCGGCGAGATACGCCAGATGGTCGGCCCACCCGCGGTCCAGGTGGTACAGCATGATCCGCCGGCAGATCCGTTCCATCTCCTGCTCGGCAGCCTCGTCGTCCGCGCCGTCCGCAGCAATTCTGGACAGCAGTTCGTCGTAGCGCTCAGGCGAGAGCTCACGCAGTTCCACTCGGGCCGCCGGCGTGCTCAGCAACGTGTTCCGCCGCTCCACGATGATGGCCCGCTGCTGGGCGATCAGCTGGTTGTAGCGCCACGTGTTGGCATGGACGTCCAGCAGCCGGCCTTCGGCGACACGCTGCGCGTGGTCGAGCAGGATGACCGCCTTCGGGCTGGTGACCCGGCCGGTCTCGTCGCATTCCATCGGCAATTTCGACGCATCCACATGGGCTTCGACGACGTCGTCCTCCCAACTGGCAAAGAACACCGACGATCCCGGATCACCCTGACGCCCGGCGCGGCCGCGCAACTGGTTGTCCAGCCGCTCAGTGCGGTGCCGGCCGGTGCCGACTACGTGCAGCCCGCCGAGATCGGCCACCGCTTCCTTCTCGGGGGCGTCGTCCGCCGCGCCCGAGCCGCCCAGCCGGATATCGGTACCGCGACCGGCCATCTGGGTCGACACCGTCACCGACCCGAGCTTGCCCGCCTCGGCGATGACGGCCGCCTCTTCCTCGTCGTTCTTGGCGTTGAGGACGACGGCGGGAACACCGCGCCGCACCAATCGGCGGTGGAGGTCTTCGGATTCGGCGACGTCATGGGTTCCGACCAGCACGGGTTGACCGGAGGCGTGCACCTCGATGATGTGGTCGATGATCGCCTCATTTTTGGCCGCGGCGCTGACGTAGACCCGATCGGGTTCGTCGACCCGCACGTTCGGGGTGTTCAGCGGAATCGGCGAAACCCCGAGCGAGTAGAACTGTCGCAATTGCTCCCCGGCGGCCAAGGCGGTTCCGGTCATCCCGCATACCGTCGGATACCTGTTGACCAGCGCCTGCACCGTGATGGTGTCGAGCACCTCGCCGGTCTCGGTGGTCTCGATGCCCTCCTTGGCCTCGACGGCCGCCTGCAGCCCGTCCGGCCAGCGCTGCAGGGTGGCGATCCTGCCGCGGGAGGCGTTGATCAGCTGCACGGCACCGTCGCGGACGATGTAGTGCACGTCGCGCTGCAGCAGGACGTGGGCGTGCAGGGCGACGTTGACCTCGGTCAATGTGGTGGAGACGTGCTCCTCTGAGTACAGGTCGATACCGCCGAGCGCCTTCTCCAACTGTTGGGCGCCGGCCTCGGTGAGGTGCACGTTGCGGCTGTCGCTGTCGGTGGCGCAGAACTCCTCCCCGCGTTGACTGGCGATCAACTCTCCGACCAGCCGCACCACCTCCAGCCGCGGCGTCTCGCGGTGGCTGGTGCCGGCCAGCACCAGGGGCACCAGGGCTTCGTCGACCAGCACCGAGTCGGCCTCGTCGACGAGCGCGACGTCCGGGTTGGGCGACACCAGATCGGCAACGTCGGTCACCAACTGGTCGCGCAGGACGTCGAACCCGATCTCGTTGATGGAGGCGTACGTGACGTCACACCGGTAGGCGGCCCGACGATCGCCCGGAGTGGACTCCGCGGTGACCCACCCGACCGTCAGGCCCAGCGCCTCGATCAGCGGACCCATCCACTCCGCGTCGCGGCGGGCCAGGTAGTCGTTGATGGTGACAACGTGCACGTTGCGGCCGGCCAGCGCATAGCCCGCCGCGGCGATGGCGCCGGACAACGTCTTGCCCTCTCCGGTGGCCATCTCCACGACGTCGCCGGCCATCATCCGCAGCGCACCGAGCAACTGGACATCGAAAGGACGGAGCCCGGTCACCCGGTCGGCGGCCTCACGGGCGATCGCCAGGAACTGCGGCATGTCGGTGGACTCGGCGAGATCGCCGAGTTTGAGGAGCTTGGCCGCCTTGGCGAGCTGCGCGTCATCGAGGCCCTTGGCCTTCTCGTCGAACTGCGCCGCCGCCTCAACCTCGGCCATCGACTGCGACTTCACCTTGTCGGTGCTCGCGCCCAGTAGCCGCCAGAAGCCGCGGCTCAGCCGGCCCTGGCCGGATGCGGTCTTGGGTGTCTTTGCCACGGCGACAACGGTACCGCTCACGGGCTGCGGCGAATTCGAGCGGAGCGGTCAGGCCAGATTGGAGCGCCGCGGGTAGGCGACCGCCGGATCGGTCAGGGTGTTCACCACGGCCGGCACCCCGCAGTCGAAGGCGCGGCGCAGCGCGGGCCGCAACTGCTCCGGCGCCGACACCAATTCACCATGGCCGCCGAGCGCCCGCACCACCTCGTCATAGCGGGTGCCCGGCCGCAGGTCGGCCACCACCGAGTAGCCGTACAGCATCTCCATCGGGTGCTTTTCCAGCGCCCAGATACCGTTGTTGCCGACCACCGACACCACGTGCACACCGTGGCGGACCAGGGTGTCCCACTCCATTCCGGAGAAGCCGAAGGCACCGTCGCCCTGCACGAGGACCACCTGTCGGTCGGGCCGGGCCAGCTTGGCGGCCAGCGCATATCCCGGACCCGACCCCAGGCAGCCGAAGGGTCCGCTGTCCAGCCAGGCGCCCGGAACGTAACTGTCGATGACCCGCCCGGCGTAGGACCCGAAGTCCCCGGCGTCGACGACGATGATCGCGTCGCGGTCCAGCAGTGGCAGCAGTTCGGCGTACACCCGCATCGGGTGCAGTGGGGTGCGGTCGTCGGCGAGTTCGTTGGTCTCGGCGGCGCGCGCCCTGCTCTCGACGGTGCGCAGCGAGCCGATCCACTCCTCGTGCTCGCCGATCGCAGCGCCCGCCAGCGCGCCGAGGGTGGCCGACAGGTCTCCGTAGAGCCTGGCGGCGACGGTCCGGGGATGTGGCCGGTCCGGTGTGCAGCGGTCGGCGACGATCAGTTCGGTGTCCGCGCCGAACACCGCCCCGAACCCGAGCCGGAAATCCATCGGGACGCCGACCACGACGGCAACGTCGGCCTGGGCGAGCGCGGCCGACCGGGCCCGGGAGAACGCCAGGTCGTGGTCGGCCCCGACGATCCCGCGTGCCATACCGTTGGCGAACACCGGGATCCGCAGCCGCTCGGCGAGGGCGCGCAGTTCGTGCTCGGCGTGCCCCCACCAGACGTTCGTCCCGGCCATGATCACCGGGCGTTGGGCACCTGCGAGCAGGTCGATGGCCCGTTGAAGCGCAACGCCGTCGGCGGCGGCGGCGGGTATCGGCTCGGTCAGCGCCCCGGGGCCACCCCGGTCGGAGACTTCACCGAAGACGTGGTCCATCGGGAAGTCGACGAAACCCACCCCCGACGGTGCTCCGACAGCGGCGCGCAGTGCGTCGTCGACGCGGTCGCCGGCAGCGGCGGCCGACTCGGCGGTGGCCGCGTATCGGCACAGCGGCGCCACGAACGGCACATGGTCGATTTCCTGCAGCGAACCCATCCCCCACCGCAGAGCCGGCGCCCGACCACCGAGCACGAGCAGCGGCGACTGGTTCTGCTGCGCCGCCGCCATCGCGCTCATCCCGTTGGTGATTCCCGGCCCGGCGGTCAGCGCGGCCACCCCCGGCACCCGGGTCACCTTCGACCAGCCCTCCGCGGCGAACGCCGCGGTCTGTTCGTGGCGGGTGTCGATCAGCCGGATCCCCTCGCTGCGACAGCCGTCGTAGATCGAGAAGAGATGCCCGCCGGACAACGTGAACATGGTGTCGATCCCGCTGGCGCGGAGCCGTCGGGCGATCAGCCGGCCGGCATGGATGGGGGTGTCCGTCGCATCGTCGATAGCCATCGAGCGAGCCTATCCAGCTGCGACCCAGCACCGGCGCGACGCCCTTACCCCGATGCGTTGATGCTCAAACCCCGATGCTGCGGTAGCTTTCGCCGGGGAGTGCCGCCGCATGGAGGAGAGCGCGTTGGAGCCGTACAAACCGTCCTTGGACTGGGGCCACGAGCTGATTCCGTCGCTGCTGTGGATTCTGAAGGCTTGGGCGATCGCGGCCGTGCTGACCATGATCGTGCTCGTCCTGATGGCACGCTTCACCAGTTGGGGCCGCCAATACTGGCGGGTCACCGGATCGTATTTCACCGGCCGCTCCGCGGTCAGGGTGTGGATCTGGCTCGGTGTCCTGCTGCTCTCGGTGATCGTGTCGGTCCGCCTCGACGTTTTGTTCACCTACTTCGGAAACGATCTCTACACGGCGATGCAGGTCGCCTTTGAGGCGACCGGCGCCAACGAGCCGGTGATTCGCGGCGACGCCATCCGCGGATTCTGGACGGCGCTGGGCATCTTCGGGATTCTGGCAACGATCTACATCAGCCAGGTGATGCTGGACATCTACCTGACCCAGCGGTTCATCATCCGGTGGCGAACCTGGTTGACCAACCGGCTGACCGGCGACTGGCTCGATGACCGCGCGTACTACCGGGGCCGGTTCACCGATACCAATACAGACAACCCGGACCAGCGCATCCAGTACGACATCGACATCTTCACCACCGGTACCGGCGGCACGCCAAACACACCGACCGTGGGCACCGGGGCTGTGCTGATCTTCGGAGCGATCTCGTCGGTGGTGACGATCGTTGCCTTCATCCCGATTCTCTGGGACCTGTCATTTGACGTGACGATCTTCGGTCTGACGCTGCCCAAGGCGTTGTTCTGGGTGGCGTTCGTGTACGTGTTCCTCGCCACGGTCGTGGCGTTCTGGATCGGCAGGCCGCTGATCGGTCTGAGCTTCCGCAACGAGCTGACCAACGCCGCCTTTCGTTATGCGCTCGTCCGCCTCCGCGACACCGCCGAGGCGATCGGGTTCTACCGTGGCGAGAACACCGAGCGCGGGCTGCTGCGGACGAGGTTCGACAACATCATCAGCAACTACCGCAGCTACGTCCGGCGCACGCTGGGGTTCACCGGCTGGAACCTGGCGATGAGCCAGGCCATCACTCCGTTGCCGCTGATCGTGCAGGCACCGAATCTGTTCAGCGGCAAGATGGATTTCGGCGACGTCACCCAGTCCGCGAGCGCCTTCTCCAGTATCAGCGACTCACTCTCGTTCTTCCGCAACGCCTACGACCAGTTCGCCGCCTACCGGGCGGCGATCATCCGTCTGGACGGACTCTGTGAAGCCAACCGGCTGGCCCGGGAAATGCCGAGCCTGGACACCGAGCACTGCACGGACGGCACCCTCGAACTGCGCGGGGTCGAAGTGCGTACGCCCTCCGGCAGCCAACTCGTCGATCCGCTCGACCTTCGGCTCGAACCCGGCGACACGATGGTGGTGACGGGTCGCTCCGGATCCGGTAAGACCACGCTGCTGCGCAGCCTGGCCCAGATGTGGCCGTACACCACCGGAACGGTGCGCCGCCCCCTTGACGACCACCAGACCATGTTCTTGTGCCAGACGCCGTATGTTCCGCTGGGCGACCTGCGCACCGTGGTGTCGTATCCGGCCGCCGCCGGCGCGATCCCCGATGCGGAGCTCCAGTCCGTACTGCACAAGGTCGCGCTGCCGCACCTGGTGACCCGCCTCAATGAGGAGGAGGACTGGGCCAAGGTGCTCTCGCCCGGCGAACAACAACGAATCGCGTTTGCCCGAATCCTGCTCACGAAGCCCAGGGTGGCCTTGCTCGACGAAGCCACATCGGCTCTCGACGAGGGTCTCGAGTTCGTGGTCTACGACCTGGTGCGCACCGAGTTGCCCAGAACGATCTTGGTCAGCGTGAGCCATCGCCCGACCGTGAACCAGTACCACGACATTCACCTGGAACTCCTCGGTGACGGCGCCTGGCGACTCAACCGGAACCGTGGATCCGAACCTGCACCGGTCTGACCGCATTCCTGTAATGCTGGCCGCGAGAAAGGGATCGGTGGCCAGGCCACGGAGGTGAACGCGCATGGAGATGTACGAGCCATCCCTGGACTGGGCCAATGAGCTCACCCATTCGCTGCTGTGGGCGGCTAAGGCCTGGGCGATCACCGCACCCCTCACCGTCATCGTCCTGGTCCTGCTGGCTCGGTACACCGCCTGGGGCCGGCAGTTCTGGCGGGTCACGGGCGGCTATTTCCGCGGCCGCGACAGCGTCCGGGTGTGGGCGTGGCTCGGGGTTCTGCTGTTCTCGACGCTGGTCGCGGTCCGACTGGATGTCCTGCTCAGCTATTTCAGCAACGATCTGTACTCGTCGCTGCAGGTGGCCTTCGCCGGCGCGGGCGCCGGTAACGACGCGGTGCGCGACTCCGGCATCAACGGATTCTGGGCGGCGATCGTCACCTTCATGCTCATCGTCGTCCTCTACATCAGCCGCCAACTCATCGACATCTACCTCACCCAGCGGTTCATCATCCGCTGGCGGGTGTGGCTCACCGAACGCCTCACCGCGGACTGGCTCGACGGTGAGGCGTTCTACCGGGGCCGGTTCCTCGACGCCCCGATCGACAACCCCGACCAGCGCATCCAACTCGATATCGACGCGTTCACGGCGTTCACCGGCCAGGGACCGAACGTGCCGTCGCTGGGTACGATCGCCACCCTGCCGTTCGGTGCGATCAATTCCATGGTGTCGGTGGTGGCGTTCACCCCGATCCTGTGGAGCCTCTCCGGCGAACTGATCTTCTTCGGGATCACCATCGACCACGCCCTGTTCTGGATCGCCGTGGTCTACGTCTTCGCCACCACGGTGGTTGCGTTCTGGATCGGCCATCCGCTCATCCGATTCAGCTTCCGCAACGAACTGACCAACGCCGCGTTCCGTTATGCGCTGGTACGTCTACGTGACGCGGCCGAATCGATCAGCTTCTACCGCGGCGAGGAAGCCGAAAAGTCTTTGCTGCGCAAGCGTTTCAGCGCCATCATCGACAATTACCGCGGTTACGTGGTGCGCAACCTGGCGCTGCTGGGTTGGAATAACGCGATCAGTCAGTTGATCAACCCGCTGCCGCTGATGGTGCAGGCGCAGCGCTTGTTCAAAGGCCAGATCTCCTTCGGCGATGTGACCCAGTCCGCGACGGCGTTCAGCGCCGTGCACGACTCGCTGTCGTACTTCCGTGCCGTCTACGACTCGTTCGCCGCCTACCGCGCAACCATCATCCGACTCGACGGTCTGGTCGAGTCGGATCGGGAGTCCCGGGAACTGCCGAGGCTGACTGCCGAGGACAGCCCAGACGGCGCGCTGGAGTTGCGCGACGTCGAAGTGCGCAACCCGTCCGGCAGCCAACTGATCGAGTCGCTGAGCCTGCGACTGGAACCCGGCGACTCCCTGGTGATCACCGGCCCGTCCGGGTGCGGACGCACCACCCTGCTGCGCAGCATCGCTCTGCTGTGGCCCTACGCCACCGGTACCGTGCGGCACCCCGATCACGGCGGAGATGCGATGTTCCTCTCCCAGGTGCCCTACCTTCCGCTGGGCGATCTACGCGCGGTGCTGTCCTATCCGAGCCGAGAGACCGGCATCGCCGACGACCGACTCACCGCGGCACTCGAGGACGTGACGCTGGGCCATCTGTCCAACCGGCTCAACGAGACCCAGGATTGGTCCAAGACGCTCTCGCCCGGCGAGCAGCAGCGCATCGCCTTCGCCAGGGTGCTGCTGCACCAGCCCAAGGTGATCTACTTCGACGAGTCGACCTCGGCGCTGGACCCGGGCAACGAATATGCCCTGTACCGGCTGGTGACGACGCGACTGCCGGGCAGCATCCTGGTCTCGGTGACGCACCGCGACAGCGTCAAGCAGCATCACAACTTCCACCTGCACCTGACCGGTGACGGCGGATGGACCTTCAAGCCCGAGCCGGCATCAGCGGACGTCTGAGCTAACTACCGCTTGCGCGGCGTGGGCTCCGGCTCGGCGCCCGAAGAACGACCCAGCGCCCAGCTGCGTCCCACTGGAATACCCCTTGCCGTCCTGAGCGATGGTCGAGGCGCACGCCCCCGCCGCGTACAGGCCGGGGATCGCCTCGCCGTTTCGGTCGAGCACCTCACCGTCGACGCTGGTCGCGAGGCCACCGACGGTGAACCCGGAGTACATGGCCTTACCAAGGGACAGGTCGAACGCCGCCCATGGGCCGCGGTCCTGCGGAGCAAGGAATTCCGGCTGCTTGTGGAAGTCCGGGTCCTCCCCCATTGCCGCATGGCTGTTGTAGCGGTCCAGTGTGGCGACCAGGTTTCCCGCCGGAATACCCAGGGCGGCTTCCATCTCCTCGACCTTCTCCCAGCCGTCGATGAACTTGATCAGCGGCAGTTCCGGCCGCTGCAGATGAGCCTCGTCGACGATGAGATAGGCGGCGCTGTCGGGCTGATCCATCACGAAGCCCGACGTCCGCGAATGGTACGAGTCCTCGCTGACGAAGCGATTGCCCAGCTTGTTGACGATGATCCCGGTGAGCAGGACAGCAGGCGGGTACACCGGGGCGGTGATGAAGGCCTGATCCATATGTTTGGTCGCGCCACCCGCCGACTCCCCCAGCCGTATGCCCAGGCCGTCGTCATAGGTGTTGCCGAGAACGAACGGCTTCTCCGCGAGTTTGGGCGTGTAGGCAGCCACCATGTCCTTGTTCATGACGAAACCGCCGGCGGCAATCACCACCGCACGGGACCGGATCACACCGGTCTCACCGAAGTGTTTCCACCCGACCCCGACCACCGCGCCGTCCTCGAGGATCAGATTGGTCGCGCCGGTCTCGTAACGGACGTCCACTCCCAGCGCATCGGCGCGTTTGAGGAGCAGAGCGATCACCATCGCCGCCCCCTGGGTGTCACCGGGTACCGGGACCTTATGGCCCCGCGGTGCCGGCTTGGCGATGTCCTTGAACGGCCACACCTTCTCGTTGCCGGTGTACATCAGTCCTTCTGTGTTGGGCTGGATCACCGCCTTGTGCGGGTAGTAGCTGCGCTCGAAGTGAATCCCCAGATCCTCCAGCCACTCGAAATGCTCGACGCTGCCCTCGCAGTAGGCGCGGATCTTGTCATGCTCGGGTTCGCGGGACATCGCGACGAGGTAGGCGTACATATCGTCGGCGCTGTCGTCGTGGCCGGTGGCCTGCTGCACCGCGGTGCCGCCGCCGAGGTAGAAGTGCCCACCGGCCATCACCGTTGTTCCGCCTGCCGCAGCAGCACGTTCCAGCACCAGAACCCGCGCCCCCTCGGCCGCGGCGGTCACCGCGGCACACCCGCCGGCGATCCCGAAGCCGATCACCACGACGTCGACATCGTCGGACCACGCGCTCACTTCGGAGGCATCGAAGGTGGCGGGGATGTCGAGGCCTGTCATGGGCCAGAGGATATCGCTGACCGCCACGCCTGGCGAGAACGTGTTCTAGTTTTTCCGCGGGCGAATCGGAACCGGTCAGTTGACGGCGCTGGCTGCCACACTGACGACACCGCCTGCTGCCGTGTCCGACAGCACCTGCTGGTTGGTCGCCTGCCAGGAGACCGCGGCGGGGAGATGGCCCCAGGTGCTGTTGAACAACCCGATGATCACGGCCGTCCCGTCCCCGACGTGGGTGTACACCGGACCGCCGGAGTCGCCCTTCTGGCTGACGACGCCGTTCTCCATGGTGAACCAGCCGTTGTTGACCCGCTCGATGGTTCCGCAACTTTCGCCGGTGATCACCCCGAAGTGGCACACCTGCTGGCCGGCGGCGAGGACGACGGTCGGGTCGGCGACCAGTTGACGACCGCTTGGCAGGACACTGTTGATCGTGACGTCGGCGGCAAGTGCGATGGTCTCGTAGTCGGAGATCACCTGATCGGTGCGCACCACGGTGCCGTTGGGGGTGTTGTCGCGGGAGGTGGTGACCACCCCGATCATCCGGCCCGCCCGATCGGTGACGGGTCCGTTGCCGCGGCAGTGGCCGGCGGAGAAAGCGACGCGTTGCACCGCGTCGATGTAGCCCAGCGTGCAGAGGGTCGACTCCTGGCGGATCTCCATGCCGGGGAAGACCGTCACCGCGTCGGCTTTCACCGGGTCGGCAGTCACCACGCCGGCCGCCACCGAGTCGGCCGCCACCGAGTCGACGTGAGCCACCTCGACTTTCAGCGGTTCCGCGATAGCGGCCGGAGCCGCGAGCACCGCCAGCGATGCCCACGCGACTCCGGCCGCGGCGACGGAAAGAACGAGGGGTCGTAGAAAACCGGCCACCATACACCCCGATCGGTCGGCGACCAGTCAACGACGCGGTCGCAATCACATGTCGACTGTGTATCGGCGCTGACGGCCGAACGTTACCGACTTGTGACTGCGGGCCCGCCGATCCGGCGGCGGTCCCGTCGTAGCCCCGTCTGAACCAGGTCAGGGGATGCGGATGACCTGACCGACCTCGATGTGATCGGGATTGGGGATGTTGTTGAACTGGGCCAGTTCGGGGTAGCGGTTACCGTCGCCGAGGAACTGCTTGGCGATGTTGAACAGCGTGTCGCCGGAGACGACGGTGTAGGTCTTGACCTCGTTGACCACCGGCGCGACCTCGACCTCGACCTCCTTGACCTCCGCGACGGCGGCCTCCGCGACGGCCTCCTCGACGACCTCCGGCGGCGGCGGGGCATCGGTTTCGGTGTTCGACGCCCACGCGGCGCCGGATCCGGAGTAGAGCACCACGTTGCGGTCGTCCTGGAGGACCAGTTTCGTGTCCTTCTTGCCCTTGGTGTCGCTGTGCCAGATCGGCTTGTCTCCCGCGTAGATGACGAAGTTGCCATCGGTCTGAGCCTCGGCGCGGTCGGCGCCCTGGCCGTCGGTGCCGGTTGCCCAGACGGCTTCGCCGCGGGCTGCCAGCACGAGATTGCCGTCCTCCTGCAAGGTCAAGGTGTAAGCGCCGTTATTCGAAGTTAGCGAATCTCCCCTGCCCAGCTTCTGTCCTGCGTTGAGTGTGTCTCCCACGACCGTTGTTACCTCCTCTAAGCCGCCTCTTTGCGGACGGGCGACCGCGAGCCTACTGGAAAATCGGGTCGGTGCACCGGGCCATGCGGCAAACAACGGATCTGGGGCCGAAGCACGGCCCCAGCCGGTCCAAGGCGCGCACGGAAGTCTCGAGTCGGGAACACCTTGGCCGGTCGAAGACGGTCCGCACTACCGCACCGCTACCTGGTGAACCGCGTGATCAACGGGCCGGCGATCGCGAGGACGAACACGTATGGGGTGGCGATCGCTGCCAGGACACCCGATCCGGCGCCGACCAGGCCGATGATGACCAGAGAGAACTCACCGCGGGCGATCAGGGCGGTGCCCGCCCGCAATTGCCCGGGTCGGGCCGCACCGTCCCGGCGCGCGGCATAGGCCCCGGTGACGACCTTGGTCAACGCCGTCACCGCCGCCAGCGCGAGCGCGGCGGGAAGTTGCGGCAACAGGTCGGCCGGGGCGACGGCGAAGCCGATGGACAGGAAGAACGCCGCGGCGAAAAGGTCGCGCAGCGGACCCAGAACGGCGCGGGCCCGGTCGGCGGTCCTGCCGGTCAGGGTCAGCCCGACCAGGAAGGCACCGACAGCCGCCGAGGCGTGGATCTCCTCGGCCACCGCCGCCACGATGAGCGTCAGGCCGAGGATCCTCAGCAGCAACTGCTCGTCCTCCGGGTGGCCGATGGCCCGGCCGACGTGGTGTCCCCAGCGGTACGAGACGAGGAAAGCCAGCCCGAGCGCCCCCAAGGCCACCGTCATCCACAGCATCGCCTCGGCCAGTGACCCTCCGGAGGCCATCACGGTCAACAACGGCAGGTAGGCGGCCATGGAAAAGTCCTCAAGCACCAGCACCGAGAGCACCGCGGGCGTTTCGCGGTTGCCGAGGCGGCGCAGGTCGCCCAGAAGACGGGCAATGACCCCGGATGACGAGATGTAGGTCACACCGGCGAGTGCCAGCACCCCGGCTCCATCCAGGCCCAGGAGCCATCCGGCGATCGCCCCGGGTGTCGCGTTCAGGACGAGATCGACCGCTGCGGACGGGAGGTGGCGGCGCAGGCTCGCGGTGAACTCGACCACCGAGAACTCCAGGCCCAAAGTCAGTAGCAGGAGCACAACGCCGATCGAGGCCCCGGTTTCGAGGAACTCCGCGGCCTCGGGCACCGGGATCCCGCCGTCGCCCAGAAAGAGTCCGGCCAGCAGATAGAGCGGGATCGGCGACAGCCCGTAGCGGCGGGCGCCCGCCCCCAGGACGGTCAGGACGACGAGGATGAGACCAAGTTCGAGAAGCAGTCCCGCGGATATAGCCACGGTTAGGTCTGATCGACTGCCTGATCGATGAGGTGACGAACTCCACCGATACCTTCGGCGGTACCGATGACCACCAGCACATCCGCGGCGCGCAGCACCTCATCGGGGCCGGGCGAGGCCACCACCCCGTCGCCGCGGACGATCGCCACCACCGAGGCCCCGGTGCGGGTCCGGGCCCGCGTGTCGCCGAGTGGCCGGCCCGCGTAGCGGGAGGCCGCGAGGACCTCCACCTGTCCGGCCTCCAGTCCGGGCACCTCCCGGCTCAGGTCGGCGAAGCTCTCGACCATCCGTGGGGCGCCCAGGATCTGGGCCAGTGCATCGGCCTCCGAATCGGTCAGCCGGAAAACCCGCTGGGCGCGGTCCGGGTCGGCAGCGGTGGAGACGAAGAACTCGAACTCGCCCCGACGCCGGGCGATCACGCAGACCCGATCGCCGTCGGCATTGTCGAACTCGTAGCGCAGCCCTACCCCCGGCAGCAACGTCTCGCGGATGTCGATTCCCATCGGACTATCCCGCCCTCCCTACCGGCTTCCCGGCTGGCAGAAGAACGCCGGTGGGCGACCAACCCGGCGGACCGAACACGTAGCCGATCCGGTCCCGCAACCGGGTGGCCGCCCGTACGTCCCGGGCGATCGCGACGTACTCGTGCGTCTCGAGCTTCCAGATGTTGAACGTGTCGACCGGCTTGGTCAATCCGTAGTGCGGGCGAAAGATCTCCGGCTGGAAGCTGCCGAACATCCGGTCCCAGATGATCAGAATCCCGCCGTAATTGCGGTCCAGGTACTCCGGATCCATACCGTGGTGAACCCGATGATGCGACGGAGTGTTGAACACGAACTCGATTGGCCGCGGAAGCTTTCCGATCCGCTCGGTGTGGATCCAGAATTGGTAGATCAAACTGATCGAGAAACTGAAGAAGACCATCCACGGCGGCACCCCGAGCAGTGGCAACGGCGCCCACATGACGAGTTCCCCGCTGTTGTTCCACTTCTGCCGCAGCGCGGTGGCGAAATTGAAGTAGCGGCTGGAATGGTGCGCCTGGTGGGTGGCCCACACCAGTCGCACCCGGTGCGCGATCCGGTGATAGGCGTAGAACAGCAGGTCGACACCCACCAGTGCGATCACCCACGTGTACCAATCCCGGGCCGAGAGCTGCCAGGGCGCCACATAGACGAACAGAGCGGCGTAGCCCAGCAGACCGAGAAATTTCCAGGCGGCCATGGTGGCGATCGAGACCAGCCCCATGGTGATCGACGCCCGAGCATCCGGGGACAGGTAAGCGCCGGTGGCGGGGCGGCCCGGTTCGACAGCGGTATCGGCATCCTCGAGTTTCCGCGCCGCGGTCCACTCCAGCGTCAGCAGCAGCAGAAAGAACGGGATCGCGAACAGCACCGGGTCGCGCATCGGCGACGGCATGGCCGCGAGAACGTCTGCGATCCGATCCACGGGCACCTCCCGGCGAGGATTCTAGTCCTGGATAGTGTCCTCAACCGACCCACCGACAGAGAAGGCGCAACGTGAAGCGGAGTTGGGGGCTGTTACTCGGGGCCATCGGCACCGAGGTGGCCGGAACGCTGTCGCTGCGCGCCTCCCAGGACGACCGGCTGTGGCTGTTCGTCGTCGTGATCGGCTACGCCGCCTCCTTCGTGCTGCTGAGTCGGGTGCTACGGGCCGGTATGCCGGTCGGGGTGGCTTACGGCATCTGGGGCGCGCTGGGGACCGCGATCACCGCGGTGGCGGCAGCAATCCTCTTCGGGGACCCGTTCACCGCGCCCATCGTCGCCGGGATCGGGTTGATCATCGCCGGGGTCCTCCTGGTGGAGTTCGGCTCGCACACCTCCGAACGGACCCAACCGTGAGCTGGCTGACCCTGGGCGCAGCCATCCTGATCGAAGTGTTCTCAACACTCGGGCTGCGCGCCTCCGACGGTTTTCGGCGCAAGAAGTGGATCGCACCGGTGCTGATCGGCTACGTCGGCTCGTTCACCCTGATCTGGCTGACGCTGCGGCTGGGCATGCCGGTCGGTATCGCCTACGGGGTGTGGTCGGCGTGCGGGGTGGCCCTGGTCGCGGTGCTGGCCCGGGTCTTTTTCCGCGAACCGCTCACCCTGATGATGCTGGCCGGCATCGCGTTGATCATCGGCGGGGTACTGACCATCGAATTGTCCGGTGCGGCGGGCTGACCATCGACAAAGATGTCAGCCATGGCTGAACCGATGCTGACCGCGCTGGCTGACCGGCTGGGGGTGGCCTGTGCCTACCACGATTGGTCCGGCAACTTCGTGACTGTCGACCCGTCGACCGTGGTAAGCGTGCTCCGCTCACTCGGCGTCAGCGCCGAGTCCGAAGATGCCTGTGCCGCAGCGCTGTCGGAATTGGACCGGCGGCACTGGTCCCGAGCGCTGCCGGCGACGATTGTCGCCCGAGCCGGCACCGAGGCGCACTTCTGGGCCCACGTCACCCACGGCAGTCCGGCGCATGTGTGGGTGCGGCTGGAAGACGGAACCGTACGCAGCGGCATCCGCCAGGCCGACAACTTCACCCCGCCGTTCGATCTCGACGGGAGGCTGGTGGGCGAGGCCACCTTCGTGCTGCCCGCCGACCTACCGCTGGGCTATCACCAGGTGCATCTGCGATCCGGCGATGAGGAGTTCGACACCGCCCTCATCGTCACCCCCGCCTGGCTGGGCCTGCCGGCCCGGATGGGGGCGCGCCGCGCCTGGGGCCTGGCCACCCAGCTCTACAGCGTCCGCTCCCGCGGATCCTGGGGTGTCGGCGACCTCACCGACCTCACCGATCTCGCGGTCTGGGCGGGAGCCCGGCATCACGCCGACTACGTGCTGGTCAATCCGCTCCACGCCGCCGCGCCGACCGCTCCGATGGAGCCCTCCCCCTACCTGCCGACATCGCGCCGGTTCGTCAATCCGCTGTATCTGCGCGTCGAAGCCATCCAGGAGTTCGCCTTCCTGCCCAAGCGCGGCAAGGTCCGTGCGCTGCGGAACGCGGTGCGGGCGGCGGCCCAGAAGTCGGAGACCATCGACCGGGATTCGGCCTGGAAGGCCAAGCGGGCGGCGCTGAAGCTGGTGTACCGGGTTCCCCGGTCAGCCGGCCGGGAACTGGCCTTCGAGGCGTTCAAGGCCCGTGAGGGCGCCGCACTGGATGACTTCGCCATCTGGTGTGCGCTCGCGGAGAAGCACGGCGGTGACTGGCGGCGCTGGCCCGCCGGGCTGCAGCACCCCGCCGGCCCGGAGGTCGCCGACTTCGCCCGGCGCCATCCCGAATCGGTGGACTTTCACCGCTGGCTGCAGTGGCAGCTCGACGAGCAACTCGCTGCCGCGCAGTCGCAAGCCGTCCGCAGCGGAATGGCGCTCGGAATCATGCATGACCTCGCGGTCGGGGTGCACCCCACCGGAGCCGACGCCTGGGCCCTCCAGGACGTGCTGGCCCTCGGTGTGACGGCCGGGGCGCCGCCGGACGAGTTCAACCAGCTGGGCCAGAACTGGTCGCAACCGCCCTGGCGGCCGGATCAGCTCGAAGAACAGGGCTATCGGCCGTTCCGTGCGCTCATCCAGGCGGTCCTGCGGCACGCCGGCGGGGTGCGGATCGACCACATCATCGGACTGTTCCGGCTGTGGTGGATTCCGGAGGGCGCAGCACCCACGAAGGGCACCTACGTGCGGTACAACCACGACGCGATGATCGGCATCGTCGCGCTGGAAGCGCACCGCGCGGGCGCGGTGGTGGTCGGTGAGGACCTGGGCACAGTGGAACCGTGGGCCCGCGACTATCTACGGGAGCGTGGCGTGCTGGGGACGTCGATCCTGTGGTTCGAGATCGATTCGGGCAGCCGGGGGCCGCTGCCGGCCGAGCACTGGCGTGAGCTCTGCCTGTCCTCGGTGACCACCCATGACCTGCCGCCCACCCCCGGGTACCTCGATGGCGAGCACGTCCGGTTGCGTCACTCGCTGGGGTTGTTGACCCGCTCCGCCGAGGAGGAGATGGCCGACGATGTCGCCGCGCAGCGAGCCTGGCTGGACGAACTCCGCCGGGCCGGACTTCTGCCGTCAGCCGGTGCCGACGAGACGCCCGGCGAGGAAGACATCACCGTGGCGCTGTATCGCTATCTCAGCGGTACACCGTCGCGGCTGCTGGCCCTGGCGCTGACCGACGCGGTCGGCGAACGCCGCACCCAGAATCAGCCCGGCACCACCGACGAATACCCGAACTGGCGGGTGCCGTTAGCCGGTCCCGATGGGGAGCCGATGCCGCTGGAAAAGGTGTTCACCGACCGGCGCACCGCCGCCCTGGCGGAGGTCCTGCGGGCGGCGACGGATCCCGAGTCGCACTGACGGTGCCGAAACTCAGCGCGGGCATACTGCTCCGCCGGGCGGGCGGCACCGAGGTGCTCATCGGCCATCCAGGCGGACCGTTCTGGGCGCGCAGGGACGACGGGGCGTGGTCGATTCCCAAGGGCGAGTACGTCTCAGGCGAGGATCCTTGGGCGGCTGCGCAACGTGAGTTCGCCGAGGAACTCGGCTGCCCAGTGCCCGACGGGCCGCGCACCAGCCTCGGCGCGGTTCGGCAACCCGGCGGCAAGATCCTCACCGTGTTCCTGGTCGACGCCGATCTCGATGTCGGCCGGTTCCGCAGCAACACCTTCACCCTGGAATGGCCCAGAGGATCCGGCCGGATGCGGGAGTTCCCGGAACTCGACCGTGTGGCTTGGCTGCCGACAGCAGCAGCGAGATCGAAATTGCTTGCGGGGCAACGGGTCTTCCTGGATCGGCTGCCCGCCGGCTCTGGCTAGCGAACGCCCTCGGCAGCCTCGGCCAGAGCTTCCCGCGCCGCGCGCCGGCGCATCTCGATCTCCTCTCCGATGCGCCGGGCCAGCCGATGGTCACGCTGCACGATCGCGTTCATCGCATCCCTCGACACCGCGATGATCGTGGTGTCGATGACCGCTGCCACCCCGGTGATCATCCGCTGCCGGGTCAGCGCCGTGCCGCCGATGTGGTCGCCCGCCCCGAGATCGCCCAGGGTGAGACGGCGCCCGTCTGCGGTGTCGACGAACATCAACACCGCTCCTTCGACAATGAAGCCCACCGAATCGGGGACACTGTTGACCGACTGGACGATCTCCCCCTCGGCGAACAGCAGCAGTCG
>MTBK01003484.1_pt1 | contig 24969 bp, 10 predicted proteins | sample 1535981 | NCBI WGS metagenome assembly MTBK01 (sample SAMN06109225, study PRJNA356200) | anaerobic digester metagenome | isolation source: biogas reactors fed with pig manure or primary and secondary sludge | place: Spain | collected 2016-06-30
CTCTATGACCGAATCAGTCAAAATCGAAAAAATGGTTTACGGTGGTGATGGACTCGGTCGCCTTTCGGATGGTCGCGCGGTTTTTGTGCCCTTTGTTTTGCCTGGCGAAGTAGTGTCCGTAGAGCTAAACGAAGAAAAAGCCCGTTTTGCCCGAGGCACAGCCCTCCAATGGCAGCAAAGCTCCCCCATCCGCATTGCCCCGCGATGTGAATACTTCAGCATTTGCGGCGGCTGCCACTATCAGCACATGCCTTACCAAAATCAGCTTGAAACCAAACTCGAAGCCGTTCGAGATCAGCTCAGTCGTATTGCTGGCATCGATTCCCGAGTGCTCAGCCACATCACCCACAGCGATCAAAACTGGCACTATCGCAACCAAATTCAATGCCATGTCACCCAGGATGGCGAACTCGGCTTTATGCGCGCGGATAATGCCGGCATACTTCCCATCAAGCATTGCGAAATCGCCATGCCAGGGCTCAACACCTTATTGGACACCATCATTCTTGAGCCTGAAAGTGGCATTAAGCGCGTCACCTTTCGGGAAGACAGCGATGGCGAATGCTTTGTGCTCCTTGAAGGCGACGAAGCCCTCCCTCCCGAACTCACTGTGGAACTTGAAGTCTCCGCCGGCTACATGAATGCTGAACAAAACTATCATCACCTCGCCGGCACCGACCAACTCCACTATCAGGTTTTGGATAAAGTTTTTACCGTCTCGCCCGGCTCCTTTTTTCAGGTCAACAATGCCGTCTGCGAAGAACTTGTAAAACATGTCATTGACCTAACAAAAGGCATCGCGCCCCACAAAGTGCTGGAACTATACAGCGGCGCGGGTTTGTTCAGCGCGTTTTTGGCGCCGATGGTCAGCCAACTCATCGCCATTGAATCCACCCCATCCGCCTGCTACGACTTTGCCAACAACCTGGATGCTTTCGATAATGTCAGCTTATACGAAGGCTCGGTTGAGGCAATCTTGCCCAACTTATTACCCTTGCTGAAGCCCGAACCGCCCGACCTGGTCTTGCTCGACCCACCCCGCGCTGGTCTGCACATCAAAGCGCTTGACGCGCTGGCGGAGCTGGCACCCAAGAACATCATTTACGTCAGTTGCGACCCCAGCACCCTTGCCCGCGACCTCAAGCGCCTGGGAGGCAAAGGCTACCAGGTCGAAATCATCCATGCTTTAGATATGTTCGCACAGACTTATCACATCGAAACGGTATGTCTTTTAACCCGAAAAAATGTAGAAGCTCATATTTACCTTGATATTGAGACGAACGACCTAAAAAAAGAGAAGCTACCACCTAAACCGACATATAAGCAAATACAGGCATATATTGAATCGGAGTTTGGCTTGAAGGTCTCGGCACTATACATAGCACAAGTAAAAGACGAGCTCGGGCTGGAAAAGCAATTCTCTTATGAGAATAGTGGAATGGCTGCAGAAAAAAGATCGCTATGCCCACAGGAGAAACATGATGCGATTGTGGCAGCATTCAAACACTTCAGGATGATATGAGAAAAGAAATGAATACCCCTATAGTGGCGTGTCCATTTTTCATTAACACGGGCAGAGAAGAACACATAGTTCTAGCTATTGCTTAAATGGTTATTACCCATGATCTACAGGTCAAGATCCGAATAGCAATTCTTCATCTCAAAGCAATCATCTTATACATTAATTTCATGAGCAAGATAAGCCTGTATAGCTCTCTTATATCGTAAGAGAACGAATAAGACTCAGCTATTTTTTATCGGATCCTCAATAATAATAAACGTTGGCTTAGTCCTTCCTTGTTGGTCAATAAAGTCTAATCCCCTTCCAATTATTACGCGGGCTTTCTCATTTGTTATTCTAGTCACCACAACCGATCGATCGTGTTCAGCTGTACCCTTTATTACGACCTTTCCAGGATACTTAGATTTCAACCATTCAAACGCTGAAGCCTGTTCACGATCTGTGGCTTCTACCCGAGTGTGAATAATGACCTCTTCCAGAGTATTATGGCTATTTGCCAGTTCAATGTATGCGTTTAAACGCTTTTTAATAACCCAGTCTCTTGTAAGATAAGGGTCGTTGATGATCATTTTCTTAACTGGCGTGGAAAAGAATTTATTGAAATAGTCCTTTTCTGTCACAGTCCCAGTATAGGTTTCAGACACTCTTATTACGCTAGTATTTTCTGGCAAAACTAATTCTTTGTCACTTAGATCTCTTTGTATTCTTTCCTTCCATTGAGCTTCAAGTTCTCTAACACTGTCTGAATTAACTGTTGATATCAGATTTGCTAGGTTGATACCACTTGTTGATTGCTCGCAAGCAAACTGAATAGCTCTAGGAGACTTAGACTTTGGATCAATGATGAGTTCCCATTGTGGAACTTTTCTTAACATATAAATTCTAAGTCCTATTCCCTTTAGATATTTTAGTTTTTCTTTTAAAACATTACCTTCTGGAGAATGAGGCAGCGGTTTTACAAAACCCAGGTTGACATTTACATTCTTTAACAAAGCGTCGTTAATCAAGTCGAGCAACTCAGTATCAGAGCTTGAAATTGGCTCTTTCATTAAATCGTCAACCGCAACATATAACTCGCTTGTAGCATATTTGATTTTCTCGGTTATCCATTTGTTTAAGTTTGGCGAAGCAATTCTACATGCACCAAGGGCCGAATCTTCCACAGGTTCTAATTCACCCAAAACTAATTCCAGAAAATCTCTCGCTTCTTCGCGTTTTAAAAGACTGTGGAAATACTGATTATCATAATCTTTTAAACAGTGGTAGCAACTGGTATCTGGAGCGCAATCATCGCAATTTAGAGTTTTACTCGCCTCACTAAGCACCTTCAACAAGTTATCCTTGATATTTTTAACATGTCCGGCGCCTCCGGGCACATTATCGTAGATAACAAGCGTTTGATTTAGTTTACCATTGACCAAACTTGGAAACAAAACACCGTTGATATCACGACGCTCAATTTGCAGCACATGGCATGCCCCTTGAATAATCGCATAAAGTAAAGATAGCCAGAATGATCGATTGCTGGCAGGAGGAGTTGAAAGCACATCATCGCTCAAAAAGCGAATGTGTAATGTATTCGTTGTTTGTTGAAAACCAAGAGAATATCGACTTGTTCCCTTTGAGTTAGACTCGAAATCAAATTTTGAGATACTGAAGGGGTAACCGCTCCCGAACTTTCCTTCATTCACATAGAGCAATCTGCCAGCTTCATTGAAGGCGACTGATATCCGGTTGCCGATACTTTCCTCATCCAAGTTGGACTCTGGAATTAATGCCGATTTGATCTGTTTTTGTTCCACAAATACATACTGTTTAGCTGGTTTACCGCTGGAAGGGTCAGCCAAGAAAGCATCAGGGACGACATATTTCTTAATCTTATCTTTGTTGTTACGCTTTTCACCGCAAACAGGACAGGCCAAATCGTTACTTGCCAAGGAAATACCTGTACCCTCTGCGATTTCAAGATTATGACAATTGTGGCAAATACGATACTTCAATACTTCAGGTGTATCATTCCAAAACAAAGGTTTTTGGCTTTTCCAAATACGCTTATTCGCGACAATTTCTGAGCCTGGAGCATATTCACGGATTGCCTGTCGGAGATCACGCTCAAGTCTTAGCTTTGAATCTTCTAAATTATTGCTTCTTGTTTTATAGACCATTAGCTCGACAGTGTTCAAGGGAAAAGAATAACTGGGCAACACACCCATATTCGAAAGATAGTCAATCAAAAGACCTTGTTGGGAACCAGCTTCCCCTTCAAGTCTCAAGATAAGTCGTTGAAAATATGATATTTTTGAATTTGCATCTGCTCTGGTCTTGGAATCCTTTGATGCATCCATAGAAATCTGGCTTAATTGAGCTATTCGTTGATTATAGTGACCAAGTAATGGTTTATATTTTTCAGAATAAACATTGAGTACCTCTTTAATGAACTCCTCAACTCCGCTCTGAATAATAGGACTAAGCTTTTCCGGCAAAGATGTGGATAAAAAGGTCAGTTTTTCTTTTAGCAGCTCCTTATGATCTTGTTTCCATTTATCTAGGTCGTCTATATGTGGTCCAGTTAATTGGTTTTGGTTAAAAAATTCGCGGCAATATTTTAATTGAGATGGTTCTATTCCTTGATTGTTCCGATACTTGAGAAAATCGCCTAATAGCAATGCGTTTACATGGCGACGAGCGATCAATTCGTTAGAGAGAACTATTTTGGGTACTTGAACCTCACCATTAATAATCTCACTGGGGTCATCATAATAAGCCTGATCGTGTGGTCTGTCTGAAGCCCAGGTCATAATATAGGATGTTCCACCTAAATTCCGACCCGCTCGACCTGCTCTCTGACGATAATTTGCAACTGTTGGAGGCACATTGCTTAAGGAAACAGCTTGCAGATCCCCAAGATTCACCCCCATCTCAAATGTAGTAGAACAACTTAAGACATTAATCTTGCCGTTTTTAAAATCTTTCTGGTATTCCTGTCCTTTCTCAGGACTGATTTGGGCAGTATGCTCTTCGACCCTAATTGGGATAATTTTTTCCTTAAAACCTTGATAATAGTAATTATTTTCCTGTGTTTGCTCAAGGTCAATGATTTCCAGTTCCCCTCCACAATTCGGAGACCCACAAGGCACATTTGAAGATCTGTAGGAAAGCCTCTGGCAGCGTTTACATTTTGACCAGATACCTTGGTTCTCAAAGTAAATATGTCGTGGATCCAATTGATAACCGTTTTGAGGGCTTCCAGTAAAAAGTCCTTGAATCTTCTCGCTTAGAAGCTCCCATATCTTATTTAATAGGTTTCTCACATCTTCCATTGAAGATGAACGCCCACTCTTTTGTAAAAATATTTGAGTGTATCTATGCCACCATGGTCGATCAGTTCGACCGATCCACCGCAATTGTTGCCCTGTAGTCACACCTGCACGAATATAGAACGGGTTGCCCTTATTTAAGCCGAACTCTTCATCGTCAGGCATAACGCCATCAGGAAGCTTAATAGCCTTCTTAAAGCGCATATCATCGAGCAAGGTACTGATAAATTCCAGGAATTCATTCCCATTTAGGCCTATTTCTTCAGCAGCTTTTTCTATCAGCTTGCGATCATCATCATTAAAGTAGAACACACCAACGCTTCCGATTGACTCCAATGATTGCCTGCTCCTTCTGCCGGTTGTGAACTCTCCGAGAATGATTTTTGCCATTTTAATCGAAGCCTTTTTAAGGTTTTCCTTATTAATTGGAATATAATCGTCACCAAGATCATTAAAATCAAGATCATTTGTAAGAACGCCTTGTTTTAAGGCAATCTTCCCTGCCATCTCGCTTAGTGAGAATAAATTAGGACTCTTGCCTTCATCCCAGTCTGAAGGTTTCTTGCATTCTTTGATGGCTATGGGTAAAATGTGCCGAAATATTTGCTTGTTCGTGATATCTTGCAAGTAGGCAGCGAAACGGGCAGCTCCTTGGCGGCTGTCATAGAAGGTCAGCAACTTTCTTCCTTCACCAGGCCTGTTTTGAATCTTAGGGTCTGGAGATACTGGTAATTCCCGATAAAGTTCATAGGTGAGGTTTCCAAGTGGCCCTGTACCTCCCGCTACGATTGCAGTAGCGATTTCTGTCTCAGATTTTGATTTGGCTCGGCAACGTGGACATTCATTCAACTTAACCACAGCATTAACCTGGCTTACCTGAAGACCTCTTCTGGTTGTGACTTTCGTCTGCTTTACTTCCCACAACAGGATAGAATACGTTTTATGCCCGCAACGTTTACGCTTATCTGTCGAACCACATTCTAAACATATATTGACGAATTCTTCTTGAATAAATCCTGGTTTATTGTTAGAAAAACTCTGTTCAGACGAATCAGAATCATCTTCTTCGCTTTCCTCAGTGTTGTCAGCTATTGCCCGATCTTCGATTATTTTTGACCACGTAAGATAGCGCCGTTTCATGCTTTCCGTTTCAATATCTTGAGCTGGATAAAGATTTCTTCCTTCATTATCTGTTTCTGCAACGATAAAATGTTGGCCACATTCCCTACAGAGATAGAGTGGATACACAGATGCTCCACAGACTTCGCACTTAGATAACGGATGGCTGTACACTTTCGACCAATCTGTATCTTCATGTTGTTTTCCTGGACAATCCGGATTAATACAGACCCAAACACCTTGGGGTGGTCTTGCAAATAAGTGATATTTGATTGGCAAAATTGGAAGTGAGTTTTGCGATTTCCGTGCGGAAGCACCAATCTCAATCAAATGATACAAACTTGTTTTCCTGTCATCTGGCAGGAGTGAGTGGAACATATAATCACTTGCTTGATTGAAATCTGCTGGTTTGTCTTGTTCAATCAACCAGTTTTTTAATTTACGAATCTCAGGATTATCCTTGAGCAACTTGTAAAGAACTTCCGACATACTGATCGACTCTTTAAATGGGCTAATCAATTCGACATCGTTTACCAGCCCTACATCAAAAAGCATTTCTGTTAACTGATTATAGCTTTCTCGTGTGAATGATTTTTTTCCATCCTCATTAGTTCTAACGAGTTCAATCAATTGATCGAATTTAGGATGCAAGTAGGTTTTTTCAGGAGATGGCTCAAAAGGAAGAGATAAGTCATCTAATCTTGTTTTTATTTCTTCCCCCATAATAATGTCATCTTGTGTAAACTCTTCTCCAAACAAATTTTGGGCGAAAACCACAGCTTCTTGATTACTTTCATTGACCAAGGTCGCTGATGTGGCGATACAAGTCATATCGCCTGGTTTCTTATGCAATCTTTCTTTTAATCGGCGAATCAGCATTGAAACTTCGATGCCCTGTGCGCCATTATAGGTATGTGCTTCATCCAAAACCAAATATTTCCACAAACCGGATCCGAACAATTCAGAATCTTCAGGCCGGAGAAGTAAGTACTCTAACATTGCATAGTTTGTTATCAGAATCTGAGGCATCTTTCCTTGGACACGTATTTCATCTCGACTAATTACTTCATTCTCGAGCATCCAATCTCTTCTAAGCTCTTTATCTTTTAGCTCACCAGTGTATCTGCCAAAAGTAATATTTGTCCCTTTTAGTATCTCTCTTAGACGCTCCAATTGGTCATTAACTAAGGCGTTGAGAGGATAGATGATTAGAGCTCTAACACCAGGGCTTGGATCAATACATAAATCATTTAAGATGGGAATTAGAAACGCTTCCGTCTTTCCACTACCTGTCCCAGAAGAGACAACAACGCTGCGATTATGTGTAATGATCTTTTCGATTGCTTTTTGCTGATGACTGTATAACAGTGCGTTTGAAGGAAGTGGTTTCGGAGAAGGCAAGTTAAAACTAGGTAGGTTTAAAAGCTTGTTCGAAATCACACCCCTGTCAGCCAACTGTTGGAGACTTTCCCCAACTTTGTAAGGATGAATGATTTCGAGGAATGGGCCCTTAAATAATGAAGCTGTTTCACTAAAACCCTTTCTAATTTCATAGGCGAGTGCTGGTTCTTTCCCATCTTTGTTCGGATCAAATGTGGTTGAAAGATAATCAACAAGCGACTTTTCAAGTTTTTGCGTAATTTTTACAGCATTCATTTTGGCCTCCTAAGATATCGCATGTACGAAAAAGACTTCAGCCCAAAAAGTGCACCATTCAAGGGTCAAGGGAGCTTTTCGAGCAAATGAACTTAGAGTCGAAGTGAAGTCGTCCAAGCTCCAATCAAGTGTATTTAACGCTTGTGCAAATCCACTCGGATACCTTGATTTCATTCTTGAGAGCAAAGCAGTAGAGTAAACCCAATGGACAAATCCTGGTATTTGAATGTTTTCAGCCATGGCTCGATAAAGTCGGTGCCAGGCTGGTAATGCCGGTATGTTTGTTGATGATTCATTAATCCAATTTAAGAAAACTGACAAATTCTCTCTTTGGCGAAAAACTGAAAGGTAAGAGTCTTTCTCATTGTTAACAGCCAGGTTAAAATCATCTGATGTATATGGATTAATAACCTTGCCAAATTCGTGTATTTTTCCACTAAAAGAGCCTTGTTCAGAAAGTTTTATTACCGAAGAAGGTAGATAAGTTTGCCACAAAATTCGATTATTTAACTGAGAAATATTTACGTTAATATGTTTAGTAAATACGATATCGGTGAAAACATCTTTCTTTTTTATGCGTAAGCCATGAGAGTGAAAATTTAAAACTGATACTGGAAATTGTTCATATGTGGAACCACTGGGATTGAGAACCAAACCGCATTTCTGGCATTGATACATCGGATACATATCGCCAATATCAATTTCTGAAAATTTTGAGCTAACGGTATCAGGTGGATAATATATTAAAGCTTCACTTGTGGTTTTCCCGGGTTGTGTAAACCAGTAAATTGGAAGACTCTTCGTTTGTCCTTGTATTTTCAAATCAAGATAACCTGCTCCAACTTTTCCTCCTAGCAAAGCCCTTTCCGGAAAAACCTGCCAACTTCTTTCTTGCCTGATAATCTCAAAAAGTAAAGGATGAGAGGTTACAGCCCAGGCAGGCAAGAGTTTAATAAACATCCTGTCATCATGTTCATAAATTTCTTCTCGATAATGGAACCAATCGCTAATTTTATTTACATGCATGATTTGGTCGATAGATCCAAGGCCAATGACTGACTTGCATTTTTCATATTGTTCCTTTAATGTCGCATAATCCGCGCATAAAAATGCGGAAATGTACTCATCTGAATCTGAACTATATTCATTCGCAACAAATGTAGACGCAGTTAAAGTAACCTCAAAAAGATCGCTTTTAACGATTGGGCTATCGAAACTGCTGATAACTAAACGGTAACTACCAGGTCTTAATTCAATTTCCTGACGGTATGTAGCGGACAAAGTCCTCTGGTTTTCTAAAATAGAAATCCGGTTTTGCGAAGTCTCATTTTCCAAATAAACAGCATAATTACCTTGAAGAACAGTCCTTTGATAAATTTCAAAAGTCAGGAATCCATTCTTGTATTCAACCTTAGAAAGGCTTAACGAAGGAGAATACCAGTAGTTAAAGTATTTCCAGGCATCGCTATAAAAATCAATTGTTATTTCGCTACAAACTTGTTGCAAAGATTTTGTCCAGGCTGGAAACTGAGTATCAGATAATAATTCGCTATAAGACCCTGCAGCGTTGAGTTGGGCATACATCGGCTCTTCGGAAGTGTTCTGCACTCTAAATTGAAATCGTTGTCGTGACCCACCTCTGATCTCTAAGCGTATACCAGTTATGTCATTCGCATCAACTCTCTGAGGACCACTGGAACCTTCCAACCAGGCAGTTATTCGTTCTATCTCCCAGGCTAAAGGAACAACCATGCCTTCCCATTGAATAGCTATTTTCAAACTGTTTTCCCGGATTGATTTCCACCGTAACTTATAAGTTGAATCATTTGATTCAACACTTACAATATCATGATCTAATATAAAACCTACTTTATCTAATCCACGCAATGTTATTTCAGGTAGATTATTAGGCGAAAATACCTGCGTGCCGTCAAAATCAATAGAAAAACTGGAAGGCAATACTGAGAAGTAAAAAGAGGATGGAAAATACATATCGAGGTTGTTGATTAGATTTACTGAATAACTCCCTATCCCTGGTAACAATTTCTGTAAATTTATTGAGTTTTGCTTCTCATCTACAGTGAGTATTCCCAATCTGGCTAAATCAACGAGTCGTTTTGTTTCAATTTTCTTTCCTTTGGATAAATACAAATAAGTATTCTTGTACGATTTATGATTTGGGTCAAGTGTAAATTCAAAAATAATATCTTTTGACTTAAAAATTGGTGGTACTGTGGATGACAGTCCAGGTACTGTTTGCTTTCCGATAAGTTTTGGATCTAAATCTGCAGGTATTTTATCTTCAATCAAGATAGGTTCATCATCTCCAAATTGCAATAGAATTGGTAGTTGCAGATTAGATCGATAAAAATGATTGAAACCCATTGATGTTAATGTTTGAGAGAGTTGACCTTCTATCAAAACACTCTCATTATCTCTGTCAAGCATTTCAAGCTCATTTTTTGTGAGAATCAACCATTCTCCGCCATGGTTAATGGTTGCTTTTCGATCAGCATATTTTGCAGCAGTGATTTCAAAGAAAGATGGGTCTGGGAGCTCTGGAACGGTGTTTTCGTAAATAATCCGTTTTTCTTCTTCACAATTAGGTTTCTGGAAGTCAAATTTATCCGAAACAATACATACTTGTTTATTCTCCGGAGACTCTACTGTTAAATAGAGATCATCTAAAATAATCCATCTCCCGTCCTCAATCTTGCCAGGATTAAGAGAAATCTCTAACTCAGCCTCATCAAAGTTACGGTCTTTCAAAATGAAAAGTGTATCTGGTTTTTCGTCAGATTCAGAAACCACATTTGAGAGTTTGAGAACTTGACGGTTTTCCTCGCAATCCCAAACCCACTGAAGACGAGGTGCCACCTTTCTAAGTCTTTCAGCGGTTTTTGGTTGTGATGCTATTTGTTGATAGATGCGTTTCCAGATATTACGCTCAATTTGAGAGACAAATAAATGGTCAATTTCTTCTACACCACTTGTCGAATTCAAAAAAGTCAATGCCTTTAGCATTTTTTCAACCAGCCGGATGGAAGTTTCTTGTGTGTCTTTATCTGTAAGAAAGGTTCTAAGCTCGTTTGTGGGTATTTCATCAATGATCTTCTCTGGAAGTCTAAGTTTTGTTTGATCCATTTTGAGTAGGATTTCAAAATAATCTATTAACCAGTCAGAGAATTTCGCTTGAAGATGAGAAGGAATAATCGCATGTTGATAAACAGGCTTAACAAGTTCTCCTTCCGTTTCAATTGCGAAATTAAATCCCAGGTGTTTTTCGAAATCAATTCTGGTATTTCGAAAGTGCTGTCGAGTATATACCCCGATCGATTGCTCCACATCTTCCTTACCCCAAACTTTTTTGACATACGGTGTCCAGAAATTTCTAGCGGAAGAATCCGAATATCTGGCACAAAAAACCAATCCAATTAAAAATACCGAAGGTGGAATCGTTTTAATATCACTGGGATGCTTGAGAGTGGCACGCGTTTTTGCAACAATAAAGTCAAATGTTTGGATGCCAATCGGTAGATCTCCAGCTAACTCGACCTCCTGAAACAAGTTAAAGAATAATCGCTCCAGCTCTTCAAAGCTCATTTTTTCGATCAGGTGTGTATTATCCGATTCAATTGTTTTCCAAACAAAGTCCAGCTCTTCAGGTGTAACTGGCTCCCAGTTTTCTCTCTCTTTTATAAATTCCTGATAATAATCATCTATGGCCTCATCTTCAGCTTTCTTATTTTTCATGAAAGCAGAAAGGTCAGTTAGTTTTTTACTCTTCGCTATTAATTTTTCTGCAGTATCTGGTGTGCTTGGGTGAGAAACATTTATAATCGATGCTATATGATTTGCGACATTTGCGCCCGTACCTCTTAGGGCATAATAACCTTGGCTGATCTTCTCTATTATTGGCGATTGCGGAAGAACTTTTGAAGAAGCCATGTACTTCGTGTAACCATTCTCTTGGAATTCATCGTAAACTTGCTGAGTAGTAACTACAGGACCATGTTTCTTGAATATTTCAAGAACCAGGGCTTCTGCTTTTGGAATATCAACTTTAGTCGGGCCCGAATAAGACACTTTTGAGTTAATAACCTGGAAATCATTCATTTGGAGATAATGCAATACAACTGGAACTGGGCTAAGGTTAGGGTAATGTCTTGAAACAGACCTTTGAAGTCCTTCTAAAAAGGATTGAGTGCTCAAAGCACCACAACACTGGTGAAGTAGCATACCTAATCGAATAAGAGGCTCTTTTTCTGGATTTTTTTCAGGCACATCATATGTCAACCAATCAGAAATTACTTCAGTTAGTTTTAAAGCGGATACTACAAGAGACAATTGCGCTTTATCGATTTCAAGAAGCTGAATTAAATCCTCTTTCTGAATTCCACCAGTATAGGATATCTGTCTGCGCAACGCTTTCAAACCATCTCTGGGAAGAGTGGATAGGATTGCATCCTCATGTGTTGTTCTTAACTTCCCTTTGGTCAATACTAATTTTAAGCTCTCTGGTACATTGCTGATTCTTTTTGCTATTTCTTTATTTATAATTAAGGCTGAAAACTTATCAAAAACATATTCGGTATCTTTAGATTCTTCGATTAGACCGCTATCTATTAATTTGACCAAATAAGAGTTCCTGGCATTAAATTCTCTCAGGTCTTTCCCTTGCTCTATTGCAAGGGAAAGAAAAATCGTCGGTTCGTTTGCAATGGCTTGAACAAGCTTATTGCTGACCTTGTCAACAATCTGCCTTACCCTCTCTCGGGTAATTCCTACAGACTGACCGAGACTTTCATAAGTTTCGTTCTCTAATGTATATTTTATGAATAAGTTTGTATCTCGCTCTGTAAATCCAGCGTACAGACCTTCAACCACATCCTTCAAACCGTGATGGCCTTGAAGTTTAATGAGTAGTTTTATTTTCTCAGTCTCACTCTTTTGCTTTGTGTTTGCTATATCCGTTAGATATTTTGAAAAACTGGCTTTAAAGCTTTGATTTTCGAACAAGCCAGATTCTGCAACCTCTTTGATAATAGAGTCTATCAATAACTGAATAATTCTTTTTAGTTCATTCTGCAGATTTTCAGGGATCACATTATTTGATTTCACAGTTTGTTCCACTATCTCGATGACTGCCGTTGCATAACGTTTTATATCTCGTGGTTCTTCATCAAGGACAAGATTAGCAGCTAACTTGGTCTCAAATTGGCTCTTATCTTTTTTCAATGGGTACAAATGGTTCTGATGACTATCTGCGAAAATATCAAGCTCAGGGAAATGTTTTTGAAATGATTTCAGAATTTTCTGGTAACTTATTTCACCTAAATTACGCACCTCATGGATTGAACCATTATTAATAGCTTCTACTAATTGAGAAACCGTGATTATGCCTGCTCGCCTCAACGTATAATAGATGCGATTTGGAAGGTATAAACAAGAAATATCGACAAACTCTGCCCCTGCCATTTCCTGTTCCTCAAGTTTATGAAGCTTGAGATTATGCTTTTGGATTGATGCACGGATTTCTTCGTAACCAACACTTCCTAACCCATAAACACTATGGATTGATTCATCATTAATGGCTTCTATTAATTGAGAAATAGTGTCTATACCTGCTCTTCTCAACGCATTATAGCTACGTCTGGAAAGGTGTAAATAAAAAATGGAGGTAGAATCAATGCCCATTATTTCCTCTTTTTAAGAAAATGTAATGTTTTTATAAAGATCATGCCATAATGCCAAATGCTTAATAGTAGTGTAACATTGTTTCTGTAAATGGCTCATGCTTACTAAAGGTGTGGGTCAAAAGTACCCTAAAGATCAGGATAACTAAAAGGCGATAAGAAGAACTTGTTTCTATATTCTGACTTTTCTCATATTAACATTTTCAGCGTTCTCGTTCGTCCTTTGTCTTTCAAGAGTTACACCATGTTTTCAGTATTCCCTTCATGAGATCAGGTTTAGATAAATAGTTTCTAGGACACTAAAATAATTAAAATAAGCATGAGATAAACTAAGAAAACTATTCTTTATTTGGAACATCAATCTCCCACTTCACATATTCCCCTGAATCCTCATCATATCTTACCGCTTCACGGCACACTTTGACCCCTGCCTCCTGACTGTAATTAAATGCCTGACGCACTTCATCATACTGCACATCATCCAGCTCTTCATACAGCTTTTCATACAGCTCTTCGCCCAGCAAATCTTCCAAGATACCATCCACACTTTCGTCGTCATCTGTGCGTAAATGATTTACTTTTGTGTACGCCATGTTAATTCTATCTTCTTGCTGTTTTAGTTCTTCTATCATCTGAGAATACAATTCCGAGTCGTAATGGTTGAATTCATAATAATTCTCATAAGAACTACACCGATAGTTCTTGCTTTGATCCATGATGTATATGATCAATTCTAATATTTCACTAAGTGATTCTGGTACCCAGTGTCCTACGTCCCAACCATCACCTCCAGGGTCTTCTCTAAAAGAAAAGGCTGGCTTTGGGATTTCCGTCATTTCATGGCGTCCGAAATAATAGATATCAGAAGGTGGAGTAGCATATTCTCCAATTCCAAAAGTTGTGCCCTCCTCACCGAATGCGCCTAGTTTTTTGTATCGTTCAAGAATTTCAAGCAGAACTGGGTTCTCGACCACCAATTCTGTCGTGGCAGTACTGCTTGAGTTGGTTACAAAATCACTTCGAATTTTCATTGTTTTTCTCCTTTGTTTTTATGATAGATGGTTTTTTCATCACACAGCACGATCTCGGGCAGCAGTGGGCAGCCGCCCATACAATCTAGCCGTTTTTCACAGTCTATACAATTTGTTCTGAGTTTAAAGCGGAAAGCCTCAAAGGCTGGACTGTTCCAGGCTTGCTCAATGGTATGCTCACGCAACGAGACACCGTAGTGATGTTCTTGATCGAAACTACAAGGCAACATTACCATATCCGGACTGATATAGCAGCTAAAACGGGCGCCTTCACATGTATCGATAGCTTGGGGAATGACATTCTTGCAGAAGTTGACAATGCCTGGGACACAGCAACTGTCCATGCCAACTTTAAACTTGTGCTTACCCCGATCGATGAGCTTGAATAAGCTGGCAACCCGCTCATCCTCAACAGATAATACATTAGAACTTTCCCCTAAACCAACCGGTTTGTGCAAAAGTAAGACCAAACCATTGATGCCCCTTGGGAAGTCGTCGGTTTCAAGCCTGGCAATGATTTCATCAATCGAATTCTTTCCTAAAACGTAGTGGATATTAGTCTTAACGCCTGCTTCCAACAAACGCTCAATCGCCCGCATAGTGTAATCGTTTCGGTACCAACTGACCGCCACCGCGCCACAATAGCGTTTGGCAAGCGCCACCAGTTCATCTGTTAAACCGTAGCCTGAAGTTGTGAAGTTTGGCACGATATTATTTTCAACACAAACCTCCAGAATCTCAGCAAAATGCTCGTGTTGGTCTGGATCACCCCTGCCACCCAAAGCAAACTGGTTGACTCTGCCGTTACACTGGCGGGCAATATCCACAAAGTCTTCAAGTGGCATGTTGGCCTGCTCAATAGTCAATCCATTTTGGTAACAGCCTATCCCAGCTTTGAGACATAAGCCGGTTTTACCATGGCGACAATGCCCCATGATGCCTACATCAATTAGATGTGGAAATGACGCCATGAAAGGATCCACGCCGGTATCCCGTCCTTGTTCATCGAGAATACCCGTGCGCACATATGCTCCCGACTTGGGGTTGAACATGGAAATGAAATGGTACTTTTGGTCAATTATCTTTTGAATCATGTTTTGTCCGTTACGTGTTCTATGCCGAATCACTTTCTGAATCCTCATCTTGGTCACATTCATCATCAAATCCGCCCTGGTCTAACTTGTTCTGGTGAAAGAGAAACATTAAAAACGGGAAGATATCATCGCCAAATGGGAATAGGCAACCGGTTTTATTATGCGAATTCTGATTCATCTCTGTTTTCTCCTTAGCTTTTCACGCCGTTTCAAAATTGATGTCCAGGTAAAAATGGGCTTCGCTTCAGACATACTACGCCAATTCCGGTTGAGGATTTCACACTTCCACCACACTGACTTTGCCTCGGTCATCCAGAAAACAAATCCTGGCTTTTACAGCTGAACTGAGTTTGGATTGGATGATGGCTTTGTAGCGTCGAACCTGAACCGCATAACGTTGTAATAACAACTCTTTTTGTTCATAGGAATGGATGGAGTCGGTTTTAAAATCGATGATTTGCCAGCCACTCTCGTTTCTGTAGAGCAAATCGATGATTCTGTTTTCAGGTTTGTCGTTGATCAGATAGGAATAAGGTAATTCTGAATAACGTTCCTGTGTCTCGTTAATCTCATCCCAATGTGAATGCTCACGAAAACGCGTTAATAAGGTTCGGGCACGTGCCGCAATCTCGTGGCGATTTATTTCCGTTGCCAGTCCAGCCCACAGTGCTTCCGCCTCCAGTAAGGCGTCTAAAGCCGAATCGCCAGGGAAGAGCCAGCGTTGCAAGGCTTTGTGGACTATGACGCCGAGGATATTGCCAGCGATTTGGCTGTCTATATGGGTCGCGCGCCAGGATTGGATGGTCTGGCCACGTTCGGAATCATCTGTTTGTTCAATCTCTCCAAAGCCTTCAACGGGTTTATAAAGGGCTGTCTGACCGCTTTGAACTGGCATACAATGTACCAGGCTTGCTTGTTTGTGGGCTTGTGTCTGTGGTGCTGCGGTTACAAAGATTGTGCGGACCGGGTAGCGATTTGTTGTTTCAGAAATAAATGCTTGATTAAGTTTTGTTAAACATTCTACCGATGGATGTCCCAAAGCTTCATCATAGGCTTTAGCCCATCCAGGTACACTTACATTACCCTGTTTACCAAAGGTGGCATTGCTACATATTATTAGTTTTGCTTGCGCGCGTGTCATGGCAACATATTGCAAGCGATAGTCTTCACAGCCTTCCTGATCATCATCCAGGTGTTTGGCGAGATTAAAGAGCATGGGTGGCGGATCCAGTTTGAAGGTGACGCCCAGCTCATCAGACAGGTATAAATTGGATTTGCTCGATGGCTTTCCCCTTCCGGCATCCGCTAAAACAAGCACGGGGAATTCCAGCCCTTTTGCGGCGTGAATGGTCATCAGGCGCACGGAACCCTGCGCATCTGCCGAGGCTTCGCCTTCTCTCGCGCCGGCATCATTGACTGTATTGAGTAAATCCAAATACTCGCGCACATTGACTGCTTTGCTTAATTGGGTGTCTGCAAGCAGTTTATCCACGTTGCGCCACAATCGCCCGGCGGCATGGCTGGACTGACTTTGCTCAGAGATAATATCCGCTGTTGCCATAAGGGCGCGGTAATCGAGTTCATCGATAAGCCGTTTTAACAATTCCGCGACAGGCACTCTGTCTACCAGAGGTATTATAGCATTTAAAATCAAAAGGGCGCGTTCAGCACTTGCTTTATCTTGTGGGGCAAGACACTCAAGCTCTGTCTGCAAAGCTTGCCAGTAGGGCAAACCATGTTGTTTTAATAAAAAGAGCGCGGCATCGCTTAAGCCAAAAGCTGGTGAGCGCAGCAATCCAGCAAAAGCCAGATCATCATAAGGATCTGCCAGCGCGCCAAGAATATTCAAAAGGTCACGAATTTCAGGACGGTCGTAAAAGCCTTTACCAGCAACGGACACAAAAGGGATCCCGGCTTCTTCGAGGGCTTCTTCATAATATGGATAGCCTGTTGTCGCACGGAAAAGCAGGGTGACTTCATCCCAGCTTCTGATTTGCCTCTCGTTTTTGAGTTCCAACAAACGCGTTGCCAGGGCATGGCCGGAAAGCTCTTTGCCATTTTCAGCATTCTCACCCAACCCAACAACGAATTCTAAATGAGGTAGTTTAACAGGGTGCTCAGGCTCTTGCTTGAAGGCTCTAAGCGCGGTAAAGGGGATGTAATAATCTCTGGACGGGTCTTCTTCAGTCCCAATCACATCAGAAAGCAAGTCGCCCATACCATCCAGCAATTCTTTGTGGGTACGGTAAGTCATATCTAGATTAATGAGCAATCCATTCTGCTCCTTGATACGGACTTGTTCCTCTCTAAAAACTGTGACATCCGCGCGTCTGAATTTATAAATGGATTGGCGCATATCGCCAACGATAAAGAGACAACCACGGTTTCCGGCAATCGCGTTGACGATTTCCCGTTGGCGTGGATTGGTATCTTGGTATTCATCAACCATTACCATCTCAATTTCATCACGCCAACGATCCCGGATATCGGGTCTACCGAGCAATTGTTGAGCGTAGCATTCAAGGTCGTCAAAATCCAATGCGTTTCTGGCATCGAGTTGTTGGCGATAGGCGTCATGCACGCGGTTAAACACCATCGCCAGCAAGGGCGTCAACGCGAGATACCATTCCTCTGATTCGGGTGAAGGCGGTTTATCCTGAGAGTTTTTTCCACCTGTCAGCGGGTCAACATAAGTATCGAAAAGATTTTGCAGCCCTTTAATAATGGGCCTGACTGATCCATCTCTTTTCCCGACATTAAGTTTGAGATAGTTTCGCCGGGCGTTAAAGAGATGAATAGCACTGTTGATGATGTCACCAGCCTCTAAGGACTCTTCCGCGGAAGTCCAGCACGCTAACAGATTCTGAACCATCTCAGCTAACTTACCGCCGGCCTCCTCAATGAGTTCATCTTTACCCATTGAGCGTAAATAAGCAATATTTTTCTGAATTTCATCATGATGCACTCGTTCACAGAACACTTTTTGCAATCGCGCTTGACTGTCCACAGGAAGATTAAAGGTCTCCGCTGTATCAAGCCGACGATCCAGCATTTGCCCAAGCAATCTGGAAAGGTCTTTTACTGGCATGTTCATCAGTAAGGGTAAGAAGCGCTCTTCCTCCACCATACGCGCCATTTCGTCTTCCACAATTTGCAGTTTCAGCGCGTCTGCAAGGTTTTGATCAATCATGTCAAAACGTGGGTCAATGCCGACTTCAGCGGGATGATTACGAACGATTTCCGCGCAAAGACTGTGAATGGTGCCAATCCGCGCTGAATCCATTTGTGAAGCAAGCGAGACCCAAAAGGAGCGTTCCTCTGTATTAGCCGCGTTCTCTTCCAATTCCATCAATTTTGAACGAACACGTGAGCGCATTTCCTGGGCAGCTTTAACGGTAAATGTGATGGCAGCGATACTCCGTGGGTTTATTCCTTGCGCTAAAAGGCAGGCATAACGCGCGACCAGTGTAGAGGTCTTCCCGCTTCCGGCACCCGCGGTTACGACCACATCGCGGTTTGTTTCTGTTGCCGCAAGGCGTTGTTTCTCATTGAGTGTAAAAAGTTCTAAGACTTGCTCAGTCAGGGAATTAGTCATTGATAAACCTCGCTTTATATTTCCAACACCATGCAATGGCTGGGCAGTATTCTGAGCAACCACCTTTAGGTGCTTTCGGAGAGAACTGTCCCAAACGGATGCTTTTTAGAGTTGCTTTAATGTGATCTAAAGCGACTTGATATGCTGCCTGGGGACCTTTTAGGTCATTATATTTATATTTCGAGAGCTTAATTGAGCTTGGCTCAGCCTTATTAATGCCCCAATAAAAGCCTTCACTCACATCACCTAGTTGCAAAGATTCCTGCGCGGCTAGAGCATAAATGGGCAATTGCAGCCGTGTACCATCTGTTAAATCAGCTTCAGAGAAATTAGTACTGCTTGTCTTGTAGTCAATCACACGAAGCTGTCCGTCCTGATTTTTATCCAACCGGTCGATAAGACCTCTGATTTTGACAGACCCATCTTCAAGTTCCAGTTCCAGTGGCTTCGTATCACCAATCCCAAATTTATTTTCGAAAGCGAAAGGTTCCCATTCCCCTTTATGCTCTTCTAATGCTTCCAAAGTTTTCCTGAGAGTTTCAAGAATTTCATCTTTTTCAACTTCCCATAACGAGGAAGGTCGAAAGGCGAATCTCCTGGGCGCGTTCGCGAAAACTTCATTAGCGATTTCATCCAACAAAGCCAAGGGTGAAGTACCTTCTTCTTGTGCCTTTAAGTAAACATCCTCAAGGATTTTGTGATTAATACTTCCCAGCTGCGCGGCATCTAGACCTAATTCGGGGAGCTCTTTTGGTTCAAGCTTCAGCACAACGTTCATATAAAACCAGAACGGACAAGCGGCATAAGTTTCCAGGCGAGAAGCGCTCCAACTGTAATCTGAAGAAAAGAGCGAGCTAATCTGATTTTCAATAAGGGACAAATCGCCTTCAAACTTTCCTTGTGCACGTTTTGCGCGACGCGCGTCGAGGATGCCTTGGGCATGATAAAGATATTTCCAACGTTGGGCAAGTTCAGCATCCTCAGAATACTGTAGATTTTGCTGCTGCACTGCCAAAAAGAGCAACTCCTGAACCGATGCTGCTTTGGATTGATTCATGGTTTGACTGGACTCTTGACGATGAACGACATTCCCATCAAACAGTTTTTTGCTTTCTTCCCAGTAAATGGATGGCTCCCATTTCTCACCTTTTTCGGTCAAATAAGGACGTGTAATCAACAAATGTTTGTCGGCGCGGGTAAATGCCTGATAAAAAGTACTCGCTTGGTTTCGACCAAGGCGTGGTTCCAAACCTAGTTCTTCGCGCAAGGTCTCATCCAACAGAGGGTCAGGGTTTTCGACGACCGGGAACTGTCCTTCTGATAAACCCAAGAGCACAACCGCGTCATATCGCGCTGCCCGGGCCTCCACCATTTTGCCGACAAAGACCGCGTTTTTAAAGACTTCTTTTTGTTCTTCCAGCTGGGTATCGGTTAACGTCGCGTATAAGTCAGCCAAAAACTGAGCATAATCCACCATTTTCGTGCCGGCGATGCTTTCGCTAAGCACCAATGCGCTCAACGCTTCTCCCAGGGAATCACAGGCTTCGCGGTCACGCGCGCTTGAAATTCTCTCGTAAAACGCACAATTCTCCAGTGTGTTTTCAAGCCATCGCACCCATTCTGTTTGCGACCGCTTCTCATCCATTTTTGTAAACAGCTCCCAAAAGTGTTCTAAATGCTGCTGCATGAGAGCTACGTCAATACCTTCCAGTTTCCTGCTTCGCCTGCGATCTTCATCCTCATAGGCATCGGGGTCTCCAGATACCCGCAAGATTTGCCAGGTTTCATCCCATTGCTGCTTTCCTTCAACGATAATCGCCTGTTGGCTGATGATTTCGAGGCTTTCAACATCGCCAGGATTTAAACCAAAATCAAAGTAAGGAGAACGAAGCACATTCAACAGAACACGTGTAGGATAATTCTTCAGCGGAAGGTCTAAGAACGCAACAAGTGCCAGAACCAATGGCGATTCGCTCAAGACATCTGCCTGAGAAAAACGAATATTCATGCCGAACTCAGTGGCAACCGAGCGCAAAAGCGGTTTGTAGCTTTCAATGTTGGCTGTGTAGACAGCGCAGTTTTGTAATGGGAGCTGCTCTCGGACGTGAAGTTGTTTAATCCAACGCAGCGCTTCACGCACTTCATCAGACTGCGAGCGTGCTTCCAGCAAAATAGCTTGTTCTGTTGTTAGTTTTTCTGTGCTGGATGGCTCAAGAATATTCTCTTGCAAGTGTTGGATTTCCAAAGGCAAATGGGAAGCTTCTTTAAGCTCAATAATCTCTAGTGAAAGACTTTCTTTAAGCTTGTTCAACACGTCCAGAGTTCGTGCATCCACTGGCCGGTTTAATTCTTCTTGCCCAGTAAGAGTGATAAAAACTTCATCTATGTACTCATTAATTTGCTTAAAGAATTGTATTTGAGACGCGGTGAAAGAGCTAAAGCCATCCGCGATGACCAAACTCAGCTTTGAAAGTAGCTGAGGGTTCGTCTCAAGAGTTTTGATAGCTAACCAGGCCTGCCCTTCGGGTTCTATCCAGTTAATGGCTTCCAGACGTGCCAGGAAATGGTCATACAATATCGCCAGTTCGTGTTGAGCAGGAGAATTATTCCGCGTGTATTCAAGAAAATCTTCCGGTTTGACCATCGCGCTGCGCAGTTCTGCGAAAGCGTCTCTTAGCATAGACAGGAAGCCAAGCTTGCCTTTAATGGAAGCATAATGGCTCAGCTTACCCGCAGCATAAACCTGATCAACCGTTTCCTGAATTAAGCGGTTTGACAAAGCTGGCGTAATAACGGGCACGAAATGGCCACTTTCTTCAAGCACATCCTGATAAAAGTGTCGAAACGCGCCGACCTTTACTCCCATAGCCCCTCCTGCCTTTGCCAAACGGGACTTGAAGTAGGATGCCTTTTGTGCGTTGGGTACAATCACCCAGACTTTTGCCAGTGGGTTTCCCTGTTGCACGGTTTTGATTCGTTCAATGCAGGCAGCTGTTTTGCCGCTTGCTGGTGGTGATAAGATGAGTTTTATGCCCATATTCTTTTCCTATAAGCTATACCTTAATATTTGAAATACGAACCTAATCTATTCGTCTTCCTCTTCATCAACATAGGGATAATCATCTGGATCATAATCCAGAATAATTGCAGCATGGATTAGTTTTTCATCCCGTCGGCATGTGTAACCAAAGCTTTCCAGTTCTGCAACTATATTATCCACTTTTTCTTCATCTAACTCGAGAATGTCCCCAGCAGGAACATTCCCATCCATAGCGTAATACTGCAACTTTCGACCGTATTTGTTTTGAATTTCTAAAGGAATCCAGGAAGACATTTCAATCTCAGGATATGCTGGCCGCACGTCGGTATACACAACATCATTTGGTGTAAAAAGCGTATCAGCTGGAAGGTCAAATTCGCGGTAGTCTTCATCCTCAAGTGAATAAGGTCCTTCGTAATAGCTTGAATGAGGGAGAAAGAATTTATATATCTCTTCTGACACCAATGATTTGAATTCTCCCCATGTTTTTGCTGTCAGTAGAGCATTGTTAGCCTTTGCCAGCTCTTTTGCCCGACTTTCCAGCATGAACATCAGTCCAAAGACACTATCGCCATAAACCACTGTTTTTTCTTCCATCTTTACCTCTTGTCTTCCTTTATTTTTGATTATTTTCAACACCCAAGCCATAACGCTTGTTTATTCTTTTCACTGTTTCCACTAAATCTTGACGCAATTTATCCGGTCTCAAAATTTCAGCATGATCACCAAATTGCAACACCCAATTAAGCACCTCTATCAGCCCACCAGTGTGCATATGTAAAATGAGGCTGCCATCCGCTTTTTCTTCAATCTCCTGGCTGGGATGCCACTTACGTTCCCTGATGAACTGTGCCTTGTTTGGACCAAACCAAATAGAAACGTCCTCCGTCTCTTCTCCAGCAAACAATTGAAACCCACTGCTTATCCAATCTTCAGCTGAGAAACTTTCATCGCGCTCGAAAGTTTCTTTGAGAAATTTCTTTTCACGAACGCGTCCGATTAAAAACAGCCGATAGTCCTCAGACAAGCTATCATAGGCAATCAAAAACCAATCCCCGCGAAAGTTATGGATATGATAAGGGCACACTACTCGCTCGGTAATTAACGCTTTCCTCATAGAGTAATACCGCATCCACATTTTTTGACGCTTGAGAATAGCCTGATGCAGATCAAGCAAAAACTGAGTATCGATATTCATCGCGCTATACTCCGAAAAAGTATAGTGAGACCGCAACGCGTTGATATCCACACTGACAGCACCCTTGATGGTTTTAGATATCTTGTCAACGGCTGAGCGGAGGGGTGACGCAAGGTCAGTTCCGATATAGCGCTTTGAAATCTCTAAACTGAGAAAGAAAGCCATCAACTCACCTTGTGTCACATATATCCCCGGCAGCGACCATGTCTTATCGGTGTAATACCAGCCCCCTCTTTCCCGGTCAAATTCAATCGGCGCCCCCAGACGGTAAATCATGAAACTGCGGTCATTGTAGATAACCCGCCTGCTGACTTCCAGAATTTCCGCCATCCTGTCCGCATTTGGATAATTTCCAAGACGGATTTGCTTGTCAATTTCCATAATGCGTTCCAATTGTTGTCGTTGAGACATAGCCTTCACCTTTCTTGTGTTTAGTCTAACAAAACTCAGTGCACACAGTGTGCACTATCAAAAACAATTCTGGAATGTATGGTTAAAAGCATCTTTAAGTGTGCAATAGCCCACTGCTAAGACCTACTACACCTAATTTTATCAGCTTCAGCCAGCAAGCAATAGCATGCTTGCGTTAATTCTTTTCGAGTGCACCCATTTTTTATGAAGTTATACAGACTTTTAGGGTTTATTAGATCTCGTCATTTATCCAACTAATATAATTGTGTCTACATTAAATAATCTTCTTTAAATCATGGAGTCTGTTTAGAAAATGGCAGCCTCTTTTTTTAAGGTGGTCTCAAAGATTTAGTGCAACAAGTTTATTAAACACTTCATCAGGTTTGTAATAGTTTAGTACCGCTCTCGGTCGGTCATTCAACAAATCCTGTACTTCTTTGATCCTTTCATCAGTGACCTGAGTAAAATCTGTTCCTTTGGGAAAGTACTGTCTAACTAATCCATTGGTGTTTTCATTCGTGCCACGTTCCCAGGGCGACGATGGATGTGCAAAGTAAACCTGGATGCCGCTGTCTATGGTGAACTTCTCATGTTGGCTCATTTCTTTGCCCTGATCATACGTCAGGCTTCTTTTCAAAGCCTTAGGCACGCTCTTGAAAGCTTCAGCATAGGCTATTCGCACGCTTTCAGCGTCTTTCTTATCTCCCAATGGCACTAAAATAGTGTATCGTGTTGTTCTTTCCACCAAAGTGCCAAGCGCACTGCGTTTGTACTTACCCAGTATGAGATCGCCTTCCCAATGACCAGGCACAGTTCTGTCTTCTACTTCCGCCGGGCGTTCTTCAATAGACAGCATTCCGCTGATTTTTCCTCGTGTTTCCTCATGCTGCCCCGTCTTTTGGGCTCTGCGGTACTTGCGTTCCTGTCGCAACCCTTCAATCAGGGTTTGTTTTAAGGCACCACGTGGCAAGACATAAATGTATTGGTAAATCGCTTTGTGTGAAAGGCGCATACTCATGTCATGAGGATAATCGATTTTCATCCTTTCGACAATAGCTTTGGGCGACCAGCCCTGTTTTACTTTTTCTTCCACACAGTCGCAAAGCCTTTGATTTTGCATCAGGCGTCTTTTATCTTTCCTTCTGGAACTCGCATTGGCTTTTGCTTTTTGGTTTGCAGAGTAGGCCCAATCAGGGCAAACGCATCTAAATTAGGCAAGAAACATGCATCTCATAAATAAAGATGAGGTGCATTATGGAAGAAAGTACATTCACAATCATATTCAGCAGC